>Ga0307512_10000012_pt1 | contig 167124 bp, 155 predicted proteins | sample 14_EM_MG_FD_200267 | JGI IMG/M metagenome (GOLD analysis project Ga0307512, IMG submission 200267) | Populus trichocarpa ectomycorrhiza microbial communities from riparian zone in the Pacific Northwest, United States - 14_EM | ecosystem: Host-associated > Plants > Roots > Unclassified... | reverse complement strand
ACTGAATACATGACTGTGATTCGAGGTGCTCCCAGACATGTCGCCGGCGCTCCCAGTTACTCTGAAGGCCGGCAGGAATGCCCTCCTAGGGTCTGATACTCCTGAAATTGACGCATCTAAGTTTACACTCCACACCCTCTCTGACCAGTGACTCAAATACATATTGCTGATGCTATGCAATGCAACCCGTCGCCCGGGCGACGGGTAGCGTGGAATTCTCCGTCAGAGGGTACGAGGTTCCGTCAGAGCCGTCAGAGCCGTCTGGAACACCCGGGTGTTTCTGATGGAAACTAGAGTTGTTGCTGATGTCCCAGATGCTCAACAGAAGTAGGGTTGTGAAATGGTTGACGGTAGTACAACAGCCCCTTCTGGAGTGTAACAAATACACTGTCAATGAGTACATTCTGATCATATCTGAGCATGAGTCCCCTAACTTCCCATCCCCAGTCGTCTTCAATTTGCGCGCAGAATAGCTGTCCACAGTTGAGAATTCCGAAATCTTCTGATGCAACTCTGAGTGAGGTCATTTTAATACTGCCGCACACTCCACGGACATGCGTTTCTCTCAAATGGTATACATGCCGCGATATGGGGCAGATAAATGGCGCGTCCTGGATCGTGTGGAGAACTAACAGATGGGCTCTCCGTGTACTTTGCTGTTTATCAGTAGTGGACAGTAGGTTGAAAACTTTTGCATAGTCAACATTGTACCAGCCTTGGAGTGCAAGATATGACAGTGTCTCCTCCATATAGTCAAGAGAAGTACACCGGTCATTATGCTTAAGCATCTGTCGAATGTAATTGACTTGGTTGCTAGATCGATATGCATCTTTCACTATGGCATTAGGTAGCCATTCAGACATATTGGTGTTGAAATTGTCACTGGAACCCATTCGGCGAATTGACTCTGATATATGGCTTGCAAGATTCAACTTTGGATATCCAAAATGTATTACGCGGTGTTCATTGGTTTTCAGGACTGGCTGAATGCCCATTGTCTCCTACCAAGCTTCAAACTTGATCAAGCGGATGGAGAATTCCTTCTTGAACCAGTTTTCTTCATTCGAGGTGATGCCAGAAATTTCTCTCTCCAGCTGGTGAGTGATTCACTCCGTATCAGCCAAGCTCCAGGTCGTGGCTTCTGTTTCAACATCAGATAGGCAATTCTGAAATTGCAGTGACTTGTCCGCGGTCAAGTTTGCCGCCCCGCAAGCCTCGTCCTCTCCTGAAGTTTTCATCATGGGAAGTTGTCTGGCGAATATGCTTCTGGGACCGGTTGCCTTGGTCCCGACTTCCTGCAGTAGTAGTCGCTCATGATGTTGGAATGATTTATTGAAAAGCTTTCGTTTCACCGGTGTCACTTGATGGATTTCGTGCTCCAAACGCTCTATTGCCTTCTGACGATCAGCATCTTACCAAGTGGTTGCTGCTTGTTGGGCTCTATTCAGGCGCACCTCAAATTGCCAATGTTTTGTTGTGGAAACCTTTTCAGCCCCATACAGAAGGGTCTCCATTGCAGAAGAAATCTTATAAATCTTTTGTTCTCATAACTGATGGGATTCTGTTGCCAACAGGTCATCTACTTTGGCCTTTGCAGACTTCGACATTGTCAGCTCTTGAAACATACTGTTCATCTGGTAAAATCGCCTGTGTGCATCATCTAGTGTGTTGTGGGATAGATCCAAGTGATTTTGTTGGCGAACAAGTAGAGAGAATTCACTTAATGCCCAGCACAGCTCCTATTACGATTTCATCGGAGGCTCTTCCCGCCTCAGTTTTCCTATCATCCTTGGACCAGATTAGAATTGGAGCGTGATTCGCTTCCAGTGTTCTGATCATTCCATGGATCACTTTACCTTGCCAGGTGCCGCACTTCTTTGAATAATATGGTTTAGAGAAGTGCTGGTGGCCGGGAACTCGTGGCACCGATATGAATCCATTGTCAAATTGATCCTTGACCTGTCTCGCTTTCAGGTATTTGAGCAGCCAGTTCAATAAGTCATTAACTAAACCCAGGAGCAGCTGATGTAATTCATATGGCTACCAATGCTGATAGACATTGCAGAGAGGGTATTGCCAGCACTGGTAGCGGATTGGGTGCACACCTAGTGTGTGCAGAGCATCAATATTTGTGTCCTCCAGTATCACCGAGTACATATGCTAGTCTCTGGAGTTATCGAGTGGTCGAACAGTGGAATGCCCCAGTGGCACACCTTTAGGAATTTTGCACATCGGGCATGAGCCATGTGAGACTTGACCAACGATGACTTGTTCTGGATAATACCCGACCCAGGCAGCCAAATGATGGTAACATTGTCTCTGGAATCCATCTGCACAATCCCATTTCAAGCCAGGGCCAGTGCTGTCAAGATGCCTAAGTTGAGACAGCACAGTTCCAACCGCGTTATGCCATGGTTTGTCAATGTTTTTGGCCCCTTTCAGTGGACATGGGATGAAGCCCAATGTGAATCCAGGTGAGCTCATTCCGTATCTGCCAGATAATATTCGAATAATACCAATTGTGAGATACAGAGGTGTGGCATGCTGATCGCCCGAAATATTGGTCAAGTGAGTAATGTCAGATGTTCAAATGACTGGCACAATCGTCGCCCCCGCAGCAAGTTGATCTTGTAGATCCCACCCACAATTGCCTGTGTTCATCTCGCTGTAGGTTGCACGACCCTCAGAGTCAGTAAGGCGCACCGGTTCGAAATTGAGGTGTGCCCGAAATGGAAGATCTGCTATGAGGAACTGGATACATTTGGAAATATCCCTGTTGTATAATGTTCCGAAGATATGTGAGTCATATTCAATCCCGCTATCATGGCAGAGCCCAAAATCCCGTTCAGAGCAGAACCTTCTCAAGGCATCTGCTGATTGGAATGATTCAATTTCGAAGTTGTCCAGACCACGCCTGAGATGTTGATCTATCCATGTTTTTGTTTGTTGGCCGAATGATTGCGCCTGTTGAAAGTTGTGTGCAGACCGAAATGGATGGCATGGATTGCATTGTTCCGAGTACTTTCGATGCTTGTTGTATAATTCAGTTGCTTTGCCATACACTTTCTCCCTCCCATTTTCCACTCCAACTACCTGCCTATGAACCTTTGTCTTTGTTGGATCAGGGGTACAAGTGAGATCAGGCTGCTGAGGGTCTATAGGTTCTTCGTTGGGAGTATCTTGAGGTGGTGGTGCACCCAGTATGGTGTCTACAAGTAGAACATTAAGTGGCTGCTTATCGATGGCCATTCAGGTGCACCTACTGTAGTCAAACCATGATGGCTCAGGGTGATCCCAGCTGGCAGGTGGTAGAATCCCATTGGGCAATAGCCCTTCATTCAGTGATATTGGGTGATAGTGTTGATAGTGAGCTTCCAGTTGGTTCTTGTTGAATAATTTCTTTTTGCAACTAAATCATTTAACATGTTTCCAGCGAGTGTTGACCATATTTGAGAATCACTCAGTGTGATGACAAATATCCATGATGCTCTAGGGGGTATGGTTTGTTGCTGGATTTGAGCCTCCGGGATTTTTGTTGGAAAGTGAGCTTACTCATGTTAGCGTATAACTTTCAGAGCCGCATCACACCCCACCACATATGGAGGAGGGGTAAAACAAAGTCACTTTACGATCGGTTTTCTTCACAAACTAGGATAATATGTATCAAATCGCACACAAACATGCTGCACATTATCCACCGAAAGTTGTTACCAAAGAAAGTTTTTGTTGTCATCACTGCGATCAACATTTAACAGCATTCATTAGGAGCTACTACAATCAGCCTAACAGTATACTACGTCATCGCAGCATTGTGCAGATTATGACTACACTTGAGCTTCAAGCCGTGGATAACATCAGCTTAATACAATCACTTGGTAAGTTTCCTAGCTTGCTCTATGCCTGCTCAATGATAATCGAGAACTGATAGGCTGGTAGGATGTTTTCGTCAGTAACGATCGTTGACTAGTGGGTGGATTCTGGGAACACAACGAGGGATACAGAAGGAGCTTGAGAAGAAGCGATCACTGTTGCCGCTCGACTACCAAGGCCGTGTATTGAATGAAGAGCAGGTCGTACACACTCAGTTTGTGCATAAAATGCCCAGTTGAGCTCTCCGTCCAACTGGACATAGTTCTTGTTGGGTTTCTGAAGATATCATGTCGTATTCCTTCTATGACCTGTCCAGTCATAAACTGAACACAGGTGAGCTTCTATCCAAGATCTTAGTATACGAATTCGAGCATAACAAAGGAAGGCGGGATGTGTGAGATTATGATTTTTTTTTATCAGCCGGGTTTCATGGGATCAAAGGGGTAGTGAAACACCACAGTTCGTGACAAATACGATGGATATAAGAGCCCTTCATTCCGCTGAAGGTCACTGTTACCTTCAATGTTCTCAACTATACTCTGCTTCATTCTAAATCACCAATTGAATTGATAATTTGTTTACTACAATCTGTTGTTTCCTGCCATCTGGTGTTCACATACGATGTTGACGAACGGATCTCTGCCAGAGACAAACACTATGGCTCCAACTGGTGGGCTGTTTGGCTCACAACAACGCCCAGATGACAATGTGGGAGCATCAGACAATAATGCTGGCAATACATCGAGCAAAGACACTCAATTAGGGCAACCTGCGAATTAGTCTCATCCACCACCAGGGTATAGTTACCCACCTTCGCAGAGACCATTTCGAGGCGCTCCCTAGTTCTACCACCAGGCCCCATTCACCATGACACCAAGCTCACATCCAAGCTCTGGTGCAACCCAAGGATAACTGAGTTATGGGCCATCGTGGCAAGCATATGATTTTGCCCAATGAGGATATGGTGGAACACAATAGATCCCCCCTCAGCAATTCACAGGACATGGGCCGTCATCTCCAGGTGCACCTCGAGTGCCTTCATCACTGCCAGAAAAACATCCAGTCGTTCAGCCGACATCTTCCGCCTCCACTGCACCACGACAGCTTCCTGGCGCAACTGGGAGACCCCCTATTGGTCTCCCAACGAAACAATTTCAGCCTGCTGCGGACCCACACCGGACAGATGTTGCAGGGTTTGCCAATTTGCCCTCCTTAGCAGATATAGCTGATGACGGATATGATGTGGATTATGAGACTGATGATTCATCAGACTTGGGTGGTGCTGAAGGCAAAGCCCCAATCAGCTTGAAACAAACGGAATTCTCCTTGAAGCAATTTGCCAAAATGATTGAGCGGCCCAACTTTAGTACCTTCAACAAGTGGAAGAAAGTATAGGTGGCTGGGTTTCTGGAGAAAATGCAATAGTCCATTATCTGGGGACAGAACCGTCTGAAACAGCTTTGGGATAGACACCTGCACTGGGAGATGGCAGTTGCAGATGGTTTGGTGACTTTCGAGTCATGGCCGCCAGAGGATAATTTTGATAACGCCGAATGGATTTGGCAACAGTGGGTTGCGCGGTACTTGACAAAATATGCTACCAAGGTTTGGGAGACGAGGAAGAGGGGAAGACGAGGCAACAAGCGACTTGCGATGGATTCGGCAAAGCGTGCGGACAAAAAAGCGAGAGCTATCCTCCCAGAGTAGCGAAAGACAACTTTCATCGTTGTGATTCGTCGAGTGCCGAACGGCAACAATGACCAGACATCCAGCAATCAACTGCACACTGTCTGCACAGATGTGAGGCACTGGGAGGAGCTGATTGATTTCATGGAATAAAATTGTAGCCTGAGAGATCCATACTGTCTGACTGCAATATACAATGCAACGTGATGCAGGAAGGATTGGACAAAGAGTATATGGGATTATACGCACCCGGGCAAATGATGAATGACCGTCTATATGGTCAGATTACATTCAACAGTTCCCTTTCTAATGCTTCCAAGTTGAAACTGGGACACAATTTCAAACTATTTTTGGTAGAAATGAGGGCAGCTACAGGGAATGATATTGCAGAGCATGTAATTAGACCAGCCAAGTGAATCCCTGCTCTCCTTGTTACATTTCGTTGTGCCCAACTGCTACTCAGTGGACTTACACTTTGGAGGGATCCGATGAAAATGAAAGAGTGGTAGATGAGGAGGCATGTGGGAAAGAGACTGATAGTAGTAATAATGTAAGTTCTGATTGAGTGAATAGAATTGATTATATTCCACATACTACATGTTGGGTCCAAATGCTTGTCTGTGAACTACGTAACATCGTGATGCATTTGAGGAGCGCCGGAGTATGACCCCATCAGCCCAACTTCCTTCGGAGCAACTGAAACAGATCAATGGGGACGAAACAAAGACTGACCAAGGTGGAAGGGAGCATCAGGCGCAAGTGGATGGCGAGCAGGTCCTCGATCCAGATAATACCAGTTCAGTATTGAGCACGGTTCTCAATACAATCAACAACGAATTTGAACATCAGTGTCTTCAGGACGCGGTCAGCCTGCTGACTGCCCATCCGATTCGCCAATCAACAGATAACCGTGTCGGAGGCCACAACTATTCAATTCCTGGCCTGGCCGGAACCAGGTTCCTGGTGCACCAAGTTCAGGCCATATGGTTCATAGTGAGGAGGTGGGATTGGGATGCTGATATGCCAGGAGCACTGGTGGCGGATGAAACGGGTCTTGGAAAGACTTTCACCTCGGTGGCAGCAGCAATGATATGCAAACTGCTGACTGAGAAAGTTGTAACGGGGTTACCGCTGTCGATTTTGTGGGGGACTACCCTTGCAGGGTGGGTGAATATGGTACAGAATGACTTTCCCATGATTATCGGTGAAGAACAATGGTATTTGTTGCAGAGACATAATTCAGTGCCCCTCAGCCTCATAGTGATCCAGAAATATCCACCTCTGGGGTATCCAGCGGTTACATCAGCCCCTGAACCCATCGTAGTGGTGACAATGCCCGGAGCTGTGGAGAATTCCAGGAGTGTCATCGACAAGATGACCTATGGAACCGATTTCAAACTCATTAACTTGTTGCACGCAGAAAATGCGAATCTCACCCACAAGGATCTGAACACCAGTCTTGGCGAGCTGGAAAACCGCTGGAATATACCTCTCGTGTCATATGATACCTTAACATTCAGAGCGTAACCATCAAGCAATGGCAAACTCTCACACTGTGCATGGAGTTTTGGGATTTTTGATGAGTCTCATCGGTACAAGACTAAAAATAGTGTTGGCCGGTGATATGCGATCGATGTGAGAATTGGATTCAAACTTCACGTCACTGCAATGCCGGGATTGCATTCACTCTATGGCTGGTGTTTTCGGACAATGTGGCAGTTCGCTGGTGCGACGGAAGATCCAGAGAATAATACTGTGATGGAAAAGCACAGCGGCAATGCACTGTGTTCCGCAGTGAAAAGTTTGATGCATGCCAGCGTGACACCAGACCCTGACATTCAACAGGATGCAGTACACTGGATGATCCAAATTGCAAAGCCCTGGAGGATGTGGAGGTGGTCAGAATGTAAACAGGTGGATGTGAAACCACTTGTTCGGATATTGAAGGAGAATGCACACCTTGTTCATCTTGAATGGACTGAAGAAGAGCAAGATAAACTAAAGGCCCTTGCAGTGAGATACACTTCACCAGGTGCTTCAGGAGTGTGGAGGGTTTATAGAAGGAGGCTGGCATGATTCTGATTGATATTGGGAGACACCGAGGATTGGAATGACATTTCAAGACAATGGTACAACGAATGGCCACTTGACACCTGGGTGGATTCTCCCATATTCTGATGGCTGAGAGATACATTTCTGCTAATGCTTCCCAATTGACCTGCGGAGTATCCCGAACCTGATGAAGATCAAGTATCAAATTAGGCGCTCCTGCACAAGCGTGAAAATAATAGAAGCGGCTTACCTCATGCACCTCCTCCTTAGCAGGCAGTGCTATTTTGTCCGCTGCCAGTCAAAGTTCGTCATTTGAAGTGGTGGCTCACAATGTTTTTATGAGATCATTTGGATATTTTCTACATGTATGCGGAAATGGGCAACAATGAGCGCACAGAAATGCAACTCAAATCCTAAAATTTGCCAAATCCCTCTGTGTTTGTAACCACACCCAAAGTGGGTGGAACAGGCCTAAATCTCACAGCAGCAAACCATGCGGTATTAACTCAGAAGTTCTGGGGATTGAATGCGCAGCAGCAGGCATTTGCATGGGGTTTTTTGTTTTCTTTGTTTTAATTATATTGTATTCACACTAATTAGAGTATGACAAAGCCCGATTCCCCTCCACCTCCGGGCGAGCTGGCTAGATGGCAGAGCTCTCCACCCACTACCCAAAAACGAAAATTGCACCCCCTCCCCTCTTCCACTACCCCAGGGAACAATGGTCCAGTCCTCCCCCAGGAATGTTACTGTTCGGATCCAGTGTCGCATTGGCCAAGCACAGGGTGCCGTATGAAGTGATCGCAGAGGAATACCGCAACTGTGCTCCGTGGGAAGCACTGTGCTGTATGATGTGTCTACCCATTTTCACTATTCATGTGCGTTGATGTGTCCATGGGAACAACTCGTGGTGCTTGTGTGCCTGAGAAGCAGGTCTTTGTAGCCCCTCTGAGTGCCGTGGGTCACAGCATGCTGTCCTCAGAAAAACTCTTCATTGAACTGCTGCACTGTCAAGCCCTAGTTAGTTATCCTCACAAGTACTGCATGTCGTAAATTGTCATAACTGGTGTAACAGGACCGAAAAGATGGCAAATGGCCCCAGAAGGGGGACTACTGGTCGGTGTCAATGCCGTGTGGTATCGAGCCATGTCAAGACGAGATACACTCCCCAAAGGTGAGGGGATACACTGGTATGCGATAATGAAGCCAAAGTAATACCACAACCTCCCCAAAAGAGGGGGAGTCTTGGCAAAACTAGGCGGTGAGGTGTGTTGTCAAAGGTGTATGTGCATTTGCACAGGTTGTCTGAGTGGGGTAAATCAGAGTTCCACACACATGGCTATTGAATACTGGACCAAGTGGTTATGATTACAGAGCGAGTGATCTCCACCAGCTCTCTGCAGTCACACAAATGAGAGTACTGCATGGCCTGATGAGCCAACCAAACATCATGACTTGGATGATATGCCGGATTGAAGAGTGTCGAGAAAACCATACAAAGCAGCTTACGGAGGATGGAGACGTCGTGCCATCACATGGTGAGGATGAACGATAATTATCAGGGCAGGGTAATCACGGTCCTCTTCTTTAATCATTCATCCAACATAATCTCACAAACTGATACAAACCTCTCGAATGGTATGGAGAATAAGGCGCTCATGAGGAGTCTAGGAGGATTGGTTGATCCTCGATTCCATTTGGTGTTAGTTGGTTATAGTGTTGAATATGAGATGAAGTTAATGATAAACAAATATCTGGTAAACTGTAATATAGCCTCAGTTAGATAATCCAATATGTGATGAAGAGCAGGTGCGCCAGTTTAATGGTCGACTAAGTCAAATTCCGTGGCGCCGTATATTTCTTTTTGTGCCAATCTGTCAAAGCTGCGGTCACTTATCACCTCCATCGTATATTGTCAGTGTGGAATTGTGATACCTCCATCTGTGAACAGGATTCCAGTTTTCAGGTGCGCCTGAACCTCAAAGCATGGTTTTAATTATTTGTTTCATGTCTATTTCAGGAGCACCGAACACTAGAATTGCGAAAGAATTCATGATATTCACCGAATTAACAATGCTGAATAATTTACTGTCAACTGTACCAGAGAATCGCAATCAACATCTCAACTCTCCTGAGACAGATCCAGCACAGTATATCTCTAATCATCCTAGGATAGAAAGACTGTCTAAGCAATATCGAGTGAATCTATTGTATGGTAAGAGATGGCTCGCTTATTCCAGGCTTACTTGAAGATTACAGCTGAGTGTTTCCTCGCTCAAGAATGAAGTTCAGGCACACCTCAGATTCACTCTCCTGCCGAGTTTGATCGTCTCAGATATGACACCGCACTCATATTCTATTCAAAGGCTAATTGAGACAATCAGCCACTCATTATTAACATATGATTCCACTCCCGGAATGCCTCTGAACCATGTATTCCCACTTCACATTACCTTTGAACGATTCATTTTGCTCCATTCAAAGCATATTTTCTTCCTTTGTAAATGCTTTGACTCTGTGGCTGCCAGCACACAAAGTGTCATCTTGCAGACACTGAAATTTTGGGTGCAGGCACGGCTCATCCCGCTTGGCCCCAGCTCATATCTGAATCTATGCTTGATTGGTATGTGAAGGCAGCCCCTTTAATGCCATGACTGTCATGCTCCGTGTCAACCTATCCTTTGGAGGAAGGTGTCAACCACACGCTTACTGTAGATGCATAGCCTTGGGGGATAAGTAACCACAGTTAACTGGATTGTGACTAAGAAGTATGTTCGGACCTTACATATCCAGGATTCTAAAATAGCTTCTGTTGTTCGGGCTCCATAATCGAACTGCAGATTGAGAGAGTGAACCCGAAAAGATTGTTTCTGCTCAGCGATTCTGCAGGTGACTGGCAACTCTTAATCAGTTGTATCCCACAGTTCGTCAAATTGGTTTAAATTTACAACCCTTCTAATGCAGACTTATCTATATTTTGAATACCTTGTATATTTGGGATGCCAAAAAACCGTATCTTAAAAAAGATCATGTGAACCAATTTCCATCAACAGAGCTCAAAGAGATGGAATCTGAATGGCAGTCTCTGCTCTGCGGCTCAATGTGTAACCGGCAAGCTCCCGCTCAACGCATATCTTGAACGCCTGATGTTCGTGACAAATCATAAACAGACAATATCTGATTTCCACCAATGTTCAATATCTAGAGTGCATGAAGAACAAATTGTGATGAAAGCTCGAGTTAAGAAACGGCACATTCTGAGAGTACAAGTAACTGTCAATGTAATGCAAGCCTGCAATCGCAGCCTTTACATTACATTGTATCCTGCATGCCGATTCAATGCTAGCTGCACCTCAATTGGCCAGAACTGAATACTGTTTTTGGGCTTTCTGCTGTCAGCTGAAGCATCATGACGCATTCATATTGTTCTTATGCACTGCTTCTAACCCCAATATTTATGTGAAGTCAACATTGTAGCATTGGGACTCATAATGAGTTTGCGATTGAATGATGCGGTGCTAACATGATATTATGCACAACATCTTAATGTGAGTGACGATTGATGACCCATTTGCGAGCAATCTTGGCATCGATGAGAACTGGAATCGATACAATTACCCCTGAGTCTTCATTCTTCCGTCACCATTTGTTCCCTATGTTGAATCACTCCATTGTCAACCCAAATTATCCGTCCTCTCTCACACTGATTGCATACATTTTGTGACTTCAGCAAACTTGGGACCACTGAAAGTGCAGATTCACACACGATATTGCCTAATCTACCAATAATTTTGCTCCAGAATCCTAAAACAACAGATTATCATGGAAATAGGGTGTCCTGCCTACCGCTATACCCCATTTGGAGATTCATATTTATCCACTATCCGCAACAAACTCAGTTTGAACCCATGTAACTTCAACTGTTGCCACTCACCAAGGTCCTAACTTTATCCTCCGTCCAAATCCTGCAAAAGCCTTCAACACACCGACAATTCTGTGCCAAGCAGTCACCTCGCAAATGCTCAAACCAGAGGCATAATGAACTACCTTAGGCGGAGTCATATGCGGGGGAAATTATGATCAACCCATTTCTCAGTATTCCACATATGTCTGGCCCTGAGAGTTAGTTAGTGTTACAACCATGTTGATGTCTTGAGTTCTTCAGGTGTGTCAAGATCTTCAGGTGCATCTGGTTCAATCCTGGGTATGTTGGCTTAATCCAAGCTCCAATTCTTGCATCAATAGTGTACTTGGATACGAGTGCTAACATTCCGGAATTGGGGGCATAAAGAATCCATCTAATCCAGGGCACCTGACACTTCTGAAATCACAAGAAAGAACTAGCATCGACAATAGAAATATCAATCGCAGACAATGTGTTCCAAACTCTTTCCTGGCACACCTCAAATTGCAGCATCCATGGCCGAGAGTGACTGTATCCAGGCACGCCTCAAATTGTGTCCGCCTTGACCGAGTGTTACTCAGTTGCTGTATTTTCCCGTTATTCTATCACACTTGATACTATATTTAGGCTTATACACTTCTGTCAACATTCCCCAACTTCACCTCATCACCATGCAACCTACAGCCAGCCAGGTGAGGAATTACTATTCACAGAAGAATCAAGAAGCACACTGTGAGAGAGCACATGCACATGCATTCAAGAAGGGAGTCAATTTCCATTGCCGACCAAATGTTTGAACTTCAACCCAGCATTTGAGTATAGTGTTAGAGATAGCCAATGCCCGGTCTTTAATGTTTATGCAGCAGGATTATGATGAAACCGATCAGGAGATCAGCGATGACGACAGTGAAGACACTGGAGAGTCCACCTTGTCATCCGATATTGAAGAAGACAATTTGGATAACCAGCAGGAGCTCCTACATCTTGACCTGGAGTGCTCTGATAAGACTGTACGAACCACAAGGGTTCCAGTGCCAAAGAAACAGAGCCCTGCTAGTACTGTGGTTGCATGTACTTCATTTCCAAATCTGTGACATCCAGCTGGGGCCATAGCACCACAATTGCTCAAACAGCAAAAGTCAACCATCAACATATTACGCGAGTCTGACTTTGTACCTGCCCAGGCCCTCCTGCTACCCAAGGCTGGTGGAGCCCAGAGTGTTCGTCAACCAGAGGCCGGTGGAGATCTCCGTGTTCCTCGACACCAAATGGCTACTTGTGAGGTAGCAAAACAGTTCATGGAGACAATTGTATTCAAAAAGACTCTCTGGCGAATCATTTCCAACGAGAAGTACTGCATGGTTTACGAAGGTTGTAAATTAGCCATTGAAGCGCAGGATCGTCAGCGAGCATTAGCAGATGCTCCTGTACATACACAATCTGTGTGTCAATTACCCAGTGGATCATCTCTTAGAATTGATCCGCAAACCCAAAAAGCAGTAAGCGTTTACTCTCTTTTCTGCTCCTCGATTGGACTTATAATGATACTAAACTCTACAAATATCCGTAGTTGAAACTTAGGATTGGTACGATTGGAGGGCATTTGGCAGATGGAGCTCATCAAACTATTGTCCGTAGTTACTGGTTGGATTTAGGATGAGAGACTGAGTCTAGAATCCAGGTTAAGGAGCACTTGTTCGATAATGCATATCTCTCGAAGGTCATCGATGATAAGAAATCATGTTTCACCTGTATGGAAGTGCTTGACTTAATCTACCATTAATTTCTCTTCACCACCAATAGCTTGGGGCAACACCTGACCACATCGCAGTTCTTTGAACCTCTCCCACCACAGATGTAAGCACCTGTGGCCACAGCGATTCATTGTGCGCTGTCTGGGTATGCCACTGGAAAGCAGGTTACAGTTATGTTTTCTCAAGATCAATATCAAGGTAAAATTTGCCTGTCCACAGTGATTGATTGTATTGCTGCAGAAGCCACTGCAGTCATCAAATACACATGGTGGGCTGCTTCATACCCCCCCTCCCGCAATGATGCTCCTCCGCATCAAAGGGCACTCCTCAATCCCCGTCGGTGCTCCTCACTCTGGATTGGCGCTTCGATATTTCATTCAGCGCTCCATACTACCTGGTCTGTTGGTGCTTCTCCACTAGAATGGGTGCTCATCAATCCCCTCCTTGACCTCAATTAGGAGTGCCTCTATTTCATTCCGGACTCTTTCCTCCCTCCCCTGTCAGCCAGGCTTAGCCTAGATTGGCTGCTCTGCTGGATAGGCGCTCCTTGGCCTGGATTAGCACCCCTCAATTTCATTCCTCGCTCCTTCATCACCATCATCACTCCCCTTCCCCACCCTGCACCCCACATCAGGCACTCCTCCGTTGCTGGTGGCACACCTCTTTTCCCCCCAAATTCATCGTATTTTCTTTCAAACTCTATTTTGATTCAGCTTGAGCTAACCTCTCAATTCCAATCTTTTTGATATGACATATTGAGCCAAACGACATAGGAATTCCATTTCACCCACTCACCTGGCCCGAATCATTCGTAAATTCAAAGTGCACCTCCACCTTCTTTGCGCCGTTGATGAATTGGGTGTTCCTGCGTTCGTTGGCTCCAATGAGATGGAAGATTTAGTGGATGACATTTAGACTATGTTCCATTGATATCATTCGATCACATAGTCGGGTTATTGTTTTGGTTATACCTGCTTTCATGTGTGAATTACACGTCATTTTCTTTGGTTCTCCTCAATGTAGTGATGCACACAATAGAATGTTGAATGAGATGCTGGGTACTACAGTATGATTTAGATGTTGATAATGGACAATAATCTATGCATCATACATGGAGGGTATTTGTATTGCTTGTGTACATCTGGAGAATCTCAGATAATGCTTGCAGTCCTTCGAATGAAGATCGCTAGGAACCCACACATCTCTCAGAGTTAGTTTGGGATTCCCGCATTGGCTGTCAGATAGTCCCAGTTGCTCCCAATTGGATTACAACCGCTCCCATTGTGCTCCCGTACCAGTCATCTGAGATCCCAGTTACTCCAAAGGCCGGCCAGAATGCCCTCCTAGGGTCCGATTCTCACCTGAAATTGACCCTTTAAAGTTTACACTCTGCCCACTCTCACACACACCTAGTTTACCAACGGGTCTGGGTAACCCGCAAGCAGTCTGGGTTCGGACCGCAAGAACAGTTTTGGTTCGGTTCCAGTACCGTCCAAACGTCTTATCCTCTGCGTCTTGGCGGGCCAAACCCGGGCTCGTACCTGTCAACCCACAGGTTTTGCCGGGTCCGGCTAGAACTGTCATTTCCAATCTCCGGTTCTGTGTCGCGGGCTTTTCAATTTATTGTCGCATATAGATATCCTACTGGTAATCACGAAATATTGACTTCGGTACGTCATTGTCCTTTTCGGATGAACCGGCTGCCTTTGTAATTAAAGAGAAGAGATACACGCTCCGTGCCCCATCCTGAACATCATTGTCAACAGCGTGTCAATGGTTTTTGCTTTTGCATCATGGGTAATCTAGGTGGCGATTGGATGCAGACAATCCTAAAAAAAGTATTGGCCGTATTTCAATGCAAAAGAGAAAGAGAGATGCTCGCTGCCCCATTCTAAAAATCTGCGTCAATGGAGTGTGTACAATTTTTAGTCTTGTATGTCAGGTAATTGAAAAGTGATTTGTTCATTGTTATGCATAAGTGTAGTGTTGGCCGCCTTTAAAAGCCAAAGAGACAGTGACACGCTCCCTGCCCAATCTTGAAAGTGAGCATCAATGGAGCATCAACAATTTTTGGCCTTGCATGATGGTTAATCAAAGGGCAAGATGGCCGCTAATGTCTATATATGGAGTTGTGACCGGTTATATAGACTGAAATGTTCAGGATCACTGAGTGGCAGCATTGAAAACAAATTAAGTGGTGATTGTCCGGGAGGCTGTCGCGGGACCATCTCTTGCTTATCAGCTTATACAGGCTGCCAGAACCTTGTTTATAGATGTCTGCGATCATTTACCACCAAGATTACCCAAGATTCAAGACCAGAAATCATTGTCGCTCTGTTGACACTCATTGTTAAGATGGGGCAGGGAGAGTGTAGCATTCTCTTTTGCCAATAAAGGCAGCCAATACAATGATTATAGATAACAACGACAAATTCACATTTTAATAACCTGACTTACAGGATGAAAAATCGTTGACGCTCCGTTGACACTCATTTTGCCACAGGCGTATCCCCATTATGCAACCATTCACTTTGGCATAGATCATCAATCACGTTGTTTCGGCAGTCACTCTCTCCTCTTCATGTACGTTTTCATTTATCACTACATTGTGCTTGAATTGTGCATATAAATATATCCGTTAAAATATCCTTTAAAGTGTCTGCTAATTGTAGACAATGATAGTACTCAAAACTCCTGTTCCTTTCAATCAATTCTCGCCTTCACTCTCAGATTCGCTCAAAAGGCTGCTGTCATCTTCAAAATCAATCTCAGCGCTATTTCCACGCAGCAGATAGTGTACTCAGCAAATCTGGAATAAAATCTTTATTGCGCTTGCAATCCTTGGCATATGCATTATGATTGCAAAATTGAGTTTTGGGATGCGGAAAATGTCTATACGCACACCTGAATGGTACACCCTCTATTTCATAACTTTCGTTTCGGTGAGTGTCACCTGGTGGCGCAGGAGGCGTCCCGGGCGGAGGTGGCGTTCCAGGCGGAGGTGCCACCGGTTCTGGTGGAAGTGCGCAGGTTCCTTGGTGCCTCCAACGTGTCTGCGGATTCTTTGCTGTGCCATTTTGGCATGGAAGGCAGCCGTCAGTGCGATTTTTATAAACCATTGCCAGGAGTCTTTCCATCGCAGCCTTCACCTTTTTATGCGCAGGAAACTTAACTCCTCCCTTCTTCTCTTCTCGGACTTCAGCGCAAGGTTTTTGAATTAGTTGTTGCATTTCTTCAATTGCGGCGCGCAAAAACTCCCATTTGGCCATTCCGGCCATGTTCCAGGCAAGGCACATGTTGGAGTGTTCTGGCTGTACCCAACCTCCTTGCCGCGACATAGTAGCAGACATGTTGAAAACCTACAAGAAATCGGTTGCTGCTTCTGAAAGGAACATTCGGCTATTAGCTCAACCATATACAACTCCGTAGCCTCCTCTAAGGTTATTACGGCTTGTTTTGTCCACTCCTGGGGTCCTATATCACGGAACTCATCCGCGAAAATCCCAGAGCTGACGACATCAAGATGATTGATTTTGCGGACTGTGCAGACAAATTCATATGTTGACCCTGAAGGTTTGCCATTGCGGGCAACGATGAATTGGTCACAAAGCTCTCTACGTACCCCAGTTGTAGATTTTATTGTCAGTTAACCACCGGTTACATCGATATGGAGATACTCACACCCGATTGCATGCTGCTTTCTATTATTGCTGCGTCTGGTTTTACGTACCATTTTTAAATCTGCATCCTGGGCCATATGTTCAGTGGCTGCAATTGCAGCATCGCGGTGGACTAACTGGTGTCGGCATTGCTGCTGTGTCTCAGCCAGGGGCGCATTCGATGAAGCGCACATCGTTCAGCTCGATTCCGACTCAATCACACCGGGCTGAGGTGTTTGTGGAGCCATGACTTGCTGTTGTGGAAAAGATGAGGAAGATGATAATGAAGATTGGAAAGTCCTGAGAAATGTAAAGTAAGCTACAAGTCACAATGGAATGAATGCCAGTCAACTTGCACATTCTACTCAAGGTTCATCCAGCTGCATGTAGCTGCAAGTTGAAGGTGATTCCAAGATCCCATGATTTGCAGTCAGTCGGTCCGATGTGGTTTGTTTGTGTGTTTGGCGGGATGCATCGGAGTGAACGACAGCCGATACCTAATGTTTGATAGATATACAAAGGAATTTCTTCCACGGAAAGGATGTCTGGTGATGTTTGCCTCAACAATCCGCCAGGATCTTACCCGAAACGCGCACTTATCATCAAGTCATGGCGTACGGTTCGCGTTACTATTCCGAATGAAATGACGGTCACAACGCAGATTTTGGTTCGTTCGAGTCGCTGAAACATACGAACCTTGACCTTCAAGACGCAGCTTACATCCATGTGGTCCATATCTTGCAACATCCAACATCGCACCCAACAACAATGTCAACACACGATACAATGGTCAATGCTCGGAAAAAGAACATTTCTCCACTTCCAGCGGGCAAATACGGCAAATCGACAAAGCAGCCCACACGACAACGCCTTCAAGCGAATGAAGGCGAGAGAGGCTTGGAGGCAGAAAGGGTCCGAGGGTTGGGAGCATTGCGCAGCTTACAATCCAAAAAGGAGCTTTCAGCGAAGAAAAGAAGGGAAACCCACTTTTTAAGCCATGCAGAGAACGAGAAATGGATCGAGGATTATGTGGAGAGAGAGACCGCTGTGGCAACAATGCGAGTTCAAGACACAGAGACAGCGATTATGCAAGAGCTGAAAGATATGACTACTGCTGAAAGCGCTTGGGCGACAACCAGAAAGCCAGAAACAATGTTTGAAGACATGTTGAATGCTATCGGAGACAGTCTGAGCGATCTTTCAAGCTCTGTCAAAGAGCAGGATGGGGAAGACGATGAAGATGATGAAGAAGATACAGAGCTCGGCAAGCTGAGCGATGATGATGAACCTGGCTGGGGGATGGGCTCAATCTCCAAAAAGGTACAGCACCGCATACGGAGTGGTTGGCTACAGCCGATGAGGCTTGACGAATTGATGCAACCGGGATGGGGGGATGCAGCCAACTACTTCCGGGAGAGTGATATGAAGTATGGGACTGGTGAATTGATGGTTCTGGTGGTTGTCAGGCCCCAAATAGACTCGACTGCAGCCACAACACCCCAGGCAACATTTGGAGAGCACATGCAGATCCTTGGTATTGTGCGTGGACAATGGCGAATGCTGGCAGTGACTTCTCGACCAGGACGTAGTCAGATAAGGCTAGGTTCAGAGAAACCACAGTGATACAAATTCTTACATGTTCTTTCGCACGACGCGGTGCCCGATTCGGCACTGATTCGTGATTCTAACCCTGGTGAACCCGTTAGTGTCTACCCCTGCATAAAGCATCCCGAGTTGATTTCCATATAGAAATCGGATACAGACGAAGATATGGTGAAGGTTCCCGCGTCACCGGAGGTATAGATAGCCAAATAGTTAATTTTCCAGACCTATCTCTTGTAAAATCAAATTGTGTACCTACTTTGCTACGTATCAGCTTTATCTTGATTTCAGTGACCACATTGTAAGACATGATATTTCATCAGTGTGTGTGCAAGGGTCGTATGGGCCATGCGAAAGTTCTAGACTCCAAATCTTGTTGATAGACGGCCAGCGAACTTGATATACACTTGCTTGTTACGCTTATATTTGAAAGCAAACCGTAACATAGAGATGAAATTCACTAACAAAATTGAAGTCAGTGATGTCATACACGTCATATGACAAGCGGTCAGTGCGGAGTCTGACCCCGGATAAATGGCAGCTGTCATACTGCATTAGGCAATGCAGCTAACTGAATAACTCTGCGCTCAGACCTGCTGCACATGGTGGAGAATTTGAATATTGCTTATGGTACTTCATAGAAATCGAGGAAAATGAGCTGGAACAAGAAAGGTCAAGAAATCGGGCTCTATATGTCTAACATTAGTAGATGGATCTGTCTGCAGTGAGATATAGGCCGAAAGCACCAAAATGCAATGGAGCTACATCATTCATAGCACTGATGATGTGAATAGTGGTAGCTCAGAAACTGAGAGGCCTCAATGCTTTTGGATGCAACCGATTATACCTTGAAACGGTATATTGGCTGTCAAAAATGACTGTATGAATTTCAAGCAAAACAATTCTGCACCCAATGAGTGTTACTACGTCTCTAAGGTGAGCATCAACGGAGCATCAACGATTGTAGTGTGATCATTTCAGCAATCAAAGGGTTGCATGGTCACATCCACCCAAAGAGGAGGTATTAGCCGGCATTAGATCTAAAAGGGCAAGCGACATGCTCGTTGCCCCATCCTAGGAATGAGCGTCAACGAAGCGTCACCGATTTCTGGTCTTGCATCTTGGATAATCACTGGGCTGTGCGACAGTATTAAACCATAATCACAGTGTTGGCCGCCATTATGGGCACACAGGCCAGCGATGAGATTGCTACCATCTCCTGAAAATGAGGGTCAACGCAGTGTCAATGCAGTGTCAACGCAGTGTCAACGATTTTTGGTCTTGTATCTTGAATAATTCAAGGGCTGTGCAAAGGCATACATACTCCCACGATCATAATATTGTCCGCTGTTATGGGCAAAAATCGTAGTGACAATATTGCTACTACCTCATGAAAATGACCGTCAACGGAGCATCAACGATCTTTGGTCATGCATCTTGGATAATTCAAGGGCTGTGCAACGGCATACTCCCATAATCACAATAATGGCCGCCTTTACAGGCAAAAATGCTAGGAACAATATTGCTACTACCTCTTAAAAATGAGCGTCAACGGAGTGTCAACAATTTTTGTTTTGCAAGTAGGGTAATTGAATGGTGACATAGTCGGTGCTCTCCATAACCAACAAACGGGCAACCTGTCTTGGCAAAAGAGTAAACCATACGGTCACTGCACCATCCTCAGAATGAGCGTCAACGGTGCATCAACGATTTTTTGCCGTGCATTTTGGGTAACCTCAGCGGCGAATGGTTGCAGCCATTCATAAACATGGTATTTGCTGCCTTCCAAGCCAAAAATCATAGCAGCATGCTCCCTGCCCCATCCTGAAAATGAGCGTCAACGGAGCGTCAACGATCTTTGGCTGTGCATCATGGGTAACCGAGTGGTCAATGGTTGCAGCCATTTATAAACGAGGTATTGGCTGCCTTCCAAGTCAAAAATCGTAGCGTCATGCTCCCTGCCCCATTCTGAAAATAAATCTCAATGGAGCATCAATGGAGCTTCAACGATTTTTAGTCTTGTAAGTACAGTCATTGAAAAGTGACCTGGTCGCTGCTGTCCTTAACCAACGAACTGGCAACCTTCCTTGGCAAAACAATCAACTTTACAGTCATCGCCCCATTCTGAAAATGAGTGTCATCGGAGCATCTATGATATTTCGTCTTGCATCTTGGGTAATCTAACTGGCGATTGGTTTGTAAACATGCATAACTGAGATATTTACCGCCTTTAGGGGCAAAAACAGTTGCAGCATGCTTCCTGCCCCATCCTGAAAATGAGCATCAATGGAGTGTCAATGATTATTGGTCTTGCATCCTGGATAATCCAAGTGTCGCAATGTGGTAATGATTCGTAGACGATGTTACGGTCTCCTTTTCATTTGAATCAGTCCCTGACGCATAATTTACCCCATCCTGAAACTGAGCGTCAAAGGAGCGTCAAGAATATTGAGTGGTGCATAATGGGTAATCAAGGCTTTACGTGGATGAATCAGCTCATAACAGAACTGTTGACTGCCTTTATAGCCAAAAATACAAAGTATAAGAGGAAAAACACGGATTCCAAAATAATCAATATCGCAGATTGTGAAATGTGCAAAAACAGATTATTGGCTGTCGAATACCTAATTTTGATAATATACAATTATCGAACTGCAAAAACAAGAACATTATATAAATCTACAGGTGGACCCGCTGGGTGACCCACTGACAACACGCCCAGTTCAGGCGGGTTGGAAGATTTTCATCGAACCGTGAATGAATCGATGGTTCGGGATTATTCAAAACCCGGACCACGAATTTGACAATGGTTCAGTTCCGACCCGGACCCGGACCCGAAGTGATGGTCCGGAATAGTTGCTAACACTACACACTGCTGGAGGCTCCCAGTGACTATAATACATTTTGCTGATGTTATTTCATCCAAAACAAAGGTTGCTGAAGGGATCTGGCTGAGCAATTACTCTGTAAATGGTCACCTCAAGGCATCTAAGCATCCCCCAAACTGCCAAAACTGTAGTAGAAGGTAGTGCAGGTGATAATGCCAATGGTGCAGTGCCGCTATGAGTTGTCCTCCTCCCACACAGTACTGAATCTCTCCTTGGCCGCCAAGCAGCTGAGAATGAATTTGGCAGCAGAGTAGATCAAATATGAACATGTGAATCGGCAAAATGCGAAATTGGTATCCGAAAATGGACCACAGGCACCGATCCTTCTCAACATCATTCACATATAATCCGACTGACTGATTTGCAATCTTCCACCTGTCTTTGAAGCATTCAATGATGCAATCCCATCGTCGCAACATTTTGAATACCTGTTTAGCCATTTAAGTTGACTTACTGCACATGTGTCTGGAATGTTGGTCCGCTAGATTTCCATTGTTTCGAAGGGTTTTTGAACCGTTCAATCGATTCCAAGAATATTCTTAACTATTCAATCCCTCGAGACATCGATTATACACAAGCTGGCACAACTCCCGAAACAAGTTTTTAGACACCCAGAGTACACTCTGATGAGATTTCGAGATATCGATGCAATGATTACTTCAAGCATCAAATTGAATAATCCACATGTAAAATGAATTGAATGCATTCAAGTAAATCATGTCACTCAAGTACCACCACATGCAATCTGGCTGCGGCGTCAGATGTAGAAGGTGTACAGCCCCTAGCATTGCACATATAGGAACAATATATTTCATTCCGACACCGAAAGGTGGCATATGACAGTAGGTTCCATTAGACAATGGTTGCATTGGAGGCTGATGTCTGTCCTCCACAATCACAACTCCAGCAGTCTGACGAATCGGCCCTGTTGCAAACGTCTGAACCAAGGCAACAGACCCTGTAATGCTTCATTCAGCATCCTCGACAATGAGAAGACTCTTCAAACCTGTGAGAATGGGTCCAGCTGTCGACTTGAAGTGGCTATTCGGACTCGACCCCATCCAGACAAGCACTGTATCATATCATGGTGGCTTATTCTTCCTCCACCTTTTGGACTCAGTGCAACGAACCATGTGAACTGCCTGCTCGGCACATTGAAAATACGCCGCTGGAATCTCTACTGCACTGTACCGAGAGTTTTTGGCATGGTTGAGATGACTGAAATCCTGATCGTGATCGGCGTGACCTGTGAAGTCGGCAAATCTCTCGAAACACCAAGCGATTCAATTCTGGAGCTCCCCTCTTGACATTGCGCACCACTCGGCCAAGTCATCATGGTTCTTGATATCAGGTGATGGGTTTTCCATCACTTGCTCGATAAGGGCTTGCGTTAGAAGCATTTCATTGTTGCAAGGTTGTTTTGCAGCATTTGCATTGGGCTTTTGATACTGAAACACCTCTTTTCGGGATTTTGTTCCGAACATCTGGAAGATGGCCTCAAGATGATTGGATTGTCGTTACGCTTGTTTAGGATCTATCGTCGCTCTTCCTGGGCGATCAGGTCGTGCATTTACATAGTTGCCCAGCTGGTGGTTATGGTCAGAGAGGGGGTTCAGGAGATGCATCATTGGAAAGTTGAAATCAGATTTGTCGACAACATGTTATGGAATTTCTGCCTGGATCTGTGTTCCACCATCATCAATGCGAGGATGCATTACAGCCGCACGAAGATTGTTCCAAGTGGGGTCACTCCCCGCTCCTTCAGTTTGGCGAACGTTAGCTGCTGTTTCAATTCTTCCGAGACCATCTTTGCAAATTTACTGGCACGGAATCGACTTAAAACATGGTTGTGATCATGAAACTCCTGCAGATGATTATACATGTACTTGATTGTGGCTTCAGTATGGTACTCGTCCAGTGCCATAAGGTAAAAATACACAAAGTTCTTGATACAAAACAGGGCTTCAGTGAAGTGTATCCTTTGGCTGGCCAAAGGGTGCGAAAGAGTTGCCGCGAGAACTGGAACAATCGCACACCCGAGTGCTTTCCTCTGCTGACCACTCGATTGTGTCAGCTGGCATTATTGCGTGTTCTGTTGAGCGAAGCCAGGATACGGAGGAATCATCGCTCAGAGCTGGTTGAATTTGTCCATCATGGAATGTCGCTTGATGAAGGACATTACCAAGTCCATCAAATGTATATGCGTACCCAGATAAACACTCTGACAAATATTGAGTATGATAATAGTGGTTTGGGTGATGCAATTTGTATTGGGGAAGACGCCTTCTGATGTTCCAACCGCTCCATCTTCCACAGATTGTCATTCCTCCCGTCTCTGGGTCTGATCTCCCAGAGTCCCGAGCATCATCTGTTGGAAGTATAGTCGAAAGACTCTCAATTGCCACAATGATGAATTCACATCTCCAAACGACAATTTCGGTTCTTTGCACACTGGGCAATGGGGGTGCCTGACCGAGCGCAAGTGAATGTTTTCGAAGTAGTCAGCTGTTGTAGTACAGGCGACAGGGCAACATTCCAACATCCGACCGTCCGCGCAAAGCACAGACTGTCCTGTGTTGAATACCACGTCGAGATGACACAAACTACACTCGAAGATGTTCCTTACAACCTCTGCAGTTTGGATTTGTTGTTCCTTCATGGCAGTTGTTTTTCCATGTCTGTTAAAGTGATATTTCGAAGGAACCAGAAGAAGGGTGACCAGGATGCTTGTAAGATTAGAAGTCTTTGATCCAATTGTCAAGTCAATGTTTCCAAGACTCAAATATACTCGCCATTCCTTCCCATCGCTGCAAGAGTGTGTATGATGTGTCTGGTCTGAACTGCCGAATGAAGGGATAATCATAACTCCAAGCGGCCGTCGGAACTATTGCAGCAGTCAAAATCATCGTAGGTGTCGTGAAATTCACCTAACATACCTGTTCATTCCACCACCAGTTGCTTGATTTCACCTCTGAGTAGATACGTTCCTCAGCATCATTGAATTCCTTTGCTGGAGCATGCAACATATGTTCCCTGAACGCAGGATATTGTCTGAGGAACTCAATGCATTGAATAGTATTGGGATAAAAGAAACTTTTGTAATAATCGGTGCAATAGTTGTTTGGATCCGCCAAATGATTTCAACAGACTTCGCTAGATGTCCAACAGTTGGTGCCCATCGTGTATGACATTTCTTTCAAACTGTCGAATCCAGTGCGGGATGAAGTGAAGTTGCCGACTGTTGCCATTGTAGAGTTCCTGAAAAGCTCGTTGATAGCAGCTCTGCTCAAGTTGAGCTTGACGCGCCAGTGCGCTAATCGATATTCCTCCTTGCCTGGGAATGGTGAACATGGATCGATTTCCTTGTTGAAGATATTGAACCACTCATCCCTGATAGGCTTCCCGGCTAGAGAGTTGTCCAAGCGTGTAGTACGATGAATCCATGTCCAAACTGGAGGTTGCTCTAGATCAGTAGACAAATTTCGCTGTCGGCTTCTGTATCCCTGGACTTACGGTAAGAAGGTTGAGAACAAGGGTCATGCTGTGGTTCTCGACCAAATGGAAGATGAATACTATCATGCTCGATCGCAGAACTAATATAATCCAGTTGTTCGGCTGATATGTACACTATCCTTTGTTTTCGGCGGAGAGGTAGGTGACTGATCTACACCCCGATGTAGGAGTACATCTTCAAGCAGGAAAGACACTGTTCAGGAATATCCATGTTTCATTAGGAAATGGAAATATTGCAACGCTGTTACAAAGTGTCTCAACAGTTTGTTAGCTACTCAGGGCATTGCATGCTGCCTGGTCATCGTAAAAAGCCTCACCTGGATGTACTTTTTCCAAGACGGCGTCCTACCGCTGTCTTTGGATTTCTCTCATCCTCCTTCATGCGTTTGCAAAGTGTTTGTTAGCTCTCTCATTTTCAACATCCCTTGGATCTCGACAAGCATACTGCATCTGCATTCAGCTCGTCACGGCGAGTGATCTGCACACTCACAAGACCCTCCTACACCCAATGCCCGATTTTTGTGTGTCAGTTTATTGTAACTGAGTACAGTCTATGAACAATGCATTCTCCTTAGATACGGACCCAGCGACCTCATTGTGAGGTACAAGAACTAAAGAATGGACAAACAAAAGAGATATGACCGCAGCGCATGCTTTTAGTAGTTATTGTGATGAATTTAATCGTTCAGTCGACCAATCAAGGCACTTAGATGATGGTAAGCAAATTGTTTCCTAGCTGAATCGCAGCCAAGATGATGTCGCTAGATCAAGATCACCCCTCCAAGCCCACATAAATATTTGCCTTGCCCGCCCACAGTACTTACAATCTCCTGAACCTTCGACACAGCTTCCCCACCAGAGCTACTGCATCGCATCACCCTTGACAATATATTCAACACTCCCAACACTTGTTTAGAGTAACAAGGATTTGATATTCTCCACTTGATCAGTGGCCACTGTTGAGAACCTTAAATGTAATGTGATGCCTTCTGGTTGCCGAAATCAGTTGTCGAAGATGCTAACAAAATTCAGATGCCGACTCAACAAATTTGCATCAGAGCTGAGAATGCCGGTGTCGGAGTCAGCCAATGGTCAGCAGGTACCATGGGGATTTGGCAGGAGATGGGTGGCTTGACAACACAACAGAAAGATAATGAAGTGAGGGACAGCCTCTGGGAGATTGCCCAGTCCATGACCATCAACAACAAGCTAGGTGCCGGCCCTGAGCGATGGGATCTCCTAATCGATTGTTGAGTTAATCAAATCTGTGATCTGGCGCCCAAACAGTGGCTTTGGAAATGTTCCCTGTCAGACAAGACTATCTCTGATGATGAGGAACTCCAGGCAGCACTGGACGGGTTCACGGAGGTTGAACTTTGCCTATGGAAGAATAGGATCACCAAAACCCCCACTACGAAGTGGAAAGACGGCTACATTTGTATGTATCTCATCGCACAGATTTTTTCTTTTTGGTGTTCCTGATGATGTGTAGATACAGAGGACGACAAGGACCCAACGATGGGTCAAATGTGGTTACCAATACAGGTGCATTGCAATGACTCGTCCGATTTACATGTTGAGTCATTAAGTGGTACCATCACCTATGTGTATCCTGACATTACCGGGAAGGGGGTGGGTGAAAACAATACTCAGCGATTCCCATAGCACTGGACGGAGGATGATGAATAGATACTTCAGACGGTTCCATCAATCATAGACACCACCATCCTGTCAATCTTGAATGCTGCAATCGCCGGTCTGCCAGACCCCAGCCTGGAAATCCGCGCAGTTTGGGGCTGTGAGGAGGAGGCTAATGGAGACGGCAGTCCGCGCACATGTTATGTTACCCCAATGTTCGATGATGATACTGCTGCCGGATGGGTAAAGTCGGCGATGAAATTATATAACCAAACGCTGTTTTGCATCTTGTATCGTGGCAACATTTCTGATGGCACATCTGGTGCCCAGTTGCCTATGTGTGGTTGCCACAGTTCCCATCATCTGGGTGACATCCTCCAGCCTGCAGCCGAGAATATGATCGATACTGTCAGGGATGAAACCGATAATGATGCGGAGATGTAGTGCCCAAATCCGTCAAGCTTCCCGACAACAAAGACACGCTTCCAAATATTCAAAAGGAATCTTCAAATGAGGATTATCCGACAGCAGCGATACCTTGAAGGCATCTGGAACCAAGCTCTTGGTCTCTTTGCCGATTGTGAGCCAAGCTCTGTTGCTGACCAGGATGGGGCCTGGCTACTCAAGCACGATCACATTGTAAATTCTCCCAGTGCGGGCTCTTTGGGCAATAAGAAGTGTACAAGAAGCCACCTAGCCGCAAATTAGTCATTGTAAGTATGAAATGCACCGGCTGGGCAGTCGCTCAAGGATTTGCATTGTGGGTGTGTGTCATTCTGGCACTTTGGAGGGTGGCCAGATGAGTGATGATTTCGAGTTTTTCGGAGAGGTTTTGTGTCTCGTCTTAGTATTTCGTTTGTTGTATTATTACATGGGGCATATCCATGCATGAATGGATGTGTTGCCAGTTCATGATGTCGGGATTGATCATTTGGACACTTGTTGTTGGGAAAAGCATAGTGGCAGCGATAGGACTCCATGTATGGCTATCTTGTAATTGGGAATTTCAAATCTTTGCCCAGCAGAAGTTAGCCTGAATGATTACTGAAATGCGAACGCTTTAGCTCATTACGAAAATGATTCTCAACCAAGGATGCAAATCAACATCCCTGTGGCATACTTGTCATCTGCCATTCTGAGTTCGCTGTTTCCGTCCATCCAAGCAGTTGGACTCGTGGGTGGTGTGACGAGCTACGATCTTAGAATCGTCAACGGGATACAAAGATGCATTACGACAATTCTTTTCATCATATCAACGTAATCTTTGCTTTACAAAACTCTTTAATTCATTTACTGTACAGTCTTTCACATGTGCTTCAGTAACTCCTTTGATTTTTTCGTACTTATCACTCGCTGCCTTTCCAAATGATGACATGATGGTGCCGCTCTTCTCCTGCTGCTGTTCCTTCCGCCACCAGGAGAAGGAGATAATCTATTCAAGACAACAATCTTGATGCCGATCCAAGCACAATACCTGACTACTACAATGATCGTCGAGAGTACAATTCAGAATCCAATGATGAGCCTCTCTGGCGACCATCCAGGCAAGCAATGGGCAAGCGGCCATCCAATGATTCATTCACATCAACACTTGGAAAACGAGTTGCAGCAATACAAATCACTGCTACAGCGGCGCAACCCCTACATCCTGAGTGTCGGGAGGCCTATAATGTCTCCGAGGAGGAGGCTAAACATGGGTCTCTGCTGCTGGCATTGAAGAAGGTAAATGATTAAGCATTTAAACAATTGAATTCGCCTGCTAATGTATACATGTACTAGAGGAAGGACTCATATGAAGCTGGTGAGCAATAGCTTCTACAGAAAGATGGAAATTTTTCGCGATATGAGCCCTTTGTTGAGGACGTGACAGGCCTCATTGTCTTTGCCTATTACATCGCCCAGACAACTCTTTCAGGCATTCCGGCGATGGTCATGGCATGTGTAATGCCTAAAGTTTTCAATTGTGCCATGTTAGTGAATCCCTTCGCCACAAATGCAGTAAGGACCGCCATGATCCATAGTTGGTGGGATGCGGAAATAGCCCATAGTGATTCAGCCCAGAGAATCTCCGACCCTCCCTGTGGTTACATTTCAGTGGTAAATGAATCATCTGAATGATTGTATTCATCGCTGACATTTTGCATCAGGCTCTCACAAACATGACTTGCTCCAATGAAGCAATGGAATACCGCTGCGAGACTTCGACCGACTCTATTTTCCGATGTTGAACAGTTACGCCTACCGTGATCCGTAAAATGGTTGCCTGGCCATTTGCAAAGGACAGATTTACATGCCCCACATATGTACAAGAGGTAAGTTCAAAGTTCCCTTCTGGTTTAATTGGTGTCTTGACGATTAATTCAGGTGTGCAAGTTTTGATTTGCAGCAACTGAAATTGTGGATCATATTCAGTGGACATACTTCTATGGCATACAACATATGGGAATGAAAGACCAATCATTGATTTATAAAATCGTCCTGACATCGATTACCCTCCTCCCGATGGCCATCCACCATTGTCTGTCAGCCTGGAAATCAGGGGAGTTTACGGTCATGCAAGAGTGTTGTCCAGGAGGTGGAGCACACAGTAGGTACAATCCAAGCAACATTAATCATGTGAGTAACAATGCATACACAGATGTGTTTCGTTGTCTTAACGTGGATTTTCATTCTTTGTGGCCAGATGTTCAAGCCAAAAAGATAGACATTATCCCCCGCATGATGTGCTGAAGGTTCCTCTCAAATGGAATAGACCAAGCGATGGCATAACCTCACAATGATCAGTGCACCTTCAATGAGGTCTTCATTGATCGAGTCGTGGCGGAGCTGATAGCACAGCCCAAAAATTTCTTTCATCATCTTAGCAGCTGTGATGCTACTACTGAAGCTAGCATGTGATTCACAGCTGTTCTGCCTATGGGCGGGTCTGCCATCGCCAATGGCAGCCAGCCTGTCCCCGGCAGCAACAGCAACAGCAACAGCAACAACATCACCAACATCACCAGCATCGAGAACATAGGATCAGTTGATGGAAGTAAGATTGTACAGGGTTCGACATTGCTTGGAGGTTAAGAATGGTGTCAGTGATCAGATTTAAGAATTCCTTTGTGTGCTATTTTATACAAGGTTTCGTCGATATATCAATCTAGTAGTAATTGTAATACAACTGATCGTTTACTGAGGTCTGATCTCCAACCGGTGAAATCATAATCGGGATGATGCATTACTCTCCTGCAACCGTTGAAGAACTGCAAGGTACCGAATAATGTTGAATCAACAACTTAAATAATCGTGAACCACTTCTGTAGGGTCAGTATCATTGTACAAATTAAGCCATGTGGGTATTTAAAAACAAGAACTACATGTTTCATTAAACGTATGGAGCAAGTACTATCATCATCGCGAGGTCTCATTGAATTGGGCAACATAGGACTATGCCAAGAGATGATATGTGATATTGCCCAAGCAAGTGTAAACCATTCATCAAGTGCTTATTGTCATATTCGCAAAAGTGGGTACACTGGTCATGATGCGTGAATGTAATAATGTAACAACACAAAGAACGCTCTGGAATATAATGACAATGCGATATTTCAGGGACACATCGATTTCATTTTTTTGAGTTTGTGGGTTCAATACACTTAATCAATTTAATGAAGCATATTTTGTTTTTGCTGATGTGCAGTGCAATTGATCAGTGAAGTAGGCATGACCACAATATATTCTAATGAAAAACTGGATGTGATTTTTGCCTTCGCACAGGGCTTGATGTGGGTTTTAGTTTTACAGTGCAGCTCATTGCAGTCTATGACATTCCAGTGGTGCTAGGTGGGGATTCCTTGAGTGTGGTGGTAGAACTTTGTGTGACTCTTTTCTGTAAGCATTAGATGAGTCTTGGCATTGTACAGATATCATTATCATTTATTTTTGCATCCAGTGTAAGTCCCAGGAGATCTCAAAGGTGTTCAGCTACCTTCTTACAGATGTTAGGAAACTTCCATTTGTTATGTCAATGTAGGTTGATAACAGAGACTCAATGTCAGAGACAAGATGTCAGAGACTAAATGTCAGAGACTCAAAGTCAGACACTCAATATCGGATGATGAATATCAGAGTCCCAATGTCAGAGACCCAATGTCAGAGACTCAATGTCAGAGACTCAATGTCAGTCACCAAATGTCAGAGACTCAATGTCAGAGACTGCATGTCAGATAATCCATGTCAGAGGCTGAATGTCAGAAACTTAATATCACCAACTCACCAGCAGAGACTACATCTCTTTGACCCAATATCAGTTACTCAATATCAGTGACTTAATGTGGGAGACTCAATGGCAGAGACTGAATGTCAGATACTGAATGTCAGGGACACAATACCAGAGATTAAATACAGAGACTCAATGGCAGAGACTCAATATCCATAACTAATTGTCAGAAACATGATTTTGGGGACCCAATGTCAGAGACTTAATGTCGGAAACTCAATGTCGATGATCCAATATCAGAGTCAGATTTACTAACCTGATCACATGTCTTTGCAATACCTAGCACCTGGGGGTACAATTTGACTATGCTGTATATAGAGATAGTAGATTTTTCATATTTTGATTTCCATACATGAACTGCCACAAGGCCTTGCATGAATGCAGACTGGCTACTCACAGCATCTATGTCTTGGGTTGTCTTCTTCAGCATGGAGACACAGATATCTTTGGTCCACTTAGCAATCCCAGTAGGCTCTGTTCTTGAGACTTCAGGTGGTGCCACAATGATGGTCAGTCGGCAAATGAAATGGTTGCTGAGTGGACATGAGGGTCACTCAGTGGATAGGATAGTGGTGAAGTTAATATTGCTTGATCTTAGTGAGTAGATGAGATTTGTATGTGTTATATACCTACTAGTACTAGATGCACTGAGATCCACAGTTGAAAGAATGACAACTCCAACATGCAATGTAACGGAAATGAGAACAGGGTAGTTGATCTGTTAGAGTATGGGCTACAGATTGACGTGAGGAGGGTTTGTAGAAGCAAAATGCGACGTAGTCAAAACAGGATGAATAGATACTATAACAAAACATTGCAGGTTATTTTGAAGGTCAAATATAACAAGATTTGGAAGGAAGTGAGAGGTTGTGTGGTGTACAAATACTGATTGGTTTACGGCTGAAACATAGACTCACACTGGTCTGTTTGGGGAAAACCAAAACTGGTTGTAAGAAGGGAAACTTCCTAAACAAGGAAACAAGGGGGGCTAAAGATAGTGTCTATTACAACAAACATGTTACGGGGGTGTTTAGATCCCAACAATCAATACAATATGTATTGAATCTAAGTACAGCCGCCTATCTTAATACTCTTTCTCTCCTTGTTGTATCCTAAGAGTCAACGTCTTGGCCTTAACCGTCCAAGAGCAACCAGATCTCATCATTCCCAATGATTACTTCCTTCCGCTAATCCGAAGACTATATTACTCTGTGGTGGAACTGCTCTTCTGAATACTCTTCGTAAGGTAGTTACCCCATAGATAAGTACCTGTTTACCAGGTAACCGATATCTTTCAAGTGCCCGAAATGTGCTACTACTGTGGAGTTATGGGTTAACCGCTGATCGTCAAACTCCGAAATGAGATCGCCAAAGAGTTCGAAGTTTTTCTGGAATATCTATTGAGATGGTGTTAACCAGAGACCGGACTTACAAGACCTGGTCTCGTAAATGGATGAGAGAAGTAATTTTGAATGATTTAAATCTATAGAATTCTTAATAATATTTTAAAATCGTCTTCGGTGCTTCTGTGTTAACTGTGGATAACTGCTTATGCTTGTTCTTCCCATGTCCGTAGAAATGTTGTCTGTTTATACCCAATGTCCCAGGTCCTGTGTCCCCACATCTAGTTGAAATGGATACGCTGCTCATGATAGTGATATTGCGGACACACCACTCAAGGTGCCCGGTGAATACTGCCACGCTTCCCACAGGTTATCGTGTTCATGCAATGTGATTTCAATAGGTTATGCTCCCGATAGGAATCGGGCCATCGGTCGCATGATACCATGTCAGCCAACACATCAGACAGACTGGAACCTGGACATCTTGCAATCATGTGAGCCGGTAGTTGGAACATCTGCCAATCAAAGTTGAGAATGCTTATCGTGAATTAAATCCCTCAACATGAGGCAATTACTTCAAACGTCGTAGATTTAATCGGCGACCAAGTGATACTATGCCAATTGTAAATGTACACACGTAAGCTCGTATCAAATACAATATTACATTGTGATCCATACTACTCAAGCCAATGAGCAGTGCTCGCTTTAGGCAAGTGCCAACGTCATTATTCCCTCAGTTACATCATGCTAAGGTCTAGACAATTCTCCTGACCGCAACATGCCGTACTTGATTCTAGCCCTTTACAGGATAAGAGTAAGGAGTTCTCTTAATCGCATATTGACTATCAACTGCCGCGCATGATAAGCATGCATGTCCCGCTAGTTTCAGGAAGATGAATGATGATGAGAACGTCTAGCACTGCTATTGATTTCTCATTCCAGTGAGGTTTGGTAGTTACGACAAGTCGCCAAATCCTGATTTGCTCATACATCACGTGACTAGTATGAACTACCACTAAAGAGCATACCACTGGCCAACTTGTAGAATCATGATTAGGTGTTATGCATGTCGCAACACTAGGTGTGACAAGTAATCATTTGATTAACTACCAAGTACCATTATCGCTGCTAAGGGACAACCCCGAACACAACATGATTAGGCTAGGCTTGAATCCAACTCCATTCACGGTCAGCTGAATGGACAGCATTGGGACATACAATGAGAGCCTTACTACTATCGTTTCCAAGGGCAGTGGCACACAATTGCAACCTTTCACCATGAACAATCCTGTCCTTTATTCGAACTTCACATAGCCAGTTCCTTTCTTGACAATGTGGTCTCACTCATTACCACCTTTCAATACGACCACAGTATAACCACATGTCTAGCAATCTCTCCGTGTCAGATATGCTGAACTATGCACTCGAAGATTGCACTGGCCAGTGTGACAATGATATACACATCCTGTGAACTGCGATGGAGTTGTTTCCCATCAACATAGCCCCATCTGATGACACAGTTCATGTCAAGTCTTTCGAGGATGATGACTGGGACCCACTGGCTCCATTTCCTACACCTCAACAATAGAAACTTTTTCATTCTATTGCGGATCCCAACCTAGGTAAAACAAAACTTATCAATATTCATAAGTGGAAACTTATGGTACCTGATACCAATGCCACAGAGCCTGTTTGGATTTATCAACTCATTAAGGCGATAGATGAAATGGACAGACTTGTATGTGGAAGGGAGGAGAGTTTGGTTATCATTGAAGAAAGAGCTAATCTATTCAGGTGTGGGAACCAGATTGCAGTGGTATAATATCTTCTTGGATATCCCTGATTTATGGACCTTCTCTCATACATTCTGATTAAATAGATGGATTCCCATGATGCACTTATATATGCTAAACTGTGGACTGCAGATTGGTGGTGAAAAATGCAGGCGACTTTCCTTGTATGGTCAGATTGTGTCTTGTCATATTTTCCTTTTTAATTGGCTGAGTGAGAGTACCAGAGAGAGCGAGTCAGAGCATGTCAGAGAGAGTGTATTAGAGAAAACATGTCAGAGAGAGCATGTCAGAGCATGTCTGAGAGAGCCTATCAGAGGGAGCATGTCAGAGAGAGCATGTCAGAGAGAACATGGCAGAGAAATTGTATCACAGAGAACGTATCAGTGAAGTCATGATAGAGCGAATGTATTAGACATCCCATCTGAGTGCGAGTGTATTGGAGAATATGTGAGTAAGATTGTGACTCAGAGCATGTCAAGAGTGTGTCAGGGAGTATTGATGCCAGATTGCCAGACATTGTGTGAACAAGTTGAATTGTGTCAGACTAGATAGCATGTCAAGAGTGTCCGTGCCAGTGTGGACAGGATGTTTCTGGATTAAAGAATCTCATTCCTGATTGAGAACACATCTGTGAAATTATTGCCAGATGGATTGTCTGTTGTCCCCATTATACTCAGTAGTAACGAAACCATGCTGTCTAAGCTGAGAGGCACGAATGTAGCTTGCCTAGCGTGTCTCACAGTTGGCCTCTTTGCAAAGGTGATGAGAAAATAGGTTAAGACAAATGGATTAAAACTAATCAGTCTTTTCCTGAAATGTCCAAATGAAACAAAAACCTACACCAATATGTTCACCTATCACAAATCTGTGTCAATCATATGGTATACTCTGGAGGTGTTCGCCAAGTGTGGAATAGCGGTTCAGTGTGCAGATAGGCACACTTCCCACATATTGCCCTGAACTGCATCATTTCTTGCATTGTATGAAGAGCAGTGAACACTAACTGTATTGATAAATAGTCAGTGGCCTCGTGGAATGACATGCCTGGATGACATTCCGGGCTTTACCTACTGGCCCAGGCGCTGCCATCTTCAATGATTCATTCAGGTGTCAACAATAGCCACTGGGGAGGTGGAACTGTGGAAGTATGCTGACTGTCCAAATTTTGCCAATGCCCATGCAAGGTGTAATTTATATTGATCCATGAATGTTGACTGGTTGCACCAGCTACTGAAGGGCATATTGAAAGATTACAAAATAAAATGGACTGTTTGTTTTCTAAATAATATTGATGGCTACATCAGCAAACTGTATTTCTGTCTCTGGGAGCCTCTGGGAGCCTCTGAGAGTGTCTGAAAGTTGTCGAACCAGAATCCCAGGGTGGTCAAATCCCTGAGTTGACTGGACCAATGCAGTGGCATTCAGATGCACCTGGAATTCATAGCTACTATTTATCATGCAACAATTTTTAAAACTCATGTTCTCAGCTTGTATTCTCGTCTATGTATCTATATAGCTTCCCATCTACACATGGGAAATCTGCACTGGCTGCAGGTGGTGCATCAGAGTAATTCAAGGTGCAGCTGAAAATGCCAATTGAGTGAACTCAGAGATACACTCTGAGGCCATGATCGAGGGAGTTTGGAGATTCGCTTGGAGAGGCCAAGAACATGCAAACTTGGAGGCCATAATAGACCAAGTTCAGAGATACACTTGGAGGCCATATTCAAGTGAATTTAGACATGCACTCCGAGGCCATGATGAGGCCGCTATGGAGAGGCAGTTTGGACATCATGATCGAGCGGAGATTGGAGGACTAGTTAGTGGCGGCGCCTGGGAGGGGCACCAGGTGCTGAGACTCTGTTCATCAGTTAGTTAACTTGCAACCATGGGAATGTGTGGAGGTGAATGTACCTATCTGTTTTCATGGAAAGCTGGCTAGTAGCAGTCGATCTTGTCAGGAGACAAGCCGGATGTTGAAGCTATATTTTGGGGTTAAATCGTAATCATAAGAATGAAGGGAAGACAATGACTATTGGGTGGATGCTGAAGTTCTTGTTGTATGCCATACCCGGTGTATGCCATACTCGGAGTGTGCAGTAAGTGTAGTATATGCTGCATGGTGGGTGGATGCAGTGCTTGGTGTATGCTCGACACGGTATATGCTGTACTCGGTATATACATTCGCATCAAGCGAAATGATTTTCCGAAACCTGACCCCATGCACCGACAGCAGCCAGGTTTCCCAACAATATGACATAGGCCGGGACTGCATTTTCTTGAATTAACTGTCTGAAAGCTTTATTGGATCGTTGCGATGACCGATTGCAACAGCTGATATGTGAAATCTCCCTGCCGATTGTGCATTGCTGATTGTGCACTTAGTAATCTTTCTTAGTAACCTTGAACTCCTGCAACCTTATTTCATTTGCTTGAACTGTATTTGCAGCCTGATCACCATTACCATCACCATCCCCATCCCCATCACCCTGACAACCATTTCAACCCCTGAAGTCTGATTTTACTTGCTCCATCCTTTATTTGAATCATCGCCATCACCCAGGCCATCACAATTTACTAATTCGCTACACAAAGCGTTATAGCAACCTTCTTTTGTACCGCTGACCGTCTGCAAGTTCAACAATGTGCAGATCAACCGCGATTGAATCACAGACAGGCTCAATCGATTCGCATTATGGAGCACATCAAGACGGTGCAAGGGTACTGGCGTACGTCCATTATTGGCACTGGATTTGCTGCTCTACTCCACCTCCAGGGCTGACCCGGTTTGAACTTTTGCAGATCAACTCCGATTGACTCGCTGGTAGGCTCAATCGATTCGTCTCATTGAGTACATGAAGATGGTGCAAGGATGCTTGGATTCATAGATTATTAGCTCTCGATTTGCTGCTCTACTGCTTCCCCAGTCTCCAGGGCAGACCCCTTTCAAACTTTTCCAGATCAACTCTGATTGACTCACTGGTAGGCTCAATCAATTCGACTTGTCGATTACATTAAGCCAGTGCAACGATGGTGGGGCACGTCCATCAGTGACTCTCAATTCACTGTTCTTCTGCCTCCTCCTCTTTCGCCTCATCCTCCTCGAGGAAGGACCCGTTTTGAACTTTGTCAGAGCAGCTTCGATTTACTCGCTGGTAGGCTCAATCGATTTGTCTCGTCGAGTACATTAAGACCTTGCAAGGACGCTGGGGTGTGTCCATTATGGACCTAATTTGCTGCACTACTCCTCCTCCTCCTGTTCCTCCTCCAGAGCTGACCGCATTAGAACTTTTCCAGATCAACGCTGATTGACTCACTTGTGGGCTCAAACGATTTGTCTCGTCGAGTACATCAAGATGGTGCAATGAGGCTGGGGTACATCCATTTTTGACTTTCAATTCACTCTTCTTCCTCCTCCTCCTCCTCCTATAGGTCTGACCTGTTTTGAACTTGTGTAGATCAACTCTGATTGACTTGCTGGAAGGCACAATCAATCCATCATGTCGAGTATATCAAGACGAGACAAGGACGCTGCAGTACCTGCATTATTGGCTCTTGATTTGCTGCTCTACTCCTCCTTCTCATCTTTCTTCTCCTGCAGCGCTGACTACCTCCGATCTTTTGCAGATCAACTCCGATTGACTCGCTGGTAACCTCAATCGATTTGACTGGTCGAGTACATCCTTACAGTGTAAGGACGCCGGGGTATGTCCATTATTGGTTCACAATTTGCTGCTCTACTCCTCCCCACTGCCTCCCCATCTGCCTCCCCCTCCAGGTCTGACCTATTTCGAACTGTTGTCGATTGACTCTGATTAGCTTGTTGGCAGGCTGAATCAATTTCTCCCATTGGGTACATTAAGACGAGGCAAGGACACTGTGGTATGTCCATTATTGGCTTTTGATTCGCTGCGCAACTCCTCCTCCATCTCTTCTTCCTCCTCATGCTGAGCTGACCCCCTTCAATTGTACACAGATCGACTCAGATTGACTTGCCAGTGGGCGTAATGCATTCGGCTCATCCAGTGCATTCGGACAGAGCAATGATAATAAGGTATGTCCATTATTGACTCTCGATTCGCTGCTCTACTGCTGCTCCTTCTCCTGCTTCTTGATCTCCAGTGCTGCCCCCCTTAGATTAGAGCCTGGTAGGTGTTTGAGTGGGACCCTAGATTGTAGTGTCAGGGGTAGATCTTAGTATAATGAGAACTCATATAGAAGTGTTCTTTGGTTCGGAAATTGCAATTGTGAATCTGTAACCTGGAGAGAGTGAAATATACTCAGAAATGATTAATTTCCACATTCTGGCGAGAGGTTTCTGACATTCATAAAACGATTGCAACTACTGCTTGAACGTTCAGGATCATTAGAGCAATACCATATGTCTGGGAAATCTCGATCTCATCTTTTGAGATTTGTGGGTACGATAAGCAAATAAATTTGATGAAGCAAATTTTGTTTTTGCTGGTGTGCTGTGCTCGGTGTATGCTGAATTCCGCATTGACTCATCATTATGGCATGGAGAGATAGGTAGGAACAACTTAACTTTGTGTTCTGCAACCATGGTAGAGTTTTGAACAAGAACAGGAGATGGAGGACGAAGATGGGAATAATATGGAGGATCCAAGTGGATATGGGAAATCAGGTGTACAACATGCCTGATTGGGTTGAAATGACCTCATGGTAGTGCTACTTGCAGCTGAATCAGGAGTCATACCTGCCATATCGGGATCGTTAAATTGACTTGCACACCACATTCTCTTACAATCCAGTTTCTCATCATCATTTGCCATCTCCTCTCAGCTCTCTCTTTCCTGTCCTCCACTCTACCATCACGAAAGAACCTGAAGTTAAGTCGACCATCTATGTCTCTCCATACCATAATCATGAGTTAACACCGAGTGCAGCATACACTGTGTAGTACATTATCCCAGAATCGACTGTTTCTCACTCCCACCCACTCTCTCACCTCTCATCTGTCAGTGGACCTTGCTGTACTCTATTCTGTACATTCCTACAATGATGAGATAACTGTTACGGGGGTGCTTCCACCATAGTAACTATACTTATACCAAGTATCAGTAGATACTTAAGTATGTACTAGGTACACAGCCATAGTTCCTATCGTGATTCTTTATGCGTGTTTCCAAGCTAAATGTATAGGTAACCGATAAAGGTTGTTAACGCACAAAGGACTAATCTGTATTGTCGTATCAGAAGCTAGTAGATGGATAGCTATTAAATCCTGTCACGGCGTGATACAATATTGACAATTCATATAACTCTTATAATTAATCTCAGTCAGTAATTCTTATCGTGAAGTATATTCGTATCATTAATCTCAGTGATTAACTAATATCACAATGGTAATAATTTTCCGTAGATTGTGCAATCTAAATTGACACATATCTTCACAAAATCTCCCGTCATGACTCCTTGATTAATCTGGTGTTTCGATACTATTGGCGATATTACATCTATCCACGTAACCTCCATCAAGGTTAATTTTACATAACTTTATACTCAGCTTGGAGGTGATCCCTAGTTCGTCTTCTCTGTTTCTTGCCTTGCTTGCCGAAATGTTGCTCAAGCTCAAGAATACTAGGCTCTCGATACTTTGGTTTATTCGTGAACAGTCATCCGGACCATGTTGAATTTGATTGATTATGCTTACTGATTTGAGTATCAATCCGTAGTTCCTCTCCAGATAACTGATTCTTAATATCGGAATTGAGAATCAGACCTATCTCAGGCGTATCGGCATCTGGAACGATAGTTCCGCTATCGTCTTTTTGTGGTAACAGCGTAACTGTAAAGTCCCTAAGGCACTCTGAAGGAAATATTTGATAATCAAAGTAATATGTTAATACTTCTGTATATTGGATAATACTTGCCAGCCACCAGATGCACTGTGCCGCAAATATATTATCTTCCTTCTTAAATCCATGTATCAATAGAAAGAGGGCATATATAATGATATGGTAGTGGTTTGTAAACTCTCTTGTAGTCATGGGGTGGGGGAACCACGTACAATCTGAATAGATAATACTAATATACTTGGTAATAACAATAGAAAAGTAATAAGAACTTGAAACTTATAATATTTCAGCTTCGTCTTTCGCAGGTAGGTATCGTTCCTAACTGTGGGGCTACCCTTCCTAAAGCCGGAGCTCTTGTTGTTCTTTTATAACCTTTTTTGGACTACCGAAGTTGAAGTCCGAACCTTTAGCTATGATATCATCTGTCGTATTATGGAGTACTCTGCGATTGCGAGCCAGGCTCTACGATACAAGACCTCGAACATCAGCAACAGCTCTAGTTTGCGTCTGAATCACCCAGATTTTCCGGACGGCTCTGACCGCTCTGACGGAACCTCGTACCCTCTAACGGAGAATTACATGCTTCCCGTCGCATTGCTTAGCATCAGCCAAATGTATTTGAGTCACTGGAAGCCGCCAGGAGTGTCTGAGAGGATGTGGAGTGTAAACTTAGATGCGTCAATTTCAGGAGAGTACCAGACACTAGGAGGGCATTCCTGCCGGCCTTCAGAGTAACTGGGAGCGCCGGCGACTAACCTGGGAGCGTCGATGACATGCCTCGGAGCACCTGGGAACGCTGGCCACAAACCTGGGAGCGCCGGCGACCTGTCTGGGAGAACCTCGAATCACAGTCATGCATTCAGTTTGTATTCTCATCCATGTATCTATGTATCTACATAGCTACCCATCAACACAAGGTATATCTGGACTGGCTGCAGGCGTTGCTTGAGAGCGATTGGAGGTGTGCCTGATAATGACGATCGAGTGCAGTCGGGGATACACTCCGAGGCTGTGATCGAGCGAGTCTGGAGATGCAATTGGAGATTGAGATTGAGTGTACAAAGAGATGCACTGGGAAGCCGTGATCGAGAGAGTTTGGAGCTGCACTTGGAGGCCGAGGTCGAGTGAACTCAGAGATGCACTCTGAGGCTGTGACCGAGCGAGTTTGGAGATGCACTTGCAGGCTATGATCGAGCGAGATTGGAGGAGTCCTTGGAGGTGGTCAATCTGGAGGCGGTCGATGGGAGGTGCGCCAGGTGCTGAGACTTCATTCCTCGGTTAGTAGACTCGAAACCGTGGGAATGTGATGAGGTGACTTTACCGTTCAAGCTCTTATGGAGAACTGGCTGGTGGCAGTCGATCGGTGGGGAGGTACGCCGGAAGCTGAAGCTTCACTCAGGGGTCAACTCGAAATCGTGAGAATGAAGGGACGACAAACAACCTTAGGTGTATGCTGTACTCGGTGTATGCTGTACTCGGTGTATGCTGTACTCGGTGTATGCTGTACTGAGTATTAACTCACGATGATAGCATGGAGAGATAGAGAGGGATGACTTGACATTGTGTTCTTGTGATGATGGTAGAGTTGTGGACGAGAAAGGACGGGATGGGGGATCAAGATGAGAACAATATGGAGGATACGAGCGGCTATGAGAGATCAGGAGTACTACTTGCCTGATTGGGTTGAGAAGACCTCGTATCGGTGTTAGTACCCGCCGGATCGGGACTCGTACCTGCTGTGTTGGGGATGGTCAATTGAGTCTCACACAATATTCTCCAAGTCCTGGTGTCCCATGATGATTTCCCCCATCTCGTCTTATCTCTCTCTTTCTTGTGCTCAACTCTACCATCACCAAAGAATACGGAGTTATGTCTTCCCTCTCTATCTCTCCAGGCCATGAGGGTGAATTAACTCCGAGTACAGCATCATCCCAAGATCGAAAGTCTCCTGCTCCCAGCCTGTTTCTCATCTCTCGGCGGATGTTGTACCCAACTCTCTCCATTCCCACTAATCCAAGCTAACGAATGAATAGAGTCTCAGCTACCATTGCGTCTCCCTCCAAATCGAGTGCCTCCACGAACTCCTCCAATCTCGCTCAATCATAGCCTGCAAGTGCATCTCCAATCTCCCTCGGTGACAGCGTCAAAGTGCATCTCTGAGTTCACTAGATTTCTGCCTCCAAGTGCATGTCCAAACTCGCTCGATCACGGCCTCCAAGTGCATCTCTGAGTTCACTCAATCTCAGTCTCTATTTGCATCTCCGAACTGGATCGATCACGGCCTCCAAGTGCATCCCCACAATCGATCGATCACGGCCTCCAAGTTCAGCTCTGAGTTCACTCCATGTCGGCCTCCAGGTGCATCTCTGAGTTCACTCCATCTCGGCCTCCAAGTATATCTCCAAACTTGCTCGATGACAGCCTCCCAGTGCATCACCAAACTCAATCGATCACGGCCTGCAAGTATATGGTTGAGGAGTAGTGTTAGCAACGGTTCCGGACCGTCACTTCGGGTCCGGGTCCGGGTCCAAACCGAACCGTTGCCAAATTGGCAGTCCGGGTCGTCAATAAACCCGAACTGCCCACCCGGGTACGGTTCCATGGAAAACTCCCAACCCGTCTGAAATGGCCGGGTTGCCAGCGGTTCGCCCAGCGGGTCCATCTATAGATTCTTATAAGGCTCTCGAATTTGCAGTGTGTCAATAGTATCTTATCAAAATCGCGTTTTCAGCAACCAACAATGTGCTTTTGCTTGTTGAGCAGTTTGCAATATCGAGTGATTTGGTATCTGTATTTCACCTTCGATATATGGTATTTTTGCCTAGCAAGGCCGTCAATAATATAGGTATGCACGCGAAGAACTGCACGATACCTTGATTACGAAATATGCAAGTCCTGAAACTGGTGACGCTCTGTTGTCGCTCATTTTCAGGATGCCGCACGGAGCATGTTGCTGTTGTTTTTGCCAGTAAAGGATGCCAATATCTCATAAATGGATATCCACAACCAATTGGAACATAACTCACTCCAGATGGAAAGCTACAAATCGTTGACGCTCCGTTGACGCTCATGCTAAGAATGGGGCGATGACCGTGTTGCTATCTCTTTTGCCAATAAAAGCGGCCAATACGTCCGTTATGCATAACAGTGACCAAGTCACTTGGGAATTACCGTACTTACAAGACCACAAATCGTTGACGCACCGTTAACGCTCATTTTAATGTATTGTCAATTAAACATCTGCTGCCTTCGATAGTTGTTTGCATCCTGATTTGACTTTATCGGTTGTCTTTCTGCCTCATTGAGACTCGGCCCTGTGGCAAAGCCGAGCGGCGTAAGTATGTTGCACAGTTCACTCGCACGCGACTAAAAATGATGTATCATGCCAAAAGATTCATTGCACCTCCTATACATCTATTTATGAACCGACATTAACAAGCTACTTCTTACCATTTGCCCATAATATATCTCTAACTGAAACTCTCGGTGAAGCTACATACAGGTGGTGAACCATTGACACATTCTGTCCTACTTTTTCTTCCCTCCTTTATTTCTCCGCATTTCAACTGCATTGACCATCAATAACACCTTTCCAGCCTGACTTTTTGACTTCCGTGTCGGCCAAACCAATCTGGGCACATTTGGCGCAGCGCTCACATCTTGCTGCTCTGGGCATTCCGAATCCTCAATGCCATTGTATTACTCTATATTGGATTCATCATGCGCTGCACAATCATCTTCACTGTCATTTGGATTATCCAAGTCGCCATTCCAGTTTAGCCAATCATCGGTGTCCGAGAGGCTTTCCGGTGGGCTATCCTCGTCACTTTCTACTGGATGGCAGTTGATTCTCTGGATTCGGCAATCATTTAAGATTTGAGTTCATCCTCCAGGGAGGTCCTTTGCAGACCAAGCTGGTGGCAAAGGTGATCTTTCTGACAATGTAAACGCAGCGGCACCATCTTGTTGAAAGAGTGACCAGGATGCTTTGATGATCTCTTCGGTGTCCGGAATGTATCCTACAGCGGTCATCTGCTTGTTTTGAGCGCGAGAGTCCTTCTGGGTAGCATGTAGGTTTTGGCTGCCCTGCCACATCTCCAAAAAGTCATGAACCTTGGCCATTCTGTGCAACTTCCTTTCCTCAGCCTTGTTGAAATGTACTGATTGCTAGAAGCTTGTATTCTCAAGTACAGGTACATTCATGAACTTATATACACGGTATTCGGAGTATGTCTTGTATGTCTTGTACGCATGCATGCGCACTCAGCTGGCATCTCCAGCTGAGTCTGTCATCTCCAGCTGAGGTATGGAATGACCATCATCTTAGAGAGATTATGCATCAGCCCAACTGAAGCCATACGCCAGGGAGATAAACCATATATGCAACAAGCCTCTTTCTTCATTTCCGAGTCATTTTCTGTGTTTGTGGTATCCAATTCCGGGTCAGTGCCAGCCAGAATTCCGTTATTGGCTAGAGCAAACTGCCTTACAACAACTGTTTCGCGAAGGGTCTCGCCTGTGGTTTTTGACTGCGTCCAGCCTATAACATCTCGGCCAAGGGAAAAGCTGGCCTCCACTCTGACACCATGTGGTATGATAGAGAATATGTCACGCGCCACATTGGAGAGATCGGCGTGCTTTGAGTGCGTTTCCTCCTGTTGTCGCCGCCAATCGGGTATGTCCGGTATCCAAAATGTACTGCTAATCTCCATTGGGTCGGAGTGGTAATCATTGAGATTGGGATCAATTTGTCCCCAGTTCTTTGTTGCTTCGGGTGGCGAATTCAAATAGAGCCTGGTGGCGGTCAATATGCGGGCTGAGCGATCGCTTCGGCCGGGGGTCGTCTCTGCCACATTGTTAGGCGTTAAGTATTCCTCATCATCGCAGGACAATTCATATGGATCAAAGGAGGATTGATAGGACCCTGTAGCCGATGCGGAGGGGACGAGATTGCTGCTCGGTATGATTTCCAGTTTATTGACCGGCACTCGTCAATGTTTGGCGCGGCATTCATTCTCCACATACTTCAGAAAGGCCTCCTGGTATTTTGTTGTTTAGGATGTCTCATCCTCAGGATTGATATCCATTCCCTTGTCCGACTGTCTAAATGATCGCAACTTCCGGAAAGGATAGAGGTTGTGTGCGGAAATCAGAAGCATGCCTGTCGTTGGAGTCACTTCGGCGTAGTATTTTGACAGCTTCTGTCGAGCTAACTTCACCTCGAAGCACAAGTCTTCCATCCACAGAGTCTTCTTCTTGGCCAAAGCATGCATCACGCCATCCATGTGATCGAACATGTCATTGTATACTGAGATAACATGATGCAATGTAACTGTATGCCTCTTTGACATTCAAAGGGTCCAATATTGAAATGTCCTCAATACTTCCATGACACACTTGACAATCGTCCATTCGTCCTGAGTTGTGAATAGCGGCCGGTATTCACTGTATTTTGGGTTTCGAAGCCACTCACATGTGAATTCCCATAAACGGTAGGCGCGCTCAAGCAACTCCTGTGTAGATTTCCAACGTGTCTTCACATCCGTAATCGGAAGTACTGCAATGCGGACTTTGGCTCTTTGACAGCCAATGAACTCGTTTCGGCGAGCAGGTGTTGGCGTAATTAATACAGCAAGCATTGTCTGCTATATGAAGGTCAGCTTCAGGACTTTCAAAATATCATGAAATACGTACTTTCTCAATTATCTTTGTTAAACCTGGTTTCATGGCCGACACTTTATTGATTTCAGCATTGCCCTCTTTTCGAAGACCTTGACTCTTCCCACCATCTATGCTTTCATTCTCTCCAAATTGCTGATCACATTCATGCGCTTCCCAAGACTTGGTGCGGCCTTTCTCACCGAGACTGCTCATAAGTGCACCTAAAGCGAGCTGTATGACCTGTCCCATGCACGGTCTGTGGTTCCTCAATGCCGGCCATTCGATTCCAGAGTCCTCAAGTGTTGATTGCAGCTCGTGTGTCATCGAGTAATTTGAGGAAGCATTATCAGTTGTAATACCAAGCCAACGGCCGTCGGTAAGCTCAAAACGATCAAGCACATCCTTCTAATGTATGGCTAGTCTTGCTCCAGTATGTTGGCCCTTGACCTATCATCCTTAATTAGCTTTCGCAACGGGAATATAACAGGCGATCAACCTCATCGAAAGCAAGTTGAACTTCACGCAATGCCCAATTTCGATCCATATAGTAAGCAATGAATGATGTTATGGCCAATTTGTTTATTGATGTTCATCCGTCCAAAGCTAAACTCACTTTATTTCGTACCGGCAATTGCTTCTTAATTGCATCCAGTGTCAGTGCATATTCCCTCTGGCAAATGTTACTAAGAGTCGTAGCAGATGGCAGCACTAGGTCGTCGCGTAATGCCTTATATGACCGCTGTAGCTCAAGATTTGATATAGCGTTCCATGGAATATGTGCCGAAACAAATCCTTACATGTGGTAGCGATTCCACTTGTCTTGGTGAAATTCGGAAGTTTCAAAGTCCTTAGCTGCTAGTTTGGAACGTTTTGTCTGTCATTTCGGTCAATATGGATTAAACTGGATATCAAATATGATTTTCCTCTGCAAACTTACTATTGTGATTCCTCGACTTCCTTGCCTCTTCAAAATGGCCAAAGCTGTTTCATCGACCGTCGAACTAGTCAATTCAGTGACCTCTGACTCTGTTAATTCGTTTAACTTTGCGATGTGAGCTTTGGCCAGCAAGTGTTTCCCCATTGAGCTTGTCCCATGTTCTGATGGATGGCGAAGAACTTGATGGCAAACGATACATATGATGCCAGGGCTGCCGGTCTGCTCAATTCCACAGTGTAAATAGAATCGCCACAAAGGCGCATGTCTAGAAGCATTCCAAGCAATAGGCCGCTTCGAGCCTACATTCATCGAAGCCCACCATGCGTCGAAGATGATTTGCAAAGTGAGGTCGCTCAAATTGAGAATCAAGACACATTCATTTTCGGAAGAGATCATAACCTCGAGCAATGAGGTGTTCAAAGATTCTCTATCCAACATGGCGGTAGAAATTAGAAAGCTGGGTAATACGACTCGAAAGACTGCCGAAAATAATGATACAGTATAGCAGACTACGGGTTTATAAATATTGACTCTACAGCTACAAGGAAAATAATCAGATCAGTAATACATTGCATGCATATTTGTGAAGTTGAATACAAGAACGAATTGCAACGACCGACCGCGTTGAACACCATTTAGGAACAGCACAATGCAGTTTATTGCTGTGTAGCGTTTGGAGCCTTGACAGACCGTGGGGGCTCAATTGTAGGAGGAGGACGCGATGTCGTAACTTTCATTTTTGCCAATCAAGGCTGGCGATAGGTTCACTGTGGTTTATCTGCATTCCATTCCGGTAAGATTATCCAAGATGCCAGTGCACAAATTGTTGATGCTCCATTGTAGCCCATTTTGGGACATGGTTACGATCTTTTCCTAAGCATATTTGCCTAGAAAGGCGGCCGATAGTGCAATTATGGATCATTATAGTCGCACAGCCCCTTGATGTTGCAAGATAGAAGGCCTCAAATCGTTGACGCTCCGTTGACGCTCATTTTTAGGGCATTGTGACGACGACGGCAAAAGCATTTTTCCCTACACAGACGGCCGATAGTCCGATTGTGTGTTAATGTCGCCGCTCTGCCCTCGGATTGGCCAAGATGCATCGCCAAAAGTCGTTGCCGCTCCGTTGACGCTCATTTTTAGGAAATAGTAGTGGTGTGTTTGCAACCGTTTTCGCCTAGAAAGGCAGCGGATAATCTGATTATGACAAAATGTCGCCGGAAAGTTCTAGGATTCTCCATGATACAACGCTAAAAGTCTTTGACGCTCCGTTGACACTCATTTTTAAGACATAGTAGCGATGTTCTTGCAAGAGTTTTTGCCTAGAAAGGCGGCCAATAGCGCGATTATGGAGTAACGTCGCCGCACAGCCCATGCATATTCCAAGATGCAAGGCCAAAAGTCGTTGACCCTCTGTTGACGCTCATTTTTAGGATATAGTAGAAATGTTGCTACCACCATTGTTGTATTGAAAGGCAGCCGATAGTTCGATTATGTCTTACTGTACCCGCACAGCCTACTGGATGTTTCATGATGCAATGCCAAACATCGTTGACGCTCCGTTGACACTCATGTCGAGGATGTGGCAACGACCAAGTCATTTGCTTTTTTCGCAATAACGCCAACTTACACATTCACTTTGAAGCGATATGACAATGCAGCACATTGATTGCCAAATGTGTATGACTTAAAATCGTTGACACTCTGTTGACTCTCACATTAATCACATTGAAACAGCCTTTGTACACTGAAGAATCGTATGCAATGAATCATATACGCATTTTTGACATCTGGTATTACGTTTGTATGTATTATGATATGCATCCAGGAGTTTTGTTAAGTCTCAATTTCTGATCAACTACTATCTACGCTATCTGAGTGAGAAATGACTTGGCCTATTACATTCTCGCGCGTTCGGCCAGCAATTGACGGCATGTAGATCATTTCACTCGTTTTTAGTAAATATAGCTCGACTTCCTCACCATTCTCTATCCAGCTCCTTCTCCTCAATTTCCATGACATACCACAACGAATTTCAAATTTCTCAACCATTTGAACCAGGTCTGTGCGGCTAGTTATGCAGTTGAATACATGGATGAATTCAACATGACAGTTGTCGTTCAGATTGATTCGTCATGCTCACTGACCGCTCTGTCTATGACACGTATGACATGACTCACTTAAACTTTGTGAGCATATTTCGTCACTAATATTGCTTTTGCTTTGTCGCTTAACAGTCACCTGCAAATGGAAACTGAACATTTGGGCCGTCTTACAGTGCGATTTGGATTTTAGAACATTCGCATGGTGTGTGCGACCCTTGCACATGCACAGACGAATTATCATGTCTCACAATTTGGTCACTGAAATCAAGAAATAGCTGACACGTAGCAAAATTGATAAACACCTTGCTTTTCACCGCGATCAGACGTCAAGAATTACACTTTGTATATCTATTATTCCGCAGACGCAGGAGCCGTCACCATCTCTTCGTCGTAATCCGATACCTATATGGTAATTAGCGGGAGGCTATATGCAGGGGTAAAAGCTTACTGGTTCAACTGGCTTTGCATTGAGTAACGTGGACGAATCAGGCTCCGCACCTGGCTAACCACTCGGTATGCTTGATTTTGACTGCAGCTTCACCGAACCTAGCCTGATATGACTACTTCCTGGTCGAGAAGTCACTTGGGGCCTTTGCGATATTCCGGGGACAATGTCAAGACTCTCCATAAGCTCTCCAAATGTTGTCGGTGGAGGTGCCGGAGCGTCACCATTCGTTTGCTGCTGAACGACTTCCGGAACCCTTAATCCGGATGTGCCGTACTTCTTATCTAGTTGACGGAAGTAATCAGCTGCATCCTCCCATCCGGGTTGAGTCAGTTCGTCGGGTTTCATGTGCTTCTGCCGAAAGCTCTCCATGCACTGCTGGACCGTTTTGGTGATTGTGCCCATCACGCAGCCGGGTTCGTCATCATCGCTCAGCTTGCCCTGCTCAGTCTCTTCATCATCCTTGTCTTCCCCAACCTCCCCATCATCGGAACTTGCAAGATCACTCAGATTGTCTCCGATAGCAACCTGCATCTCCTCAAACGTCTTTTCGGGCTCCCTGGACGTCAATCCCGCGATTTCACCCTGCATCATATCGTCCTGCTCTTGTTGAACCGCTGACTCTGCGTCTTCAACTCGCTTTCTTGCCCCAGTGGTTTCTCTCTGAGCATAATCCTCAATCCATTTCTTTTTCTCTTCATTGCTTAAGAAGTGCGTTTCTCGTCGCTTTTCCGCCGCAAGCTTCTCTTTGTATCTCAAGCTGCGCAATGCCCCAAGGGCTCGGACTCTCTCTGCCTCCAACCCTCTCTTGCCTTCATTCACATGATGACGTCGTTGGGTTGACCGCTGTGTCGATTTACGGTATCTGCCTGCTGGGAGTGGCGAAAAGTTCTTTTTCGGAGCACTGACCATTGTAGTTTGCATGGACTATGTTGTTGGGCGAGATGTTGGATGTTGCACGTTACGGACAATATGGAGGCAAGCTGCGTCTTTTATGTCCAGGTTGGTACGTTTACTCATCTTGAACAAAGCAAAATCTCCCTCTTGACTGTCAAGAAATCAGGAATAGAGACACCAACCGTACAATATGACATGATTGTTAGTGTCATTTTCAAGTAATATCCAGTGGATTATTTGAGACCAACATCAGCAGACGTCCTTTCCCTAGAACTGCATCCTATTTATATCAAACAATTGAGTGATTCCGGGGGTCTTACACTGTAATTTATCCCTGTTAACAAACAAACAACATCAGACCGACTCTTTGCAAATTACGGGGCGGTGGGAAACCCCTGCAACTTGCAGCCATACTTAGTACGATTCATCTTGAGCATAACAATCATGTTGGCTGCTACTTATTCCATTCTGACATGAAGCTGACTATATAGTTCTCAGGGCTTCCTACTTCCTCCCGTTATCATCTTCCTCTCCTATTCCACACCAGCACATCATGGATGCACAACCACCTCCGTCAGGTGAGAGCGGATCGAATACCGGCAGATTGGCGGGCGCTACATCAAATACGGATATTCTTGGCACACCACAAGAGCGCAGACACAAGTTAGTTCACCGCGACACTGCCAATGCAGCCACCAAACATATGACCCAGGATGCATGTTTAAAAATCGTCCGCAAGACTGGAGGCAGGAAAAATAAGAAGCAGCATGCGGTGGGATGGGAGTGTATCCGTGTCGAGGCAATCGGCGGTCAATTATCTGTATAACGTACAGCAGGTGTCTGTAGAGAGCTACGTAACGAATTTATTGCTGCCCGTAACGGGAAACCTAAATGGTCGACAAAGGCATTTGTCTGCACAGTCTGCGAAGTCGAACATCATGATCTTGTCAGCTCTGGAATTTTCGCAGATGAATTTCCTGATACGCATCCCCGGGAGTGGATGAAACAGGTGTTAATCACCCTAGAGGAGGCTACGGAAGAGTATATGGTAGAAGTAACAACAGAATTTCCTTCTTAGAAGCAGCAACTAATGGCTTGTAGGTTATCAACATGTCTGCAACTATGGCAAGGCAAGGAGGTCGGGTACAGGTGGAACAGTCCGACATGTGCCTGGCATTGAATATGGCCAAAATGGCCAAAGAAGGCTTTTCGCGCGCCACAATAGAGGAAACGAAATATCTTATTAAGGAACCACGCGCCGAGGTCCGAGAAGAGAACAAGCAGGGCGTTGAGTTTCCGGGGCATAACAAGGTGACGGCTGCGATACAAAGACAACCGGCAATGCTTCGTCAAAACCAAACGTCCGGCTGCCTTCAATGCCAAAATGGCACCGCAAAGAATCTGCAGACACGCTTGGGACTCTAAGAAACAGGTGCACCTCCACCCACCTGACGCAGAGTGCGGACTCCAGAGCCGACTCAACATCCGCCCGGCACGCCACATGCCCCACCTGCCCCAACCAGTAACACTTCCGGAGCTCAGCCTTCTGAAATCGACAATTTTCCGGCCGGATATATGTATTCGCATACAGCTCTTCCCTGTGCGGAATCTTTCGAAGATGATGAGGATACCGAGCACGATACCGATTTTGATCCAAATAAGCTGACTGATGAAGGTTAGTACAGTATCTGTTGCATGGTAATGCGGCAAACATTCATTTTGAAGGCAAAAGCAGCGGATTGAGCGATCCTGCAACTGATGACGAGCAGTGACCGAATAACACGGGATTTTGGAGATGATTATTATATACATTTATGTATTATTGAAGTACAACGTAGTGATCAAGAAGAAAGTAAATGAAAACACCAGGAAGGCAGCCAAAACAATGTGAATGATGGACTGTGCCAAATTAATTGATTGCATATTGTGGATACAGCCATGGCAAAATAAGCGTCAACGGAGCGTCAACGGAGCGTCAACGGAGCGTCAACAATTTTTGGTCATGCGTCCTGGGAAATCACACCTCCGATAGGTCGTACTTAGTCATAAAGGCATTTTTGCTGGCCTTTATAGGCAAAACAGATAGTAATACCCTCCCTGCCCCATCAAGAAAATGAGCGTCAACGGAGCGTCAACGATTTTTGGTCATGCATCTTGGGAAATCACACCTCCCATAGGTTGTACTAAGTCATAAACTAATTTTTGGCTGCCTTTATAGGCAAAACACAGTGCAATACCCTCCCTGCCTGATCATGAAAATGAACGTCAATGGAGCGTAAATGATTGTTGGGTAGGTATGATGGGAAATCTGCGGGGCGACAGGTTGCACATTGTCATAAACTGATAATTGGCTGCCTTTATAGGCAAAAATGAAAGTGAAACGCTTCCTGCCCCATCGTCAAAATGCGCGTCAACAGAGTGTCAATGATTGTTGGCCTTTCATCATGGGTAATCACAGAGCGATGTGGCGGTTATTATCTATATACATCATTTTGACTGTTACTATACGCCAAAGGGCTCAAGAATATTTAGTGGTAGCTCTGTAAATGAAATAAGTTGTTACTGTCCCGGAGGATGTGGCTAGAATATACTGTACATATCTGCCTACACAGGCTGCCATATCCTTTTTTATGGATGCTTGTGATCAAGCTCCACTCATATTACCGAAGATGCAAGACCAAATATCATTGACGCTCTGTTGACGCTCATTTTCAGGATGTGGTTGGGCGTGTGAGTATGCTTCTTTTCCACATCAAGGCGGCGAATACGTTGAAAATGAAGCGTGCAGTACCAATGTCAATATTTTACAATTCACAGTAGCATATCTGAATGCGACCATAAATGTGAAACCCGAAATGCAGAACCGGAGATTGGAACCGACGGGTCTAGCCGAACCCGGCGAAACCCGTGGGTTGACGGGTACGGGTCTGGGTCCGGCCCTCCAAGAGTCAGCTGGTCGGGGTTTTGGCCGGGTCTGGAACCGAACCGACCCGTTTTTGCGGTCCAAACCCAGACCAGTCGCAGGTTACCCGTACCCGTTGCTAACACTATTGAGGAGTGATGGTGGCTGTACGGAGATACAGCGGAGACGGAGGTGGAATGAGCGACGCAGAGTATATATTCGGGAGACCCCAGGGTAGATAGGCAGCATCTCATTTTCATCACATCTTGTCATATAACGAAAATACACACTCTATCTTTCCCCACTTTTGGTCTCACTCGCTCTTTCCGACATTGTGTGGATCCTCACGGCCGGGTAGTATCATATCTTCTGATCTTCCTACGCTCCTGGCACTCAATGTGGAAGGAACATGGGGAGAGATTTTCGCAGCGTCACGCATTGCGTTGCAATCCCGATGCAAGAGTGTACCCAATGAACCTATTCCGACGTATGGTCACAGTTGGCCACAACGCCAGAGTGTTCATTTCAATAGGAGACTGGCAGAGCGAGAAGAAACTGTGAAACTGCAATCGCAGGGCGATATGCAATGCGACGAGTGGTATTGATGCCGGCCGCGGAGTAATCCGCCACCGGGGTGTCTTTGACGGCTCTGACGGAGCGCATCCACCCTGACACAGCCATTCCGCCCGGACGAAAATGTTTTTTGCAGATGTATCCCAAAGATTATCGTGTATAGGTATGATTGGTTTGTTTTCAACGCGTTTCACTCCCACATAGGGTGCCAACCCCCATCAGATGTAATTGAACAGTAACTTAAACTTAGATATCTCGCAACTCATTTATTTCGGATAGTCAAAACCTTTCCATCGCTGGACCTGGTTATTTGGAGGGCTTTAAACAGTTTGCTTAACAAATTGAGACACAACCTTCACCACATAGGCTAATTGGCTTATCAGCTTCGGAGGCTTACATGGCGACCCACCATTGCTCTGTCGACATTTGACTTGATGTACCACATCAGTATTATTGAACTGATAGTGATTACCCTTACTGGTTAGTTCTCTGCAAGGGAGTCGGAGGTATAGTGGCTCTTATTGACGTTGCCCAACGTCTTCATCAATCAGACACCTCAGGTTTCGGCCGAGACTGTTCTCTTTGACCGGGAAGTACCGAAGTTGTTCCGCACCTCAAGGCATTCACTCGTGGTCCCACTTAATTGCATAATGGCAATCGTCTGCCTGACACATCAGTCGCATTTCTGCAACTACCATGGTCAGTCCCCTTAGCATAGTTTGGATGAGTGTGGTAAGAAATAACTGGCATCAATATAAGCCTTGAAGGCTTATCGACTGGCCAAGGACATTGCATCATCAAAACCGTTCTACCATAGTATGTGAACTTTCAATGAATCCGCCAGCAATGAGGCTCGCTGTCAAATCGACAAGACGCATGAAATGTCCCGCTAAGGATCATTACGTATGGCAGCTTACTACTTCATTATTCGCTCGGTGTTATGTACTATTCTCTATTATAGAACCCATTATGTAGATCTCAAAGTAGGCTAGTACCAATACCTCTATTATGGGATAACCCCTAACAGTAACCAATGAATGGAGTCTCAGCTCACCTTGTGCCTCCCTTCTGATCTACCACTGCAAGATTGACTGCCTCAATGTACGCCACCAATCTCGATGAATGATTCCCTCCAACTTTACCTCCACAATTGCCTGATCATGGCAGGTAATGTTTCACAATCAGGGCCTCCCAGTGCATCGCGTATCTCACTCGGTTCCAGCCTCCAAATGCCGGTTGGTGATTACTCAATCTCGACCACAAGTGCATCTCAAATGTTGCTTGACCATGACCTCAAAGTTTGCATGATCAAGGCCTCCCAGTGCATCTCCAAACCTGCTCAAATATAGCCTGCAAGCCCATCTCTTAGTTTGATCGCTCTCTGCATCCAAGTGCCTCTCCAAACTCACTCAATCATGGCCTCCAAGTAGTGTTAGCAACGGGTCCAAATTCCCGGGTCGGTTCTGGTTCTGGTTCCACCTGAACCTGGACCGTGGCAACGGGTCTTACCACACAAAAAACCCGGTCCATTTGAAATGGGCCGGTTGTACAACCAACAATCCGGCATTGCAACACCGCAACGTCGCCTTCATTTAGGTTTTTTAGTTCTGATCGTATCATGACATGATCAGTACGTCAATTGTGCAGTTCTAGCCGCTCGTTCCCCTCCCGATCTGAGATATGTGTCCCAACAAATATTCGTTGAGTCACTATTGAAAACCCGCAAATTTCGCTTGCAATTTGCCATTTCTTCACAGCCACTCAACGAATGTCAGTCGGATCGCAAATCGGAAAACGGGAGGCGAAAGAGTGAGTAGAACTGCACAATCGACATTCTGATCATGTCACAATACGATGAGAACTCAAATACTTAATTGGTGGCCCAGGTTTAGGAACCATAAAGCTGCAGCCGCGGTCCAGTTCGAACCAGGCAGAAAACCCGCGGGTTCATTTCCGGTCCTGGTAACGAACCCGCACAGACACATTTGGTGGGGTTTTTGGCCTGGTCTGCAACTGGACCGAACTGAACTGCGGGCCAAAAACCGGACCGCTGGCGGGTTACCCAGACCTGTTGCTAACATTACCTCCAAGTACATCACTAATGTAACACCAATGTGGTATGGTCAAACAGCAGAGGAACTCAGAATCAGAAGGGAATTCGTGGGAAAGAACAGTTCGGGCTCAAGGTGCATAGGGAGTGGGTGACAGAATATAAAGGGATACCCAGCGATGAGGAACCTGACAGAATGCATGGATCGATAAATGCTTTGCAAAAGTACGGAGAGAACTACACAAATTGTGTTGATCTATGAAGACTTGGCATGTGTGTGTGGGATCAAGAGCTGGGAAAGATAGACTCTGCATTTCGTATAATGAGAGGGTTATCTACTCTGGGGTCTCTGTTATCCCTGGATCTCCACACGCCCCCCCCCCTGTCCCTCAGTTCACCACTGCCAGCTTCCCCCTGCCAAACTGAATCTCAGTGGTTGTGAGATATGGATTTTGCCCCCACAATGACCTCCAAGCGCATCTCTAAGTTCTCTCAATGTGCATCTCCAGGTGCCATCTGCAGCCAGCTTGACCATATGAATATATATAGCGAGATATAGATAATACATGCCATGTTATGATGTAGCGAACCTTGTCACTGTAACACAGACCAGTATGATAGACAAAATGCCTTGTGGTTATGAAACCCTAACAACCACTGCTGTGAGAATACGGTACCAAGTCTCCCACAGAGCTGCACAGTGGTCTCAGTGGCTCACGAAGTCTCCTGCAGACCAGTGCAAAGGACTTAGCTGCTTCAACAGTTGATTATTCCATAAGTCAAATATCAGAGCATCCTGAATACACCTCCGTAACTGCAGGTGCTGTCAGGAGCAACTGAAAATGCTCTTACAGAGTGTGACAGCACTTGGCTTAGTGCAAGGTGGGTCAGAGAGCATCTGGATGTATGTAGAAGCACTGGTGAGGTCAACAGAGTGGCTGGGAGTTTGGCTTGTGGCTTCTGGATCGATTTACATCTTGCTAATACTGCACTTGGAGACACCAGCTGGAGATGTTTTGATAACATACGAGAACTGGCTGCTGTTCGATTATTATGATTATGCGGAATGGATTCGGCAGCTGTGGATTGAGATGATTTGAAGCCATGTCCATACAACTATCTGAAGGAGAGAAACCATGGACAGCAAAGGGAATAGTGACCGGTGATGGATTTGCGAGAGCACACTGACCCACACGCAAGATGTATCCTCCCAGCGTTGCCATATACTATACTGATGGCTGTGATATGTTGGGTGTCGAATAGTAACAATGAAATTATATCCCCCAAACAACTCCATGTCTCATATACCAATGAATGGCACCGGGAGGGAATAATCGTGTTCATCAACAACATCAGCGGTCTGAATGAGACATATATTGTCTCACGGGTGTTGACATTCACCTAGACACAGGACAAATTCCACCAAGAGTATGGAGGAATATATACACATTTTAAAATGATGAAATGCTCCATATATGGGCTGATTTCATACAACTGTTGTTTTTCCAATACTTGCAAGTTGAAGTAATTTTTGGCAGGAATGCGGAGAGCTACAGGGAAAGGCATTTCTGAGCATATCTTTAGACTTGCCAACATAATCTCCACTAGCCATGTTAAGGCTAGGCATGCACAATTGCTAATCATTATACATTGACTTTGGAAGGTTTTAAAGACGCTGGAAGAGTGGAGGGAGAGAAGCATGGTGTGTAACAGAATGCTACTTGTATTAATGTAAGTTCTGATTGATAGAATAGAATTGATTGTATTCCATACAAATGCATTTGTTCAAATGCTTGCTTGTCTGTCAGGTATCTAACATTGCGATGAATTTCAGGACTGCTGGAGTATGAGCCTATCTGCCCAGTGTCTATTGGACCAGCTGAAACAGATCATTGAGGACGAAAAGATAACAGACACAGGTGCAATGGTGGTTCAGAAGCAAGTGGCAGAAGGTGAGAAGGTCCTTGATCTGGATATTAGCAGTTCAGTAATGAACACCATTCTCCATCCAATCACCAGTGAAATTGAACACATGTGTCTTCATGAGGCAGTCAGGCTGCGCAATGCACCTCAGATTTGCCAATCAAAAGCAGACTAATTCCCTTGTACTGTGTATTCAATCCCAGGACTACATGGAACTAAGGTGCTGGGGTATCAACTTTTTGCAATATGGTTCATTGTGAGGAGATGGGTTTGGGATTCAGATATGCCAAGAGCACTGGCGGCAGATAGAATGGGTCTTGGCAAGACATGTACAATAGTGGCTGTGGCTATGAGATGCAAATTGCGGACTAAAATGGTAGTTATAGGGTTGACGTTGTCAATATTGAATGGGAATACCTTTCAAGAGTGGGTGCAAATGTCATGGAACAACTAGCCACAGAAGCATCAGTCAAGCATTGGAGTAGTATCCGTTGCAGAGATTGAATTCAGTGCCCAGCTGCCATTTAGTTGTCTAGATATCTCCTCCATTGGGGCATCTGGCACCTACATCAGCTCCAGAATCAATCCTGGTGGTCACAATGCCAGGAGTGTCAGACATATTGAAGAATGTCATTGACTGATGACATATGGGTCAAATTTCAAACAGGTGAACTTGTGGCATGTGGAATATGCCAAAGTCACCTACAAGCATCTGAGTACCAGATTTGATGGGGGAGAAAACATATAAAATATTCACCATGTTTCATATGATACCTTTTTACACCCAGAGCATAACTATCCAGCAATAGCCAACCCTCATATTGTTAATGGAGTTTGGTATGTGTGATTAGTCCCATCACTACAAGAGGGATAATTCTGGGGTTGGCATACTGTGACCAAAGTGAGAATAGTATTCAAACTTCAATCCACTGCTACACCAGAATTCAATTTACTATGCCACTGGTGTTTCCAAACAATGTGGCTATTTTCTTGTGCGCCTGAAGATCCAGAGGATGATACTGTTATGGCAATGCAAGGTGCAGAGGCACTGTAATCCACTGTGAGGAGTGTGATGAATGCTATCCAGATCAAAGACGAAGCAGCATAGCAGAATGCGGCACACTGCATGATACAGAGTTCAAAGATGAAGACTATAAGTAGGTGGTCAAAATAGAAACTAGCCAATGGAAAACCACTCATTCAGACACAGATGGACAATGCACACCTCCTTGAAAAGCCCTGTGGAGAGATAAACTTCACAAGGTGCTTCAGAAGCATAGAGGGTCGATAGATGTCAACAACCACTTTTCTCATTGGTGTTGGGAAACACTACTGTTAGCAAAGGTTCCATTGTCGGACCATTTCTAATATAGCGGTTGCTGAAAAACCTGGTACCAGCCGGTTTGGTCCGGGTTTGTGCCAAACAGTTCCCTCAATTCAGTCCATGAATATGTACCAGAATGTTCGGTGTTTGGTATATAAAACATGCGGCTTCGGACGGCGCAGCTTCTGGTGGTCTCCGATTTTTGATCTTTTCAACACTCAGCAAGCTGCTTTGATACTATTGTCATGTTTGGCACAAAAACATGCTTTTAGGCTAGCGCTTGATGAGATTTGAAGATATCGAAAATCGGACACTGCCAAATGATGCGCCGTGCGGAGCTGCATATTGTACATACCAAAGACTGAACTCTCTGATGAATATTTGTGGCCTTAATGTGATGGTTCACTGAAAAAATAATCGATTGTTACTAGGATGAGGCCGTTCCCATGCAGACCAATCAAACCAGCCAGGTCGAAAACTGGAACGGTTCCTAAGGCTAGGAAACACAGACGAACATCATTAATTTTCAGGACAATGGTGTGACAAACAGCTTCTCAATACATCGGTTCATTCTATGATTTTCCAATTGCTGAGAGAGACAATCCGGCCAATGCTGGTCAACCGCATCAGCAAAAACTACATTTCCTTCATTAAATTGATGTGGTTTATGGTACCCACAAACTCTAAACAATGAAATTGAGGCTACACTGAAATATGGCATTACATTAACATTCCAGAGTGTTCGTTGAGTTGTTGCGATGCTGTATGCAAGCGTAATGAGCAGTGTATACACTTCTGTGACTGGGACAACGAGCACATGATGAACGGTTCACACTTCTTTTTGCATTATCACAAATCATCTCTCGGCATATTCATACTTCGCGCAAGTGGAACTGTCCTCGCGATGATAATATTACTCACTCTGTACTTTCAATGAAGCATGCCGTTCTTCTGTTTTAACACCCTCATGGCTTAATTTGTCCAATGATAGTTACCATGCAGCAGTTGTTCAGCATATTCAATTTCTTAATCGAAGATCGTTCAGTACTTTGCAGTTGTTCAACATTCACAGGAGGGTAATGCGTCATCCCAATTATGATTTCACACATTTGAAATCATCCTTCCGTAAACAATTGTCGAGCTGCGCTATCAGCTCTTCCAGGACTTACTCAAGGAAGTACTCATCGAAGATACCTGGATAGTTGTAAAGTTATGCCATCGTTGGGTCCCTACCAGTTGAGTGGATACTTCCACGAGCCATGGTGTGGATAGTGTCTTTCGTATTGGCCTGGACCTTTGGTGAGGAAGAAAGACAATTGGTGTCGCGATGATGAAATATATCTGTGCATGCATTATTTGCCCCATGATTGATGTTACTTCTATCCCACATATGTTGTGATCCACCTCCTAGACCAAACTCTGGCCAGACCCTAAACTCGACTGTTTTGGAGGCCAACTAGCAATGGTGGATGGCGGTCGTCGTGACAGCAATAAACGTTCGGTTGATTATATCAATCAGGGATCAATCTTTAATTTCCAAATGTCGTATGCCCTTGAAGTACATCCGGTGAATAGGATCCACAACTTCAGTCGCTGCAAATCGAAACTTACACTCCTATATTGATTGTCAAGACAATGATCAAACAAGGAGGGAACTTTGAACGTCCCTCACAAATGTCAGTGAGGTATGTTAACCTGTCCTTGGCCAATTGCCAGGCTACGATTGTACGGACCTCTGTAGGCGACTTTGTTCGAAATCCGTATATACTGCCGATTTATGTCTTGCAGCTGGATACCATTGCTGCAAAAGAGCAAATAATCTTTGTGAGAGCCTGCTGCACATGGTCAGCGATGAAAACAATTGTTGAGAGGATTAATTTACCACTGAAATGTAGGCTCGTGGAGGATCTGAGTTTCTCTTGGCTGGATCCATGCTAGCAATTTCCCCATACCACAAACCATGAGTCGGGGCAGTCTTCACTGTATTCATAGTAAATGGATTCGCACACATTGTATTATTGATTGCTATAGGCTTCACAAGTGCCATGAAGATTGCCAGACACCTGAAATGGTTGTCTGGGAATTGTATTCTGCACCGATGATGAGGCCTGTCGCATCGTCAATAATGGGCTCATATCACCATAATTTGCTGGTGTTGCATGCAAACAATTGCTCACCGGCTTCGTCTGAATCCTGCTTCTAGTAAATATATACATTAGAGGGCGAAATCGATCATTTGAACGCTGAATCAAAAACCATCATGGATCCCAGAGGCGCAGGCTCGTGTTAAGCCTTCTCCTTGGAGACAATATAGACCTTCCAACGCTCACAATGTATGGGTTGCACTGACATAGAAGTTCATTGAGTCGCTGTGACTCGTGTTCCAAATGTCGACAGGAAGGAATCTTTTGATGGCCCTGTACAAATTGCTTTCCTGGATGGTTGCCAAAGAGACATGTTGTCGGATTATGAATTGTCATCTTGACAATCATTGTAATAGTCGGGAATCTTGGTGAGATCTTCATCATGATCCTTGTTGTCGATAGATTTTCTTGTTCTCCAGGTGCCCAAACAAAGAGGAGGAGGAGAACTCTTGCGCCTTTGTGTCATGATTTATAAAGGCGGTGAATATTAAGTACAAAGAAATTCAATGAGTGTCCAAAGGAAATGTAAATGAATGTAAAGTAAATGAATTAAAGCGTTGTGTAAAGGAGAGAAAGCATTGATATGATTGAAAGAATTGTTGTGATGAATAATTTCATCCTGTTGACAATTCTAGAATTTTCGGTTGTAGTGCCACCTGGACTGGAAATGCCTTGGATGGGTGGGAACCTGGAACTACAAATATCCGGTGACAAGCATGCCACAGGGTGTGTATTTGGCTTCCTTTGACAACCATCATTATCAAAACGAGCTAACAAGCATTCGCTTTTCATTAATTATTGGGCCTAACCTCTGCTGGGTAGTGATACTGAACTACCAATTACATCATAGCCATAAACGGAGTCCTATTGCTGCCACTATGCCTTTTCCAGAATCGAACATTTCAACGATTAATCCCAACATCATGAACTCTCGGCACAGCCCTTCATGCCTGAATATGACCAATGTAATAACAAAATCAACAACACACAAAAAAGAGACCCAAAACCTCTCCAAAATAACTCCAACTTATCACCCATCCATCCACCCTCTAAAGTGCCAGAAAAATACCCGTCCACAATGGAAATCCTTGAACAAACGTCCAGCCAGTGCATTCCATCCTCACAAACATTCATTTGGAGCTGGGCGGCTGCTTCCACACATCCCAGTGGCCAAAGAATGCACATCAGAAAAATTCACGTTGCGATCGTGGTCGTGTAGCCAGGCCACATCCTCATTGGCAAAAACGCTTTGCTCAGAATTGGCAAAGAGACCATGGGCACAGTTTTGTTCACTTGATGGTACCGCTGATGTCTGACAATCCTCCATTGAATCACTCTTTCGATCTTTTGGATTCGTGTTTTCTTTGTGGGGATGCATCTTGGATTTGGGCCCCACGTCTCCGCATCATCATCTGATTCCACCCTGATATTGTCGATCATATCCTCAGCTTGAGATGGGAGGATGTCATTCAGAGGAAGGTAGCTATGGCCACCACGCAGAGGCCTGTGGGCACCAGATGTGCCGTCGGCTTGTTTGCCACAATGCACGACACATAAAAGTGTTGGGTTGTATAATTCCATCGCTGCCCTGACCAATCCTGCACCATGTTTGTAATCAAAGTTTGGGGAAACATCATGGGCGTGTGAACCACCATCTTCGTTGGGCTCATTCTACCAGCCCGAAAGCTCTCGAATTTTCCAGCAGGGGTCTGGCAGACCGGCTATTGCAGCATTCACGATTAACACAAAGGTCATAGTACAGAATCATGGAACAATCGAGAGTATCGATTCATTATCCGGACGCCAGTGCAACGAGCATAGCTGAGTATTGTTTTCGCCCACCCTCTTCACAGCAACATTGGGATCCACACACGCACTGGTAAAGTGAAATGGCTCGAAATCGAAAGCAGTCAAGGCATCGTGACACACCTTCATCAGCGAATACCGGTGACCAGAGGTTTCTTGCTCGTTGTCTTCAGTATCCACCCATCATGATTGGTGGCACAAGAAGCATCAGGGGGATGATATACTTACCAATGTGCAGGAATTTTCTCGTCTTAGTTGCGGTTTCATTGATCCTATTCTTTCTTTGGTGATGGCCAACCTCCTCAACTCATCCTGTGCTGCCTTGAGTTTCTCACCACGGAGCATAGTCTTGTCGGCCATGTACCTTTTCCAATGGGGTCTTTCGGCCGCCAGATGACTGATTCAAGTAGCGCAACAATTGATTAGGAGATCCCAGTGCTTGAGGCCAACGCCTTGTGTGTTACTGATACTCATGGACTGCGCAATCTCCCAGATGCACTGCCTCACTTTATTATCTTTCCATTGTGTTGTTCAGTCACCCTTCTCCTGGCAAATCCCCATGGTTTCTGCTGCCCATTGGCTGACTCCAACACCGGCGTTCCCAGCCCAGACACAGACTTGGATAGATGTCATCTGGAGTATATTAGCATCTGCGTTGACAGATTTCAGCAACCAGCAGGCATCACATTACATCTCAGGTTCTCAATGGCGGTCAATGATTTAGTGGTGGATAGTAAATGCTAGTTAATTTAAACAAGAGTCGGGAGTGTTGAACATACTGGCAAGGGTGATGCCATGCAGTTGCAGAGGTGAGGAGGGTCTGTCCAAAGTTCTGGAGATTGTCAGTAAGGTGGGCGGGTAACGCGAACATATATATTGGCTTGGAGCGGTTATCATGATCCAGCGACATCATGTTGGCTGCTATTCAGCTAGGAAACAATTTCCTCAGCCACCTCTAAGTGCCCTGATTTGTCGACTGAATGCTTAAGTTCATCACAAAGAAAATTTATAGCATGCTCTGCATTCATATCGCACTCGGTTGGCCTTGATCAAGTTCTTGAACCCCACAACGACGTCGCTGGGTCGGTATCCAAAGAGTATGCACCATTCATTTAAGGCACAAATTTACCAATAGTGACAACCATCATTGAGGCAATGGGCATAGGAGGGTCTTTGTAGGGTGCTAAACAATCGCCGCGGTGAGCGGAACGCAGATACGGTATGCGTTTCCTGATCGAAGGCATGTTGAGAATGAGAGAGCTATTAACCACTTTGCCAACCTGTGAAGGAGGATGAGAGAAACCCTATGAGAGTGGTAGGACGCCATTTTGGAAGAAGTTATTCAAGGTGCAGCCTTTTCCAAAGACCAGCCAGCTGGCAATGGTATGAGTAGCTAAGGATCAGTTGAGAGGCTTCTGAATGATGCTGAGACTTTTCATTTCATGAAGGAAACATGGATATTCGTTAACAGTGTCTTTACTGCTTGAAGACATACTGCTACATCAGCACTTACATCTCTCACCTACGTCGCGACCACAAAGAACAGATAGTATACCTATCGGCCGAACCACAGCCAGATGACAGTTTTGCAATCACGCACAATGGAATTCTACTCCCTTTCAGTCATGAACCGCATGGTGACCCTGTTCTTCACACTGTGTCGATTTTTCCAGCAATACAGGAGCCATCACCGAAAATGTTAGTATGAATCCAGAGGAACCTCCAATTGAGACAAGAATGTATCGTACTCCACACTTGGTCTGCCATCTTGCTGGCGAGCCTATTAGTAACGTGTATTTTGGACTCTTCAATGATGAAATAGATATATGTTAATGGTCGTCTCGCGAGAGGGAGTATCGATTAGCGCAGTGGTGCATGAATCACAACTTGTGCAGAGCCGCTATCAATGAGTTTTTTAGGAACGCTACAATGGCAACGATTAGCAACTTCACTTCGTCTCACCATTTATGAAAAGGATTGAAATAATTGTCCTGCGCGATGGGTATCGACAGTTGGACATCAGGCAAAGTGTGTTACAATTGTTTGGCCGATTCAAACAACCTTCTCAATAATCATTACTCAAGTATCTTTCACCGCAATCCTGTTGAATGCATTGAGTTCCTCATGCTACAGCCCGCATTCATAGAATATATGTCGTATGCTCCAGCCACTGAATTCAATGACCCTGGGAAATTTATCTCCACAGAGGTGAAATCAAGCGACTGGTGGTGGAATGAACAGGTATCTGAGTTGAATTTCATCATAGCTGTGATGATTTTGACCGCTTCAATTGCTACCACTGCCGCTTGGAGCTCTGAGTCTCCCTATATTCTGCCGTTCAAAACTGACACATCTTACACACTATTTGGGCAACAAGAAGGAATGGCCAGAATGTATGGTTCTTGGAAACATCAACTCGACTATTGGATCAAAGCATCTGAATCTTGCAAGCATCCCTGTTTCCCATGTTCCTGTTCCTCTGAAATATCACTTCAAAGGACATAGAAAACCAACTCCCATGAAGGAACACCAAATCCACCATTCAGAGGTTGTAAGTATAGTCTTTGAGCTGATTTTTCGCTACGTTGACGCGCTTTCCATCGCTGGAATGCTTCTGCTTGGTGCAGATGGTCAGATGAGGCAATGTTATCCTGATATCTGTGCATGGACAGCTGACTATTACGAAAAAATTCACTGACACTCAGTTTAGCAGCCCCATTGCCTGGTTAACAAAGCACCGAAATTGTAGTTTGGAGAAAGGAATTCACAGTCATGGCAATTGCGAGACTATTGGCTATACTTCCAAAATATAATACTGGCGACTCTGGGAGTTGAGACGGAGAGACAAGAAGCAAGTAAAGATCTGGAAGATTGACCAGTTGAAACCTCAGAAGGCATCTTCAGGAATATCAAATGCATCTCCATGATGACTATTATGGTACCTGATGTCCTTCATACCATCTAACTCGGTATGCTTAAGCATTTGATCAACAGCATAATGTCCTGCCACAAACAATATCCCAGGATTGTAAAACTCTACGAGCTCTGGGCAATGATGTCTCCGTATCCTTCGTCCGCTCATTTCAACATGCCATATAGCCATGTAACGCAATGCGGTGGTAAGGAGATGAATGCACTCAGGCATGTGATTGTTCCAGTGTTCGCGGCGACTCATGTATACTCTTCAACGAGCCAAAGGGTTCCCTTCACAGATCCCCTGTTGTGTGTCAAGAACTTAGAGTATTATCACCTTATGGCACAGTACTATTACCATACTGAAGCCACGATTGAGTACCTGCAGTATTATCTGGAGGAGTTTCATTGTCCGAAGGATGTTTTCATTGGATTAAGCGTCAGCAAATCTACAAGGAAGGTCTCAGAAGAATTGAAAAAGCAATGTACTTTGGTCAAACAGTAGGAACGCGACATTTGCCATGCTTGGAACAAGCTGTCTGTGGCTGCAATGCGTCATTGCGTTGATGATGATACAATGCTGATCAAGTCAGATATTGCTCAATCTGTTGTCGATGAATCCGATTTCAACTTTGTGAAGATGTATCTTCTGAACCACTTCCCTGACCTTATCTGCCAGCTTGGCAACCACTTGAATGCAAGCTCTGAACTCCCAGAAAGAGCAATGATGGATTCTAAACAAGCGTACCAACAATCAAATCTTCATGAGGCCGCCCTGCAAATTTTTGGAACAAAAGCCCAAAAGGAGATTTGTCAGTATCAAGAGCTAAATGCACACTCTGACAAACAACGTCCCAACAATGAAATGCCTGTGACCAAACCACCTAACAAGCCAATGATGAAAAACCCCCAACCCGAAACCAAGACCCTTAGCGACCTGGCCGAGTCATTTGCAATGCCAAAAGGGGAGCCACAGACTCACATTGCTTGGTGTTTCAAAAGCTTTGCCAACTTCACAGACTACATCGATCACGGTCAGCATTTCAGTCGTCTCAACGATGCAAAATATATTCGGTACAATACATTGGCAATTCCTGTGACGACTTTTCAATGTGACCAGCAGGTAGTTCATATGGTTCGTTGCAATGGGTCCACAAGGTGGAGATAGCATGAGCCCGCAGGAAATGATACAGAGCTTCTCTTAATGGGAACGAGTCCGGATAGCCATGTTCAGTCGACTGCTGGAAACATTCACGCATGGTTAAAGCGTCGTTTCATTGTTGAGCATGGTAAATTGAGCACGGAACGGCTGCCTGCTTCGGTTCGAATGGCTGGAACTGAGCCGATACGTCACACTGCTGATATGGTCATTGTCGAGGAGAGGCATCAAACTATGATGCCACCCTTGCAGGATGGAATACACTGTCGTAAGCATCGTTTTGGTGTCGGACCCAGTTATATAGTTCCTATGAGCACAATCCAAGGAGCTGTACACCCTCTTTCAGTTACGCCGCAACCAGATAGCACACGGTGGTACTTGAGCTCCAGGAATGACGTGAATGCTGTCAATGTGGTTTACATGTAGACTATTCAATTCGATGCTTGAAGTAATTGTTGCAGTGATATATATACATCTGATGAGTGTTTACTCTGAATTGTTGTTATATGAGTTGTGCAAATGTCTGAATAATCGATATCTCATGGGATTGAATAGTTATGAATATTCTTGAAATGAATGGAACAGTTCAAAGAACCATCGAAACAATTAACATCTGGAGGATCACCATTAAAGAAACAAGTGTGGTAAATTAGCGTAAATGACTAACCAGGTTTTTGAAATGTGGTGACACCATGCTCACCTCATTGAATGCTTCCAAACATGGTGGAAGATGGCAAAGAAGTCACTCCGATTATTTGAGAAGAATGAGGGGAATGATCAGTGCACGAGGTCCATTTTTCCAATACCAATTTCACATTTTGCTGATGAATCCGGTGCAGTATCCTGAACCTAACCAAGACAATGGATTAAGAGAGGCGCAAATTCCTCAACAAGAGAAAATTAAACATGCTCGCAAGGGTGCACATCCTCGACAAAACCTGGTGCAACTATTGATAGCAATGGGTCTGGATAACCCGCCAGCGGTAAGGGTTTGGACTGGGAGAATGGTTTGATTTGGTTCCAGAACAGTCCAAAAACCTGACCTGCTGCTTCTCGGCCGTCCAAATGCAGCCCCGTACCCGTCCACCCGCAGGTCTCGCCAGGTGTGGCTAGACCCTTCTGGTCCGATATCTGGTTTTGCATTTTGGGTTGTCTAGTTATGGTCGCATTAAGATATCCGACTGTGAATCGTAAAATAATAATGATGCTATGCTGATGTTGTTTGTGGATATACTGGCCGCCTTTGTGATTAAAATATGTACAGAAAAGCTCACTGCCCCATCCTGGAAATGAGCATCAACGGAGCGTCGACCATTTTAGGTCTTGCATCCTGGGTAATCAGAGCGGGGATTGGTTGCTGATAGTCATAACTGGGGTATTGGCCTCCTTTATAGGCAAAAGCAGAAGCGACATGATCCCGGCCCCATCATGAAAATGAGCATCAAATGAGCGTCAGTGATTTAAGGTCTCGCATTTTGGGTAATCTAAGTGGCACATGATTGCAAACGTCTATTAGGGAGGAATTGGCAGCCTCGCGAGGCAGATAAGCAAGCAATGTTCCCGTGACAGCCTCCTGGAGAGTACCAACTAATTTCGTTTACAATGATGCAATGAAGAGTTCATGACTGTTTTAGTCTAGAAAAACTGTCAGAACATCGTATATACACAATAACCGATGCATCATGCGTTGATTACCAATGATGAATGTCCGAAAATCGTTGACACTCCATTGACGCCCATTTTTATGAATGGGCATGGAGCGTGTTGCTGTCTCTTCCCCTATAATGGCGGCCGATACTTTGATTATAGATAGGAAAGACCATATCGCTCTTGAATTACCCGACTTACCAGACAAAACATTGTTGATGCTCGGTTGGAGCTCAATTTCAGAATGGGGCAGGCAGCATGTGGCTCGCTTATTTGCCTATAGAGCCAACCAATACTGCATTTATGAATCGTCTCAACCGATCGCCACCCAGATTACCAATGATGCAAGACCAGAAATTGTTGACGCTCTGTAGACGCTGATTCTGCCATGGGTGTATCCACAATATGTTATCATTGAATTTGGCCTAATATATCATTAATTGTATTTTGGCAGCCTTTGTACCGTCTTCATGTACTTTCTCCTTCATCAATACACTGTTCTTTAATAATACGTATAAACATATCCTTTACATTATACTTTAAATTTTCTGCTAGTTGTTGATAATAATTGACTCAAAAATCCCATTCCATTCGATCAATGGTCATCTTCACTGTCAGGTTCGCTCAATTGGCTGCTGTCGTCTGCAAACTGGATGTCAGCTGCATCACCATGCACCAGATTGTGCACTAACCAGTGGATGTTCCTTCATCAGTCAGCAAAACTGGATTAAAATCTTTATCACGCTTGGGATCCTTGGCAAATGCATCAAGATTCCAAAATTCAGTGCAGGGAAGATGAGTATGTATATACACATATCCAGGTGGCACACCATCGATTTCGGATGCCTGAGCTGCGTCATTGTTACCGGGTAGAACAAGTGGCGTTTCGGGTGGATGTGGTGTTGGTTCTGGTGTCAGCTTTCTGAGTCACTCTAGTGGAGGTGCACCCGTGCCTTTGCATCTCCAGCGTGTCTGGGGATTCTGTACTGTGCCATTTTGGCAAGGAAGGCAGCTGTCTGTCTGATTTTCCCGAAGCATAGCTGGGTGTCTTTCCATCACAGCCTTCGCATTTTTGTACCCAGGGAATGCAGCTCCCCGCATATTCTCTTCCCGGACTTTGGCGCGACGTTCATTGAGTAGGAATTGTTTTCCTCTATTGCTGCGCCCGAAAACCCCCCTTTGGCCATTTTAGCCATATTCAAGGCCAGGCGCATGTCAGACTGTACTAGCTGTACCCGACCTCCTTGCCTTGCCATAGTTGCAGACATGTTGAAAACCTACAAGAAATTAGTTGCTGCATCTACATATGAGATTCGGCTATTACCTCCACCATATACACTTCCGTAGCACCCTCTAAGGTTATTACAGCCTGTGTGGTCCACTCTCGGGGATTCTTATAACTAATGTCGTCTGCGACAATCCCAGAGCTGACAACATCATGATGGTGGATTTTCCGGACTTTGCAGACAAATGCCTTTGTCAACCATGCAGGTTTCCCATTACGGGCAGCACTGAATTGGTCACACAGCTTCCTACGTACGGCAGTTGTATGTTATATCATTAATTGACAGCCGTGTACCTCAATATGAGTACACTTATATCTGATCGCATGCTGCTTCCCATTCTTGCTGCGTCCAGTTTTACGAATAACATTCAACTGTGTGTCCAGAGTTATATTGTGGATGGCTGCGTTTGCAGCGTCGTGGTGATCAAAGAGGTGTCTGCGTTGTAGTTGGGTCTCCGCAGGTGGTGTATTGGATGAAGCGCCCGTCATTCTGCTCGATTCTGTTCCACTCTCACCTAGCTGAGGTGTTTGTGGAGCCATGATTTGCTGCTGTGGAAGTGAAGAGATGATGATAACGAAACGAAGTGGGAAGTACTGAGGAATATATAGTTAGCTTCAAGTCAAAATGGCATGTGTAACAGCCAACTCGCCCGTTCTACACAAGACGAATCCTGTTGCGCATAGCTCCCGGTTGCACAGGTTGCCAACTGTCCTGCGATTTGCACCAAGTCAGTCCGATGTTGTGTGTTCGTTCACAGGGATAAATCATGGTGAACGACAGCCAAAATCTCATTGTTGTGAGATAAAAACTGTGCATTCTTTGATGGAAAGGACGTCTGCTGATGTTTGTCTAAAGAAATCGCTGGGTTCTAACATCAAACAGACGTTAAACATCATGTCATGATGTACGGTTACCATTGCTATTCCCAATGTAGTGACGGTTGAAACCCGGATGTTCCTTTGTTCAACTGGATTAAGCTTACCACCTCGACATAAATGATGCAGCGTGCCTCTATGTGGGCCATATCTTGTAACATCCAACATCTCGTCCATCAACAAAGTTAACACAAAATACAATGGTCAATGTTCCAAAAAAGAACCTTTCGCCACTACTAGCAGGCAAATACGGCAAATTGGCAAAGCCCTCCACACGACAATCTCATCAAGCCAAAAAAGACAAGAGTGGCTTGGAAGCAGAACGGGTCCGAGCCCTTGGAACTTTGTATAACTTGCAATCCACAACGAAACTTGCGTCGGGGAAACGATGGGCAACTAACTTCTTAAGCAACGAAGATAAGGAGAAATCGATCGAGAATTAGTTGGAAAGAGAGACCACTGTGGCAAGAAAGCGAGTTGAAGACGCAGAAACAGCAATGAAACAGGAGCAGGATGATACGAGAAATGCTGCACAGGTGGGATGGGCAACCTCCCAGCCTGAAACAACATTTGAGGAGATGTTGAACGCCATCGGAGATAGTCTGAGCGATCTGGCAAGTTCGGACGATAGGGAGGATGGGGAAGACGAGGATTATGATGAAGACGATCCTGTGGGAGGCAAGCATGGCGAAAATGACCAACTCGGCTGGGTGATGGGCACAATCTCCAAACCGGTACCGCATCGCATGGAGCGTTTTCGGCAGAAGCAGATGAAGCTTGAAAAATTGATCCGACCAGGCTGCAGAGATACGGCCGACTAGTTCCATCAGTGGGATAAGAAGTACGGGATGACCACATTCAACTTTCGAGCTGTCATTCAACCTCAAGCGGCAGATGATGCAGCATCATTGCTGCGGACAACATTTGGTGAGCCTATGGAGACTTTCGATAGGGTCCCTGTAGAATGGCAAATCACGCAAATGACTTCTTAACCAGGGAGTGGTCATCTGAGGCTAGGTTCATGGAAACCACAGACACCCGGACGCATTCAATCCCTCCTGTGTGCCCCCATGCCCGATTGGTCACCGATTCAGAATTCAAAGCATGTTGAACCTGCAAGCTTCAACCCCTCCATATTGTGTCCCAAGCTAATTACCATAAACAAATCAGATTCCGACCAAGACATGGTGACGGCTCCTGCATCTCTGGAGGAATGAATAGGCAAATTGGCATTTGTGACGATGTATCAATTTGGAATGCAATACCTGTACCTATTTTGCTATGTGTCAGCTTTTACTTGATTTCATTGACCAAATTGTGAGACATGATAATTTGTCTATGCATGCGCAAGGGTCGGATAGGCCATGCCAATGTTCTAGACTTCAAATGTCATTGACTGACGACCAATGAACGTGATATTGTCCAGCCCATTACTGTTAAGTGAGACAATTGAAACTAAATTACAGACAACACTCACAATCCAACTATAAGTGAGAGATGTCATACGAGTCAAAGATGCAGTGGTCAATGCGCAATGCAAAGCGGAATAAATGATGATCGTCATTCTGCATATGATCATGCAACCAACTGCATAACTCTCTGCACAGACCTGGTGCACATGGTCGAGATGGTAAAAATCGCTGATGGTAGGTCATGAAAATCGTGGAGAGTGCGCTGGATGAGGAAAGGTACACAAGTCAGGTTAAATATATCCAAAACTAGTGTCTGGATTTATATGCGGTTAATTGGTGGCCGAAAGCGCTCGAACGTGATAGGCCAATGTCATTTATCACTCAGATAACGTGTCTAGTGGTGGATCAGAAATTGAGAGGCTTGGAAGCTTTTGGATGCAAATGTTGATACATGGAAACAATTTATTGGCTGACAATAACGACTATATGCATTTTTAAATACAATTGTTGAGCATCCACAGACATTTAGTATGTTGTTAAGTTTAGCGTCAACGGAGCATCAACAATTTTTGGTCTTACTATTTGGGTAGACAAACCGCTGCATAGTCACATCCTTCCAAAGTGATTGTAGTGGCGGTTTTTATAGGTACAGAGGATAGTGACACAGTTGTTGACCCATCCTGGATATGCGTGTCAACGCTGCGTCAATGATTTTTGGTCTTGTGAGTCTGATAATCAACAAAGGACATGGTCGCTGTGACACATAATCAAAGTATTGGCAGCCTTTAAAGCCAAAAATGCTAGCGTCGACATCGCTACTATCGCCTGAGAATGAGCGTCAATGCAGTGTCAACAATTTTTGTTCCGGTATCATGGATAATCAAACACCTGTGCGATGATATTAAGCCATGATCGAAGTGTTGGCCGCCTTTATCACCAAAAATTGCCGCGACGCTATCACTACCACCTCCTAAAAATCCAAGTCAACGCTGCATCAACAATTTTTGGTCTTGCATCATGGGCACTCAAAGAGCTGTGCATTGGCGGTAACCCATAATCAATGTATCAGCTGCCATTATGGGCAAAAATGCTACTGATGATATCACTACCACCTCCTAAAAATGAGCGTCAACTGAGCGTCAACAATTTTTTGTCATGCATGTTGGATAATCTACAGGCTATTCAATGACGTTATCCCATAATCAACTTATCAGCTGCCTTTACGGGAAGAAATGCTACTTACAATATCGCATCTGCCTCCTACAATTGAGCGACCACCGAGCATGATCAATTTTTGTGGGGGCTCAGTTATCTTCACAGCAATGTAGTACATCGCGTTGTAACTGAATTGAGTCTTACGCGGTCAGTCCTTTGAATACGTCCTTGTATACATCTTCACAAACATGCATGCAATGTCTCACAGATCTGATTTTTTTGCTTGAAGCTGTAGAGTCAATTTGTCAGAACTCGCACTCTGCTGTACTTTATTGTTTCTTTCGGCAGCCTTTCGAGTTGGATTATCCAGCTTTCTAAGCCCCACTGCCATGTCGGATTCAAAACCTTTGAACACCTCATTCTTCGAGGTTATGATCTGTTCAAAAGATGAACATGTCTTTATTCGTAATTTGAGCAACCTTAGTTTACAAATCATCTTTGATGCTTGGTGGGCTTCAACGAATGTAGTGTCGAAGCGCCCTATTGCTTGGAATCATTCGAGACAAGCCCCTTCATGGATATTATATTGGCACTGCGGAATTGAGGAGACTGGCAACCCTGGCATCATCTGTATTGTTTGTCATCAAGTTCTTCGCCATCCATCAGAGCATGGGACCAGCTCAATGGGGAAACACTTGCTGGCAAAAGTTCACATCGCAAAATTAAATGAAATAACAGAGTCACAGGTTACATAATTGATTAGTTTGACAATTGATGAAACATCATTGGCCATCCTGAAGAGGCAAGGAAGTGCAGGAATCACAATAGTAAGTTCACTGAGGAAGATCATATTTGACATCCAGGTTGATCCGTATTGAGCAAAATGACAGACAAAACGTTGTAAACTGGCAGCTAAGGACATTGAAACTTCAGAATTTCACCAAGACTCATGGAATCACTACCTCATGTTAGGATTTGTTTCGGCTCATATTCCATGGGGTGCGATATCATATCTGGAGCTACGACGGTCATATAAGGCATTACACGACAACCTAGTGCTGCTGTCTGCTTTGAGGCCTACCAACATTTGCCGGAGGAAATATGCACTCACCGTGGATCCAATTAAGAAGCAATTGCCGTCACCAAACATGGTCAGTTTAGCTTTGGACGGATGGACATTACTGAACAAACTAGCTATAATGTTGGTCATTGCTCACCATATGAATCTAAATTGGGCAATGCGTGAAGTTCAACTCGCTTTCAATGAGGTTGATCACCAGTTCTTTCCCAGTTTTGAAAGCTAAGTAAGAATGATATATCGAGGGCCATCATACTGGAGCTAGGGTAGCCGTACATTTGAATGACGTGATTGATCATTTTGAGCTTCCAGACAGCCGTTTGCTTGGTATTACGATTGATGATGCTTCCTCAAAGCACGCGATGACTCGTGAGCTGCGATTAACACTCGCGGCCTCTGCAATCCGGTGGCCCGCTTTTAGGAACCACATGTCATGCATGGCGGATGTCATACTGCTGGCCTTACGTGCGTTCATGAGCAGTCTCGGTATACAAGGCCTTACCAAGTCTTGGGAAGCCCATGAGCACAATCAGCAATTTGGGAAGAATGAAAGCATAGACATTGGGAAGAGTTAAAGACTTCGAATAGAGGGCAACACTAGAATCAATAAGGTGTCGGCTATGAGACCAGGTTTTGCAAAGATAATTGAGAAAGTATGTATTTCATGATATTTTGAAAGTCCTGAAATTGACCTTCATATAGCAGATAATGCTTGCTGTATTCATTCCGCTGACACCTGGTTGTCGAAATCAGTTCATTGACTTTCAAAAAGCCGATGATCGCCTCACGTTAATACCGATTATGGATGTGAAGGCACATTGCAACTCTACACTGGAGTCGCTTGAGCACGCCTACCGATTACTGGAATTCACACGCATGTGGCTCCAACATCCAACTTTCACTGATTACTGGCTACTTTTCACAGCTCATGATGAGTGCACCATTGTGAAGTATGTCATGGAAGTATTGAGGCCATTTCAATATTGGACACATTGGATGTCGAAGAAGCATATAGTCGCATTGCATCACGGCATCACAGTGTACAATGACATGTTCGATCAGATGGATGGCATGATGCGGGCTTTTGTTCAGAAAAAGATCCGATGCAAGGAAGATTTGTTCTTCGCTGTGACGTTAGCTCATCAGAAGCTGTCCAAATACTATGCTGAAGTCACTCCAAGGACGGGCATGCTGCTCATTTCTGCACATATCCTCGGTCCTGTTCAGAAGTTGCAATTGTTCAGTAAGTGGGACCAGGGAGTGGATATTAATCCTGAGGACGAGATATCCTATACTGCCCAATACCAAGAGGCTATTCTGAAGTATGTGGGGAATGAATACTGTGCCAAACATCACAGTGTGGCGGTCAACAAGCACAAAAGCGTACCAAGCAGCAATCTCATCCCCTCTGCACCGGCTTCAGGATCATGTCAAGCATCCTGTGATCCGTATGATTTGGCCAGTGATGATGATCAATACTTAACACCTAACAATGTGGCTGAGTCGACACCCGGACGGAGCGATCGCACAGCACGTCTATTCACCGCCGCCAGGCTCTATTTCAGTTCGCCACCTGAAGCACCAAAGCACTGGGGGAATATTAATCCAAATCACAATGATTACCACTCTGACCCAATGCAGATCAGCAGTACATCTTGTTTGCTGGACATTACTGACAGGTGGTGTCAACAGGAGGACACTCACTGAACGTACACCAATCTTTCCAATGTGGCGCGTGACATAATATCGATCATACCACATGGTGTCAGAGTGGAGGCCAGTTTTTCCCTTGGCCCAGACGTTATGGGCTAGAGACAGTCAAAAACCACATGCGAGACCCTTCACGACAAAGTCATTGTAAGGCACTTTGCTCGAGCCAATAATGGGATTTTGGCAGGCGCTGACCAAGAATTGGATACAATGAACACCGAAAATGACTCGGAAATGAAGACAGAGGCGAAGGAAAGAAACTAACCCAGAATGGCCATGGTTTACTACTTTTTGGAGATGTGGCAGGGCAGCCAAAACCTACGTGCTACCCAGAAGGAATCACGTGCTCAAAACAAGCAGATGACCGGCGTGCGATACATTTCGGACACCGAAGAGATCGTCAAAGCATCATGGTCACTCATTCAACATGATTGCGCGGCTGCATTTGAATTGTCAGAAAGATCTCCTATGCCACCACCTTGGTCTGCAAAGGAACTCCCTGAAGGGCTAACTCAAATATCACATTTCCGCCGAATCCGAAGAATCAACCGTCATCCAGTCGAAAGTGCTATGGATAGCGCACCTGAAAGCATTTCGGACACCGAAGATTGGCTTAACTCGAATGGGGACTTAGATAATCCAAATGACAGGGAAGACTATTGTGTGGTGGACATTGAATCCGATATAGAGCAGGACAATTCAATTGAGGATCTGGAATGCCCAGAGCAGCGGGATGTAAGGGCCGTGCCAAATGTTCCTGGATTGATTTGGCCTACACAGATGTCAAAGAGACAGGCTGAAACGGTGTTGATGACAGTCAATGCAATTGAAACGTGGAGGAATAAGGGGGTAAAGAAAAAATAGGACACAATTCGTCAATGTTTCACCACCTTCCTTACTTATCTTGACCGAGAGTTTTAGTTAGAGATATATTATTGGTGAATGTTGAGCAGTAGCTTGTGAATACTGGTTGATAAACAGATGTATAGCTGGCGCAATGAAGCGATTGACAACATACATCAATTTTAATCGTTTGAGAGCGAACAGTGCAAGAATGTTACAGCGCTTGGCTTTACCACAGGGCCAAGTCTCAACCTGTGCACAAGACTACCAAGAAGTTCAAATTATGATGAAAACTATTATCGCTGGCAGCCGATGTTGAATGGACAATACATCAAAATGAGTGTCAACAGAGCGTCAACGATTTGTCGTTTTGTAAGTATGGTAATTACACAGTGATTTGGTCGCTGTTATGCATAACTGATATATTGGCACCTTTATTGGCAAAAGAGACAGCAACATGGTCATTGCCCCATTCTTGGTATGAGCGTCAATGGAACATCAACGATTGTAGCTTCGCATCTTGGATAATTTATGTTCTGATTGGTTGAAGACATCTATTTATCAGATATTGGCTGCCTTGACTGGGAAAAACTCCAGCGAGATGCTCGCTGCCGCGTCCTGAGAATGAGTGTCAACATAGCATCAATGATTTTTAGCTTCACATCTTCGGTAATTTATGTTCTGATTGGTTGCAGACACCCATTCATCAAATATTGGCAGCCTTTACTGGGAAAGACAACAGCGACATGCTCCCTGCCGCATCCTGAAAATGTGCGTTAACAGAGCATCAACAGTTTTAGTTGTTGCATATTTGGTAATCAAGGCATCGCGCTGATTTTCGCATTCATAACGGAATTGTTAACTGCCCTGATAGGCACAAATACAATTTATCAAAGGTAACCCACCCATTCCAAATTAATCGATATTGCAAGCTGTAATGCATGCAAAAACATGTCCTTGGTTGTTGAAAACACGATTTTGATAGGATGCTATTAACATGCTCCAAAAACATGATCCTCAATTGAATCTATGGATGGACCTGCTGGGTGACCCACTGACAACCCGCCCAATTCAGACAGGTTGGGAGTTTACCATTGAACCATACCAGAGTTGACGGTTCGTGGTTGTTTGACAACCTGGACCGCCAATTTGGCAATGTTTCGGTTTGGACCCCGAAATGGACCCGAAGTGATGGTCAGGAACTGTTGCTAACACTAGGTGCAACTGAATCCTCTTCATGGGGAAAATGCCTAGTAGGCCAGAAGCGACATCGAAACAACCCAAACACTCCGGTCGACATCACTTGTGCTCCTACTTCAGTCCAGGTACTCCCAGCCATCCCCTGAGATAAGCAATGTATTCTCATACTCCGCAAGAGCAATCTCAGGGGCTCCTGGGAACACTGATGGTTATGGAGGTGCGCTCAGGATGCTACAAGATGTCGCTTATATGTTGGTCGATTTTTGAGTAGATGGGACCTCAACGCCGGTCTCTGGGCGACTTGGAAAGGAGTTGGGACTTCTACTCAGCGCTGCAGGAGACACGGTGCCGTTTGCTTACCGCAGTGGTTTGTAGGGTTGGGAAGTCACACAGCATATTGTCAATTACATTCGTCTTGGTTACAGTCACAAGATTTGCTATATCACAACATGTTATCTAATATCTATCTAAGTCTGTCAAAGTATTTACATAATGTCAGTCTGGCTGCAGACAGTTGTCAAGAGTAGTCAGATGAGCACCTGGACATGCCAATTAAGTGAATGTAGTAATGCACATGGAGGCCATTGTGGTAGCAAAATCCATTCCTCCCCACAACCACCACTTCATTTGGCAGAGGGCAGCCGGCAGGGGACATAAAGAGGTACCAGGGTAATGGAGACAGACTGTACGACACAGAGTACATATTGGGAAGGTCACAGGGTAGACAGACATCATCATAGCATACAACAAAATACACAGGCTATGTTTCGCAGGCCTTGGTTCCCACCCACTCTTGCCGAGTGTTCATCGAATGACGCAATATGTGTGGCTAATTCAGGCCAGGTACCCTCACAGATCCTCTCACTCTCCACTTCCACTCCTCGAGCTGGATCCACTATGTCGAATGAGTTCCTGTGGGATGCTGGGAGAGGTGCAGAGGTGTGTTGATGATGGGCTCTCTGCCTGCGAACTCCCCCATTTCACCAGACTGTGATTGTGTAAACTCAGAGATGAGCTTGTAGGCCATGATCGATGGAGTGTGGAGATGCACATGAAGGCTGAGATAGAGTGAGTCTGAAGATGTACTTTGAGCCAGCAGTCGAGTGAACTCAGAGTAGAAGTTGAAGGCCATTACCATGTGAAGTTAGAGATGCACTTGGAGGCCATCATTGGGCGAGTTTCAGAATAAACTTTGTAGGCCATAATCATGTGAACTTGGAAGTTGTGCTGCAGTGAGTTTGGAGATGCACTTGAAGGCCATAATCATGTGAATGTGGATGACGTAATGGAGCAAGTTTCAACATGGAGTTAGAGATGGTGATGGCATGAACTTAGCAATGCACTTTGAGGCCATAATGGAGCAAGGTTGGAGATGCACTTGGAGGCCATGATCAATTGGGTTTGGAGGAGTACTTGGAAGTGGTTGAACTGGAGGCAGTGGATCAGGAGGGTGGCACAATGAAAATTGAGACTCCATTCAATAGTTGATTTGTAATTATGGGAATGAAGATAGCTGAGAATATCAAGGTCGGTGGAGATATAACAGATGAGCGATGAGAGATCAGAGACTGGCTGGCAGCAGGAGTCAGTAAATCTCAGGATGATGCAGTACTCGGTGCATGCAGTATATGATGTATGCAGTAGTTCATGTGTGCTGTACTTGGTGTTAACTCATGATGATGGCATGCGGAGATAGAGAGGGGTGACGTAACTTTGTATTCCTAGGCAATGGTAAAGTTGCAGGACCGACAAGTGAGATGAGAGGAGTTGCAGGAAAGCATTATGATTGACTAGAACTGAAGAGAATTTTTGTGTGCTAGTCAATTAGCAATGCCCAATATGGCAAGTACAACTCTTGGTCTGGCTGGTAAAACCAATAATACGAGGTCTTCTACACCCAATCAGCGATGTCTGACCACTGATGTCTGCAATCTGCTTGTATCCTCTATATGATTCCCATTTTCATGCTGTATTCCTTTTTCTCGTCCACAACTCTGCCATCATTGCCTGAACATATACTTCAGTTATCCCTCACTACCTCTCCATGTAATGATCATGAGTTAACACTGAGTACAGTGTACGCAGAGTATAGTATCGAACCTAGATCGTCTGCTTTCCCTCCAGTCTCATGATTAGCAGTTGACCGCTGAATGCAGCGTCAGCATTCAGTGTGCCTCCCTAAAGGATCGACCGCCACCAGCCAGCGCTTTATCTAAGCACAATGGACGTGTCTCCTCATCACATTCGTACGGTTGCAAGTTAACTGACCGATGCATTGAGTCTTAGCACTGAGAGTGTGACCCATCAACCCCCTCCAGATATACTGCCATGAAGTACACCTCCAATTTGGCTTGATCATGGCCGGCAAGCTCTTCTCCACACTTGCTCAACCACCCCATGGTAGGATATCTATATTCCGAAGTTGATTTTGGCCTCCACGTTTGCACGACGATGGACTCGAAGTGCACCTCTAACCTTGCTCAATCACAGTGTCAAAATCAAACCATCATGGCCTTCCAGTGGATCACCATCATCACTCTATCATGGCTTCCATGTTCACATGATCGTGGCCTTCAAGTGGCATCTCCAACCTCACTCAATCATTGCCTCCAAGTGCATCTCAAAGTTCACTTGATCAGGGCCTCCAAGTTCACACCATCATGGTCTCCAAGTTCATCTCCAAACTCGCTCGATTATGGCCTCCTACATCACGCTACTATGGCCTCCAAGAGTGTCTCCAACATCACTGAGTCATGGCTTCCGAGTATGCACAATCTTGGCCTCCAACTGTTATCTCAAACCTCTTTTAGTCACACACTCATACAATCGATTTATTCCATGGATCATAAATTTGGCATGCGCAGTCCATTTCGGCATATCCACAATAACCCCACCTGTAAATATCTTGCGATGCAAGTTCAACTCTGTGGGGGTGGCCAGAAAGAAGTATCAACTTACATTAGTATGTTATGAAAGCACTGTGGCGAATATTCAAGACATTACAAGAATAGTGTGCCGATAAAAAGGGCAGTTTTTAGTAGAAGAGTTGTCACAAGAGTACCTTCCCAAAATCTGGAAAATGTTACTGGGTTGCCCCAATCGACAACTCTTCCCATAATACCCCAAAATATCATTCAAACTTAGTCCAAAAAGTATACTCTAATGTCCCAATAATATTACACTAAAGGAATTCCATTTGCAATTTACCCGAGAGTTGAGGCTCAGAGGGTGGATATCAGTACCTATTCCACAGCTTTTCCATTTCAAAAAGGCCAATTCCCACTCTGTTGAACATTAAAGAGGGTATATCATTACTGCTCTGCTAGGGCTCAAGTTGCAGGAAATCGTCAATCCACCATTACATGAGAAAGTTGCTAAGATGGTGGCTTTGCCAGTAGGAAAGCACTGCTTGAAATGCCAAATCTGCATCTAAATATTACTCAGCATGTTCAAAATTCAAGTAACTGTGGTTTCTGAAGAATAAAAGGCATCATGTTGTGGTATTCAGTTATCTGTGAAGAAAAAAGGTAGATAGTGGTGTATAGACATGGGGTTGGTTGCCAGTTCAGGGAACAAATTTTGGTGGGGCAGTAAGACTTACAAAGTCACATCACATATAATTTACAATTCACTTTGACGGAATGTCTATTTTGTTATCAAAGAGGATTTGATAAAACAATGGCCTCTGATGCCCATCTTTGGAAGTGTCGTAAGGTTGTTTGGTGGGTGGCTCTTATCGGCTAGAAACAATTTTCATTCAGGGGATTGAGAGATATACCTCAATCCTAAAAGTTTGTGCAACTGTTAGCTAGTGATTGTGGGAATATGCTGGGACCAGCTTGGAGCTGAATAGAGTAGATTGTGGGTAGATACTGTGGTGGTATTCACTAAGTATTATAGCTTAAAGAGCTAGACAACAATATTCTAGTATAATAATCACTAGTAATGGTGGTATTGTCAATCATAATGAGAGAGAGGGAGATTGAATATGTGCTAGGTATGGAAGCATATCTCAGTAGGAAGGAATCAAGTCGTATGGCCGGCATCATGATATGGAGGATTCCACATAATTGGAATCACACCTGCAAGATAGATAGTTATCAGCACAGAATCTGGCATGGAAACATTACAATTGGAAATGGTAATTTACTGTGACATACGAAATTCTCTTAGTCTCTGATTCTCATAATAATTTTTCAATCGTCTTTCCTATATAACTCCTACATCCCTCTTTGTGTCTGCAACTCTGCAATCCCCAGAGAATATCAAGTGAAGTCACCCTGTATTGCTTTTCTATGGTATAACAAAACAGTACGACTGAGTAGAGAATCCACTCAAGATCAATTATCTCGTACTTGCAACCACTGTTTCATCTTTCAATCAACCATTCCACTGCATATGTTATATTCTCCATTCTTCATTCAAGACATTCTGAACTGTCCAATGAATACAGTCTTAGCTTTTGTTGCATCTTCAGCTCAGTTGTTTACCTGTAGATTACACTGCATCAGGGATGGCCCCCGTGGTGTAGTAGTATTGCGGCTGTACTAGTAGCTGTGTACCATGGTTTGGGATCCCAGTGTGATCTCCCAAATGGCAAGTCTGATACATTCTTAACCAGACATGAAGAGCACAGTACGGGATGTGGTGGCAAGTGTAGGGACATGGTGGAGAGGGGAAGCAAGTGTAGAGGGTGTGGAGCTTCCCCATCTAGCCGGTTTACCTGGAGGGGGAGGTGATTTAGGTACTGTTATACACTAAGTAGAGTGAATACAGAATGACTAAAACAAAAAAAAACTATTACACTGCATCTTATTAACCACAACTATATGAAACTCCTCCAGATTAACCATTGTGTGCTTTAATACATTTGAATCAACTACATCCAAATTTCATAATTCCCTTATCATCCCCCTCCAGACTGACCAATTCAAGATCAACTAGCTTTAGATCAACTAGCTTCAGATCAACTACATTCTAGTTGATAATCTCTAAATCTACTACCTTGTAATTGATTACCACCAGATTAAGGTTCTCTAGATTGACCACCTGTGGATTAACTGCCACCAGATTGGCTGCTTTTAGATAAATCACCTCAAGAGTAAATATCTCCAGATTGGCCACCTTCATATTCACCACTTCCAGAATCACAAATATAATATCTTCTTTCATCCCATTCCCAACATTGTCAGTGAATTTATAATTTAAGTTTCCGCTTCCATTAGACCTCTCTTGCTATCACCCTCTTCAATGTTATTTCAACATTCATTTTGTCATGGCAACCAAGTGCATTTCCAATCTCACTCATTTCTGGCCTCCAACTGTGTCTCTATGCTTACTTGGTTATCACCTTAATATACTGCTTCAATCTACCCTAATCACAGCCTCCAAGTGAATATTCTAAGTTTACTTTATCACTGCATACAGGGTTGTACCAACACCACCTCCAAGTGCATCTCCAGATTCACTTGATGACTAATGCAAAGTATCTCACCATACTCACTTAGACACACATCTCGGTGTATCTCCAAATACCCTCAATTGCAGCCATTGAGTCTAGCTCAAAATGTATTCAATTTCACCTGGTAAGTATTTCTGCGAACTCACTCTCTTACAGTCTCAAAGTGTATATCCAAAATCACTTCATCATTGCCTGTAAGTCAATCTGTATTCTCTTATTCACATTTTTTGCATGTAACTCAATCGTGGACACGAATTGGAACCTAAACCTTATACAATTAAACTTCCAATATACCGCTTGAAACTGCAACAAATAGTTCATGACATTGTATCACTATGTTTTTGGAATTGTCATCTCCAGATATACCTCAGTGTTCATTCAAATACTGTCTGCAGCCCCACCAAATCATATGTATATATCTAGATACACATAAATAAATAATTCATGTTAGACTATAATATACCAGATAATATGGCAATGATAAAACAGCATCAAGTAAGTAAGATGAATATGTGTGATAAAATGTTTCTGTGCATATACAGAGAACTGTTGGGAATTTACTGAACCAAATTTAGAGTGCTTAGAAAGAATAGAGCAGCAGTGACAGCCAGTCTGAAATTTGACTGCTCTATAAGTAAAATTTGGTAGGATTCTAACTGTATAAAGACAGTTACAAGAGCTGCTAGGCAAAGCTCAAAAAATATTTGAAGTAACTAAGCTTGTTTGCGGGGTATTACAGAAGCCAGGAAATGCTGTGAAGAATCTAAATGTCTACACAGATTGTATATGGCATTATTACTATTTTAACTTCTTCTCATATACTCTATTACAGTCTCAAAATATATCTCAATGTTCAGGCAATTGCAACTTTCAATGGACACTCCAAATTGACCTACTTACTATCAATGTTTTCTCCTCTCATGGTGTTCAAGAATCATCTGCAATCTGCTCAGATATAGTCATAGCATTTGGATGGATTGAAAGATTGAAAGATCAATATCGATCAAGTATGAATACTGTATGATCATATGGTACATCATATTCTAATTGTGACAAAAAATTATGGAAATAGAATTAATATACCAGATAGTGCAATCAATAGATGTGAAACTCAAGAAAGAACTGATGTTCAGAATCCAGTATAAAGTGGAGAGCACTTCAGACGGTTTCTATTATAGTGTATGCAATAGTAACATCTGACATTCTGCATCCTTGAAATTGATCATATTCTGAATTCACCTCCACACTGATATTCAAAATCTGAAGCATCTGCGAATAGTTTTGCGCTATTAAAGTTGATTTCACATCGCATCTGGTATCCCTGGAAATTCATACATACATTTGACTAAAACGGTAGGTTAACCGTTATCACTGGAGGGTGTATATATGACCGTCTCACGATTTTACATTTAGGAAATGGCTTGGAGGTATCCCTGGAGATGTACTTCAACACTGTAAGCATACAAACTTAGAGGTAGAAATCAATTGAACTAACAGAATGAATTGAAAGCAGTTATCCTAAAAACTTGTACACCAAATTCAATTGAAATGAGGCTATAACATCAGCAAAATCTAAAATTCCTTCCTTAAATTTATTTAGTTTATTGTGCCCACAAACTCAAAAAAATGAAATTGAGGTTTCCCCGAAGTATGGCATTGCTTTACTGATCCAGAGTGGTCTTCGAGTCGTCGCAATGCCATTTTCAAGCGTCACAACCGGTGTAACCACGTTCATGAATGTGACAATGAGCACTTGACGAACGGTTCACACTTCCTTTGGCAATATCACAAATCGTCTCTCGGCATAATGCTACATCGCACAATTCAATTGTTCCTCGCGATGATGATAGTACTCGCTGCATACCTTAAATGAAGCGTGTAGTTCTTGTATTTAAAGACCCTCATGGCTTAATGTGACCAATGAGAGTTACCATGCAGAAGTGGTTCACGATGTTTGATTTGTTGGTACAAGATCGTCAGTTCCGTGCAGTTCAACCGTCGTGGGAGGGTTATCCATCATCGCGATTATGATTTCGCGCCTTCTAATTCAGACTTCAGTAAAATATCATTTTGATTACCTTGACTACTAATATGATATATCGACACAAGCTGGAATGAAATAGCACACAAAGGAATTCCTAAATCCAATCACTGACACCATTTCTAACCTCCAAATGAAGTCGCCCCCTCTACAATTGTACTTCCATTGACAAATCTTGTATTCTCAACACTGGTCATGTTAATGATGCTGGTGATGTCGTTGCGGTTGCTGTTGCTGTTGCTGTTGCTGTAGGGGACGGGCTGGATGCTGCTAGCGATGGCAGACCCACCCATAAGCAGAACAGCTGAGAATCGCATGCAAGCTTCAGTAGCAGCAACAAAGCTGCTGAGACAATTAGAAGAATTGTCTGGCTGCTCTATCAACTCCTCCAGGACGTATTCAAGGAAGTCCTCATCAATGCTGCCCTGATCGTGGTGAGATTATGCCATCGTTGTGTCCGTACCAGTCGAGTGGATCCTTCGGCAAATCTTGCTGTGGATATTAACAATCTTTTTGGCTTGAACCTCTGGCAAGGAAGAACGAAAATCTGTGTCGAGACGACAAAATCAATCTGTCCATGCATTGTCAACCGTGTGATTAATGTTTCTTGTATCCCACTTACGTTGTGCTACACCACCTGGACCAAACTCTGGCGGGACCCTAAAGTCACCTGTATTCCAGGCCGACGGACAATGGTGGATTGCCCTTGCGGTAAGGGCAATCAATGTCGAGTTGATTTTATCAATACACGATCAATCTTTAATTCCCATGTGTCATGTGGGGTAGAAGAATGTCCAGTGAATGAGATCCACAATTTCCGTCGCAGCAAATTAGAACTTGCACTCCCAAATTGATCTTCAAGACAACAATTAAACCAGAAGGAAACTTTTAACTTACCCCACGACCATTTGTGGGGAATGTAAACACGTCCTTGGCCAATAGCCAGGCAACGATTTTCCGGATCTCTATTGGCAACTGTGTTCAAAATCCGTAAATATAGTCGTTTGAGGTCCTGCAGCGCTATACCATTGCTGCAGGGGAGCAAGTAATCTTTGCCAGACCCTGATGCACATTGTCAGCGATGAAAACCATCATTGGGATGATTCAGTTACCACTGAAATGTAGGCACGTGGAGGGTGTGAGTTTCTCTGGGCAGGATCAATCCTGGCGATTTCCTCATACCACCAGCTATGAATCTGGGCTGTTTTCACCGCATTTGTGGCAAAGGCATTCACAAACATCGCATGATTGATAGCTATAGGCTTCACACATGCCATGACCATTGCCGGAACACCTGGAAGAGTTAACTGGTTGTTGTGTTCTGCACCAACGATTAGGCTTGTCAAATCGTCAACAAAGAGCTCATAGCGCCTCAGATATCCAGCTTTCCATTCATCCAATTGCTCCCCGGCTTCGTATGAAACCATCCACTAGTTGAAATAGACATTAGCGGGCGGATTCGAACATTCAATTGCGTGATCGGAGACCTTCTTGGATGCCAGCAGTGCATGCTCGCCTTCATCCTCCTTCTCCAAGACGATATAGACCTCCCGATGCTCAGGATATTAGGGTTGCGCCGACATAGGAGATGAATGAGTCACCACGACTCATTATACAAGTGTTGAGGGGAAGGAATCTTTCGATGGCCACTTGCGCAACGGTTTCCTGGATGGTCGCCAAGAAGGCCAGTCGTCGGATTCTGAATGTTCATCTCCACGATCATTGTAATTGTCACGGATCGTGCTGAGATCATCATCGAGATCCTCGTTGTGGATAGATCGTCTGCATCTCCTGGTGCTGGAGGAAGAGGAGGAGAAGGAGAAGTGTGGCGCCTTCTTGTCATGATTTAACAAGGCTGTGAGTGATAAGCATGAAAAAATTAAAGGAGTTACCCAACGAAATGTGAATGCATGTAAAGTAAATGAATTAAAGCATTGTGTAAAGGAAAGAAAGTGTTGATATGATCAAAAGCAATGTCTTGATGCGTCTTTTTATCCTGTCAACAATTCCAGGATCTTGGCTTGTCCAGCCACCCACACTTCCAACTCCTTGGATGGACTGCAACTCGGAACTAAGAATGGCACGTGACTAGCATGACGCAGGATTGTTGATTGGCTTCCTCTGACAAAAACGGTTATCGCAAAGGGCTGAAAAGGTTTCGGGTTTGACTGATCATTCGGGCTAACTTCTGCTGGGTAAAGATACCACACTACCAATTACATGATACCCATACACGGAGTCCTATTGCTGCCACTATTCCGCTGCCCAAAATTCACCTCTCAACAATCAATCCCAACATCGTGAACTCTCAAAACAGCCCTTCATGCATGAATATGAATGATGTAACAATAAAATAAACAAAACACCAAAAAGAGACCCAAAACCTGACCAAAACAGTCCAAATAATCACCCATCCATCCACCCTCCAAAGTGCCAGAAAAATACCCACCCACCACGCAAATACTTGAATAACCATCCAGCCAGTGCATTCCATCCTCACAACGACTAATTTGCAGCTGGGCGGCGACTCGTACGCTTCCTACTGGCCAAAAAGCCTGCAGCGGGTGGATTCACAATGTGATGGTGCTCGTGTAGCCAAGCTACATCCTCATCAGCAACAAGGCTTCACTCATAATCGGTAAAGAGACAAAGAGCATGGTTTCGGATGACTTCAAGGTATTGCTGGTGTCTGAACATTATATTTTGAAGCTTGAGTTCAGATGTTTTGGAAGCCTGTTTTCGTCGTCGGGAGGCTTCTTGGATTTGGGTGTGGTGTCTCACCCTCATCATCTGATTCCACCCCGATATCATTGATCCTGTCCTCGGCTGGAGTTGGGAGGATGTCATCTAAGGGAAGGTAGCTGCGGCCTCCACACATAGGCGTCTGGGCACCAGCTGTGCTGTTGGTTTGTAGGCCAAGATGAACGACGCGAACAAGCGTTGGGTTGCGGAATATCATCGCCGCCTTGACGCATCCGGCAGCAGTATTGCTAACGATGATTGCGATAACATTAAGGATGTATAGACCACCATCTCAATTAGGCTTGTCCCAGCAGTGCCAAGCTGTTGAATTGTGTGGCTGGGGTCTGGCAGACCGGCGGTGGCAGCATTCACGATTGACACAATGGTTGTACCGACGATTGATGTAACCATCGGAAGTATAGATCCATCATCCCCAGGCCAGTGCCATCAGAATATCTGAATATTGGTTCCACCCACCCTCTTCCCAGCAATGTCGGGATCCACATCAGCAATGGTGAAGGGAAATGGCTCGACGAGGATATTGGTTGAGGCGTTGTAACGCATCTTCATAGGCAAAGGCCTGTGAGCCGAGGTTTCATCCAAGTCGTCCTCTATAACTACACATCACCAGGAAGAGTAAATGAAGCATCGATGAAATACATACCAACATGCAAGAGTGTCCTCTTCTTAGTTGGGGTATCTTCGAGCCTAGTCTTCCTTCGGCGAATGCCAACCCCGGAGAACTCGTCCCGGGCTGCCTTGAGCTTCTGACCATCAATGTTAGTCTTGTCTGCCATGTACCATTTCTAACGCGGCCTTGTAGACACCAGATCACTGATTGGAGTAACGCAACGATCGATTAGGAGATTCCATTGATCTGGGGCGGCGCCTTGCTTGTTGATGATGCTCATGGACTGGGCAATCTCCCAGGCACGCTCCCTCACATTAATATATATCGGTTGTGTTGTCAAGCCACCATTATCATGCCAAACCCCCATGGCTTCTGCTGCCCGTTGGCTGTCTCCAACACTGGCAATCTCGGGCCAGACGCGGACTTGTTGAGTCGGCATCTGGAATGTATTATCATCTGCAATGCCTGATTTCGGCAAGCAGAAGGTATCACAGTGGATTTCAGCTCCTCAAAGGGGGTCAATCATTGAGTGATGGATATCGAATGCTTATTACTCTAAAGAAGCATTGGGACTGTTGAATATATCGTCAAAGGTGAGGTGATGCAGTAGCAGTGGTGATAAGGGTGTGTTGAAGGTTCTGGAGATTGTAAGTAAGGTGGGCAGGCAAGGCGAATATATATATGGGCTTGGAGGGTTTTCTTGATCTGGCGACATCATCTTGGCTACAATTCAGCTAGGAAACAATTTGCTTAGCATCATCTAAGTGCCCTGATTCATCAACTGAACACTTCAGTTCATCACAAAGACAATTACACGCATGCTCTGCAGTCATGTCACACTTGTTTGTCCTTGCTCCAGTTCTCGTACTACGCGATGAAGTCGCTGGGTCGGTATCTAAGGAGAAAGCATGGTTCATGTATTGTACGAACTTAACACAATGTGACAACCATAAATCAGGCAATGTGCATGGGAGGGTCTTGTGAGGGTGCAAAACAATCGTTGTGACAAGCTGAATGCAGATGCAGTATGCTGCTCGAGATCCAAGGGATGTTGATACTGTGAGAGCGATTAAACACTGTGCAAATGTCTGAAGGAGGATGAGAGAAATCCGACGAAAGTGGGAGGACCCCTTTTTGGAAGAAGTCAATTGACGTGTGGCTGTTTCTGAGGACGAACCGGCTTGTAATGGTATGAGTAGCTAAAACACCATCAAGACACATCTTAACGTTGTCGCAACATTTCATTTTGCTAACGAAACATGACTATTTGTCAACAATGTCATTACTACTCGAAGATGTAGTCCTACAATTGCTCTTACATCACTCACTTCCGTTGCGACCACCAAGAAAGGATAGTATCCACATCAGCCGAACAAATGCCAGAAGACAGTTTTGCAATTGAGCACAATAGTATTCGACTTCCATTCATTCATTCACCGGGTCGCGACCCGTGTCTTCACCCTTCCGATGATAATCGCAACGAAACAGAAGCCGACAGTGAGAATGTGTGCATCGATCCGGAGCAACCTCCAGTTCAGACACATATTGATGGTACACCACACTTGGATAACTGTCTCGCTGCCAATCTTCTTAGTAACGAGTATTTTGATATCATCGACGATGAACTTGATCCATGGTCACCATTTTCTTGTGAGGAGAAGTATTGATTAGCTCCCTGGTGCATCAAGAACACCTTGAGCAGACCTGCTTTCAATGATCTTTTCAGGAACCGTACGATGGCATCCATCCGCAACTTCACTTCTTCCGACACTTTATTCAAAAGGCTGAACGACTTGCCCTACGCAAAAGGCATTGACTCTTCGAAATCCGGCACAGTGTGTTACAATCGTATGGCTAATCCAGGCAACCTTCGCGACGATGATTACGCATGTTTCTTCTATTGCAATCCTGTTGACTGCATTGAGTTCCTCATGCAACAGCCTGCATTCAGGGAACATACATCGTATGCTCCAGGAAATGAATTTAATGATGCTGAGGAATGAATCTACTCAGGGGTGAAATCAAGCGACTGGTGATGGAAGTAACAGGTACATTAGTTGAAATTCGTAATTGCTCTGATCATTTTGACTGCGTCAATAACCATGGTGGCCGCTTGGACCTACAGTTGTCCCTTGATTCGCCAGTTCAGACCAGACACATCTTACACACAATTCGGGTGACAGGGAAGAATGGCCTGTATAGTTGAGTCTCGGAAACATTGAGTTGATGATTAGATCAAAGGCTTTGAATCCTGCAAACATCCTTGTTTCCCTTCTACCCGGTCCTCCGCAATATCACTTTATAGGACAATGAAAATCAACTGCCTTGAAAGAACAACGATTCTACCATCGAGAGGTTTTAAGGAAGGTCTTTTGAGCTTATTTTTCGTCTTGTTGACGCCCGTTTCAACGCTCGAAAGCTTCTGCTTTGTGCGGACGGTTGGATGTGGCAATGATATTCTTTCAACTGTGAATGTACGACTGACCACTCCAAAAAGATTCACTTGCATTCAATGAAGCAGCCCCATTGCCCTGTGCGCAAAGCACCGAAATCGTTATTTGGAGAAGGGAATTTATCGTGGTGTCAATTGCAAGACTATCGGCGATACTTCCAAAGGATGAGAGTCGCGACCCGGGGAAATGAGACGGAGAGACGGGAAGGAAGACAATATCTGGAGGGTTGAGCGGTTGGAATCTCAGAAGGCATCCTCTGGAATATGATATGCATCTCTCTGACAACTATTATCATACCCTATATTCTTCTTCCCTTCTATCTCAGTATGCTTCAGCATTTGACGGACTAGGCCACATCCATCCCCGAACACCATTCCTGGATCGACAACTGTGATCAGCTCCGGGCAATGATGCCTCTATCTCTTGGCTTCGCACGATTCCACAAGCCATAGAGCCAGGTGAGGCAATGGAGTGGTAAGGAGATAAAAGCACTCGGGTGTGTGATTGTTCCAGTTTTCACAGTGACTCATTTAGACTGTTCGGCGAACCAAAGGATTCCCTTCACTGAAGCCCTGTTGTCCGTCCAGATCTCAGTGGATTTTCACCTTATGTCACAGTACCGGTACCATACTGATGCCATGATACAGTACATGGAGAATTATCTGCAGGAGTTTCATCGTCACAAGGATGTTTTCAGTCAATTCCACGCCAGTACATCTACACAAATGGTCTCACAAGCCTTGCAAAAGCAGCTTACTTTGGACTCACAGGAGGAAAGGGAGAGTGACCCCACTTGGAACAATCTTTCTGTGGCTGCAAAGCGTCTTCGCGTTGATGAAGATACAAGACACATCACGCCAGAAATTGCACAACATCTCGTCGAAGAATCTCATTTCAACTTTCTGAATATGCATCTCCTGAACCACTTCTCTGCCCATATCCGCCAGCTTGGTAAGCTCTTGAATGTAAACTCTGAACTCCCAGAAAACGTGATGGTGGATCTTAACAAGCATACCTACAATGGAATGGTCATGGGACCACCTTTCAAATTTTGCATACGAATGCCTGAAAAGAAGGTGTTTCAGTATCGAGAGCCGAATGCAGATGCTGTAAAACAACATTGCAAAGATGAAATGCCTCTAACCAAAACGCCTATCCAGCGAATAATGAAACACCTGCTACCAGAAATCAAGACCCTTGATGACTTTGCCGAGTGGTGTGCAATGCCAAAAGGGCACCTACAGACTCACATTGCTTCGTGTTTCAAGATATTTGCCGACTTTACAGACTACGTTGATCATGATCACTATTTCAGTCATCTCAACAATGCAAATTTCATTTGGTAAAACACAGTACCACTTCCGGTGATGTCTTTTCAATGCGACGAGCAAGCAGTTCATATGGTTCGTTGCACTGGGTCCACAAGGTGGAGATAGCAGAAGCCACCTGCATATGATACATTGCTTCTCTGGATGGGGACGGGACCAGACAGCCACTTTAGGTCAACTGCTGGATGGATTCCCACACAGTTGAAGTTTCTTTTCGTCCTCTAGGATGCTGCATTGAGCATTAAAGGGCTTCTTGCCTTGGTTCAAATGTTTGCAACAGCGCCGATACGTCAGACTGCTGGTTTGGAGATTGTCGAGGAGAGGCTTCAACTTCCGATGCAACCCTTGCACAATGTAAGCTACAGTCATAAGCCTCTTTTCGGCGTCGGAACAACTTATATCATCCCTGTCAGCGCGATCCGTGGAGCTGTACACCTTCGTCCACAGACGCCTCAGCTAAATAGCTTGCGTTGGTACCTGAGCCACACGATTGACTTGAATGCTTTGAATTTGTTTTACATGTAGATGATTCAACTTGATGCTTGAAGTAATCGTTGCAGCGATATATAGAAATCTGATGAGTGTTTACTCTGGGTGTCTTAATTTTTGTAAAGGGAGTTGTTCAAGGTGGTGTATAATCGATGTCTCAAGGGATTAGATAGTTAAGAATATTGTTGAAATCAATGGAACAGTTCAAAAAACCTTTGAAACGATTAAAATCTAGAGGACCAATGTGAAAGAAACTACTGCAATAAATTAGATTAAGTGCCTAAACATGGTGTTGAGATGTCATGATGATGCGATCACATAATTCAACGCTGCGATACATGGTGGAAGATTGCAAATACGTGGCTCAGATTATCTGGTGAGAATGTGTAACGGGCGGGGTCAGACGTAGGTGATATTGGTGACAATAATATAATATCGGGATCGGGACAGGATGCTTTGAAGTTCGTATCGAGGATTTCAGAACAAGACAAGAATCAAGGCTTTCGTCAAAGTCGTACTTGCTTTGCTATACAAGAGAATGAGTAAAGAGAGAAGAAAAGGAAACCCTCCAACGCCAACAACACTCTCTTTATATACAATCTGTTCGCCACCTCCAAATCATTCCTCATGCTCCAATATACCATCCGAATCTCATCCCATGATCTTACACACCACCAACAAAACTTCTTATCAACATAACCAAGCCATATCACCTGACGTTGCAACACCTCAGACCACTTCCTTATCATGACAAATTATACCGCCACCATCTCACTGCTTCCTCCGCGTCTTCCAACGTCTCCACCTTTCCATAACACAATTCCTTCCACACCACCCCAATCTCTCCATCCTATCCTCAAAATACCTCCATGTATTCTTGGACCATAACAGAATGCGGAGAAGGATCGCTGAGTGGGGTCCATTTTCGGAAACCAATTTCACCTTTTGCTGATGAATGAATTTAACTTAGAGAATTACTTTGAGGAAATAATTGTACAATACTGAGTTGAGTAATTGTGTGAAGTTAGACTTACACCGGAAAACTATCGATAATTGACCTTGGAAGTAGTTACAAATTAAGCCTTGAGATACACTTGGGGGCGATAATTGTATAAACTAGGTGAAGTATATAGAAGGTATTAGTATATGAATCTTAGGAGGCTCATGGAGACTACAATCGAGTCAACATGTTATGTTATTCAACGGGCGGTTGCAGGTGGTCGACTTGGCGGTGATATTCACACAGAAGACTCCATATTAACTGGGGCTGGATATGAGTATGAGTTGGTAATAGTCGGAATGGGATGAAATTTAACATTATCAAGGTAGTGCTGGAAAGCTACAGGTAACAGATTAGAAGAAAGGAATACTGGAAGCTGAACAATATTTATAGATTAGCTCTGAATATTTATTACAAATGTAGACCAATATGGAGTAAAAGACAGTCTAGTTTGACTGGAAGCTATTTACATAATCTACTGATTATCCGGATATTAGAAAGTAGAGATAGCTATCTTGAGTTCATACTGACAGGTATTTGTAGAGTCATGAATCGGAAAGGAAATGATTGGTGTTGAAATTGAATGATACCACAGAAACGTAAAGATGCAAAACCCATAATAGTTAGTACTTTTCCAGCATATTGCTGAGCAAGTACTCTACTGTCCAGGTGACAATACATGATAGGTAGGGCACTTGCAAAAATATTAAACTACACTGAAATCTCTTAATACGAATAGAAGCAAACACTAACCTCTGAACACCTTCAGAAGTGACCTAAGTACAAATGTAGTGCTGAAGCACAAAAATTCTATCCATTGAGATATTGATGGCTTTCAGTTTTAGGCTCCAGTTTGTTATAAGGGTCTATTCACTTCAGAGAGTGAGCAACAGGCACAGTGCAAAATACCAATGCTTTAATAGTTTTGAATATGAATTCGACTGGGCCCACATTTTCTGGGCTCGACAGCAGAGCCAATGGTAGAAGTTGGTTCCCCTCCCTTTATCCTGTTAAGTGGTATTATCTAGTCTGCCAGACAGCATTTGGAGCTTCCGGATAAGTAGCCTGTTTTAGTAACTATTGCTGAGTATATAGGTAGAGAATGTCATGGGTGGAGACTGGAAATCAATGCTGTATGGGAGTGTGCAATATAGTGCCTGTGATGGTGCTACAACAGTACATCCTCCACCACCTACATTTATACTACATACTCCGAGCATACTGATGCCCAGATCAGCAGAAGTAACATCAAATCCCCACACAGTGAATAATAATGGTTCCGTGACATTAATTCATCTGCCTAATTTCCGAAACCCACTGTAAACTCCAACTGTTCTGTTTTATTGATTCATCCATTTCCAGTGCACTGCCCTGATTTGAGAATACTGTACCAATTGAGTACAACTCAACTCCGGCAAGGTTAGACTAACAGGTTGGACTTACAGGTTGTGCTGACAGGATACTCTGACAGGTTGCTCTGACAGGTTGGTCTAACAATGATACTCTGACATGGTTGCTTTGACAAGGTTGCTCTAATATGTTGGCTGTGGCATGGTCACTCTGACATGGTCATTATGATGTAGTTGTTATAACATGGTCACTCTGACATGGTCATTCTGATATAGTTGTTATAACATGGTCACTCTGACATGGTCACTTTGACATGGTTGTTATGACTAGCTCATTATGACATGGTCACTCTGACATGATTTTTATGACAAGGTTGATATGACATAGTCAGTTGGACATGGTCAGTGTCACATGGTCCCTCTGGCATAGTCATTCTGACATGGTTGCTCTGACAAGGTTGCTCTAATGTGTTGGCTGTGGCATGGTCACTCTGACATGGTCTCTCTGACATGGTCACTCTGACATGGTTTCTCTGACATGGTCACTCTGACATGGTCTCTCTGACAGGTCACTCTGACATGGTCTCTCTGACATGGTCACTCTGACATGGTTTCTCTGACATGGTCACTCTGACATGGTCTCTCTGACAGGTCACTCTGACATGGTTTCTCTGACATGGTCACTCTGACATGGTTTCTCTGACATGATCACTCTGATATACACATCCTACTGTAAGAAGTACAGTGCCAATATTACAGAGCTAACACCAACTGCTGACACTGCATGAAATCTGGGAATGCAAGTGGTCAAAAACCCTGGTGGCGATACCACTGATTCTATATTACTGTAAGTCAGTTCACTTAGAGTGTAACATCTATCTACAGCTGTACCTTGTAAATTGTAATCAAATTCTCACTCTACACTCTCTCTGCAAGCCTCACAGTCATTTAAAGCAAAATAAATCATTTTGTTGCTGAAGCTCTGTCTTTAATCCAAAGGCCAGATATCTCAGCTGCAGGACTAACAAAGTATTATGCACAGTCTACAAGGTCCAAACGCACTTGTCTCAGCTGGGTTTGTATTGATATGGGGGTCCAATTACCTAAATCCAGTAAATCCAATAGAAACCACAACCCAGGGCAATTCTTGTCTTCCAACCCATCATCGGGTGAGGTACCTGCTGATTGTCCTTAGGTACCCACTGCAATCCATTGGAGAGCTATACCAGAAGTCCCATCAACCTCCAACTATGTGCAGTTTTGTGATGCCATGCTACTTGCAATGCAGAATTTTGATTGTAAGGCATTCATTCTGTTCACCCTCAGGGCAGGTCAGTGGCCATTGCACACAGAGGACTGGCTCAGAGATCCATCTGGACTTGCATGAGCACATGATTTGTAACTGTTTCTACCCCTGCAACATCCATAGCAGTATAGACCATACAGTCCCAGATTAAACTCCACTTGTGTAGTGCCATCTGCAGAGTATAATCCAACACTGGGTGTGGTAGAAGGGTATGATACTGTGTCATCAAATGGCAATTGGTGTGCAACAGTTTAGTTGGGAAGATTGGCAGATCCCTGCTACTTACTAATTTGGTATAAAATCAATTTTGACTTATGGAACCTGTAACCGACTTGGAATCTCGGAAAGTCCAGTATCATTTTGACTCTGACATGGCACATACAACATATACAGTATAACTTTGACTCTGACAATTGCCTTAACTCTGACAATTTCCCTAATTCTGACCTCCACCCACCTCTGATCTAGAAAGCAGCCCTTGCTGATATAGGCCATTATATCAACTTTGACTCTGGAGGCCCATCATATACAGTATAACTTCTACTCTGTTAATTACCTTAACACTGACAATATTCCTGACTCTTATAACCACCCTACTCTGATATAGAAAGCAACCCCATTGATAATACTGCATTACTTCAACTTTCACTCTTGGGACCCAATATTTACAGTTTAACTCTTACTCAGAAAATCACCCTAACTCCAACTATAACCCTAATTTTGACAATCACCCTAAGTCTGACAATTATTCTAACTCTGATATTTACAGTAAGTGACAGCTACCCTACTCTGAAACTAGATGCAATCACACATATAAGATACTTGCTACAACTGCAAAGTGGAAGACCCAACATAAACAGAATAATTTCAAGTCTGAGAATTTACCCAATTCTGATACATTTTCAGAATATCTTCAACTTTTACAAGCACCATCACTCTGACATGGAAACCTATATTAATAAGCCTATATTCATCTCTGACAATGTTGTGTTTAGGTGTCAGGCAATAGAACTGCACTTTACCATAAAATGTAATTAGCTGTGGATTCTGTATACATACAATGCCAATATACCTATTGCTAACCTGTACAAAATCATTAAACTCACACATGGGCAACATTAAACATTTTGTGTGCTGTAGCTACCATCTTCCAGTGGACTATTGACACAGATCTCAAAATTCAAGGCAATTTATCTGTGGCGTTCACATACCAATCAACCATAGTATCATATATTAACAGATGCCAAGTGGAATAAGCCGCCTGCACCAAAATGTAAAGCAGCTGGAAGACATCTGTGTGCACTACTTCGACTGATTTGAAGTCAAAGAAAAGATGATGAGAATGAACCAAACGAAAATATACTATGTACTACTGAACTGAATACATCCACTTTGGTCACTTATTTGTTCCTCTGAGGAATGTCAGGGCTGAAATAATACATCCAAAATGAATCACAGCTTCTCAAAGTTACCTCCACATGACTCCAAGAACATAATACTTGACAGGAATGCAGATGTCAGGTGTGCCTGAAGTTCAATTATAGGCCAGTAAATACCCAGCAATGAATGCTGCAGCTTAGCCATAAATACCCAAGCCATGTCTGATCATCTGACTCACTGCAATGTGGATCTAAGGTGTGCTTGAACTTTTACCAAATGCCATCACATGCTGCAGCTTTGCCATAAATATGGAAGCTGTTTCTCACACTCTGGCACAGTTACTCAATGTTGCCTAGACGCATCATGATTACCAAATATAATTGGTACATTTGCAGTATTCAATTTATCATAATGAGACTGAAGACATATGCAGATAATTCTCTAGTGCACCTGATGCTGTGGTGCATCTGAAAATAGTTGAAATATACTTTTATTTTCTTGTGATATAAACATTTGCACCAGGCATCAGGTTTCTTGTAAACCACAAATTTGCATTAAATTAATGATTCAACATTCTCGGTTGAATCTGGTGAAATATTTGGACTGAAGTCAACTCTCCTGAAATATGGTAAGTATAGACCTTGTAGTTGTGGCTTATCAATCGACTCCATCTTACATTTGTCACAAACTGTTATCAAGAACACCAACCAAATCCCACTCTAGCTAATCCCAATATTGGAAACAACATTTCCTGCATCAGAACTTTGATTCTCTTCAAAACGAAATGGAGAAATAATACAATAATGCAGGACACCGTGCCCTACAATTAACCTTTTTGACTACGTGTATCTGTTGCGAAGATTTGGTTAGTTGAATATCAAGAGAGGTATACCTGTATTTCACAGTCCTAATAATCAAAGATGGTGGTTTATTAGACAGCAACATGTCTCCATTCTCTCTCAGCCACTTTGTATGGTCCTTACAAGACTCCCAAATGCTGTTAGTCATCTTCCTCATGAGGTTTGGTAGACTTCTCATGCCATGCAGGTCTCCCATTTCAGCTACACCAAGTGTTGGTGGAGATTACGTCTGTGGTTATCATAGCAACCTGGACCCATATTCACTGCTGATATATTTGGAACTCTATATGGCCCTGGTCAGACAACTTGTGCTAATGCCGGTGCTACTGCTTCAATACCCCAAACTTCTGACCTTTTACTGTCTTGTTTCCTACAGTAAAATGCAGGTTGTTCCGACCAACTTTGGGTGTAGGTACAAGGATTTTGTGAATCAAGGAATTTGAGCTGAATGTCTATGCATTCAACACTGCCCATTTCTGTATACATGTGTAACATATCCACATGATCAACGAAATACTTAGTCAGCTACCACTTCCAATGAAGAATCTTGCAAGAAAGAGGACAATTGAGCACCACCTGTTGAGGAGGAGGTGCACTGGTAAGTGCAGAGTCAGTTCTCTCTTGGTTGTAAAGGAGCTCCCCACTCAATGCAGTGTCTTGGTCAGGTTTCGGATACTCCACTGGTTGTTTGTCCAGAATTGGGAGACCTGACTCTCACAGACATTGGAAAATTGGAGAATCAACCAAAGTATTCAGTTACCATTCATAGTAATATTGTCGTGAAATGTCATTGGAATACTCAGGGTTACTCAGTGCAAACGAAATTCAGGCTAGCCACTATCCATACACCCGGTATTCTTTTGAAGCATCATGTGAAGTGTATTGTTCATTGATGGTCTTCAGTTTCGCTTGCTCTTTCAAAGTCCACTCAAGATCAATAATGGGTGAATTCCCCTTCACAATTGGAAGGAGTGGTTTTACATTCACTAGGTGTGATTCTGACCACCTGCTGACCATCCATGGTTGTGCAATCTGTATCATCCAGTACACGGCATCCTGTCAAGCATCATTGTTTTCAGTCTGAATTGAATGCATCAACCTCTTTACTGCAGAATACAGTGCCTCTGCCCCATGCATTTCCATCACAGGATCTTCTTCTGGATCTTCAGGTTTACCTGAAAGTACCACATTATCGGCCACGACCAGTCACAAACGTTATGGAATCCCTGTGTAGTGGTGAGTTGAAGATTCAATCCAAATTTCCCTTCCATCGGGAATTGCAAGTGCACACTGTTCTCTGTGTTACACCAATGAGACTGTTGTAACATTGTGAAACTCCATGAACTGTATGAGAGTTAGCTGTTACTTGATGCTTTCAATCTTGATATTAATGTATCATATGAAGCATGGTAGAAAGTGCATCAGTTTTCCGGTTTCTCAATACTAGTGCTGGGATGCTTCTGTGTGAGAATCAAATTCTCCCCATTGTACAAGTTTACAAATTTGATATCAGTCCCATATGTCATCCTATCAATCTCACTCTTGAAGGTCTCTGCCACTCTGTGCATTGTAACCATCCGGATTAGATCAAGGCGAGAAGAATGCACTGGATGCCCCTGAGGTGACCTTGTCTGGATCACTGAACGGCGACAGAGTACTGAATTCATGCTCTGCAATGACGACCACTCTGGTTCTTCACAAATAATGTCAGAATAGATGTTCTCCGCAATATTCACCCACTCAACTATAGTATTCCCCCACAAAATTGAAAGCAGCAAGCCCACAACAAGCTTCTCAGTCAGCAATTTGCATATCATAGCCACTGCCACTGAGGTAAATGTCTTGCCAAGACCAATTTCATCTGCCACCAGGGCTCATGTCACATCTGAATCCCAAACCCATCTCCACACAATGAAAAATCTTACTCAAACTTGGAGCGCCAGAAACGTGGTTGTAGGTATGCCTGGAACAGAATATTGTTGCCAGGGACTTGGTTTGCATTGAATTGGTTTATCAGATTGGCATTCAGTAGGCGGACTGCCTCAATATGACTTTGACATTTGAATTCATTGTTGGGTGATGAACTGCTATCCTCTGAATCAGGGACTCCCACACCACCCTCCACTTGCACCTATACCTCTTTTACACCATTGTTAGTTGTCATTTCATCCCGAATTGTATCTTGCAGATTTTCTGGGGTAAGTTGGGTATATTCACTCATACTCCAGGACTCCTGAAATTCATCTCCATGTTAGATATTTCACCTACAAAGAATGCATTCAAACAAATATATATGTGTTGAACATAATCAATTCTATTCTTTCAATCAGAACTTAGATTAATGCAAGTCCTATTCTCTTGCCCACCATTATTCTGTTCCTCCACTCTTCCACCCTCTTCTGGTCTTTTCACAGTTTACATATCGTTAGTACCAGTTGTTGATATCTAGCCTTAACATGGCTAGCGGGGAATACCTCTGCAGATCACTTTGCATGCTCTGCGATATCCTTCCCAGTAGCTCTCCTCATTTCTACAAAATATATTTTCAAATTGTATCCAAGTTCCAACTTGAATGCATTTGAAAGTCAACAGTTGTATGGAATCTGCTCATATATGGAGTCATTCATCATTGTCCCATGCATATATAATCCCAGATACTATTCATTCAATTTGTCTGGCTTCAAGATGCCCTTAAATATCAATGTTAAAATATATGGCTCATATGGGCCTCCATTCGTTTTAATGAAATCTATCAGCTTCTGCTAGAGCCTTACATCTTTGTATGAGACTTGAAGTTGTATGAGGATATATTGTTAATGTTGATGTTCAACCTCCAATTAATCACATCCACGAACATTGTATTTGGCAACTCTCAGAGGTTGCTACTTGCTGGGTGGGCTGCCTGCTCTCCCAAATCCATTACTCGTCACATGATGCCTCGCCATGAATTTTGCCGGGACTTCCAAACATTGCCAACACAATTCTTAGAAAACCTCTTGATTCACTGCTGTTGAATCCGTTTGGCAGGATCTAAATTATCTACCGGGTATCCGATTGTAATGTCAACAGTCTATTTGCAACGTAGACCTCCTTTTGCAGGGGTCCATCTCATAGCTGTTTCAATTGGTTCTGCTAGTGGATAATGCCAGGATGCTTTTTCTCTAGAAACTGAGCCACCAATACTTTCTTCCACTTGTTTAAAGCAATGTAGTTGGGCTACTGCATTTGTTTGCCAAATTACATCTAGGAGATCCCTGTTTGCTGCAGACTGATTGCCGCTTGGACTTCAGCACTACCCAAGTCTGGTGAATTACTCTCTCATCATCTGCGTCCCATTTATGGTACGAAACCTCAGGTAAAGGGGGCAAGCCTGCAATCACTATGACAACAGGTTTCACTGGTTCCACTGCCATCAGGAATCTTGTTGTTTGCAGGCTAATGTGGAGTCTCCCAGGTTTGCCAGAATGTGGCCCTGGTGGATTAGAGATGGAACATCTTGTTCAAATGACTGCAAGGATTCCTGGTGGTACTGGAGTCACTTGTGAATCACCTCAAGATGAGGGTCCATAGTCTGGAAAGTGAGAATGAGGGAACATTTGGGACCTGCCATCACTGCCTGAGTCGAGGTCATATTCTCTGCATGGTGGCCTGTAGCTTGTATAGCCTTGGCTTGCACTGGTGCTTGGTAGCGACATGGGTGTCATGTCCAATGGAGAATGGTGGTAAAACTGAGGAGTGCCTGGAAATGGCTGTTATCATGGAGGGTATCCATACCCATGTGGCTGATGAAATTGGTTGGCGTGTTTCCGCAATGGACTGCATTTGCTAGTGGCAGTTCAAGAACTGTTATCCATTGATCCTAGATTGTCATCAGGGCATTGTTGCGAGCTGAATAGGCCACCAAGTGGAGTTTCGTTCCCTGTCTATGGTAGAGATCCATTTGTCGACAGGCTTTGCGAACTACAGATGGTGGCAAAATTGTGGCGAACTACTGTAGATGTGAGATGTGATTTAGAATCAATTGGAGTAAGGTTGAGTATAGTGCACTTAGCAGTGGCATTTGGCCGAATGAAGGCCTCATATATATCTTTACGTTCTCCCAAACTGTGGTGTTTCACTACATCTATGATCCATGAAATCTGGCTGAGAACATAAAACCTTAATCACATCCAATCTGCCTTTCCTCATCACATACTCGAGTTAGTATGCTAGGTTATTGGATAGATACTCCTCTTCATACAGTTCCCGGACTGTGAAGGTCATAGACAGGATATCATCTGATATTGCCATGAACCCTGCAAGAACCATATCCAGTTTCCAAGGTAAGCACTACTAGTAATATTACACCTAAATTGTAGGTGCATAGTCTGCAAATTCATTCAATAGGAGGCATGTGAGTCGAGCTGCAACATTGTTTGCTTCCTTTTGCGCTCCTTGTCTGAAGATTGTAATTCTCCTAAGGATGTACACTGCAGTCATGCATCGTAAGTGATGTTAACATCCTACTAGCCTATCTGATCTCGATAACCATTAAGTGGGCATACCGCTGACAATAATACTCTCCTATTGATTCTATTACCACAATCTATCTTCGTTATCCACAGCTCAGAGCCTGGAGCTTAGATATGGCTCATAATGTTGCAATGACTTAGTTTAAAGCCAATTGTGGTGATAGCAGCAGCACCTGATAAACAAGTAACCAAAGTAGATTGCAGTGATGAGAAAAGAAACCATATCGTCTCTGGTAATGATCTTCAGCAGAACATGTGTATGATTAGTGGGTGGGATATGATATATTACTGATCGTCAGGTGACATCGCTTTACCCCTCCTCTGAATCTGATGGAGTGTAATGCAGTGGTGAAATTGATATGCTAACCTGAGTTAGCTCACATTCAAAACAATGTTCCGGCAGCGCAAAATCACCCCCTGAAGAATCACCAGGTTGTTTCTGAAGACATGTACTTCGTCCAGATCTCGAATACAGTGACTGTTACCAATGGTTCCGGGTTGCCCAGCGACGGTCCTGGTTAGAACCGGAGCCGTGTCCTGGGGTCAGTTCTGGAACCGCCAAGGGACCAAACCGCCCAATGATGAGCGGTTCCAAACCCGAACCCCACCTAAAACCGTGGTTCCTTGACTGGGATTTACATACAGCAGAGCCTGATTTCTGCGAACTCGGAACTTTGCCTCCAATTAAGTATTTGAGTTCTTATCGTATCACAATATGATATATATGTACAAGATGCAGTTTTGGATGCTCTTTCACCTCCTGTTTTTCAATGCGTGATCCAATCAATATTGGTTGAGTTGCTGTGAAATAACGCCGAAAATTGAGCGTTTTTTGCCGTGACTCAATGACTATTGATTGGATCGCAAATTGGAGAACAGGAGATGAATGAGCCTGCAAAACTGCATCTTTTACATATATATCATATTGCGGTATGATCAGAACTCAAAAACTTCATTTGGGCCGATGTTCTGAGTTCGCGAAGTGGTGGAACCAGCCACAGCACTGCGGGTCCAGTGTGCTTTGGGTTTTTGATGGAGTGAAACCTGTTTCTACGGTTCCGGTTTGGTTCGAACCAGGACCAGGAACCAAACCGCGGATTTGGAACCATTGATGACAGTATGTATAGTTAACACTGCCAGCAATCCTGCTAACTTCTGTATGTCCAAAAACCAATTTTTCAACCAGAATGGACTGGACACTCGCTGTCAACAATATCACCCAATATCATACAATGAAAGTGTAGTCCCTGAGGGTGTTTTACCACCAGGAGGCTGGGATTGACCCAAGGCATCATAGTTCAACTTCAGTAGGTGCACCTAACGAGCCATTCAAGAGCTTGTCAACTCATGATATAAGCATTGACCATGTAGATGGTGTACCACCACCGGAAGATGCTTCAAATAACCAAACAATATACCCTCTCATGCGGAATCTCGCATCTACCCCTGATTCTGCAAAGACCAAGGCTCAGAGGAAGGAAGTTGGTGTCGATGATGCAGGGGGGAAAGGGATCAGCAAAGCAACTGGATTGTACATGATGCATCAGTAGTAATCAGAACAATGGAATCCATGGTATCTATTTTTGTGTGCACATGACTTTTGACATGCTCAATGATTTAGCCAGCTGACGAAAACATTGATACATCAACATCTGATGGGTGGACTAGACAACTACATATGAGAGTCATTCCCATTGGCAGATGCCCTGCAAAAACTCGTTTCAGCACCCGATTTTGGGCTCGGCAACGAAAGTTGGACTGTCAATCATTCACATCTCTTCAGAATAGTATACTACAGGAATATATTCAACAGTGTACAGTTCCGTCTGGTACATCTCACATTGTACGTAGAGCTTGATTTTGAACCGGTGTGTCTTGCCGACATGGACAGTTGCCAAATAATCAGAGAGGTCAGCTCAGTTGATTGTTGGTGGAATATACCGTATCAACTTTCACTGGGAGCATCAATTGTGCCAGTGAATTGCCTATCCAACAAGACTTACCGGACCAATTATTTACGCAATCAGCATGCCAGGCCACTGTATCTCATAATTGGTGATATCCAAGAACATATCTGCTGGATACTTACAAAGTACACCAGGATACTGGTTGGGCTGATCTCCTGTCCCCCAAAGGGTTACAAAAATATGAATAACACATGGTATAACACAGTTCAAACTGGGCTGTCCCTACTCATGAATCTTGACAGAGCTGGTCCTAGCTTGCATTGGTATTGTACTGATGGATTTCAGAGACAATCTGATTCTCTGTAGGCTGCCTCGGTTAAGGATTATCCAGAACTAGTGATTGCTACTTCAGTCTCATATGGCTCAAGGACGATGTGTGAAATTCCTACTGAAGTGTCCATGGGGCCTTGAATGTTTCGACCACTCTATCACTCCAGAGATCAGCTTGTTTACTCAGAGCTTCTGGAGGAATGTAATATTGATGCTCTACACAGTTTAGGTGATCACCCAAGCCACAACCAGTTCTACCAATACTCTCTCTGCATGGTCTATTATCTTTGGCAGCCTGATGAATTGCATCAGCTGCTACTGAGTTCAGTTAAAACCTTATTGCACTGGCTGCTCAAATTCCCAATAGCTTGTAATGTCAAGCAACAATTTGACAATCAATTCACAACCATACCACAATATCCAGGTCTCCAGGACTGCTCTAAACCATTCAAGTCACCGGAAAAAGGTCCTGGCATGCAAGCGAGATCCAGGGTATCATCAAAATGCTGGCTGTCAAGTACACTGCAACTCTAGACTGCTCAAATCATGACAAGGACACTGCAGGTCCAATAGCCTCTGTAGCAATCGTACTGAGAGCAGTGCATGCATTACATGAAGTTTATATACTTGTTAACCAACAAATTCACTCTAATCAATCCCTCAAAACTCTAGATGATGGACTGAAGAGATTTCACAAGAAGAAGGGTGCTTTTGGAATGCTAAAAATATCAAACTCTGTATAGGCCAAAGTGGATGAACAGTTGGCAAGAGAATCCCATCAGTTAAGAGAAGAAAAGATTCATAAAATCTGTACTGCAATGCAGGTTCATGTGTACATGGCTGAAGAAGTTACATTAACAAAATGAAGGCACTTTCAGGGGCACCTGAATGAAGCCCAATGAGCTGCAACCAAATGGTTAGATGCTGATTGACAGATGGCAAAAGTGCAATGTGCAGGCAAAATCCATCAGGTGACTACTGATAAATAGGAGCATTTCGATACAATATTCCAACATCTTGACTGGCAACTGTTTCAGCTAGTAGGAACTGAGGGAATCAGTTCCAGAAGTATATTCCCCACAATACTTGCCCAAATGGAGACTGTGACAGAAGAAGAGGTTTACATGGGGGCAAACATGACCTCCATGAAGCATCTGCGATTTCTGGTTAGTCTATCCAATGCCATGACTGAAGCCACCACCTACAGAGTCACTGATATGGATTGGCTTGTGGAACAGCCGGAGAGAGTGACTTATATTATCACCGCAGATGAGCAGCTGTGATTCAAGAAGAAATTTACCATCCGCTGAAACATGTTTGAAGCTTGGTTCAATCGGTGTGAATTTCAGAAGCTCTACAAAATGATCATACACTGTATAATACATTTCGGGTATACAACGATACATCATATATCTCCTATATCTGAATCGATTTGGTGAATTGGTTCTGGTGACAATATCACCACAGATATTTCAGAATGGCTACATATTGGCATTGTGAAAGAGTTATATCAATCTACCAATAAAGCTAATTAGAGTTAACAGATGCACAAGCATAATGACTGTTGTACCAGTCTTGACTATATGGAGAAGACACTGTCATATCTTGCCCTTCAATGCTGATATGATATTGACTTAACAAAGGCAATCAATCTACTACCAACTACTGATAAACTGCGAAATCCACTCAGAGCACATATTTTATGCCTCCACTCGTGTGCAGATGAGGCTTTTGCCACCCCATATCACAATCCGTACTTCATTTGAGAGAAATGCCTGCCCATACACTGCACAGAAGAAATAAATTATTCTCACTGAGAGATTCTTCAGTATATTTTGCAATTTCCAACATTGGACAGCTATTCCATATGTAAATTGAAGAGGACTGGGGACATGAAATAAGTGGACTGGGGCTCAGATATGATCAGAGCTTTCTAATAGACAGCATACTTCTTAAACTTCCGAATATGCTGTTGTACTACTGTCAACCAGTTCACTTCCCTCCTTCTGCTGAGCCTCTGGGACTTGATTGCAAGGTGGACTATACCAATGCCAACCAAGGGATCATGTCAGAACCTCATAACATCTGGGTCCAATAGATGGAAAGTGACCACAATAATACCTTCCTAGGCCAACTTTCACCATTTCTCGATTTATACTGTAGCTGGTCTCCACCGAATCAGATCCACAAAATTCAGGTGCACCTGCCAGCCAGAGACTGATATCAACCTATTCTTTAAGGTGCCAAAAAACACAACAAAGGGTACTACATCTTCAAGCATAGGAATATGTGGTGGTGATTCCTACAAAAAACAAAGATGTACACAGTTGGGCTGAGTGTCTTGACAAATTGATCTGGGGTGTCAAATATATGAAGATAATCCATATTGTATCTGTCAGGGGAATTGTTGCACTGGCACACATGAGGCGAGCGACTGCTACATTAGATAGAACCCTTGTGTATGGTGTGTAAATTATTATATTGATTTAGATACCTACTAGACTGGATATTAAATACAATGCCAGAATCATGATATGCAGGTATAAAATAGTCTATCAAATTATACTAATCACTCCCAGAGAGTACGGCTCCAGGTTTGAGGTTCACAGGAATTTCCTTGGAGATACAGTCAATATTCCCAATAGCTCTGAAATTTGCACATCCTTACAGGTAGATCATGTAGTATATGGCAGACAACTGTACACTCTTTATAATACTTTTCTATTCTGTGCCACAACTTCTGGAGCATTGAGGAGCACCTGAGAGGGTGTCTCAGTGCATCTGAGAGCACATCATTTCGCATTTAGCCAATTAAGAAGTATCTAGGAGTAACTAGAAGGATCCATGTTGCTTTGCAGAGTGGCTGAGTTGTTTGTTATGACATCCGTACCATTTTACATTGTACTGATTAGGTAGTGGGTGGCAAATAGCAAGTGGCAGAAGCTGTATCATGGCCAAAATCATGACATCAATCACCCGTATAGTCTGAACCTCACCATCAGTGAGGCTATTTTAATGAGATTTCATAATGCCTCATTGTATTGTATTCTGAATTTCAACCTCAGTTTTTGCAAAATATGTTGAAAATTGAATTTTGCTGAGAAGGGATCTCCAACTCAAATTGTACATTGGAATCTGCTGCCTGCCACCTATTGATTTTCAGCATCTGCATACACACTCAGTCTGGGCCAAATGGTAATGATGGCAATGGTGATGATAGGAATGGTAATGCTGCTGCTGATGGTAATCAAAGAACTTAGAGATGTAGATTGACTATATTAACATCAGCATTAAAGCTTCCGCACACTTAGAGCCTTGTATTAGCCCAAGCTGCCACAATCTCGCAGTGTTCCATTCGCCAAAAGCTTCCTGTGCAAAACTCTACTCCTTCTGAAGTGCAGCTCTCTCATATGTGGCTCTCTCCATCAGGCTCTCAAGCAGGCTATCATGTATGCTTTTAAGCAGACTCAAGTAGGCTCACTAGCAGGCTCTGAAGTGCCAGCATAATCCACTGTGGACTTGCAGTCATAGTGTGAATGGTACTGGTGATACGCCTTTTGTGTTACTGTTTTATTTCTGGGATTACATAACATCACTCGATCATCCATAGATAGATACTTGATTCGACATCACGAAGTATCACTCGGATTTCTATCTTGGATCTATCTCCTGGATTTGTTCACCTATTAGTCATATCTGCATTACCCGACCTTCATATCAACTGATCCACAACAACAGTCCAGCCAAGCGCGAATAAGATGTGCTTCATCTTTGAATCAGTACTGGTCGCAACTTCTCCATTCTCAATGGTTACTCCTTATTGGTAGGAAAGCTTATTCCTAGTCGCCAACCAAACGACTATTCACTCATGCTCCAATGGTTCATTCCTAAGGAGATGAGGTGTTATCAATATCAGACTACCATGGCATCTCGAGATATGCAGGGTCATATGAGAGATGAGTTATGAACCCAAAATCTATATATCGGAGTCCTGTCAACCGAATGGACTTGTATGAATCAACCCTTAGTACGACAACACTCTCTATGTCTGGGCAAATAGGACTTCGGATCCACATGTCCCGAGTGGCGCGGGATACTCTCCGTTCGATATATCACAAACCTACTCAGTTGTGGATCACTGTATATTTGGCGCCAATAAAGCATAGTCAAAATACGTGTTCGGTCGTTTGCTGTGATTGTCAAACCGTTACGTACCCGGTGGGTATATGAGAGGGCCCTCTCACTGCCCCTTGGTGATGGGAACTTCTTCGTTGATAATTGGCTTCAGATAGGCTCATATCCATTCTAGTTATTGCCAATAGCAATAGTGTCGCAGAATGACCATCTTACCTTGATGACGTAGTTAATAACTCCTGTGAGTTAAGAACTGGACTATCAATGGTAGAGGCAAGGGATAATGGGGCAGTTAGGAATGAGAACTCCAAAGCAGGCTTTAGCAGTCTTAGGATTGTTTAGGGTGTGGATTGTCTGATATATAGTCAGCGATACGGACATGGAGGAAGGACATCGATACCATTATCTACAACAAAAATCTAACTACTGATACCCATTGACCTTCTCCACCTGGAGGTTAAGTCTTGACTTTATTCCAGGGTATTATCTGTTAGTTCTGCATTGAAGTCAACGAGGATACTTCTTCTTTGAAGTCCAGAGTTGTATGTTCATCTTTCAGTTCTAAAGTTATGGATATATCGATCACCTCTGTATACTTGGTTATTCTTAGTACCATCGTCAAACCTAGTCATTGATCGGGATGTGAGCAAGACAATTCTCCCGAGTCCAAAGGAAGTCCGAGGATCAGCAAGATTGGGTGGTGATTCAGAGGATCCTCCTGCTAGGATACTCATCAGTCAGCACTACTCCTTCTGCTGAGGCGAAATTACTTTGCTGTTTCCTATAGACAAGTCGCTTGTTGGAGGCTTCGTATCCTTGGACAGTCGGTCCTCGAGTATAAGTGCCAGTTTGTGAGATGATACTTTAGCATCTGGTAGAAGTCCTGGAGTCATCACGATAGTGTGGTGATTTAGAGCATACTTCTTTCAAGCCCTCCTGAAGTCACGTACATCAGCAATTCATATTATAGAATGATACTCTGTAGTTCATACTATCTATCGGGATCAGAGGTTTGAACAGTCACCTTGTGTTCTTGGCGTGTTTATCCTTATACACATCCTGAGTCAAGCCTTATTCATCTTCTTCTTCATCAGTCTGGAATTCATTAGGGGCTTGTATTGATTAGGACCTAGGGTGAATCTCCCGGTATTACAACTGGTATGATATGCAACACTGCTGGTAATAATGACAGATATTTGTCTTTCTCTGGCCAGCAGCGAAATTTAGTTCCATAGGCTGACTGGAACATCTCTATCAATTAACTATTGATAACCATAGACTGCTTGTTATGGAATGGTACATTTGATGCTTGCTATAAGCAGCATATATGTGTAAGTATGTACAGTCCAGTATATACTCAATTTGCATGTTGGCTAATATATAAAATATAGTATGGTATTGAGAATATGAGACTCCATATAGACTTGATGATAGTAATTTACTTTTTATGCTACCAGTAGGTGGTGGTGAAGATTTTGATATTTCTATTCAGATCAGACAATATGATTAACATTTGTATACACAGATATCATGTCGACCATATTCCCCACTATACATACCATATGTATATTTGTAAAATATATAGGCTACCTTATAAATGACATATATATATAATTCTGGACTTTGTAGCAACAATTCCTATAGTAAATTCTTTGGCATATTACAAAATCCAATGCACTTAACATTTTAACAATAATGTGCTATATAGCTATTTGTACCATATAGAATTTTGTCTATTGGGAAAATCAGATCATTATATCTAAATATAATATACATTTATATCAATTCAATGTATACCAGATTACCCAGATTCGAGTGGAGAAAATAAAGTTCAATGTATCTTACCAGCACTTTATTTGAGTGACAGTTGATATTGGAAATTAGATGTGAACTGAATTGACACTAGACTTAAAACTAAATCTACCCATATTATCTATATTGCAATCAAACTATAGTTAGAAATTCCACTGCAGTTGCTGGTACAACTGGTAACTCTCATATAATATAATATACATAATCTATTTAGAGTATCAAAGTGCTGATTAACAACTACAATTAATATACTTCATCTACTTGGGCCATTATACAGCAGCTATACTCATATCTATATACCAGTTTAATATATTATCATATCCAGTTATAAAAATATATCTACTCTTATATCTTTCTATATAGTAAATATAATTAGTATACTTTACAACTTAGGAGTTTTTAAGTATATTGTTTAGAATAGTATTAGCATACAGTAATTGTAGTGAATTATTTCAAGTACAATGCAGCTGCTGTATAGCTTGAGAATAATGATCAACTGTGGATACTGATTGTATTGGTTGGTAGTGGTAGCAATGGGTCCGGGTAACCTGACAGTGGTCCGGGTGTGGACCTCAGAAACGGGTCAGTTCAGTTCCAGAACCATTCAAAACCCCAACCCATTGCTTCTTGTGGGGCCAACCCCGTGCCTGTACTCGGCAACCCGCGGGTTTTGCCGGGTTTGGCTAGACCCGTCGGTTCCATTCTCTGGTTCCAGTTTTTGGGTTTTTCTATTTATGATCGCATTCAAATATCCTACTGTTAATTGCAAAATATTAACTTGGGTACATTATTGTCTTTATTTGAAGCCTTGGCCGCCTTTATAATCAAATAGGGAGAGACACGTTCCCTGCCCCATCCTGAAAATGAGGTTCAACAGAGCGTCCACAATCTTGGGCCTTGTATCATGGGTAAGATACATCAGCAAAAACTAAATTTCATTCATTAAATTTATTTAGTTTATTGTACCCACAAACTCAGAAAAATGAAATAGAGGTTTCCCTGAAATGTGCCATTGCTGTACTGTACCAGAGTGTTCTTTGAGTCGTCGTGATGCTGTTTTCAAGCGTCACCGCCAGTGTACCGACTTTGTGCATGTGACAATGAGCACTTGACGAACAGTTCACACTTCCTTTGGCAATATCACAAATCATCTCTCGGCATACTCCTTCATCACCCAATTGGATTTGTCCTCACGATCATGATAGTACTCGCTTGATACATTAAATGCAGTGTGTAGTGTATGTTTTCCAAGACCCTCATGGCTTAATTTGACCAATGATAGTTATCATGCAGAAGTAGTTCACAATAGTCAGTTTGTTGATATAAGATCATCAGTATTTTGCAGTTCAACTCTCATGGGAGGGATATGCATCATTGCAATTATGATTTCACACGATTGAGATCAGAGTTCAGTGAACCATCAGCTCTATTACGTTTACTACTATTATGATATATCGATGAAACCTAAAACAACAGAGCGTACAAAAGAATTACTAAATGCGATCACTGACACCATTCCGAACCTCCATGTGACATCGCACCCTCTACAATCATACTTCCATGGACCAATCCCGTATTCTCAATGCTGGTCATGTTGGTCATGCTTGTAATGTCATTGCGGTTGCAGTTTATGTCGCTGCATGGGATTGGCTGGCTGCTGATGGCGATGGCAGACCCCCCGATTGGCAGAACAGCTGAGAATTGCTTGCTAACCTCAGTAGCAGCAACAAAGCTACTGAGATGATTACACGAATTGTCGGGATGACGAAAGATATCTGTGCATGCATTATCGACCATGTGATTGATGATTCTTGTATCGCACTTACGTTGGGCACCGCCTCCTGAACCAAACTCTAGCAGGACCCGAAACTCGCCTGCTTTCCAGGCCGACACACAATGGTTTATGGCCGTCGCTGTGAGGGCAATGAATGTTGGGTTGATTTTATCCATCAATGATCTATCTTTCATTCCCATTTGTCGTATGCCATAGAAGCATATGCAGTGAATACGATCCACAATTTCAGTGGCTGCAAATCGAAACTTGCACTCCTGAATCGATCATCAAGACAACATTTAAACAAGAACGGAACTTTGAACTTACCTCACGAACGTGTGTGGGGCATGTAAACCTGTTCTTGACCAATATCCAGGCTACAATTGTCTGGATCTCTGTAGGTGACTGTGTTCGAAATCCGTAAATAGAGTCGATTGAGGTCTTGCAGTGGTACACCATTGCTGCACGGGAGCAACAACTCTTCGTGAGAGCCTGATGCACAATGTCAGCGATAAAAACAATCATTGAGAAAATTCATTTACCACTGAAATGTAGGCACATGGATGGTCTGAGATCCTCTGGGCTGAATCAATGCTGGCGATTTCATCATACCACCAACTACGAATCTGGGCGGTCTTCACCGCATTTGTTGCAAAAGAATTCACCAACATCACATAGTTGGTAGCTATAAGCTTCACACGTGCTGTGACGATCGCCGGAATGCCTTAAATGGTTGTCTGGGAGTTGTATTCTGCGCAGACGATGAGGCCTATCACATCATCAACAAAGGGCTCATTTCGCCACTGATTTCCAGCTTTCCATTCAACCAATCGCTTACCAGCTTCGTTTGAATCATTCCTGTAGTGTATATATACATTAGCGAGCGGATTCAATCATTCAGACGCTTGATCGGATACCAGCTTGGATGCCAGGGGCGCATGGTTGCATTCATTCTCCTCCTCCGGGATGATGTAGACCTCCCGACACTCAGGATGCAGGGGTAGTGCCGACGTAGGAGTTAATTGAGTTGCCAAGACATGTTTTCCAGGTGTTGACGAGAAGGAATCTTTTGATGGCCGCTTGACAATTGCATTCTTGGATGGTCAGCGAAGAGGCTGGTCGTGGGATGTTGAATATTCATCTCGACCATCATTGTAATTGTCGGGTATCATCGTGAGATTGTCATCGAGATCCTCATCGTAGAATGATTGTCTGCTTCTCTTGGTGTTGGAAGGGAGAGGAGGAGGAGGAGATGTGTGGCGCATTCTTGGCATGATTGAAAAAGGTGGCGAGTGATAAGTACAAAAAAATTAAACAAGTGACCAAAGCAGATGTGAATGAATGTAGAGTAAATGACGTAAAGGGTTGTGCAAAGGGAAGATAGCATTGTTATGATTGAAAGCATCGTCATGATGAGTCTTTTTATCCTGTCAACGATTCCAGGATCTTGGCTTGTCCCGCCACCCACAATTCCAACACTTTGGATGGATGGGACCTGGGAACTAAGAATGGCAGGTGACAAGCATGCTGCGGGGTTGTTGATTCACTTCCTGTGATGACTATCGTTATCGTTACAAGCTAAACAACATTCGAGTTTCACTAATTATTTAGGCTAACTTCTGCTGGGTAAAGATCCCGAACTACCAATTACATTATAGCCATACACCGAGTCTTATCGCTGCCACTATTGGTTTCCCAGAAACAAATGTCTCAACAATTAATCCCAACATCGTGAACTCTCAACACAGCCCTTCATGCATCAATACGAATGATGTAATAATAAAATAAACAAAACACCAAAAACAGACCCAAAACAGACCCAAAAAACTCCACACAATCACCCATCCATCCACCCTCCAAAGTGCCCGAAAAATACCCACCCGCAACCCTAATCCTTGAACTACCGTCCAACCAGTGCATTCCATCATCTCAATGACCAATTTACAGCTGGGCGGCTGCTTTGACGCTTCCTATTGGCCAAAGAACCTACAGCTGGAGGATTCACAATGTTTGTGCTCACCTAGCCAAGCTGCATCCTCTTCAGTAACAGGGCTTTGCTCGTAATCAGCAATCAGACCAAGAGAACAGTTTCGGATGACTGCAGGGTATCGCTGCTGTCTGATAATCCTCCTCTGCATCTTCCTTCCAATCATTCGAAGTCCATTGTTGTCGTAGCGAAGCTGCTTTTCTTTGGGAACTGCGTATCACCATCATCTTCCGATTCCTCCCCGATATCATCGATCATATCCTCGGCTGGAGGTGGGAAGATGTCACCCAAAGGAAGGTAGCAGCGGCCACCATGCATAGGGCCCTGGGCACCAGCTGTGCCATCGGGTTGTTGACTACGATAACCAACACGAAAAACAGTTTTGTTGCCTAATTTCATCGCCGCCTTTAACCATCTGGCAGCAGTATTGTTATCGAACATTGGGGTAACATTATGGGTAAACGGACCACCATCTCCATTAGGCTCATCCCGGCAGTCCCAAAGTTTTCAGATTTTCCTGCTGCGGTGTCGCAGACCGGCAATTGCAGCATTCACGATGGACAAAATGAATGTATCAACCATTGATGTCAGTATCGGAAGTATCGATTCATCATCCCCAGGCCACTGCCATGACAATAGCTAAGTATTGTTTTCACCCACCCTCTTCCCCGCAATGTCAGGATCCACATAGGCGATGGTAAAGCGACATGGCTCGACAAGGACATTGCCCGAGGAGTCACAATCCCTCTTTATCAGCAAGGACCTGTGACCGGAGGTTTCTTCCTCGTCGTCTTCTGTACCCTCACATCATCAGGAAGAACAATAGAAGCATTGGGGCGATGAAATACATAGCAGGGTGGACAAGTTTCCTCTTCTTTGTCGGGGTTTCTTCAAGCGTATTCTTCCTTCGGCGACAGCCAACCTCCGCGAACTCCTCCAGAGCTGCCTTGAATTTCTGACCAGTAAGATTAGTCTTGTCTGCCATGTACGGTATCCAAAGTGGCCTTTTAGATGCCACATCACTGAATCAAGTAATGCAACTATCGATTAGGAGATCCCATTGCTCAGGGCCGGCACCTTGCTTGTTGATGATGCTCATGGACTGGGCAATCAGCCAGATGCGCTCCCTCACTTTAAGATCTATCCATTGTGTTGTCAAGCCACCCTCATCCTGCCCAATCCCCATCCTGTCTGCTGCGCATTGGCTGACTCCAACACTGGCATTCTCGGTGCAGACACAGACTTGTAGAGTCGGCATCTGGATTGTGTTAGCATCTGCGACAACTGATTTTGGCAACCAGAAGGCATCACATTATATTTCAGGTTGTCAGCGGTGGTCAATAATTGAGGGGTGGATATCGAATGTTTGTGACTCTAAACAAGCGTCTGGAGTGTTGAAAATATTGTCCAGGGTGATGTGATGTGGCAGGAGAGGTGGGGAGGGTGAGTCGAAGGTTCGGGAGAATGTAAGTAAGGTCGGCAGGTAAGGTGAATAATTATATGGGCTTGGAGGGTTATCTTGATCCGGCGACATCATCTCGGCTGCAATTCAGCTACGAAACAATTTGCTTAGCATCATCTAGGTGCCCTGATTTGTTGACTGAACGCTTAAGTTCATCACAAAGACAACTAAAAGCATGCTCTGCAGTCATATCTCACCAGTTTGTCCTTGTTCTGGTTCTTGTACCCCACAATGATGTCGCTGGGTAGGGATCTATGGAGAATGTACGTTTCATGTACAGTACGAACATAACAAAAAGTGACAACCATAAATCAGGCAATAGGTGTATGAGGGACTTGTGTGTGTGAGAAACATTCAGCGTGACGAGCTGGATACAGATGCGGTATGCTTTTCAAAGTCCAAGGGATGTTGAAATTAAGAGAGCAATTAATCACTTTGCAAAGGTGTGAAGGAGGATGGGAGAAATCCTACGAGAGTGGTAGGACCCCTGTTAGGAAAAAGTAAATCAAGGTGCGGCATTTTCAGAGGCTCAGCCGTCTTGTAATGGTATCAGTACCTAGAAGACCGTCGAGACACTTCTTAACATTGTGGCGACATTTCATTTTGCTACCAAAACAAGGATCTTTGTCAACAGTGCCTTCACTGCTCGAAGATGTACTCTCACGTTGGCGCTTACATTTCTTACCTCTGTTGCAACCACAAAGATAGGATTGTATACCTATCAGTCGAAAAACAACCAGGTGATGGTTTTGCGATCGAGCACGATTGTATCCAACTTCCTTTCGTTCATGAACTGCATTGCTACGCTGATCTTCACCTCTCCGAGGACGATTCCAGCAATACAGATGCCGACACCAAGAATGTGTGTATCGATCCAGAGCAACCTCCAGTGGGGACCTGTATTTAAGGGACTCCACACTTGGTGAGCCGTCGAGCTGGCAAGCCTATTAGTGAGAAGTATTTCGATAGCTTCGATGATGAAAAAGATCTATGGTCACCGTGTTCTTGCGAGGCGGAGTATCCATTAGCGCACTGGTGCGTCAAGCACAACTTGAGCAGAGCTGCTATCAACGAGCTTTTCAGGAACACTACGATGGTAACCATCAGCGACTTCACTTTGTCCCACACTCCATTCAAAAGGTTGAATGAAATGTCCTACCCAATGGGCATCGACTCTTTGGTATCCCGCAAAGTCTGTTACAATTGTTTCCCCGATCGAAACAGCCTTCGCGAGGATGATTACACAGGTTTCTTTTACTGCAATCCTGTTGAATGCATTGAGTTCGTCATGCAACAGCCTGTGTTCAGGGAATATATGTCGGATGCTCAAGCAAAGTAATTCACTGATGCTGAGGAATATATCCACTGAGAGGTGAAATCAAGCGACTGGAGGTGGTATGAACAGGTATGTTAGGTGAATTTTGTCATAGCTACGATGATTTTGGCAGCTTCAATTGCTACTGTGGCCGCTTGGAGTTATGATTGTCCCATTATTCGGCAGGTCAGAACATAAACAACTTGCAAACTATTTGGGTGACAAGATGGCATGGCCAGTATATTTGGGTCTCGGAACCATCGACTCGACAATTAGATCCTAGCCTTCGAATCTTGCAAGCATCCTTGTTGCCCTTCTTCCCATTCCTCCGAAAAATCACTTTAAGGGACATTGAAAACAAATGCTGTGAAGGAACAACAGATGCACAATCAAGAGGTTGTAAGGAAGGTCTTTTAGCTTATTTTTCTTCTTCTCAACGTGCGGTTCAACACTGGTAAGCTTATGCTTTGTGCAGGAGGTCAGATGCGGCAATGGTATCCTGTCATCTGTGCATGGACGGCTGACTACTTCGAAAACATTCACTTGCACTCAATCAAGTAGCCCCATTGCCCTGTGTGTGAAGCACCGAAATCGGCATATGCAGATGGGAATGCATTGTCGTGGCAATTGAGAGACTGTCAGCTATACTTCCAAAAGAAGATACTCCCGACTCAGGGAGATGAGACGGAAAGATGGAAAGCAGCACAATATGTGGAAGATCAAGCGGTTTGAACCTCAGAAGGTGTCATCTGCATTATGAAATGCATCTCTCTGACATCTATTATCGTACCAGATATTATTCATACCATCCATCTCGGTATGCTTAGGCATTTGATGGACTGAGTAACGTCCTTCCTCGAACACCATTCCAGGATCGACAAATTCAACCAGCATTGGGCGATGATGCCTCCATATCCTGACTTCGCTCGATTCAACAAGCCATATAGCCAGGTGACCCAATGGTGTGGTGAGGGGATGAAAGCACTCTGCTGTGTGATTGGTTCAGTTTTTGCGGCCAATCATTTAAACACTTCAGCGAGGCAAAGAATTTACTTCACTGAAGCCCTTTTGTTCCTCATGAACTCCGTGAATTTTCACCTAATGGCACAGTACCGATACCATACTGAGGCCACAATCAAGTACATGGAGAATAATGTGGAGGAGTTTCATTGTCACAAAGATGATTTTAGTCGATTTCACGCCAGTACATCTACAAAGAAGGTCTCCGAATCCTTGAAAAAGCAGCTTGCTTTTGACACACACGAGGAACGGGCGAGAGATCCCGCTTGGAACGATCTTTCTGCGGCTAGACAGCGTAATCGTGTTGATGAAAATCAAAAGCAGATCTAGTCAGAAATTGAACAACATCTTGTTGACAAATCTGATTTCAACTTTGAGAAGATGCATCTCCTGGACCACTTCTCTGACCATATCTGCCTGCTTGGCAACCTCATAAATGTACCCTCTGGACCCCAAGAAAAATTGATGATGGATCGTAAACAAGCGTGCCAACTATCGAATTGTCATGAGGCCACTTTCCAGATTCTGCGAAAGAAATCCCATACAAAGGTGTTTCAGTATCGAGAGCTGATTGCAAAGGCTGCACACAAGGTCGCGACAATGATATGCCTCTAACCGAAGTGCTAATCATGCGAATTATGACAAACCCGCAACCAGAAATCAGGACCCTTGATGACTTGGCCAAGTGGTGTGCAATGCCCAAAGGGGAGCTACAGAATCACATTGCTTGGTGCTTCAAGAGATTTGCCAACTTCACAGACTACATCGACCACGATCAGTATTGCAGTCGCCTTAGCGATGCAAAATCCATTTGGTTCAACACAGTGGCAATTCTGGTGCCGTCTTTTAAATGTGACGAGCAAGCAGTTCATATCGTTCATTGCACTGGGTCCACCAGGTGCATAACTCATAAGCCACCAAGAATTGATAAAGTGCATCTTTGGATGGGAAGGAGTCCAGATAGCCACTTTTAGTCAAGTGCTGGAGGCATTCTCGCAAGGTTGGGGTTTCTTTTCGTTGTCGAGCGTGCTGAATCGAGTGCTGACTGGCTTCTTGCCTTGGTTCAGACATTTGCACCAGGGCCGATACGTCAGACTGCTGGTATGGTGACTGTCCAGGAGAGGCATCAACCCCCAATGCAACCCTTGCACAATGGAAGCTACACTGGTAAACATCTGTTCGGAGTCGGAACCACCTATATTGGCCCTATAAGCGCGATCCGAGGAGCTGTACACCTAATTCCGCTGATGCCGCAGCCAGATAGCTCACGGTGGTACATGAGTAACACGATTTACTTGAATGCTTTCAATTTGTTTTACATCTAGATTGTTCGACTCGATGCTTGAAGTAATTGTTGCAGTGATATATAGAAATCTAATGAGTGTTTACTCTGGGCGTCTTAATTTTTGCAATGAGAGTTGTGCAAGCTTGTATATAATTGATGTCTCAAAGGATTGAATAGTTAAGAATATTCTTGAAATCAATGGAACAGTTGAAAAAACTGTCGAAAGTATTAAAATCTAGAGGACCAACGTGCAAAAAGCAAGTTGTATAAATTGACTGAAATGACCAAACACGTTTTTGAGATATCGTGACATCACGATCACTTTATTGAACGCTTCGAACCATGGTGGAAGATTGCAAATAAGTCTCGCGCATAATCTGTCGAGAATGTGGAGAAGGATCGGTGCGTGGGGTGCATTTTCACAACCAATTTCACTGTTTGCTGCAGTAGGATGTATTGGACAGCTGCATTGAATGTTCCGGCAGTTATTAAGCCACAAACGGATAAGTTTGCAACTGCTCCTGCTCCGACAACATCTGGAAAACTCATGTCAACACTTGATATTGTCCCCTGAAAATCGCAAATGCCACAAGGGACTTCTCTGTGAGGAACTGGTCATATGACGCTAGGTTCTGGGACACCACACTCTCCCATATGCATTGAATCTCTCCTGCCCATCATGGTACCAGATTTCTCACCGATTATGACCTTGAAACCTGGTAAACCCTTAAGCGTTCACCCGTGCATTTAGCCTCCATAGCTAATTGCAATACAGGTATCATATTCAAACGAAGAAATTATAACAGCTCATTCATCATCAGCAGATCAGATGCACAAATTGCGATATTTGATGACGTATCTCCACGAAATGCAATTGGTGTACCCATTTTGCTAAGTGTCAGCTTTTGTTTGATTTTAGTGACTGAATTGTGAGACATGATTATCCATCAGTGCATGTGCAAGGGTCATACAGGTCATACAATACTTCTAGATTCCAAACCAAGTTGATTGACAATCAATCAACTTGATATTGTCTTGCCTGTTATGGTTAAGCGAGAACGCAAAAACCAAATTAGAGACAAAATTCACCTCCAAAAGTAGGGTCAATGATGTGATATGAGTCATAGAAGGAGTGGTCAATGCGTAATGCGAATCTGTATGAATGACCAACAACATACTGCATTCATCCATACATCCAACTGCATAACTCTGCGCTCAAACCTGGTGCACATTGTCAAGATTTAGAAAATTGCCTATGGTAAGTCATGGAAATTGAGGAGAAGGTGCTGGATAAGGAAAGGTGAGGAAGTTGGGGTGTATTAAACAAGGATTAGTGGATGAATCTACATGTGGTAAAGTGCCGGCTGAATGTGCTGGAATGTGACAGCGCTGTGTCATCCATTGCTCAGATAACATCTGTAGCAGTGGATCAGAAATTGAGAGGCCACATAGCTTTTGGATGCAACTGAGTATTCATAGAAATGATACATTGGCTGTCAATAATGGCAATATGATTATGAATATACAATTATTAACCATACAACGACTGTTAGGATGTGTTTATGGTGAGTCTCAACGAGTATCCGTCCTACACATTCGGCAATCAAAGGGCTACATCATCACATCCTCCCAAAGTGAGGGTATTGGTCATCTCAATAGGTAAAAAGGAATGTGACACGCTCATTACCCCATCCTAGAAATGAGTGTCAATGGAGCGTCAACGATTGTGGTCATGTATCTTGCATAATCCAAGGGCAGTGCAATGGGAGTAACCCATAATCAAATTATTGGCCGCCTTTATTAGCAATATTGTTACTGAAAATGCCACTACCACCTAACCTGGGTGTCAACAGACTGTTAACGATTTTTAGTCATGTATGTAAGGTAATTGGGCAGTCATTTGCTCGCTGGTATGCATTACCGACATATTGACAGCCTTCAGGGGCAAAAGAGAAAGCGACCCAGTAACAGCCATGTTCTGAAAATGAGCGTCAATGGAGCCTCAACCATTTTTGGCCTTGTAAGTACAGTAATTGAATGGTGATTTGTTCGCTGTTATGCATAACCGACGCATTGGCAGCGTTTATAGGCAAAAGAGACAGCAACAAGGTCACTGCCCCATTCTGAGAATCAGTGTCAATGGAGCGTCAACGATGTTCGGCTTTGCATCCTGGGTAATGTAAGTTCTGATTGGTTGCAGACATCCATTAAGGACATATTGGCAGTCTTCTGGGGCAAAAACAACTGCGACACGCTCTCTGCCACATTCTGAAAATGAGCATCAATGGGGTGTACACAATGTTTGGTCTTCCATATTTGGTAATCAAGGCATCGTGCAGATATTCAAGCACATAACAGCACTATTGACCGCCTTGATAAGCAAAAATACAATATATCAAAGAAAAAACACAGATTCCAAAGTAGTCAATATTGCAAACAGCCAAACATGCAAAAACAAATTGTTGGCTGTCGAATATGCAATTTTGATGAAATACTATTATCAAACTGCAACAACAGGAGCCTAATATGAATCTATAGATGGACCCACTGGGCGACCTGCGCACAACTCGCCCAATTCGGATGGGTTGGGAGACTGCCATCAAACCATACCTGAGTTGAAGGTTTGGGTGTATTGACAACTCGGACCACCAATTTGGCAAAGGTTCAGTTTGGACCCAGAACCATTGCCAACACTAATTGTTTGGTATAAATATATCATGATAACAGTTATATTTTCAAATGGAGAGTTATTAGTTTATTAGTATATTATTTGAAGTGCACACAGATGCTAAACAGAAATTGTGTAGTATTAGTATGTTACACAAATTTCAGTTTAACTAAACACAAATTACAATGGTATATTGTTTGATCTGAATGTTTCTTTTGTATTTAGATTATTTTATATAAGTTATTGTATTTGAAATATATTTTTATGTTTACTGGTTTAATATTGCAAATATCAAAGTGCTATTTCCTGTTGCTCAATGACACAGTTTTTGATTTGCATATTGTACTATGTAATTTATATCTTGTTGGAAGTTGAGAATTTGTAAACTTACAGCAACACAATAATTGGAATCCTGTTAATACTTGGCAATACATTGCTGGTGGCGGTTGTGTACATGTTCTTCTGTATCTAATTTCATTTTTAAGAAGTATACCTGGCATTTGTGTCTCATTATCTGTCTCTTTTCGATACCCTATATTACTCAGACATAATGTGCAAGTCAACATTGTTGTAGTTCACAATAAAATAAAAACCTACTCACAGGGACTCCGTAATACTCGGATTAACATATTCGGTGGCAAGCAAAACGTTGACAACCTCGTCCCGACACTTACGCTTAAATTCATTTTGCGTTTTTTTGAGAATACGGTACCATCCTGGCGGGCTCCAGTTACCCAGCATGGTAAGCTTAACACCTGGATTGATGTCATGGTTGTCATTGAGAATATCTCCCTGAAGTCAAATGTGCCTGGGTGCGTAAACTCGATTCTTACCGGAACTGTAGGCGTTGCCATTCTGGCAAATATATCACATATGTGACCCAGTACAAAAAATAATCGGACCGGAGCAGATCATTCAAACGCAATATAAAAACCCCTTGTCCGCACCCAGACTTGCACCCCGTGTATCTACATTCCAAAAGGAGACGAACACCCCATTATACCCAACATACATTACGAAAGCTTTCATCAGATCGCTGCCCACATGCCAGTTCCAACACAACTGCCTGACTTGCCGCTCCCAACACTCGTAGCTACATCCCAGTAGTATCCTCTCTTCCTGAAACTTATTACACTACTCCGTCTGTCTGTTATAACCCTCTCCTGACTGGCGCAGCAGCGCGCAACTGTCGTTCCCGTGATAGGCACAAAATACCCCTGCCCGGATACGGGCGAGGACAGAATCATTGACGGTTTGGCGGATGCCCTTTCGTGAATCGACTTTCGAATGTCATTGATCAATGGGTGCTTATGATGCAACGCCGTTATTGGATTTTTGACTGCTAACATAGGTGGAGTAGTAGGATAAGGGAGTCCATAGACCCGCGATTTAAGGAATGAATAGACCAGTCGTAGATCAAGATCTTGCTGCCAGTACTCCAGCTGTACCTGAGGACTAGTAAAACCATTGGTCCCTTCTTCGATGCCCCAAAGTGCCACGTCAAATGCTTCCTCATGTTGCACAGCTAATGTGGGAGTGAATTGAAACTGAGGCTCAGATAAGTGGCCAGGGCCGAAACCTACAACTGGGCTACAATTGTGGCGCTTACTGGGCAATGTGCCAGGCCCTAGAAGATGTCGATTCGAGTGTGGCTTTGAAAAATTGTTCTCGTCATCCTCCGCCTGGCATCTACGTTGCGCAGTGAACGCCCCCATACCGGAGGGGTGATGAGTATAAAGATTTAAAAGTTCTCCTAATTCTTTGGCTATTCTGCTGAGAGTTCTTTCATCAAGGTCCTGGTTCGGATTCATTCCTTCTTCCGACGAACCATCGTTTCGGACCTCGACCGGTAGAGATTGTCCAAAAACGACCTCCAGTAAATGGTCATCAATTCCAATAATGCCTTGGATAAAACTTCTTGTGATTCTTTTCCAGAATGTCTGGTTAGAGATCTCACCCTCCTCGCTATGTGCCTCGGTGACACACCCTGTCACTGGAGCCAAGGAGGATGGCTCCATTCCTGTACCTACGTCATCTCTCATCGTGGGGCTCTTATCCAACTTGCTATCGGATACCATCCGGCCGTTCCTCTGATTCTTTAGAGATGCGTGGCAACGCCTTCGTGTAGCTCGCTCAACCTCGTCCATCAACGCATGGCCGTGTTCCATCCGCCATTTTTGGATTCGTGAGTGGGTATCATTTTGTTCACTTCCTTTAGATGTAGCTGCGATCCGTAGCGACTCTTCGAGTGATCGAAACCCCGCGACACCTGTCTGAAACGTCCCGAGTCCATCATGTTTGGGCAATATCGCTGGGTCGTCATAATCGCAGAAGAGTTGTAATGAGTCAGTCTCGGCACTGTCGAGAGATGATTCGTCGTCTTCCTCATTGATGTCGGTGTATTTTTCGTAATTTTCAGGTATAACAGCAACGTGAGCCAGTTGTTGCGATGATGCAGTAGCAACGTTTGCAATATCGCTCTCTTGAAAGGGTTGATGCGTCACCGACAACAGAGTACTCGTATCCCCAACCATAGAGGGCGAGAACACAACCCACTCTATACTTTCTGGTTTGACCGCGCAATCATCGCTGGTATGAAGTAGCTCTTTTGATGAGAGAGACAGGTGGTGAAGAGCCTTGCTGGCCGCTCGGAACGCCATCAGTAAGTGTTGAGGTTGTTCAGTTAAGCACTAGAATGGTTATTAGATTTCCAGATGACTGTGTGGGGATTTGTGGTTACGGTTTCGAATGATAAAAGTGCGGACGCAGCTGGCGTGCACATTCTGATTCTCACATCGATTGCACGTTCCTTTTCATTATAACCACAAAACCACTTATAAGTATATAATAAACCTTGTCTCGTCCGCAAAGTGACGGGAAGTCTTGGGGAAGATTCATCAGTCTACCCTTGGTGTAAGGGACCCTTATACCGGATTTCAAACAGCAACAGATCGCTTCCCACCAAAAACTCACTTGATGTACCGGATGCAGGATTCTCGCGGACAGGATGTGACTGTTCAAAGGATTAATCCTTGAACTTATACAAATAATTTTTGCAATGCGGGAATGCCAAACCAATATCTACGCCGAATGGGACCTTGTGATACAGCTGCTGTTAGATTCCAGGTGGGCTGCACAGTGTCTTCATATTGCAAAATTGGCTAGGTACAAATAACTAATTGATTTATATACCAATATCTTGCTATACAGAACAAAAAAGGCTGCAGTAGGCTAAAGCAGACAAAAGTAGGATAATTGTTCTAGTTGAAAAATCTACTGAAATTGGGGATTTTGAATATTGAGCACTTAATGTACAAAATAATACCTAGAAATACAATAGTATATCATAAATTATCATGGTAGATGTTAATTTTGTCAGTTGATGTGAATTAAAATTTATCAATAATATATTGAAAACTAAGTACTTGGCTGTGGACTCTAGTATCCTGATAATCTCAAGTATATACCTGATTTAAAAATTCAAGTTTTGATATATCTGGAAAGAATTTATAATACAACACTTATATAAAAGAGAAATATTGAAACTTCTACTGGAAATTTAATGTAGACATCAATATTTGAAAGTACACTTATTATTAAAATTTTTATTTTTCTGTGAAAGTATTCTTAATATTGTAAAATACTTGCAAGAAACCAGTTATTACCTAATTTCTGTAATTTATTTAAAAAATAATTGCAAGATTAAGTGCATACATTATGTGACATATAGACATATCAATCAGTTTTTAGCATATTCAAAAATGAAATTAATATATTATCCATCAATCTTATTACCAGTAAATGAACAGAATTTATTATTCAGATCATTTCAAATTTTTACATTATTGAATTGATTCTATCCAGTATCCAAATTGTAGTACACTATATATATTAACAAAGAATAAATAGCTATAGTTTTACAACTTATTCTTAAACATAATCTGACTGTAGTACGATATACATTGTATATTGGGTGAGAACAATCTATTTTGGAGTATGATATTCGTATTGAATTTGTATTAGATTTTACCATTTTATATATTTAATACTGAACTCATTCTTACACAGATAAATGACTGTCTTGGTTACACAAGCCAACAAGTAAACAATGGGAAATCTATTATATACTATTCTATAAAATGAAAATTATGTATATTGATTAAGATATAATGCTTTCAAAAATATTCCACTACTATTTATAAATTACACTGTAATATTGTATCTACAATACATTATTTAAACTACTCAGATACCAAATAGAGCAAATAATCCTTAGAGATATTCAATTTGAATATTATTACTGTCTTTAGATACCTAGCAGCTGTAATATATTATTGAGTAATACTATTAACTTAGGAATAGTAGTAATTTGATTACATGGACTATAAAATAAAAGCATATCTTTGAAAGATACTATTGTTAAGAATTTTCCTATTGAATAGATATAGACTGTAACTGAAATAAATGCTATTAGTCTCTTCTGAAGCTGTAGTATATACTACTTGCTATTATATATTTGTCAAGTGATCCTGCAGTAGTTTATTTGTAAGATTACTGCTTGTCAGCTATTACAACATATTTTCAATTTCATTATATCAAACTTGAATATTAATCACCTAATGTAGCTTAGTTAAGCAAATACAATACCATGACTCTGCTATAGTTCAGAGGTATATTACATTCATGCATTAGAACAATCAACCTTATCTACTGCAATATATCGAAATAAAGCTATGGATTTATTCATTGGGTGACAATTGCAAATCTACATGAGAGCAAGTTAAATCCACATTCTGCAATATAGTGGATAAGAAACTAGTTGGTAGTGACTAGTCTGTCTATTAATTATTCATATTAAAAAATTGTATTTCTGAATATACTTATCATTAGTAGCTGGGATTGTTTATATGAAGTGTAAGTGACCTGTAATCGAAATTAGCATCAAGTATGTATTGCAACATTATAATATATTTGTAACATGCTAATAGTTAGTTACAATATAATAATAACACCATGAGAATATTATAATGATAATATTGGGCTAATTGAATAACTGTCAGAAAAATATAAAGAAAAGTAATAAAGTTGAACTTTGATCTGTAGTGAAATTCCCAGTAACATTATTGTGAGTTGGACAATAATCCAATAACCAGATATCTAAAGAAACTATACATAAGATTTGTAATTGGTGTGAAATCAATACCATAATACAATCAGTAGAGATGATTATTATAGAGTGCAGTGGAAAAGAGAGCTGGTTGTTTTGTAGAAAAACACTACAAGTACTTCTTTAAAGAGTTTTAATTACTCTAGTAATTGAAGTAACAAGTTAAACAAGTAATCTGCAGTTAGAAATGCCAGTGAACAGCAGTCTGAATTATAGTTAATCTTTATCATAGTAAACCTTATATATTATACTTCTTTCCCTGAAGCTGGAATAGTAGTTTACATTTCAATTCATTTTATTCAACATGTACAGTACCAGTACAATCTGCAAAATGACTACCTATAAGGGTACTGGCCAGACATATTGGTCAAAATCATAATCTCCTGCAATAGTGTAGTTTGGATATTTACATATTATCGATCAATGGGGGAATGTGCAGGTTTCAATAGAGGCAGTCTAGTATTATAGATTTGATTAACAGCTATACTGATAACTCATATAAAGGATATCACTACTGCACGATAGCTCTCTGATGTTTGTGGCTGGAGCTGAGTGTCATTTGGGTGGAGGGGAGTCTGGAATGGACAGATGTGAGCCTCATATGACCGGAGATTGATGTCAGCCTGCAGGGTCTGTTCATAAATACATACATATGCATTCACACTTGTACTTGTATATATATGGTGTTTTGCACTCTGAGATAATACACAATCGAGCTTCTCTAACGATCACTATTTCAACTGGTAATGAGCCCATGATTCTCTTCCAGTAAACCAGGAGCACTATACTCAGCAGGCAAGAGTAACATTCCTTTATTGGCTCTGACTTTGTACAACCTCACTGACTTAGGCAACACCTTGATGCAAAGGTGAAATAGGTCCCCCATCAGTATTGGCAACCATCACATACAGATGTTGGTGACATTGAGGTGCCAAATGATTGGTTGGATATTGCCCAAGATCTACTGTTTTGTGTTATTCTTGGCGAGGACCCCAACCCTGTTGATGTCAATTCATTGTCCAAGAAACGCAACAGTGATGAATATGAAATTGTCAGGAGTGCAAATATGCAATTTAATGCCACGAAAGCAGCTATTCCCATATTAAGTATTTGCATGTTTCAAGCGATGTTCAATAGCAGTGGCAACCTACCTTGCAGATCACCAATCAGCTCCCCAGGCTCTCTTTACTGAGCTAGATTATGCAGCTGTACAACATCAATGTCCTACTGGCATATCAACTGTTTCGATTGATGATTGGCTCAGGATAGTTACAATGCTAATCTCTTCTGTCACACATGTATATCATTATTCAGACAGTGAGAGTGAGGTAAGATTGAGCTCTATGCATTGTACTAATATTCTGATATTCAACTTTGATACTGAAAGAGTTATTTTTCCATTATTTACTATTGGTGGTGATGGCAAAAACCTTTTTGGCAAAGTATAGGTATAATTTGACTGGACTGTCCTATACACCCCACTTCATCGATATGGTGACATGAGAGTGTTTGTTACATGCTACAACTGCAGTAATGCATGCGTTAGACACCTGGGCTGGTGGCAGTTTCCGCTATGTGACATTTGAAGTGGATATAGACACAGGTAAGTACAATACTGTGTGGGATGCATGTAACTAGTGTTACCAACGGTTCCGGACCGTCACAATGGGTCCGGGTCGAGGTCCAAATCAAATAGTCGCAAAATTAGCTGTTCAGGTTGTGAATCAACCCGAACCATCAACTCGGAAACAGTTCTTTGGAAATCTCCCAACCTGTGTAAATTGGGTAGGTTCCCAGCGGGTCCATCTATGGATTCATAAAAGGCTCTTGTTTTTGCAGTTTGATAATAGTATGTTACCAAAATCATGTATTGAACAACCGATGATACATTTTTGCATGCTTTGTAGTTGGCGATATCGATTGATTTGGAATCCGTCTTTTTCGTATGATATACTGTGTTTTTCCCAATGAAGGAGTTCAATAATTCTATTGTGTGCTTGACGAGCTGTGTGATACCTTGATACCCCAATATGCATGTCTGAAAACTGTAGACGCTCCATTGACGCTCTGTTTCAGCATGCGGCAGGGAGTGTGTCGCTGTTGATTGTGCCTCTAAAGGCTGCCAATATCTCATCGATGGATGTCTGCAACCAATTGGAACTTAGATTACCCAAGATGGAAAGCTAACAATCGTTGAGGCTCCATTGATGCTCATTCTCAGAATGGGACAGTCACCATGTTGCAGTCTCTTTTGTCTATAAAAGCTGCCAATACGTCGGTTATGCATAACAGCAACCAAATCACTGTTTTATTACCATACTTACAAGACCAAAAATCATTGACACTCCATTGACAGTCATTTAAATGTATTGTCAATTCAACATCTGCTGCCATTGATAATTGTTTTCATAATAATCTGACCTTATTGGCTATCATTCTGACAGATTGAAACTCAGCAATGTGGCAAAGCCGAGTGCAGTAATATGCTTGGACTGTTTGCTCTCATACCATGAAAATTTATATATCTTGCCAAAAGATTCATTGAGCCAGCAATACATCTGTTTATCAACCGATATTCACCAGCGACTGCTCACCATTTGCCAATAATATATCTCTAACTGAAACTCTCAGTCAAGCTACATCAAGAAGCTGGTGAAACATTAACGCATTCTGCTCCACATTTACTTGATCACCATATTCCTCCCTGTTTCCATTGCATTGACCGTCAATAACACCATTTCAGCCTGTCTCTTTGACTTCGGTGTTGGCCGAATCAATCTGGGAACAATCAGTGCAGCACTCACATCCCGCTTCTCTAGGCTTTCCCGAACCTCGATGCCATTTTCTGGCACTACATTAGATTGAATGTCTGCCAGGCAATTGTCCTCACAGTGATTGGGATCATCCAAATTGCCATTCCAGTTGAGACAATTTTTGGTGTCAGAAATGCTTTCAGGTGTGGTTTCCTCATCACTTTTGACTGGATGATGGTTGATTCTTCTGAATTGGTGGTCATGTAATATTTGAGTTCATCCTGCATGGAGGTCCTTTGCAGACAAAGCTGGTGGAAAAGGTGATCATTCTAATAATTTAAATGCAGCTGCACCATTGTGGTGAAAGAGTGACCAGGGTGCTGTGACAATATCTTCCGTGTCTGAAATGTATCCAATGGCTGTCATTTGCTTGTTTTGAGGGTGAGATTCCTTCTGTGTAGCACATAAGTTTTGGCTGCCCTGCCACATCTCCAAAAATGTCATGGACTATGGCCATTCTGTGCAAGGTTCCTTCGTCCGCCTCGCTCATCATTTCGGAGTGATTGTCGGTTTTCGTCGTATCCCACGCTTGATAATCACCTGCCAAGATCTCGTTATGGGCTCGAGCAAACTGCATTACAATGACTTTTTCTCTAAGCGTCCCGCCTGTGGTTTTTGACTGCCTCCAGCCGCTGACATCTCCCGCAGGGGAAAAGCTGGCCTCCACTGCAACATCATGTGTTATGATAGAGAATATTTCGGGTGTCACATTAGAGAGATCAGCGTACTGTGAGCGCATGTGCTTCTGTTGGTGCCACTAGTTGGTGATGTCCGGTATCCAAAATGTACTACTAATCATCATTGGGTCGGAATGGTAATCATTGAGATTTGGATTAGTTTGCCCCTGATCCTTTCATGCTTCAGGCGGTGAATGTCAATAGAGCCTGGTAGGGGTCAATACGGGTGCTGTGTGATCGGTTAGTCCGGGTGTTGTTTCAGCCATATTATTAGGCATCAAGTATTTGTCACCATCGCTGGACGAATCATATGGATCAAAGGATGATTGGCCGGATCCTGAAGCTGTTGTGGAGGGGAACAGATTCTTGTTTGGTACGCTTTCGGGTTAATTGAGTGGCACACGTGGATGTTTGACACAGTATTCATACACCAATGTCTTCAGAATAGCCTCTTCGTATTGGGTAGTATAGAACGCCTCATCCTCTGGATAAATATCCATGCCCTTGTCCCACTTCTGGAACTATCACAACTTCTGGAAAGGATCGAGGATATGTGCAGAAATCAGATGCATACCCGTTGTTTGAGTCACTTCAGCATATTGTTTGGACAGCGTCTGACGCGCCAACTTTACGGTGAAGTACAAGTCTTCCGTCCATTGAGTCTTCTTCTTAGCCAAAGCTCGCATAACGCCATCTAAGTGATCGAGCATTTCATTGTGGACTGTGATAACGTGATACAATGGGACCGTATGCCTCTCCAACATCCACCAGGTCTAGTATCGGACTGGCCTCAAATCTTCCAACAAGTTGTTGACAATGGCCCATTCATTGTGAGTTGTGAAGAGTGGCCAGTAATCACTATCTTTTGGATTCTGGAGACACTTGCGGGTGAATTGTTGAAATCGGTAGGCCCGTAGAATCAACTCGAGTGTCGAATTCCACCATGTTTTCACTTCCATGATAGGTTGCACTGTGATTTGTACTTTGGCTCTTCAACAGTCAATGAACACGTTTCGACAACCAGGTGGCAGCGTAATCAATACCGCAAGCATTCTCTCCTATATGAAGGTCTGTTTCAGGACTTTCAAAAAATATTGAAATACATACTTTCTCAACTATCTTCGCCAAACCTGGTCTCATAGCCAACACCTTGTTGATTCGGGCATTGCCCTCATTTCGAAGTTGTTGACTCTTCCAAATGTCCATGGTTGCATTCTCTTCAAAGTGCTGATCATGGTTATGGGCGTCCCGTGACTCGGTGCAACCTTCTACACCTAGTCTGCTCATGATTGCACAGAAAGCCAGCTGTATGAAGTGGGCCATGCATGGTATATGGTCCTGCAATGCAGGCCACTCAAATCCCGAGGCCTCAAGGGTTGATTGCAGCTCACGAGTCATCAAGTAATTGGAGGAAGCATTATTGGTCATGATTCCCAACGGACAGCCATTGGTCAGCTCAAAACAATCAAGAAAGTCATTCAAATGTACGGCCAGCCTTGCTCCAGTACGTTTACCCTTAATCGATCATGCCAAATTTGGATTCGAAAACGGAATGGAATAGGTGATCAACCTCATCGAAAGTGAGTTGTAATTCTCGCAACGCCCAGTTTCGATCCATTTAGTGAGCAATGACCGACATTGTGGCCAGTTTATTTGTGGATGTCCATCCGTGCAATGCTATAATAACTTCATTTCGTGACAGCAATTGCTTCTGAATTGAACACATGGCCAGTGCGTATTCCCCCCGGCAAATGCCGCTGAGTGTGGTGCCGGACGGCAGCACTAGGCAACTTTGTAAAGCTCTATATGAACATTGAAGCTCGAGATTTGATATAGTATTGAATGTTATATGATCCGAAACGAATCCTAATGTGAGGTAGTAATTCCACGTGTCTTGGTGAAATTCGGAAGTTTTGTAGTTTTTAGCTGCCAATTCAGAGCGATTTGTCTGACAATTCAGTTAATATAAATCGAACCTGAATGTCGAATATGAATTTCCTTTGCAAACTCACCATTGTACTTCCTCAACTTCCTTGCCTCTTAGGAATGGCCAAAGCTGCATCGTTGACCGTCGAACTAGTCGATTCTGTATCTTCCAACACTGTTAATTTGTTTAATGTTGCGATGTGAGCTTTTGCCAGCAAGTGTGTCCCCATTGAGCTGGTCCCATGCTCTGATCGATGGGGAAGAACTTGATGACAAACAATACACATGACGCCAGGGATGCTGGTCTTCTCAATTCCGCAGTGCAAATAAAAGCGCCACAAAGGTGCATGTCTAGAATCATTCCAAGCAATAGGATGTTTTGAGCGTACATTTATTGAAGCCCACCAAGCATTCAACATGATTTGTAAAGTTAGGTAGGTCAAATCATGAATAAAGACATGTTTATTTGTGAAAGAGATCATAACCTCTACCAATGAGGTATTCAAACTCTGAGATTATTCCTTCATGAGCTGTACGTTATACACCACTGCCCAGTGTCGTCGAAGCCAGATCCACCGCTACCAGCGAAGCCAGATCCTCCCCTACCAGTGTGCTTCCAATGAGTCCAGATTCACTGCTACTTGCGAAGTCAGTTTCACCCCTGCCAGCGAAGCCGGGTCCACCGCTACCAGCGAAGCCAGTTTCACCTCTTCCAGCAAAGCTGGATCGACTGCTACCAGCTTACTCCCAGCGAAGCCAGTTTCACCCCTACCAGCGAAGCCGGATCCACCTGTACCAGCTTGCTCCCGGTGAAGCCAGTTTCCCCCCTACCAGCAAAGCCGGATCCACCTGCACCAGCTTACTCCCAGCGAAGCCAGTTTCACCCCTAGCAGCGATGCCGGATCCACTGCTACCAGCTTTCTCCCAGCGAAGTCAGATTGTCAGAGAGGTAAGTTGCTCCCAGCGAAGCCAGTTTCACCCTTACCAGCGAAGTAGAAACCACTGCTACCAGCTTGCTCCCAGCGAAATCAGATGGTCAGAGAGGTAGGTTGCTCCCAGCGAAGCCAGTTTCACCCCTACCAGCGAAGCCGAATCCACTGCTACCAGCTTGCTCCCAGCGAAGTCAGATTGTCAGAGAGGTAAGTTGCTCCCAGCGAAGCCAGTTTCACCCCTACCAGCGAAGCTGAATCCACCTGCACCGGCTTGCTCCCAGCGAAGCCAGTTTCACCCCTACCAGCGATGCCAGATCCACTGCTACCAGATTGCTCCCAGCGAAGTCAGATTGTCAGAGAGGTAAGTTGCTCCCAGCAAAGCCAGTTTCACCCCTACCAGCAAAGCCGAATCCACTGCTACCAGCTTGCTCCCAGCGAAGCCATTTTCATCCCTACCAGCGATGCCGGATCCACCGCTACCAGCTTGCTCCCAGCAAAGCGAGATTGCCAGACAGGTGAGAGTGAGCATGTCAGAGCGGTGAGACCATGCATGTCAGAGCTTTAAATGTGAGAATTTCAGAGTTGAGAGAGCAAGCATCTCAGTTGTGAAAGTGAGCATGTCAGGTTTGTGGGAGTGAGCTTGTCAAAGTTGTGGGAGTGAGCTTGTCAGAGTTGTGAGAGTGCGCATGTCAGAGTTGTTGGAGCAAGCTTGTCGGAGTCATGGGAGTCAGAGTTGACAAACCGGGCATGTTCGAGATAAAAGAGTCCATGTTAAAGATTCGACAAAAGTTGTCAATAGCAAATCATGAGTTCTGATGACTATATAGTATAATCCATGAATTGCAGTATATAATACATACGCTACAGTTGAATGACAGTAATAATACAGTTGTGCTATCGGTAAATTACAGTGGTGCTATGGGTAAATTACAGGTGAATTATTGGGGTTACAGATAATGGCTGTGGGGTAGTTTGTATTATTTGGTGTTATCAGTGTTATGGGAGTTTACTGTAGGCCATATGGCTTATGGTAGATTACCCGTAACAAAATAACATTTTCCAGACATGGGTGCTGAAATCAGCAAAAGTCAGGAACTGGTGGACCATTTGTATCATTTCGGTGATACTCAACCGAATGCTTAGATGTCAGATTACAATTAAGCTGAATCAATGGGACCCCTATCATCTCAAACTGTACAATGATGGTGATGAATATAAGGTGATGTGAATGAACCACTAAGTCCAGTTTGATTATGGAGCTATGCCCTTCAGATTAATTAATATGCCAGCTATATTCTACGCCTACACTGGTGACTGCGTATAGACTGATATTGACAACTTTGCCAGATGTTTTTTTTGATGATGTACTGATTTACTGAACTAACAAAAAGAAGCACAAGGACCATTTCCAAAAGTGCTAGAACAATTATGCCAATTTGGCCTCTATTGGAAGCCCAAAAAGTGTCAATTTGGAGCTTTATACATCAGCTGTCTCAGACTTATACTCCAGTCTGACTGGATTGGTATAGAATCGGATCACTTATCAACCATTGAGGACTGGCCTACTCCCAAGTCAATTCGAGATGTCCAAGTGCTTTTAAGCTTCACAAACCTCTGCTAACACTGCTTCTTCAATTACGCCATAGAGATGGCACCAATTGCTAATCATTTAAAGAAAACGAAAGTAAACCAGGGATGTACCCTAACTTCGGTACATGTATTACTGAACCACAAGATGGTGTATAACAAATTACTAACCTTCTTACATTTCAATCCTGTTGAGCCAAGTATTCTCCAGATGAATGCAAACAGTTCCACAATCATCAGTATTCTCCACCAGCATGACAGTTTTTCCAATCTCAGAGCAGTCTATGTCTACACTCAGGAATACTCCTCAGCCCAAATGTTCAATGATGTGGATCCTTAGGAGCCCCTAACTATCGTGGTAACTATGAGGCCACTGTGGTACTTTCGAGGGAGCGAGTCACAACTATCTGATACACTTTGACCACATGAATCTCGAGCATATCAAGACATTCAAAGTACTGTTCTAAAGGTAAACGAGCTCAGTTGAGATCAGTGCAATATACAACTTCAGAATCCAAGATGTCAAAGGAATAAAGAATCCTGCAGATGGACTGTCATGACAATGTGATTACATGGTGGGCTTGATCAGAACTACTGTACAACTCTTGGCCACTCTGGCATTTACAACTGTCAAACTATTTCAGGAACTCTTGTCAGCGATCCACACCAGGAAAGATGACCTTACACGACGCGCAACTCATAGCGAAGCTGTTTTTGGGCCGCTAATTCATAGCATATTTGACGCGTGGCACTATGAATGTTCTATGGACCTACATGTTGACTAGATGACAACGATACGCATGTGATTTTGTGCGCTGGATACTATACATCACATTGCATACAACACACTTGAAAGCAAGCTGCCAGATGCACTTCGTTGCACGCTCCCAAGTACACTCCTGATTGCACTCAATTGCGCACTCCCAGCCTGCTTGACTGTACGCTCCCAGTAAGCTCTCAAGACGATCTCAAGCACACTACCAATCTCACTTAACAATAGTCTTCAATGTATGCTCCGGGGTGCTCGATCCCGAGAGTTGCTGAGTTGCACGTAGCAGGAACGGGGAGGCGGGTAGCGGGTGGCAGGTGGCGGGTGGTGTGTGGCAGGTGGCAGGTGGCGGGTGGCATATGGTGGCCGAAATCATGACGTCGGTGAATATCATAGTCTGAATCCTATCTTCAGTGTGGCCACCGTGGAAAGATCTCATGCTGCTTCATGGTCATGGTGTTGCCGATTGTAGCCTTCGGTTCCGCAGGAAAGGTAGACAATTCAAACTTGGGGAGAGCAGATCTCCGACTCAGATTTTCCAGCTGAATCGGGTACCCGCTTCCCATCAACTGTGGGCGTATATGTGCGCATTCTGTCTGGGGCTGATGGAGATGGTGACGATGGTGATGGCAATGGTAATGGCAATGGCAATGGCAATGGCAATGGCAATGGCAATGGTGATGGTGATGGTGATAGTGATCATAGTACCAGAAGTACTCAGACAAGTAGGCTGGCTACGTCAACGTCGGCATCAAAGCTTCCACAGACTTAGAGCGTTCCAGTAGCGAAAGCTTCCACAGACCTAGAGCCTTCTATTAGCCAAAGCTTCCACAAACTCAGAATTTTCCATCGGCCACAAGCTGTCTGTAACACACTCTACACCTTCGGACCATGCTCCAGTATGCTCGATCCAGAGACATGTTGTGTTACAGAAGCCAGGCACCGGGAGGCGTCAGGCCGGTGGCGTATGGTGGACAGTGTTCGGCAGGCGGCATGTGGCGTGTGGTGTGTGACAGAAGGCGGGCGGCATATGGTGGCCAAAATTATGACATCGTTCAATATCATAGTCCGAATCTTATCATTAGCATGCCCACCGAGATGAAATCTCACGATGCCTCACGACCATGGTGTTCACAATTGCAGCCTTGAATTCTGTAGGAATGGTAGACAATTGGATCTTGGGGAGAGCAGATCTCTGACTCAGATTTTCCAGCGGAATCAGCTGCTTGCTTCCCACAGATTGTGGGCGTATGTGTGCGCATTTGGTCCGGGGATGATGATGATGGCAATGGTGATGATGGCAATGGTGATGATGGCGATGGTGATGACAGCGATGGTGATGGTGTCGGTGATGGTGATCATAGTACCAGAAGCACTTAGACAAGTAGGTTGGCTATGTCAACGTTAGGATCAAAGCTTCTACAGACTTAGAGCCTTCCATCTGCCAAAGCTTCCGGATTTAGAGCATTCCATTAGCCAAAACTTCCAGACTTAGAGCCTTCCATTAGCCAAAGCTTCCACGGTCTTAGAGGCTTCTATTAGCTAAAGCTTCAACAAACTCAGAGTTTGCCATCGGCCAAAGGCTTCCAGTGGAGGAAAACTCTACTCCTCCCGAAGCGCAGCTCTCTCAAGCAGGCTCTCAAGCAGGCTCTCAAGCAGGCTCTCAAGCAGGCTCTCAAATAGGCTCTAGAGGAGGCTTTCAATCGCCAGCAGGCTCTCATGCAGACTCACAGCGATAGTGTGTATAGTACCGGTATTACAGCAGGCAGTAAAGACAAGTATAGGTCTATCTCTGGCCGGCAGCTGTATATAGTTCCATAGGCCCACACACAGAGCTCTATGAATTGACTATCGATGACTTTAGGCTGCGCGTTGCACAGGGGTCCACAGGAAGCTTGCTATGAGCTGTGCCTGTGCGCGTAGTGTAGCCTATAGTCAATTTGCACTTTTGCCATGCAGGCAGCCCAACCTACCAAATTGCTTGCGACTGCCATGCAGAATATGCTAGTTTATACAGGCCTTAGAAAATTCAGTGGGCAAGACAGATCAATGGAGGACTCAGATGTATACTGGAAAAATACCATGGGAGCCTTTACTGACAAAGGGAAGATATACATGCCAAAAGCACTACACGACTAAGTGATAAGTCTTTTCCATAATTGCTTGAATTTGGTTGTTGTTGTTGTTTATTCATACTGTATGCACTCTAATTAGAGTATGACAGGACCTAAAAAGCCCTTCCGCCTCTGGGTGAGCTGGCTAAATAGCGGAGCTCCCCTGCCACTACCCTTTATCCCTGCTGATATATATGAAAGTTGAAAGATAGAACAAAAGCAAAACTAAACCGAACACAAGGAGAGAGAATTAAAGGAACAAAACGAACAACTATAACCCCCCATTACCGCCTCCCCGCACCTGATCCTTCCTTTGCGCCTCCGCCATCCTTTTTTCATTTGGGTGGGGAACGTCCCGATGTCAGTAGCCACCAGGAAGTCCATCACCGCTTGGTCGCACGCTTCTACGGAAACCAGCTCAGAGATCTGCATGTGTCTGCATCTGCCTGCATTCCAGCCCATCGCCTTTCCCACCGCCTTCCATAGTGTCTTTTGCTGGTCTCTCCACTGGCTGCAGTGGTGGAAGAGGTGTCCCCACGTCTGGGCCGCCATCCTGCCTCTGCTTCCGCACAACAGCATTTGTCATCCTCCCGGTGGCCGAACCGTTTTTGGTAGACTCCAGTGGGTGCATGCCTGTACTTTAGTCTGTAGAACCTGGTAGCCAGCGACTTCACGCTTGTCATCGGAACAGGTCTCTTGGTCCCCGCCTTGCCCTTGAGTCTGTAGCTGAAGTGCTTGCTGCACTTGTCGGCCTCCCACTCTGCCATGGCTCCTGACTTCCCCTGAGCAATTCGTCTAGCTCCATGCGAGGCCAAGGTGTATGGCTGCTCTATCACTATACTTCCGCCTGCGTCTCGGGCGAGGTTGGCCTGGCGGTGAGCTTCTTCGTTTCCAGGGATGCCGGAGTGTCCCGGGACCCAGTGAATTTCAGTTGTGATTCTGTGGGCGAGGAGAACCCACGCTCTCTATTTGATCTGCCTTGCGAATCGCTGCCCTGCGCCTGGCACAAGGTGTGCCTATTGTCGAATTGCCGCTTGTGAGTCGCCAAAGACTGTCACCGTTTTGACTCCGTGCTGTTGCGGTCTTTCTCTTCTTTTGACAATCTCCCCGAGCGCGAGTCCAATCGCCCACAGCTCGGTATCACAAACCTCCATACGTCCAGTGCCCAGCTAATTGTGGCGGGTCCTCCATTGATTACCATGCTTGCACACTGCTGCTGCTCCCACTCGGCCGTCGTCAGAGTGTGACCTGTCTGTCCACCACATCCAGACTCCTGCTCCGATATTCGCTTCCTTCTCTCTTGCCCAGCGCTGCGCGGCACTCTTGGGTGTGCTTTTGTTGTCCAGTATCACCGTTTCAACTACCGGTTCTCCGCCCGGGGACGGCCAGCTCATGCATTCAGTTGTCCAGCCGTGTTCACGTTCTATCTCAACTACTCGGCATATCGGTGTGCCGGACGAAGGGTTTGCATGCCGCGCGTTCAGTTCGCTGCTGCATGCATTTGCTAGCCTCGCTGCGAATCGTTGTTGTCTGGAGTCTAAGATCACAGGCGCGGGTGTGAGCCCTGACTCCCTCATTAATGCCCCCCTTGGTGTTGTGGGCAGCGCTCCCAGGACGGACCTCGCTTGCCGATTGAGCAGATGTTGGAAGTCGTCTCGCCTGCTTATTTCATTGGGATCCCACCAGAGCTAGCGTCAATTTCCTGCGACTGCTTGGACACAGACTACTCGGACAGCCCTTATGCATTCTGGTACTACCCCGTATGTCTTTGTGAGGGTTCGGAGTCTCGCTTCTGCCGCCCTGGCTGTCTTCATGCCTCGATTATGGTGCTCGTTGAATGTAAGGTGTGCGTCCATCCAGACGCCCAGCCAGCGCGTCGCCTGTTTGTTGAACCATGTGAACCCGTTCCAATCCTTTATCTTTGCTGTCAGCTTTGGCCAGAGGTGGTTCTTGTGGCCTCGCCTGCGTATAAATAGCGCCCCTTCTGTCTTTGCCGTATCGAACTATAGCCCTCGGCTACTTGCCCACTCAACACTGTTTGCTGGGCATCACTCGAGTGTCGTGACGACCTGATTGACATCGCTTCCAGTCGCCACCCTGCCGAGATTGTCAACAATAGACAATCCTTCGGCTGAGACGTACTGTTTGGCCCACTTAATCAGTCATGAGGTGGAGATTGGGAAGAGGATCGGTGACATGGGTGAGCACTGCGGGACCCCTGCTTCCACTGGGGGACTCTCCATGGCGTTGCCCTCGATTATCATTTCCACTGTTCGTTCTGAGAGAAATCTCTCGGTCCATCGTATAAGGTCTCCATCCATTTGTTTGACCTTCATCAAGTTGACTAGTCTTTCTTTTGCCATGCTTGGGAAGACTGCCTTCATGTCCATGAGAAGCACGCCTGTTATGTGGCCGTTTGTCCGGGCTGCATGAGCTCTGTCAACCATGATAGCCGCTGCGTTGATTGCTGACCGCCCGTTCCTCCTCCTGATTTGTCCGTCGCTCAGTAACCCTGTGCCTTCGGCCTCTTCTGGAAATAGCTCCACGACCACTTTTTCAACCACTTGTCCCATGCAGCTCAGCAAGGATATGGAGCGATACACCTTGAGCTTCGTATAGTCTTCTTTGCCAGGCTTGCAAATCACCACCCCGCTAGCCCGCTTCCAGAATGCTGGGTGTTTTCCCCTGCGAATGGCCTCTTTCGTCAGCCCCACGATTCTCTGTTTATCCCACCCCCAGAGTAGCCGTAAGGCGCCAAAAGACAGCTTGTCTGGGCCTGGGGCTTTTTCGACTGATTCAGAAGAAAGGGCTCGCTGAACTGCTTGCTCTGTGACACATGTGTGTGCGCTTCCCGCAGGGGGTGTCTCGTAGTACTGGTCCTCGTCGTTCGGGACGAAATTCTCGGACCTCAGCATCTCCTGCTTCTCCGTTGCTGTGGTTGCTTGAGTGCCTTCTCTGTCGGTTAAGGCCTCGAGGGTCATGCTCTCTGGAGGGTTGGCATATTGTGCTGCTCGCCACACCTCGGCTCCCCTCAGGATCTGCAGGTATTCACTCCACATTTGGCTATTGCACCACCGAATTGACTTCTGAAGCTCTGCCATCGCCTGGGCGGCTTCCTCCAACTTCTGTCTTCTTCGTCTTTCTCTTCCAACCGCAGTTCTCCTCTCTTTGATGTTGGCGTTCCACCACCGCTTCGATTTGGCACAGATCCTGATCCTCTTTTCTGTGGCGTTGAGAATGCGGCTCATTGTGTCTTGACACCATGCGGCCTCCTGTTCCACCTCGTCTTCTGTGCATTCTGCATCCAGATGAGCTCTCTCCTTCGCTAGTTCCGCCCACAGCATCTTCTTCCTCCGTGTCCTGCTCTGTCATTGCTAGTGTTTGCAACGGGTCGAGAGTACCGGGTTGGTTCCGTTTCCAGCTCCACTCAACACCGGACCGTGGCAATGGGTCTTACCACACCAAAAACCCGGTCCTTTGGAAATGGGCCAGTTTTACCGCCAAAAACCCGGGATTACAACATCACAACTTTGTCTCCAATTAAGTATTTGAGTTCTGATCGTATCATGACATGATCTGTAGGTAGATTGTGCAGTTCAAGCCGCTCTTTCCCTTCCCGATCTGAGATATGTGATCCGACCAATATTTGTTGAGTCGCTATCGAAAACCCGCTAATTTTGCACAAAATTTGCCCATGTTTTCACAGCCACCCAACGAATACCAGTCGGATCGCAAATCAGAAAGCGGGAGGTGAAAGAGTGGCTAGAACTGCACAATCTATGTACTGATCATGTCACGATAAGATGAGAACTCAAATACTTAATTGCAGGCAAAGGAGTAAGAACCGTAAAGTTGAAACCGCAGTCCGGTTCCAACCCGGGCGAAAACGCGCAGGTTTATGTCCGGCCCAGGAAACAAACCCACCCAGACGAAGTGGGTCGGGTTTTTGGCTGGGTCTGGAACCGAACTGAACCGAACCGCCGGCCAAAATGCGGACCACTGGCGGGTCACCCGGACCCGTTGCTAACACTAGTCATTGCAGCTAAGTTCCACCCTACTACCCTCTCGTGATCCGCCACCTCATGCCTGTCCGCTTCAACCTCCCACTCAATAACTTTGTGGTCAGATCCGGCGGTGTGGTCATCAGCCAGTATGAAGCGTTTCGTTATTGCTCGATTCGCTAATGTCAAGTCAATGACTGACTCGCCTTGGTGGTCCTCTCTTGTCCAGTAGTGTGTGGGCTGGCCATCATTCCCAACTTCCAGTCCATTCTCGTCAATCACCTCTTCCCACAAGGTGGTGTTCCGCTGCACTCAGCACCTCGAGTCCCATTGACTGCTGGGTGCATTGAAATCTCCCGCGAGGAGCAATCCACCTTGCCTAATGACTCTCTGCCAGCTTAACTTTCGTGCCATTCTCTCTCCTGCCCGCGTGTCTCTTTGATCGTAAATATTGACAATCCTAGTCGTCTCCTCCCCTCGCCTCCTGACATTGGTGGCAATGACATCGTCGTTCACTTCCCTACTTAAATCCGTCAGCTCATGAACCACCAGACCACTCCCCTTTCGTATCACCGTCCAAACTCCATTTCATTTTCTTATTTCGTATGCTGAGTGGCTGATCCCTTCACTTCCCCATTCCCTCGGTGGCTCCTGCAAGCACACTATGTCCGCCATTTGTTCGACCCCTGTCTCCATCGCCGCAATGGTCCACTCGTATGACCTGGCGCAGTTGTGCTACATCGCTCTGATCATTCGTAGCTCGGCCTCCCGCTTCAGTCTCAGTTCCAGTCGCGGCCATAGTCGCACTCTCGGTCATTGTAATGTCTTCTGCCTCCCCCATTTCCTCCTGTTCCTCCGCATCCACCAATTCCGCACCACTTCCCCTTCTCTCTTTTGCAGTTCCCTTAGGCCTATGTCGAAGCATCTCTCTGTTCGTCCGCAATGCCACTCCAGTGGCTTCGTTCGTGGATGCCCGCCCTGCTGGCCCTATTCACTTACTCTGCCGCGCCGCCTTGGCAGCCTCAGTCTTCTTCGCGCATCTGTTGCTGAATGCAATGTGATTCCCTTTGCAGTTGGGGCTCTTCTCCAGCGTATGACCACAGAGTGATCCCTGCTTCGCTGTGCACCCCACCACGTTGCACTTGTGGTCGCTTGTCTGGTGATGACCAGAGCAGTAGCCACATGTGGGTTTGCTGCTGCACTTGTTCTCGATGTGACCCCATCCACAGCGGAGCTCACATCGGTTGTCAGGGCCCGCGTTCGTGTACGCTCCGACTCGGTACCACACTCCCACCGCCTTGATGCCCTTCTTGACCAAGCCCTTTACCAGTTTGCTCCCCTTCCCAACAAAAACAACTGATGACGCAGCAATTTCTCCGATCTGCCTCCTCTCCCTGATGGCGCGGGGGTTCGCCAGCCACCATACTTGGGTGGGGATTGTCACGCCCTCGTTCTCTGCTTCAAATTCTTTTCGCATCTTCTGCAGGCCTTGTGTGCCTTTTACCATGTACCATACGAGAGGTACTGCATGGATCATCAGCCCTTCCCAAGACTCATTTTCTTCTTCGACATCAACGACTCATTTGTCAACAGTCCTCGCGGCTGTGATGATGATGTAATGGTATCGGAGAGCCATCTCCGCGGTCGCATTCTGGTGCGTGATTGCCGTGATTGTGCCCTCGGCGTTCCTTCTTGCGTTCATGATCCTAATGGGGGCCGGGGCCTGCTGGTGGACAAGTGCTATGTTGATTGCCAAAGCAATTTCTTGGTCCAACTTATTGGGGGGTAGCACGCTCTCGTATGTCCTTGAAATTCGGCATCTCTCTGCAATGCTCAATCACGTCGTCGGGGCGGGGCCTGGGCCAGCGGGCGCCTGCTGACTCTGCGTTCAGGGTTGGACTGTCGCCCACTTTCTGGCCGGAAAAGGTGTTGGCTTAGGTTTAGGTTTGGGTTCGTGTTGTGGTTCAGGCTGCAGTGTAAGTTGCTGTTTGGGTTTGGGTTTTTGCTGCTGCTGCAGCAGCTGGCGCTTCTCTGGTTCTCCATCCTGCGTTGCGCCTGCATGCTGTGAGGCCTTTAGGCTTCCTCCGTCCTGCCTAGCGGTCTCATCTCTTCCTTTCTTTCTCGCTTCCCGGGCCAGTGCTGCTTCGTGTACTCTAGCTTTGGCCAGCACCTCCACGGTCTAGGCCACGATGCCCGTCCCTCATAGCACATCGTCTCTGTGGCTCTCATCCCACTTTGTCTCCCTGTCCTCCAGCCATTCTCCCAAGGCGAGCCATTGTGCTTCTTTACCTGGTGCGTGCACTTCTAGCATTCTAGTCGTCGTATCGAGTGTTTGGTGCAGCTGAGTCACCTCGTGTGGGTGCTGATTCGCTGTTCGCTCTATTCTACTCCTCCAGTCTCCCAGTGTGCTCACTAGCTCTGACGGCGCGTTCCGCAGTCTGTTGCCATGATTGTTAGGTTCCCACTGCTCGCTTGCAGCCACGAAGGACACGCGCGTTGTCTTTCGCGACCTTTGGACCGCCGCACCGCTGGACTCTTCTGCTTCCGCCATGTTCATACCTCTCTCAACTGGGGGTTTCTCAATCGTTCCTCCAATAAGACTATTGCCCTCTTGGGTTGCCATCGTGGCTGGTTGGCCTGATGTCGCATCGTTGTGGTGTGTCGCTCGCGTTTGTCCATCTTCGGTTGCCCAGGGGGGCTGGATGTGACAGTCTAGGGTCAGTTCGATGCTAGATATCGAATGCTGCTGTCCGTATGATGCTCTCTGTCGGAGTTGCTGGGTTATTTCGATGCCACTGTTTCTGATCTTCGCCAAGACTTTCCGCAACTCCACTCAATTGCGTGGATTTCTGTGCGCTTTCTTCTTTACTGACGTGCCGACTCTCCTCCGACGGTAGAGGTGTGCGGGGAGTCTCGTTCTGGGGTCAATGCGATGTTAGAAATTGATCACCGCTGCCCGGTATTTGATTACTATCGTAGTCGTTGACTTAATTCGCCGTTTTTGTTTTGCCAAGACATGGGGTTGGCCAGTTGCTTGAATTTGTTTACATTGGCACTCATCAAACTGTTTAACTCACATCAAGAGGCATCCATGTGAAAGGACTAGGCACCATGGTATGACAGTGTGTTCCTGGGTGCAAAGTATGCCTTTGAATCAAACCACCATGCTACACACCATATGGCCTGAGTATGCTGCTGCCACTGCCTTACAACCATTGGAATGAGGTTCATATGGCCTTCCTTACCAATCTACTGTAATCTACTGAATGTAAACAAAGCATAATCATGGTCATTGACAATCGACTGACTTTGAGGGCAAACTAACAGCCGTGATGAAAGGATATCAACTCTCCTACATTGGCACATGTGAATTTCAAGCCCAATGATTGCAATGATGGTACTCCAAATAATATGGTCAATGAATGTAGACCACCATTCACCAACCAATTCAGCACTCAAATCTGCTCTCACATAAAGATTGACGACTGGCTCTCAACCACCTTCGACTTGCAGACTGATGGCCAGATGGTGTAGCAGAACCACACCATGGAATAGTACCTCCAAGCTTTTTGCAAATATCACAAGACAGTTGGTCAAACTCCTTCCGATAGGGGAATTATCATACACCAATGCACTGTATGGTTCACCTATGATGATCCTGTTTGGGACCCAGTTCCTTTGCAATACCCAGAGGTGGTTCTAGTCACCGAGAAAAACATCTTTATCATTGGAGATCCCAGCGATTGCTACAGTCAACTGGGTAGCCGAGACTTACCAGACCCACTGCAAAACTATTTGAAAGTCCAGTATTACAAGATTATGCATGCTGATGGAAAAATCTTACATCCAACATTGCAGACATAGTGTGGCAGTCCTCTAAGCATTTCGAAACTGGCAGGTTGACATTAATACTTCATTACAACTGTGTGGGACCATACACTGTAGGTGAAGTCATCAATAGGATTGTTTACAATTTAGACCTGCCAAAGAGGATGTGGAACCATAAAGTATTCTGAGTGTCAAAACTTGATTGGCAGATGCCCCCAGTCTTCTATTATCCATTGAGGAATCCTCACCTGATCATCATGAGCAAAGCAGAGGAATTGGAAGTTCATTACGTTCTAGCATTCAAATAACACAATTAGATATCCCATTCGCTCATTCAATGAACAGGGTAGAGATATGTGTATACATATTGGAAGCCAATGGAATCTCTTGTAATTCTCAACAGGTAGTGGATTAGTTACACAGTAGCCATCAAATTAAGCTGCAAATGTATGGGTGAATGGCAGCTGCGGCAAAAGGCAGTAGAGGAAAAGGAATCAATTTGGCATTCTTTTCTTTGATTGCACACAGTCCAGTACACATGGCTTTAGCACACGTTGTACCACCTTCATAACCCAGTCATCATCAGCAAAATATAGAATGGTCTGGAAGCCACATGCAAACCTCCCAGACACTCGAGTTGACCTCACCAGTGGTCCTAAGTAATTCCAGATCATCTCAGGCCCCCCAGGAGCTCAACAAACTGCGCTCAGATGCTGCAAGAACATTCTCAGGTTCACCAGAAAGCACCTACAGTCATGGTGGTGGATTCAAAATGCTACAATATTTGACTTACAGGATAGTCTAATCGTAGAGCAGCCAAGACATCTGTGCAGGTCATAGAGAGACGTCAAGAGTAACTGAGACCTTCTGCGCAGGACTGTGGCAGAATTCCAGAGTAGCAGTTGAGACCTCTACACAGCTCAGCAGCAGACATTAACCTTGGTGTGGTATTCTCACAGCAGTGGTACTTAGGGTCTCATACCAACAAGCCATTTTGTGTATCATATTCATCTTTCTTACAATTACAAGAAGATTCACTACAGCATACTATGGCACGTATTATCATTCTAAGTCTATCTATATATATACACAGCACCAATCTTGATGGAGACAGTGATTGACCGCAATTGGAGGAGCATCAGGAAACACCAATTGAAAGCACTTAGAGTTGAATTTGGAGGCCATGATCATGCCAATGTGGGGATGCACATGGACAGAGGCAATGATCGAGTGAACTCAGAGATGCACCTGTAGGGTATAATAAAGTGAATGCGGAAATACAGTCGGAGGGCATGATAGAGTGAGTGTGGGGATACAATCGGAGGCCATAATTGTGTGAACTTGGAGGATGGGATTGAGTGAGTATGGAGATGCACTTGGAGGCTATGATTGTGCGAATTTGGAGGCTGTCAATAAGGGCTTTGGAGATACACTTGGAAGAGAACATGGAGATGGTCAATCTGGAGGCATTCAATCTGGAGGCGGTCAATCGGGAGGAGGTCAATCGGGAGGCGGTCATTTGGGATGCGGTCCATCGGGAGGCAGTCAATCACGACATGGTCACTCTGGAGGCAGTCAATCTGGAGGCAGTCGATCTGGAGGGCGGTCGATTTGGAGGTGGTTGATTTGAAGGCTGTGGATTTGGAGGCCGTCGATCTGAAGGCCATCGTACTGGAGGCCGTCAATCTGGAGGCCGTCAAACTAGAGGCCATCAAACTTGAGGCCATCAAATTGAAGGTCGTCACACTGCAGGCTGTCAAACTGGAGGCAGCCAAACTGGATGCTGTCAAACTGGATGCCATCAAACTGGATGCCATCAAACTGGATGCCATTACTCTGGAGACCGTCAAACTGCAGGCCGTCAAACTGCAGGCCCTCAAACTGGATGCCATTACTCCGGAGTCCGTCAAACTGGAGGCCGTCAAACAGGAGCCTGTCAAACTGGAGGCTGTCAAACTGGAGGCCGTCAAACTAGAGGCCGTAAAACTGGAGGCCGTCAAACTGGAGGCCATCAAATTGGTGGCCGCCGAATTGGAGGCCGTCAAATTGGAGGCCGTCAAACTGGAGGCCGTCAAATTGGAGGCCGTCACACTGGAGGCCATCATACTGGAGGATGTCAATCTGGAGGATGTCAATTGGGATGCACAACAGGAGGTCAGAATGTATTCATTAGTTCACTTATAATCATGGAAATGCAAAGTGTAGATTACATCATGGTCTGCCAAGAGCTGAGAGATCAGAGACTGGCTGGGAGTGGGAGATAGTCAATCTTTGGTTGATGCTGTAGTCAGTGTATGCTGTACACGGTGGACGGTATACTCGGGGTATGCGGCACTATGTGTACACTGTACTCGGTATTAACTCATCATTATGGCATGGGGAGATATAGACGGATGACTCAATTTCCTGTTCTCGGGTGATATTAGAGTTGACGATGAGAAAGAGAGAGATGAGACGAGATGGGAGAAATTCTTATGAGCAACTGAGACTTCTGGGCGTTTCATGTGCAGACCATATCACCATTCCTCAAGTGGCAGGTATGACTCCCGATTCGGCAACTCAGCACACTGATACTAGATATTGTATATTCAATCAGGCAAGTTGTACACCTGATTTCCCACATCCCCTTTTATCCACCTCATTGTTCTCTTTTTCTCATTGACAACTCTACCATCATCGCAGAATTCGAAGATACATCATTCCTCTCTATATCTCCATGCAATGATCTTGAGTTAACACAGATTACCGCATCCACCAAGTCCAGCATCCACCAGGTCCAGCATCCACCAAGTCCAGCATCCACCAGGAACATCATCCACCTCAGATTGATTGTGATCCCTTCATTCGCACAATTACGAGGTGACCCCTAAATTTAGTTTAGGCTTCCAGCTTGCCTCCCTACAATATCGGCTGCCACCAGCCAGCTCTCCATGAGAGCTCTAATGAATAGTCAACTCCTCATATTCCCCCAGTTGTGAGTTTACTAATCGATGCATAGAGTCTTAGCACCCTTTGCACCTTCTGATTGATTGCCTCCAGATAGTCCGCTTTCAGATTGACCACCTCCAAGTACTCCTTCAACTTCATTCAATCATGGCCTGCAGGTGCATCTCCAAACTCACTTGATCACATCTTCCAAGTTCCCATGATCATGGGTTCAAAGTGCATCCCCAAACTGGCTCGATCACAGCCTCCAAATCCGTACCATTGTGGCCTCCAGGTGTATCTCCAAACTAGCGCACATACGGCCTACATGTGCATCACCAAGCTTGCTCGACCACAGTCTCAAAGTTAACACAATCATCGCATCAAAATGCATCTCTGAGTGCACTTGATATCAGGCCTCCAACTGTATACCCAAATACACTCAGTGATGACATGGAAGTTGACATTCTCATACCATCCAAATGCATCTCTAACTGACTTGATCACAGTTTCTGAGGGCATCTGTGAGTTCACACGATCGCTATCATCAGGCGCACATCACATTGTACTCAATTACCACTGGCAGCCGGTGCAGATATACCGTATGTAGATGGACAGCGATATAGATACTGCGATACTTCGATATATCAATGAGAGTAGAAATGGAATATGTTAGTTTTAACAATTGATCAATGATAAGTAGCATCTATGATTTCCAGGTGCACCAGTGATGTTCCCAAAGAAGATGTTGTTTTTGCTGGACAGTTCTACAGTAATTCGAGGTGCTCCCCAGCTTGTCACCAGCTCTTTCAAGCTTGTCACTAGCACTCTGATGCTTCTCACTGGTGCTCACAGTTTCGTCAGCAGCTCTCCCAGGCTTGATGCCTGTGCTCCCAGGTGCTCCCCAGGTCGGCACCAGACCTCCGATGGCATCCCATATTTTTGCCAGCGCTCCCTGGTCAATCTGATGGCCACTGCATCAGTCCAGTCAACACTGGGATTTGGCCACTCTGTAATTCTGGTCAGACAACTCCCAAACACTCCCAGTGGCTCCCAGTGACAAAAATTCATTTAGCTGATGAATATGAGGTGGATTGTCCCTGTGTACAATAACCAATGGCAGATTTTGGGATTTGTTTCTCTTATGTTTGTTTGCTTCTCTTTATATGCAGATATGCAGTGTATGAAATCTGTAGCTAGGCAGGGGATGATAATCTGGTCAGGTCTTGTGCTAAAGATTGGGATTCCTATGCTGCCAGATAATGTGAACAGGTAAGGTGCAACCACAAGTCAACTGCTTATCAGAATTATACCACCTATATATACATGTGAGACCACTCTGACCCCATATGCATCTGTGTTTCTACAAATTCAATCAATTCTCAAACTTAGCTGGATACAGGTGAACATACCCTGACAACAATATTCAATAACCTATTACACTTACTTTCCAATTCAGCCTCTCATTAACAATCCAATTGATTTTTAATAGTCTTACCCATACCAACTGTTGCTATCCAGTCATATATTACAGATAGTTATAGTAAGTGTATGTGTCCTTCTAAATATCTGATTTGTGATCAATATATATTAGGTAATAGTTGTAGCTATATTTTAAATTGATCAGCAAATACATTAATTAATAGTTAATTTTATTTTACAAATTCTTCTGCTGAAATTCTATCTTAACATCTAAGTAGTAATATACTACATCAGGTTTGTTAAGATTATATTCAAGCTACCTGTCAATATATTCATTCTATTACATTATCTCTCTTATCTTTTCCTCTAGTTCAATATCAGTATATATGCACCCAACCTCCATAGCCTATTTTGATTTTGAATGATATGATTTCTGAAACTATTGATGTTTACAGTCCGAGGTGCTATTGCAATTCCACATCTTGCATACATACTTACCTAGTTATTTGGAGTATGAAGTAATAATATATAGTCTGTAAATCTATAACTTATAACAGGTGAATCTTATATTAACTTTGAAACCTAAAGTTAAACAATTTGAGATAAATGGATACAGCTGATTCACAATAACTATTTCCAAGATAAGGTAAATGTCCAGTCACAAGGGCCAATTGACTGTAATAATGATACCAATTCAGAATGCAGTTTTGCAGAGATTTACCATAGATATATGTTATTTCTACATACTTCTTTAATTGTATTGTTAATCTCATATATCTAATCTATGAATCAATAGGGGACTTTAAACCCTGTCTTACTGGTTAATATTACTGATTGAGATAGTATTGTTACTCACAATGATCTGTAAAATGAAATAATTTTATCATTCTATTGCCACTGATGATATAGTCTAACAGTAACATATTATAGTTAGTAGTATTTAAGTTGTACTATCATATACAACTATTGAAAGCTGGAGTGAATTTAGTGTAACTAATAGGCAGCTTCAAGTGGAAAAAGCTACAAAATCAATTTACATAAAAGTGTCAATTGAAATTGTAGAAATTCACAAATATAGAATTATATATAGCAAGATTTAAAAAGAGGTGATTCTATTTAAGAACAATATCTGATATAAAAGAGATGGCCACCGTGGTGTAGTAGTATTACTGCTCTACAACGGGCTGCATGGTATAGGTTTGAATCCCAGTGGCATCTCCGCAATGATAGGACTGGTATATCCTTTACCTAGTCATGAATTGAATGGTACGGAGTGTGGTATACAGGGTTCGGGCTTGGTGGAAAGGGGAAGCAAGGGTAGAGGGTGAGAAGCTCATCATCTAGCTGGTTTACCCGGAGGGGGAGGTGATTTAGGTACTGTCATACTCTAAGTTGAGTGAATACAGAATGATTAAAACAAAACAAAAAAATATCTAATATAATTTCAAGTTTAGTACAGATGTACCAGATACATCAGTGAAAGAAATTTCGATCCGGGCAGAATAGCTCCGTCACAGTGGAAGGGCTCCGTCAGAGCCGTCAGAGACACACCTGTGGCGGATTACTCCACGCCTGGCGTCAATACCACCCGTTGCGTCGCATATCACCATCCGATCGTACCTACCCCTTTTCTTCCAGCTCTGTCTCTCTCCTATTTCCACCAGACACACTGGGGTTGTGGCCAACTGTGACCATACAGCGGAATGGGTTCATTGGGTACGCACATGCATCGGGATTGCAATGCAATGGGTGATACTGCAAAAATCTCTCCTCATGTTCCTTCTACCTGCGCCCAAAATGCAATTCTCTCTGTACTAATTATACACATCATTCCAAGATGCCAGATATTTGTGGCTATTGACAATCCATCGCTCATTCTGTCCGTCACCTGTCTTACTACTTGTAGATATCTCTTGAAATACGTGCGCACAGCCGATGATGATTCCCACACCGAAAACTTGCAAAGCAACGGTGGATGGTGGCTTGCTCACTAGTACAAATTTCGAGACACAATCCAAGTTACCCGAGTTTTCAGGTATTGTGGGGAGCACCAGGGCTAACCAATATGCAACGAAAGCTCCATCCTAGTTTAGGAGCTTGCTTTTGAATAGTCGTTGTAGTTGCCACAGGAGACTCCCATTCAGCATGCCAAAACACCTCCCCGGGTGTTACTTCACTCACACCCAGTCGTTCCATTGATCCCCTCCGCACCAGCTCTGGCTTCCTGTGCATCGACACATCTGAGATTTGCATTCACCTTCTAAACCCTCAACTTGAACCTTACTACCATAGCAAATGCAGAGCTCCATTGCATGCAGTGGTTCATCTGATATATCCGTCCTGTTATGACTCTTATGCTTGATGAACTGCTGAGTGTCGCGGTTTATTGCCACATGGTTCCTTGTGTCTTGTGTATTGTCGAGTATTATTCTGAACTCTTTGATCATAGAGTCAGGATGCTTTCCATCACGGCAGTTTTGAGGTACCATGAAATCTGGCTTTGCAAATGACTGGGAGCACAGGGGGGGCAGCCAGATCTGCACCGAAAGGGAGGATGTTGCACACGGCAGCGCTGGTATCCCGAAGCTGAGTGAGTGCTTGGAGATTGCGCTCTCTGATTTTGAAGGAGAGAATGCGATGGTGAAAGGTGATCACTTGCGGCAGGTAGTTGAGATTGTGATTGGAGGGGTTCCAGTGGACGTTGGGGTTTGTTTTATGTGCCTGTTCATGTCTCTCGGGAGATTACTGTTGCAAGGCTCCGTATCGACGAATCTGTTCTACCAAATGTGAAATAAAGTGGATTTGTGGAAAGTTGAAGTCAGCCTCCAACTCCTTGGAAATGGCTATCTCATGACTGATATGATCCCGCGAGGTCATCGTTTCAGGCCACATCTTGGACGGCGTCAAAGTTGCAGCATTTGTTTTCTGGTTTACCTTTCGCTTCTTTGTGAGTTCAGTTCTCAGGGAATTAGCTTTGGCCTTCCGCTGTTTGTCGGCGCAGCCGAGTACAAAAACATCTGTGAATGTGTGAGAATGACGCAAGGCGTCCTCCATGTGGCTCAATGTTGCATCATTGTGACATTTATAGCAAGCATACATATAGAATTCTAATAATGCCTGTGTGCACTCATTGGCATGATTGAATATGGGACGCTGAGCGGGTCTTCCGCCCCGTAGAGACTGGGTCTCAACTCCAACCAAGTACTGGCCCATTTCCTTCATCTGGTTCCCATTCCATTGAGAAACTTCCTCATATGACTTATTTATTAGTGTGCGCTCATGGTAAGGAGGCACGAATAACCAGGTTGCATTGTCCTTGACGAGCTGTTTGTGTGTCGTCATGAAGTGGACTATCCACTTCTGGAGGTGGTCAAGCATGCCAATCTGCATTGTATGGAAGAGGTCGGGCTTCGGGAGGTTGCTCACGTTACAGGGATTATCTGGAAACATGTTGCATGCTCGGTGAACGTGGCGCGACAAGAGTTCCGCATAGGCTGCCTTGGTGTGGACATGGCTGAGCGTTCTATATAGGCTGTGATCCTGCCGGGGGTGTTGCTTGTCAGGAGGGAGATCTCCAAGTTTGTTCTTTGGACACTCGCACCAAGAACAGACATGCCACTCGAGATGATGTAGGTTGCTATACTCAGGGCAATCTGCAAGCCATGTTGCTAAAACCGGTTTGCAACACCTGAAGTTACCCTCTGCACAGAGAACAGTGTAATACCCACACTCCGGCTGGGATTTTGTTGACAGGTGAGTGGTTGGAGAACGCGCCAGAGTACTTCATTCGGCACCTCTTGGTTTGTTTGTTATGGCTCATCCTGCCACTGCTGAGGACTATCGCGGTTCTTGAGCGGAATTGGCAGGAGATCGACCATCACGACGCTGTGGGTTGAGGGTATCTGGCGGATCTTCGAAGATAGATTGCCAAATGTCATATATGCAGGCCACTCTTTTTGATCGGTAGCAAAATTCGAGAGATGTGTTCTGTCACACTTGAAGATCAATGGAACCAGTGTATCCCCCCACTCTGAGGGTTGACTTGATGTCGATTAGCACGTTATTATCCCCCAGTATCTCTCGTTACCTGTGTCTCCCACCAGCAGTCTGCAGTGTGAATTTCGGTATAGAGGCATTCCAGTGGCGTATCGCGGTCGAAGTAATGCTCAGCGGCGTAAATGGGATGCTCAGCGTAGGCTAGCTGCTGCATTAACCATCTCATGCTGTTGATGATGTCTTGACTCCAGTTTGTGATTGGGCATTGGTGATTGTCATTCCATCTCATCCTCGAGAGTGTGTAGTTCCCACTCCTCGAGATCCTGATCATGTGGCATGCTAGCCACGAGCTTCTGGAAGCCATCCCTGTTTGTAAAGGTTGGGAAACGCAGAGCGGTGTTTTCTTCCTTCCCTACCTTGTCATATTATATCTTCAAACGCTTCTTCATGATCCCGCACTGGGTATATTTCTACTCTTCAGGGGTCGCAAACGGGCAGTGAGGATTGTTTTGTAGGTTTGTCTCAAGAAAACCCTGAGCATCGTGTTCCTATAACTCAGCAATATAATCGCTCAGCTGAGTGCCAGCACCGGGGTATGTTTCCATACGCGGCAGAGGAGGTGGCAGTCGTTGAGACTCGGAGTCTGTGATGTGTTCAACGTGTTCAAGGCAGGGAAACATGATCAAGTCTTCGACCGAATCTACGTTAGCGTTGGATTCATGACGCTGACCAGGTTTAACGCGTCGGGGCGTGCTGCGAATAGTCAGATTCTTCTTGTGTGCAACTTGAAGGTGTTCAGGATGGTGTAATTTGATATGTTTAAGTCGCCAGCTGTCTGAGGTGAACATCTTTTGCCATGAAAATTTGGGGCAAAGGAAAGGGGTCTTCTCTCGCATTGTTGGCAACATGCGAGGAGTGGAGCATACACTGTTGAATGGGACCAAAGTTGGTGCTGGGCCTGACCAGCCTGGTGTGTAAGGCCACGAGACTTTCAGCTAACTTGACAGATTCATCGAGCCTCAACACCGTCACAAGGAGGTTCCTTACATGCCAGGAGTTGCAAAACTGCTGCATGCATGATGTCCCATAATACTATGAATAAAATAAAACCAATACAAAACCCATAAATGAAAGAAACCCTGAGCCATTGAAAACCCTTGCGATGTGTGTAGTAATCAATGCCTGAGATACATAGATTAGAACAAAGGAAATGAACAAGACAAAAACCCAACCCACACCCAAACCCAACAACCATCGCCACATCTGCAACGCGAGGACTTGTTCACTACTCGCATGCTTAGCCATCTGGGATTGCCTCAGGGAGAGGGACATTGAGGTGAGGGATGTCGGGGAGGGGGACATCAGGGAGACTGTTGCCTCCTGCCAATGCACTGAGTACCTGCTGATCCACATCGACATCTGAGGTGTTTTCGGCTGCCTTAGCGTCTTGCAGAGTTGGCACCCCTGGGCGAGGTATTTTCAGCATCATAAGCCACAACAACGCCCACCCACTGAGGGGATCAGTCTCCGGAGTTTGTGATAGTGGGCGAGGCTCCAGGGTTTGTGGTCGCACGGCAGCCGCCGGCGGTTGTGGCTGTGGGGTCTGCTCGCACGTCTCATTGGCTTGCTCAGGTAGCACAGTTGGCATATTATCTACCATGGTATCTACATCATCAGCCGAGGTATTTACCATCTCTCCCTGGCAAATCATCTGAGGTTCTTTGCCATCATCGTCATCCTCATCCTCCTCCTCCTCATCGTCATCCTCCTACTCATCTTCCTCCTCGTCATCGTCCTCCTCTTCATTTTCACCGTCCCTTTCCTTAACCACATTGTCATCTGAATCAACACTTTCCGGTGCGTCCACGTCATCCTCCATGCGCATATCCCCATCGGGAGCATGCTCTGAGTCACATTCGCTGTCCAATTCTTTGGTAGAGTCGGTATCATCATCTGAGGTAATTGACATGGCAGGCATTGCTTCCAGGTGAACATATACCTGTTCTAGTTAGCCCTCCGTGTCCAAGTCCGCCTCATACATTTCCTACTGCAACTGCAGAGCAACGGCATCACAGATATCATCACCCCCTGGGGTTCGTTTATCATTACCGTTCCCCTTATCATTGCCCTTCGGCTGCCTCTTCCCTTTCCCCCTCCTGTCCTCGGTTGCCTTCGCTTTCCCCATCCCATGCTTCGTTCCCTTGCCTTCCCTGGTCCCTTGCTCACAGCCCCACATGTCCTCCTCACCCTCACCGTCGTGATTGTCATTGCCATCGCCAGGACGGCTCATTCCACCGCTCGGCATTTTGGCATCTGCCCAGCTCTCATCATCATCATCGTCGTCGATTATCTCATGACAATTCAGTGGTCTAACAGCCAGGAAGTCGCCTGGTATGTGCTGCCAGCACCTTGGCAGCCCAATCTTTGCCCTGGGATCATTGCTACCGTACCAAGAGAATCCTTCACGAGTGAGTATAACTTTCCCCAAGTTGGTTGCCTGATGAATAGAGCAATCAACCTGATCCCTGAAGGCACAGGGGTTGTCCCAACTCCAATTGTCCACTTGGTCGCGGGTTATGTCAAGCTATTGCCCCATATATGAACGGAAGACTGCCCACCACTGCCGAAATGGCGAACCTCTGCCCCTGCAGTGTGGCGACATCTGCTGGAATTGTGATATGTGGCGAGTCGTGACTGGATCAAGAAAGATTATCTCATAAAAGAGGTCCCATGCCCTCACATCCTTGGCGCCTCAAACATTGTGTATCTGTTTGAGTCCACTGATGCGTTCCGAGATGAATCCCTGTATACAGTCCTGATTCAACAACAGGCATTGAATTTTAACCGATGTTGGCATTTTTGCCCTAGCAGTTGCCTTCCCCTGTCTGTTGCGGCTGCTCTTTGGAGCTATTGCTGCGAGTTGAGAATGAATCTACATCCGAGGCGTTAGCATTATGATTCAGTTGAATATAGCGGAAGGAAGCCCAGAGAGAATGTACAAAGTTGTGTAGGTTATCAGGTGTGTTTTGGAACGAGAGGTGTTCTTTGGCGCAAGTCACATGATGTTGAAATAGTTCAGGATGCTGGCAGTTTGTTCAATACCGGAGGCAAAGAGAATGGAAGTTTAGGCGGCAAGAAGGGATATATATACGTGAGTTCCTGCTATTTCCCGGTTCAACTTGTGAGATATGATAATTTTGATTCACATCCTGCGTTTTGTTGGTTAATGAACACCCACCGGCCTAGCCTTCTTTTTGCACATCCACCAGGCACTTCATGAATGAGAAGCCTCAAGACAAGTTTTAGTACTCGTGGTGAGGCAAGTTTGCGATGCCAGGCATTGCTTTTGCATAACACACGACTTTTACTACTCAGATCTTGTGCATCTAGGAGCAAATTGAGTAGTTCTCAGGTTGTCCCAACTGTGCAACCATCGAACACAGCTACCAACATGCCTAGTGGTGGAAAAAGCACATGCAACTGATGTCATAGGATAGAGAACAGGTCATTGTTCGCTTTGTGATGCGTTTAGCTTTGCCCAAGGGGGATGTCCACCGGGAAACTGAAGATATACAAAATCGATGGTTCGAAGTATTGTGCCAAGAACGAGTGCAATATTATGATATTCGCACCAAGAAGGCATAAACACCCTTCAAGCGGTTCAATTAGACCTTCAGATGTTGCTGTAACAGTGAATATCAATGCTGAGTTCAATCATAGTTTGATCTGATGGCAGTTAACCGCATGATCGAATGCTTTTCAAGGGATCTCGTCCCTGTGTATTATCACGGTTTAGAGTCTGGCGCAGTCTACACTGCGTCTCCCTTTTGTGTCGAATCCCTTCATGGTCACTCAAATAGGAGTCTACCTCGCCTGTCGTTGCATATACATGCAGAGGAAATTATTCCTATATTCTTAAAGTGGAACATCTATATTGCACTATGCCTTCCGAAAGCCCTCACCCTTCATGACACCAGTCGTACAAAATGTTCAAAGTCTTGGGAATCACCAGAACCAACAAATGTGTGGGAATTCGGGGAATTCTCGGCTTTGCCCTGCTAAGAGACACATTTCTGTACCGGCTGGCAAGAGGGATTCCTCTCTAGTAGGGAGTTCTGTAGCTGCTACAATCCAAGGTCAGAACTCCACCCCCTCATCTTCGCTAAACAATTCTCACATTGCATATATCACTCAATGGGTGGCTTCCACTCTGTCTGCCACACAGTGACGGGGAATTAATACTCTAACCGCCATGCTGGGTACACGCAGTCATAGCCCACCAGCACCCAGACGAACCTCACAGACGGACTCAACGGATCGCATTGTATGCAGCCCCGCTTTCGGCATTGCTTGCACTCCCACTACTCTCAGTCATCTTGAAACCCTCCCTACCCCCATCCCTAATCCAGAAGCCTGCGTGATCATTCCAAATCCACTGCGAACGCGAGCTACAGAAAGGAATCAGAGACAGAGGTAGTGGCAATTGCAACCGAAGGCGGTGTCTACACCTCTATCCATGGTCCGCGGCAGTCGCAGCATCCATCGATTAGGTAACTCAGAGATGACCTGTCTTGTATTTGCAACCGGCAGACTTCGGGAGCTCCGCATGTGGAACAGACCGCCGGTTATGAGTGCAAGCAAGTTGGAGATGGTAAGTTATGGAACGTAACGCGTTGCAAAAGCATTCACTGAAGCCCCACACTAGCAGACAATGGAGAAGTACTGGAACACCGCTATGCAGCAAAACAACATTTGGTCCATAGCATTTGAGGCATGCACCAAGGAGATCTTAAAAGAGGTATGCTGAAGCAATGGCCCACGTTGGATATAACATGCTTGAACTGGTACCAGGTTCGAGCACAAGTCACTGAGGTTAAATCCCATTTTATTCAATCAGCAATGGACAATATAGCAGAGCTGTATGATGTCCACCGCTTTGAATCTGACGCAGAGTGTTTGGAATTCATTGATTCCTCTCTGGCAGACCATAAGTATCTTTTTCCGGTAGTAGAGCGTGTGGAAGGTGGTGTATGCGGTGCAAATGCAACACAGAGAGAGTTGAAAGCAGCTGACGAATCGCCAGAGTCCACTTTACTTACTGGCGGAACCAATCCCGGGGTAAATCTAGATCAAATTTTATCATCAGGCGAATAACCGCGGTTAGTATGCTGATGGATTATATAATTCCATGATGGATGGCAAGGGCGGTCATATACCCTCTCCTCTGATCATGTTTTCTTGCCCCGCATTGTGCCATCCTCTGTTGGAGTGGCAAAAGAACACAGGTGTTCATCCAAAAGATTCCAAGTCCAAGCTGAAAGCGGACAGACCTGATCCCTCGAACTGCTTCAACTACAAACTGAAGGTGGTAAGAATACATCCAGCTGCGCTCCAACGGGTCGGAATTTGTTAACCTCGCCAGGTGTTGCAGACACATATACATTCTTGATGAATACATGGAATACACTACCAGAGAGCAACCAACAGAGGGTGTATAAAAACGCTCTTGCTACAGTCATGAGTCAGATCCGACAGGCGGAGAACCTAACACCTGCCATGGTCATCAGCGTGGACGCTGTGTGTGTCGACAATGGTATTGCTCCTGACTATTTGACCTCCGAAGTGGCTCTTGAGGTGCCAGAGATTGGAAGGACTGACCCAAACAACCCAATAGACAACCACTGTGCAGATGACAAACTGCATTTCGGGATGCCAGGGGGCAGAGGGGATTACACAGATGAAGGTGATGATAGCGACGAGCACGGTGCCATCCTCACCGCCCGCTGGCAACGACGGGCCGCGACTGAACTTGCGTGGTTTGACCTGGAAACCAGTGGTGGTGACGGGTATGAGGGCGCCAATGTCAATGATGCGGATGCCGATGAGGAGGACAAAGCATCGCAAGCCGATGATGGATCAACACAGAATGTGGAGAACTGAGGGCATAGTACCAGAGAGTGTAAAGATTGGACGGTATATTTCAGACCTGTAAAAGATGACTATGGTGGAGAGAATGCGACGGGAAGTGATGTATCTGAAGCGACGACTGTATCGTAGTAAGTGACAAAATCTCAAAGCTAAATATATATGGGGAGAGTGAGGCATCTGATATATAGCAATAGCGGAGAGGTAAGACTTGACACTCGGCTGGAGCAAGGCATAAACATCTCCTGGCGTTGTGTAAAATGGTACAGCAGAACTGCAGCCCCTGCGAAGAGTGTAACACACGTGTCGTTCTGATGGTGAGTATAGCTCACCATATTCTGGGTGCACAGTAAAGCAGGTTGGTATGCAACGCGACCCGTCGCCTGGGCAATGGGAAGCGTGTAATTCTCTGTCTGAGCGTACGAGGTCCTGTCAGAGCTGTCAGAGCCATCCGGAACACCCGGGTGTTTCTGATGGAAACTAGGGTTGTTGCTGATATATTCAAATATTGAATAATTTGGAACTAAGCTAATAACTTTAAAGGTTAAATGCTTTAGATAAAACTGAACAAATGCAAGTATTAGCTACTAACAGTAAATAAATGTAATTTGCATACTTAATATTAGATATATCTTTGCTAAGTAGATAGTTGAAATACAGCTACTAGAGTTAATATTAAATACCTTTCTCTATACCCCTTCTTTCTTCTCTCACCTTATTCCTTTTCTGTCTTGCCATCTCTTCTCCCTCGTTCTCTTCATCTCCTTTACCCCCAATTCTACTGTGCAACGTATTGCCCGGACATAATTTGGTCAAACACTATCATGGACAGTCACTTACACGCTTCAATGCATGAGTCTCTTGACTATGAACATCATTATATTTCACTCGTTCCTTGGCATTTTGCTTCCACCCTTCTCCCAGACATGCATAGTTTTTAAGTAATCTTAAGACCAGTAGCCGGGCCTAGTACCATAGCTGAATGTGCACCAGACTTTTGGAGCCCTCCAAGTACAAAATGAATTCAAAAGATGGCATAAGTCTATATGAAGGGTCACGGACGAAAGTACGAATGAAACGCACTAAGCAACGAGAAAAGTAGTAGGGAGATTCTTGATAGGTAACGCCCCGGAATTGCCAAAATTGGAACTGAAAAATAAACTGTTATGACATGAAAACCTTGAAACGCCCGCTATAAAGTTAAGAAACACATGTATAAATACTCGCAATCCTAAATGCAAACTCACGCCGCGCGGTATCATTCTCTACGCGTCTCCTCAAGCCATTCAATATGCATCTTTCCGTCGATTCATAGCATGACCAGTTATCGGGACTCAAAAGAGACAGATGCTTGTTTAGGTGTGGAATGATAGCTCTCCATCCTGGATAACATGGCAGCAGACGTAAAATCGGTCGTAGCTTCGAAGCTAGCTCGTGTCCGCTCTGTCGATAAGCGGATTCTATCAAAACTTGCTCTCGCTCTATCCATACTTGGTCGGTGCCTTTCAAGCGAGAATCGACGTGGGGTGAATGTGCCTCCTGTACCACGATATCCAGACCCGTCTGTACCGTCACTACCATTACCACTGCCCCTTTTGCCCCTGGTTGTGGCTGTAGGAGCAACGCTTGGGGGATAAATAGGTCGCAACTCATCGTCTTGCTCAAATTGATGACTGGGAGGCTTAACTATATCCGACGTTGTAGAGGTTGCAGCCTCTACAGGCACAGGTGATTTCTTGTACAGATGAGCAAATTTACCTTGTCGAACTTGCTCGCGAATGATGTCAATATCCCGGGGAAAGAAAAGCTTTTGAACAACTTTGGCGGCCATTCGGGGAAGCAAACAAACAATAACAGTAAGAAGAATTGTTGCCCAAAAAGACAGGGCTCCAAAGACCTGACCGGCAGCTGAGTAAAACGTTCCGACGGACTTGAATTGCGAGTAAACACCAGTCCAAAAAAAGACGAGAATAGTGCTGATGGTTATAATCAACGCAAAGAGCCAGTCCCATCGGTATTGGTTAATAAGAACATAGGTGTTGACAACTACAATAGCAGCACAGGCCACGTAAACACCCATTTGCTCCCGACCATTGAGGTCTCTCCCAGTTGGGCTAGCAAATCCCCCCAAATAGAACACTAGATATGTCATGAAAAAGCACATGACAGATTGATAAATACCATCAATCATGTATATCCTGTAAGTCATTAGTGTTATGCAACGCATCTATCCACAACGATGTACATACCAGAACTTTAGTTGGGTCCACTCCAGGCGAAGAATACCACGCCGATAAAGTTGAGGAACAGCCAGAGAAACTTTATCATCTACATCCTGGTCGAGGATTCCCATAAGAATAACGGGCAATGAAGTGAAAGCGAGGTTGTACAGAAGAATGTATGTATACTCAAAGAGATATGATCCATCAAAACTGTTGAAGAGTTGATACCAAAATAAGGCAAAAGTCCAGACAATATTCTATGCTAGATTAGTTTATGCAGGAAGGATTTAATTGGATTGGCTGACCTTATAAAAGAAATTTGCCGTCATTTCTGCAAGCCGGCGATAAGACCATCGTCCATGGACCAACACAAGCCTGCTCAGGAACCGAAATTGACCAATGGCATAATCGGAGCACATAACTGCCTGCCTGCCCTCTTCACCAGCAATACCAACCCCTACATCTGCTTCTTGGATCATGGCAACATCATTAGCGCCATCTCCTATCGATAACGTCATGACATCTAGACCCTTCTTGACCATCTGGCATACGGCTGCCTTCTGACTAGGGCTAACACGGCAGCATAAGACGGCTTTGCACTGCTTGCAGAGTAAAAGGAATTTTGGCTTTAGCTCATCTTCTAAGACCAGCTTCAGCGCGTCACCATCTATTACCAACGCATGCGTTCCTGCAGGGGGGTTGTGGTCCTTCTTCGCAAGCTCAAGTTCTTCGGAAGACCCTGTCATGTTGAACTGGTCTTGTAAATACTGGTCCAAGAGGGAGGCAGCAGCTTCGGGGTTGTCCTCCTCAACCTTGAAAACGATTAAATCCATACTGTTGTCCAACAGGTTGCAGGAGAATCCAATATTGATAGCTGTTTCAACTTTGTCTCCAGTAAGAACCCAAAGTTTGATGCCAGCCTCAGCAAGAACTGCAATCGTGTCCGGAACACCGTCCTGCAAACGATCTTCGATGGCGGTACCACCTAACAAAGTGAGGTCCCGTTCGATGGCATCAGAAATTTCCTCTAGCTTATCCTCGCGGTTATGAACGGCCGCAGCGGCAATATCGTGCTCTTTACTCCAGGCTAGGTATTCTTCTTCTGATAGTTCCTTCTCAGCGATGCACAGTGTTCGCAACCCTTCCCTAGCGAAAAGTTCAAGGTGTTCCGCGGTTCGGAGGCGCAATTCAGGTTGCTCTCCTTTTCGTAATCTCGAGTAAATGACGCTGTCAGCACCTTTGCAGAAAAGAAAGATTTTCCCAGAGTCAGGCATTCGCACGATTGCACTCATTCTTTTCCTGGCGGAATTGAATTCTAATGTGCTGAGGACTTCAAATTCCTTTTCCACCCCTTGGACATTGACCGTTACCCCATGTGTTGTCCGATTCATCAAACTGTAACCACAGTCCCGAGCGGTAGCCACTAGCGCGGCCTCATCTGGTGATTGAGCTTTGAAATCAATTCTTGGGGGGTCTTCAGAGAGACGATCAGGTAAAACTGTATGGCACAAAGCCAGGACTATCATGAAGTGGGCGTTTGCCTTTGCTTGTTCCTCACCAGAATTACCACGAAGATCGGCCACATATTCCGAAGATACAAATGTCATTTTTTCTTCGTTTAGGTAAGGGTTGTTGCTGATCAGGCGAAGGTTGTTGAGCATTTCCACACGGTCCGCATTTATTTGCGCACGCATTGTTGCGCCAGCTTCCTCCACGTTGATGCCCTGGCGTTTCTGCATACCCGCTTGTGCTTCAGTATAAGCCTCGCCATAAGGAACGCCATTAACGGTACACTTTTTGAACTCCATGACATTTTGCGTTAAAGTGCCAGTCTTGTCAGAGAAGATGTATTCAATCTGACCGAGGTCATCTGAAATATTCCAAGACTTTGGAGTGCATGGATAGTCGAGCTTGTCGTAATACATATAGACATCACTGTAGATGAAGAAAGCTTGTGCAAGCTTGATGATTTCAATGCTGATGTAAAGGGAGATAGGTACTAAGTTTTGGAAAAGAATGACGGCAGTCCAGAAGGTAACAATGCCATCAACGGCGGGCGTGCCGCCAATAGAGCCAAATTCAAAGTAATTAAGAGATTCGTTACCTTTCGCCCAGGTGACACCTTGAATAATACCGGAAAGCAAGCACATGATGAGCAGTATTAGAAAGTTGAAGATAACCTGCAAACTTTAGCACAGCGCCGCGAGAACCGAATTAATCAATGGTAACCTACGTTCCAATTGAGTTCCCTTGAAATCCTGCTCCGTTTTGATGGTGTAATTCCAGCATTCATCATAATTTTAGTTTCGTCCCCTGTAAATGCGACAACACCAATCGCCCAATCCGTGTTCCGTAAAGTGCAACCTCTAAGAAGCAGATTATTGATTGAAGCAGCCTCAGCCATGTCAACTCCGGCCTTGTCTGGCGCCCGCGGGTCCTTTTGATTCCACTTAATTACACCACTGTATGAATAAAGATTTGCATGAGGGTTTTCACTTTCAAGCATGAAGTTTGCTGCCTCACAGTCGCGAGCATGTCGAATCTTCCTCCCTGATCGCAGGGCATGTCGAACTTTCAGATTAGTCTCCCCATCAAGATTCTTGGTTTCGACATAACAAGCGCCATCGCTATCAGAGGTAGAAAGAATAATGATATCAGCAGGTATCTCCTCGTCGTTATAGATACGAACAAAATCACCCACACGGACGTCCTTCCAATATCCTCTTTTAAATCGCGCCTTTTCAGGACCGCGCCGACGGGGATCAACCAAATTGCCATTGTTTCGAGTGTCTGGTTTGGGGTCGCCGTTATGTGAGCTAGGAACTTGAAGGTAGGTTGATCTCGGAGATGACTGGGGCATCCCATTATCTGAGGGAGTAAAAGAGAACCTCTGCTTGTCGGGGGTGGGAGAAGAAACAGGTGTCATTTGAATCGACTCCGAATGTTCTGTGGCAACAGTATATACGGATGCCCGTGTTTCACTCCTTTCCAGCGTCAACATCTCTGGATTGGTTTTTGCCTTCTTTTTTTGCTTTTGGTTCTTATATTGTCGAACTAACCATCGTAACCCCCGCGATGTAGCTTTCTTGCACTGCCGCCAATAAGATATATTTTCATCTGTAACATTGGGGTTGTGCCAATCAACAAGAAGATGGACGGCAGTATTGTTTAGCTCGTTATCAAGGACGGTTCTCCGGTAATCTTCGATGGCGTCCTTGATCGCGGTGATCAAGAGGATGACGATCAAAGGTACAGAACCCAACGCAGGATTTGACGCGCCAAAGATGGGAAAAACCTATGTGAAAATAGATTAGTCGCTATCAACAATAATATGCCTAGAGGAGGCGTACAGCAAGAATAGTGACGAAAAGGAAGTAGATGTTGGCGATATTGTGGAACTGAAGCCATAAATTCTTGGGAACGAATATTAGTGGGGTGTACTTCGCGGTCCGAATTTTGTTCCTGGAGAACTGCTGTAGGGGGGATCCATCTTCGTCCAGGAGCTCCGCAGGGAGATGTTGATTGACATAGACGCGCCGTTGTGAGAGTTCTTCTTCGTTATCTATATCGAATACTACCCCTCGCCCGTCCTGTTGTTGGTTTGTCTCGAAATTTTCTCTAACTTGCTCTAGATCTGCGTCATTCTTTTCTGGTGTTCGTCGCCGAATTGAGAGTGCCCTCATAATGGTGTCGCGTTTTCGGGGTCCCGCAGCACCAGGATGTCGTTGTGTGGCAAACCGTAACC
>Ga0307512_10000011_pt1 | contig 170665 bp, 196 predicted proteins | sample 14_EM_MG_FD_200267 | JGI IMG/M metagenome (GOLD analysis project Ga0307512, IMG submission 200267) | Populus trichocarpa ectomycorrhiza microbial communities from riparian zone in the Pacific Northwest, United States - 14_EM | ecosystem: Host-associated > Plants > Roots > Unclassified... | reverse complement strand
GGGTCACATGGGTTTTACGGTTTTCTTTACTTTCTTGGACAGGTTTTTTATTTCGCCACCTAGGTTTATACGAACATTTGGATTTTTTCTTCACCTTGCATGGGTTTGCCTGCCTCCCCCCGCCTCGATCTCCGTGAAAACCTATTAACAGCCGAAACGCACCCGACAATTATCATGTTATCATATGATATCTGATTACGATACAGGCGAGAGGGCGGGGTTGAGGTTCGCACGGGCCACTAGGGAGCCGTAGATTGAAATGTAACCCTTGGCCTGCATAGAGATGCAGAAAAATGCCAATGGGGGGAATTGGCTGGATCGCCTTACAGACCAAGAAACCAGACCCAGAACGCCCTATTCCTTTATCTCTAGATATCTACCGATCCCTGGGGGAAAAACCGGGTAGTCTAGTTAGGAATCTCGGAGCAATCGGTTGCTGGTTTTTTTCTTCTTCTTTTCCAACCCTTTCTCTATCTACGCAAGAATGTAAGAAAAGCATGTAAGAAAAGCATGTGCCAAACATCTCCATCGTGAGTGGTGGGTGGAAGAGAAGGGGTATGCTGCAAGATTACCGAGTTGAAACCCCGGTGCATTTGAGATCCCGGCTCGGGATGCAAAAGGAAATTGATGTGCTCTACTGGGTATGGACAGCCGGCGTTGGCTGCGACATGGTGGGTCACTCGAGGGGCGAAACTGAGGGTTGTGGGGGGCGGTGAAGCAGCCGTGGGGGGTGCACTGTCAGACTCAAGTGGCGGCTGCAGTGTTGCGGCGGGTACTTTGCCGCTGTGCGGGGATCGTGCATATGCCACGGAGTTATCAGATACTGGGTGGCGGATGTACGTGGGTGGGTGTGTGCTCCCTATCATCCATGTCCCGCAGATAGGGCGGCAGCTGTGGTCGACGGGGAGGGCTATTCTAAAATACTGATGGTTGGAATGCTCTGAATTTAAGGGTGTCTTTTCTCATGTGTAGTTTAACTTCGGTGTAACTGCGGGTTTTCCATGGGGGTTTGCTTACTGGGAGTGTGAAGGGTTTTGGTCTCGAACATTGTATCATTGAGGGTGATATTTGTTTACTATCAGGTTGTCAGAAATTAAATGCCAGCGATGACCAATGGCATGCCGCGATGTTTCCTGCCGAAATAAGAAACTGCAGTATGAACTCGTTCCTGGCAATTTGTCTTACGGAGGTGGTGGTGGTGGTTCCAATCGCAATCATGCTGTCGTTAGTTGAGGATTCTGAACATGAAACGGGTACAAAAGTAAGGTAGAAGTTTTGAAAGTCGGAGTAAAGTGAAGTGTAGCGGAAAGGAGAGAGGGACTTGGAGGCCGTTTATAATGAGGGAGCATCGGCCAAAATTGCGTGGAATTTCAATCGGGAAACAGTTCGAGTTCAAGATTTAAATACACCTTATTTAGCAAACCAACCGAATTTCCAAGGCCCTTTCCGTATATACAGCTTACAGGATCTCTATCCTCCCCACGTGATCTCCCACAGCACCTTGCCCTCCTATCATACCCCTCTCCACCACTGCCTCCAAACTCTCCTCCACCACCCCCGCCTGCTCCCTCACCAACCCATCCACATCCGTAACCCTAACATACCCCAGCACCCTCTTCATATCCCTCACCCTATGCTTAACAGCAGTCCACACATCCTCTCTCCACATCCTCCCTTCATGATCTTCCTCATCCACCTTCACAAGGCCATTAAGCACCGCGCTTACTGCAACAACCGCTGCACGCCTGAGGATCGACGCCTCCAGGCTTGTTTCCTGGGACAAGATAGCGAGGGAAGTGTCGAGCGCGTCCTGTAGGTACCGTAGGCCTAGACCAGACGGGTTGGTTTGCACCGTAGTGCCTAGGATTGAGAGCGCAGAGGTGCGGATGCGGAGGTCTTCATGCAGGGTCGCCGTCCAGCCTGTTACCATTTTTGCGTCTCGTTCGCGTTGCTGTAGTTGCCGGGGCGTCAACTTTGCGCCTGTCTCGGGGTCGATATCCAATTCCATTTCATCTTCCTCTGCAGGAGCAGGCGGAGGAGGGTTGGGATTGATGCTTCGCCGTGAGATGATGCTGAGCATTCCCTCGCCGACTACCTCTGCGACTTCTCCCACGAGTGCACGGTTAAGTCTTTGCACCGTTCCCAGCAATGCCTCACCGATACGAAGACGCTCATCAAGCCCCAAACGCTCACCAAGATCGAGAACATCTTCATTGTTCACGTAGGCGCCCACCAGCATCTTTGTGACAGTTTTGGAGTGCTGGTCAGTCAGTGCGGCCAGACACTTGACGACGTTGAGGTAAACGAAGGAATCTCCATCTTTCAGCATCGTGATGAGCAGGCGTGCGGTATTTGTGACATCCACGATTAGAGCGCGTTCTAGGATCAGTTCTCTAAGGAGATGCAGGCCGTGGGCGCGGACGGGGATTAGGGGGTCGTGGAGGTATGAGAGTGCTGTTGTGTACTTCTCTCGTTGTGTCTCGGCCAGCGGGTTAGGTGCGAATTTTGCTGGCTGCGGGGCGTGGAGAACGAGGAGGGAGGTTATGTTAACGGCGAGAGATGTAAGGTTGGGGTCTATGTTCTTTGCGGTGGAGAGATATTTGAGTGAAGGGTGAAGAGTTGTGACAAGACGTTCATCGGTTTCAGTGAGCTTTGTTTCGGATGATGAGACGAGGACGCTCAAGAGGGTGAGAGCCATTGCAATTGTTTCTGCATGCTGAGTTTCGTCTGACTCTTCTCCCGCATCTTTAGCGTGTAGCTCGGAGGAAGGAGGATCTTGAACGATTCTCCCGAGTGTAGACAAGCGTGGTGCTTCAATAGTCTTTGTATTTGGGCGTTTGAGGGCCTCTAAAAAGCCGACGTATTCATCTAGAATGCCTTTAATGATTTGGAGAATCTCGGTTGGTTTCTTTGCCAGCGTTTCTCCGTGAATTTGAAGCATCTCCTGCAAGATCTTGACAGTAATCAACATCTTCAATGGCTCCTCCTCTTCTCCACGTCCTAACCAGTTTCTAAAGATGCCCAAAAAGAACTCATTCAGAACGCCACTCGGAACGCTGTCATCACCGAGGATCCCGAGGAATTCTTCGGCTCGGGAGTTAATAAGGTCCATGTCCACCCCGCCCTTCCTCGCCTTAGTTGTGGTTCTGATCTCAATATCACCGGAGGAACCAGGTGCATACTCCCAATCATCGCCACCCGTGAACATAAGGCTGCCCCGAATCTTCTCTAGAACTTCTTGGTTGAGGGAAACTACTAGATATGACTTCAGAAGGGCAGCGGCGCGATTATGCCATGCACTGCGGCCGATTGATTTCGCGTATCCCATTAAACCCCACAGCGGAATAATAATTGGTGATATCAAACGCTGAGGGAGAAGTGGTGTTGGATGGGACGCTAAAAGAACCTCTAAGTTCCTAAAGGCCATTGACAGCTCTGCTTCTGGCACTAATGGACCTGGTTGAATAGACTCTTCGGGGACTTCTGATACCATTGCGGTGTCGGTCTCGTCTACTATTTCAAATACCAGTGGGGATTGGGACGGTCGGCCTGCAGGTGGTTCATCTTCAAATGCCAGCAATGCTGACGAGGACTTCTTGCCTTCAGGCTTGAATTGTGCAGGTGATGCATCTGGCGCCAAGGAATTTGCTGCGATTGATGGATCAAAGGCCGCAATAATCTTGCGGACAATCTCGTTTTCAATTGTATCTTCCACACTTTGTCCTTTCTTTCCTAGCAGCTCGGCAATAACATATGCAGCAGCTCTTTCCATTCCGGGATCGGTTGACCGTAAGATTTCCAATAGCTGTGGACATACGTTGGAGAAATATTCTTGCGCGTTCATTGAGGTGGGAATGGAAGATATTAACCTCGATGCCTTTGAGAGGGCGTCTACTGACAATTGTGCAGATGCAGAGTTGGAGATATTGCCCGATGACGCTGTGGAAAGAAAGAGTTCAAGGATATTCCGGACACCATGAGGCCTTGACACCGGAAGCTGTGACAGATATTTGGCAATGGGCTGTCGAAACCATGGCGGGGATGCGGGATGTAGAAGAGACAGCAACAGAGGCAACAACGCACCGGTCTGGATGCTGATACGAGCGCATCAGCATCAACTAGAACTTATGATAGCACGAGGTACTAACCCCTCTATTAAATTGCTAAAATTTTCTTTCCATGTTTCCCTACTTACTCCACCATGCTTAGGATTTAATGCCAGTTCTCCACAGCCCGCAATGAGGTCTACGAGGCATCGCTCTCGGACCATGCCTTCGATCCCCTTGTAGCCCCGCAGTGACTTCCAGATGTTGTAAGCATCTCGATCCGTTGTCCCTTGGTCTTGTAGGCTCAGGACACCAATCAACCCATCAATAACTTTCCCAAGGAGTTTGATGTTTTGGTTCTCGCCCACTTCTTGAACTCGCGTCGTAGGTATAGGTGTAGTCATTTGCTGAGGCAATACAAAACTGCGTGCTCTTCTCTCAATCGGTATTCCAACTCCAGGAGAAAGTGACGGGTATATTCCTTCTAACACTAGCAAGTCCAACAACGAGAAAATTGTGCGCCGCTCGCCAGGATTCTCGAGCCGGCTTGCGATGGGCTCTGAATCTCGACCACATATCTCTTTATGTATCCGTAAAAGCAAGTTCAGGGCATGGTTAATGACGAGTGGCGTAGCGACCTTTTTGTCGGTGGAGGGAGTGAGTGTTTTGGAGAGACGGAGGATTAAAGAGATTTCGGTGAACGAGAGAAGCTGCTCTGCGGAACTACGTCAGTGTTTGATTTATAGACAGGGTGGAAGAGATGAACCTTTTTCAAAAACGGGAGAAAGGAATGTGTTTGCCTCTTTGACGGTGCTCATTGCATGAATGTAAGTTTGGATTCTTCGAATTGCGTCATGCGGTTGACCCCTTGCTCAATGACGCCGGGTAAGGCTTGTTTAACTTTAAGCCCCACAACTCGAAGGAGCACAAGACCAACAATCGATTCGATAACTACTATCACCAGTTTCTATAGTCCTCTCTGATATCTGGTACGTCGGAATCGCCGCTTCTTGTTTTACAGCCAAAACACTACACACCGCCCGTCTTCCCAATTCCGAAGCTCACACGCACCTCCGAAACATGTCGCGCCTTGTGTTAGCAATTGGAGACCTCCACATACCAGACCGAGCACCTGTGAGTCGGCGCATTCCCGCCAATGCGTCAAAAAGCTCAAGCTGATTCAGTATAGGATATACCAGCTAAAGTAAGCTCCCGCGCTGCCAACCGCTCACCTAGCTAACGTTCTATCGCAGTTCCGCAAGCTCCTAGCTCCTGGCAAGATTGGACAGATTCTATGTCTCGGCAACCTCACCGACAAAGAAACCTACGAATTCCTCCGCGGCGTAGCTTCAGATATCCAGATCGTTAAGGGCGACTTCGACGTCGAAGCTCCTGGCTTACCCCTCAACAAGGTCGTTACCCACGGTAGTCTCAGAATAGGGTTTACACACGGTCACACCATTATTCCACAAGGTGATAGCGATAGTTTGTTGATTGAAGCGAGGAGGCTGGATTGTGATGTCCTCTTGTGGGGTGGAACGCACAAGTTTGAGGCGTACGAGCTGGAGGGGAAATTCTTTGTAAACCCCGGAAGTGCGACAGGCGCAATTTCTAGTGGGTGGTGGGCGGAAGGGGAGAACCCGGTGCCGAGCTTTGTGCTGATGGATGTGAGTGACACTTTGACTCTCCTTAGGTGAATCTTCGAAGCAGCTGCTAATCTAGTATAATAGGTACAAGGAAGTGTGCTAGTGATGTACGTTTACCAGCTTCGCACGGATGGTAAGGGGAACGAGAGTGTGGCAGTAGAAAAAATCACCTACAGGAAAGAGACGAATGGGTCGTAGCAATGAGAACATAGTGGAAGGAAATACCAGGTGGCCATGGGTGCAGAAGTTAGTTCGGCGTTTCTTTGATTGTATCATAATACTATACTTTCCATCTCGAAACGGCTTCGAGGTCCGAATTTGAAATGGTCGAGTGCTGTGGAATGATGCCCGTTGCCTTATCTTATCTGATCGCGATCGTGCAGAGCAAATTAACTTCCCAAATTGACGGCGGCTCAAAATCCCCCCACCACCACCACTTCACAGCAACGTTCGGCACCCTATATACCGTCATTCATCTAATACCAGCTACAGAATCTACTCACCATGGCAACAGCATCAACTGGCTCGATGGGAAACCCAACTTTGAAGGAGAAGCCGATGGCAGTCCGGCAAGCCAACATCATGGCTGCCAGAGCCGTTGCAGACGCCATCAGAACGTCACTCGGACCTCGAGGTATGGACAAGATGATACAGAATGGCAAGGGGAAGACTCTTATCACCAACGATGGACATACTATCCTGAAAGAGATGGCGGTGATGCACCCTGCGGCCAAGATGTTGGTTGACTTGTCTGCTGCTCAGGACGTTGAAGCTGGTGATGGAACTACTTCAGTGGTTGTTATTTGTGGAAGTCTTCTGGGATCTGCAGAAAAACTTTTGGGAAAGGGTAATAATGCTACTGCATTTGTTTGCACGGGCAATCAGGAGGTTAATGATTCGCAGGTCTCCATCCTACTGTCATCGCCGAGAGCTTTCAACGAGCTGCGCAGAAGTCTGTTGAGATTTTAACCAAGATGTCTACACCTGTCACCCTTACAGACCGGAATTCCCTGTTGCAAGCTGCCAGCACCTCCCTTTCGAGTAAAATTGTTTCTCAATACACCAACCTCCTGGGACCGATTGCCGTCGATGCTGTCACCCGAGTGATTAACCCCGCCGTCGCCGACAACGTTGATTTGAACGATATCCGAATTGTGAAGAAAGTTGGTGGTACTTTGGACGACACTGAGTTGGTGGATGGGTTGGTCTTAACACAAAACGTCATCAAGAGTGCTGGAGGGCCCACAAGAATGGAGAAGGCCAAGATTGGGTTTATTCAATTCCAACTGTCGCCACCCAAGCCTGATGTATGTGTCCAATCCCGTAGGTGTTATCTACGGTCTCTAATTGCAGTGTCCCGCAATAGATGGAAAACCAGATTGTCGTCAACGACTACCGCCAGATGGATAAGATTCTCAAGGAGGAGCGGACGTATCTGTTGAACATGTGCAAGAAGATCAAGAGGGCGAAGTGCAACGTGCTTCTCATCCAAAAATCTATCCTCCGCGATGCCGTCAACGACCTTTCGCTACATTTCCTGTCAAAGTTGAACATTCTCGCCATCAAGGACATTGAGCGGGATGAGGTGGAGTTTATTTGCAAGGTTCGCAATGTTCTTTCCTCACTGGCGTGGGAGGTACAATGCGCTGACATTCCGAGTAGAGCACCGGATGCAAACCAATTGCCGACATCGACTCGTTCACAGAGGACAAGCTTGGATCTGCAGATCTTGTGGAGGAAGTTAACTCGTCGGGGGCTCGTGTGGTCAAGGTCACTGGTGTTAAGAGCGCAGGGCTGACAGTATCCGTGCTCTGCCGCGGTGCTAACTCCCTGATCTTGGATGAGGCCGAAAGATCTCTCCATGACGCCCTGTGTGTTATTCGATGTCTTGTCAAGAAGAAGTAGGCTCCCTAATATCAGACTACAGTACGGAACAGAACTAATGGGATTGATAGGGCGTTGATAGCTGGAGGTGGTGCTCCGGAGATTGAGGTCTCTCGACAGTTGATGAAGGAAGCACAAAAGCTGGCAGGCACAGAGTCTGTTTGCTGGCAGGCGTTTGCGGAAGCTCTCGAAGTCATCCCCACAACGCTTGCTGAAAACGCTGGTCTCAACAGCATCCGCGTCGTGACAGAGTTGAGGAATCGTCATCAGAATGGAGATGTTTCTTGCGGTGTTAGTGTGAGGAAGGGTGCGGTCACAAACATTGTGGAAGAGAATGTTTTGCAGCCTCTGTTGGTGTCTACGAGCGCGATCGAGCTGGCTGCGGAGACGGTGAAGATGATTTTGAGGATAGACGATATAGCGCTTTCGCGTTAAGTTGATAACTTATCTGTAGCTAATGATTGCCTTGTACCTTAGAGAGCTAGGAGAGAAAAAGGGCACAAAAGTTCTTAAGATTGGCTTTTTTCTGTATTGCGGCGCGAGTGATCCCCGTGATGTGCCCTTTAGATTAAGGTGAATCACTTTATCTACGCGATTAGACGCGCAACACCCCGCCATCCAACCACAAACGCTCCACCTCCACCATGAAGTCAGACGATGCCATTCTGGACGGCATCACCAAAGATGGCTCTGTCGATATGTACGCATCACCATTCCGCCCTGCTTCATTCCTTTTACTGACTGCACAATCAGCGATACATGGCCGGACTTGTTGAAGCGTCTCCTCTCCCGCCTTGACACTGTATCTCGCTCCTCTTCCCCCAATTTCCTCTTTCTCCCTCTAACTTTTAACAGATCGTAAACGACAACTTCCCCAAACCCACGCCGGCCGAGCTCCGCCTCGACAACGAAATCGTTGACGCGGCATCATCCCAATTCGACACACAACCCGACCCACCGACCTCACTATCCCAGGCCTCCACCCAATCCTGCAACGATGCAGCCCCCGAGCCCGATGCTGAACCTGCATCGTCGCAAGCCACGCAACCAGACAACACCCTACTCAGCCAAGACGTGACCGCCGCAGTCTCCACCTCCCCACCGAAATCTATGGCTCCTCCGCCACCGGCGAGCCTCCAGCCAACTTCATCAAACCTAACTGAAGTCGCAACGCCCCCGCACTCACCGTGCCTGCACCCAGCCGACGTGACAGTGCTCGCGCAGCTGAAGCAGACACTGATCAGCGACTTCTCTACGGCGCCTCCGTACACAGTACAGCGGTTGTCAGAACTGTTATTAGCGCCAAATATCCACTACCACTCACTACCCAAGTTTCTTCGCGCCCTGCAGCGCGTGCTCTCTGTTTCCTCGCCGTCCACCGCTTTCCCGCTGCCGCAGAATACTGAGTTGCCGAATGGGGGGCTGCAGAATGGATTTGGACTTGGGTCGGATGAGAGTTTGGGTGGGGCTTTGTTGACGCCGATTCCGTGGCTTACTGGGGGCGGGGAGGGACATGCGTTGTCGCCTGATGCTGCGGAGCCACCAGCACTGGGGCCGGAGGATGTGGGGCCGCAGCCCGAGGGGACTGTGTTTCCGGATCCGCCAAGGAATGAGGAGGATATTGCGCCAATGGTGGAAGCGGAAAGGAAGGATGAGGAGATGGTTGATGCTCCTGTTACGGTGGAAGAGAAGGAGGTAGTAGAGGCGAGGAAGGAAGATGTGGAGAAGGGGGAGTGATTACGGCGCTTACAGTGTATATAATATGCGAGCGGCTTCTGAAATTTACTTTACGAATGATGAATGATGCAAACGCATCTTTCCGGTTGCGAGTGATATCATGTGCTGCCATGAATCAATTGGCTAACACAACTTTTAATATAGTACAACAAGAATTAACCCCACCAAGTATCGTAAATCTATTCGTCGTCATCATCCTCAAATTCACTCGCACCGCTCCCACTCTCCTCACCACCATCACTCATAACCACATCATCATCACTCCCCTCCTCCCGTTCTTTCCTCTCCCTCTCCCGCTCCTCCTTCAAACTCTCTTCCAATATCCTCCTCTTCTCCTCCCTCACCTTCCTCTGGCTCACCACATACGCACCCAGGGGCATACTCTCCCACTCGGTCTCCTTCAAGAACTTATCCACCTCACTCTTCCTTCCAGGTGCGAAATCAATCGTAGCGCGTTTCTCCTGAATGAACTTTGAATTCGCCTCCAGCTTCGTGACCAGCAGATGCAGCGCGCCGTTAAACTTTGCGTTCTTGCTCTTCTTCATGAAGCGTTTCACAAGGACAATGGTTGGGATTGTGAGTTCGGGAAACGCGACGGATTTGCAGTATAGCACGTAGAACTCGGAGAAGAGCTCCACCACCTGCTCTGCGATGCCGTCTTGGTACACGCGGGTGCGCAGGTAGGATTTTGGGGCGCGGATGGTGGTGGCGAAGTCGATTGGCTTGAGGGTGGAGGGTTGAGGCTTCTTTTTAAGCTCCGCGGAGGACATGACTTCGAAGATCAATGGCGCCAGGGGGATGTAGGCACCAGTTGAGAGGGAGAGGCGGAGGAGGGAGCGGATGAGGAAGAAGCGGAGGGGGAAGTAGGTGGCGGTGGGGATAAGTCTGTTGCTGTTAGTTAGGTTTGTTCGCGGCGGCGGTGGGGAGCGAAGGGAAGTACCTGATGGCCCCAAGGGTGACCTGGACAAGTGGGTAGATTAATGGACGCAGCGGCGACTCTTTGCCTTGCTGTGCCTCCTTCAATCCGTCGCAGTGCATAGCCAGCACTCGAGACCAGAAGTCAAGCGAGTGCACATACTGCCAATTGTAGACAGTCTTGTATGATTCCTTCGAATTATTTGTGATACTATTTCGCAGGTGCACTGCAAGTTGACGGATATATCCGAATCCAGCCTGGTAGCCAACCTTGTCCATTCCTGCAAGACCAACGACCTCAGCAGCAGAGTTCTTCATCAGGTTGATGCCTTGAATTGTGTGCATCGTGGTCTGCCGACTAGCTTTGACAAGGCCTGCATAAAGCGCCTTGAGACAAGTTTCCTTGATGCCCTCATCGCCGACGACGGCGGCTTTCCGGACAACCAGAAATGCGGTGATCCTGGCAGCTTCATCCGTGCTATTTGTCGACCAGATCTCGACGATGGTCTTGAGGAAGGTTTTGAGGAATTTGCGGAAGCCGAGGAAGTATGGGACGAGTTCCAGGGTAGAGTTGAGGAGGAGCTTTTGCGTGGCGGCGTCGGTGAGCAGCGGGAGAAGGTGCATCAGCGATTGCGAGTGAGATTTGAGGAGTGGAGTAAGGGAGCGGTATTTCTTGGTGTCTGTTGCAACTCGACTGTAGTGGGTGTTAGAACTGAGGGAAAGACGAAACCGGATCGACTTACACCTTGCCAGAGCCGGACTCTTTGATGGGAAGGTGGTGCTGGAGAACCTCCGGAACGTGCTTGAGCGCCAACAGCAAGAGCTCATGATATACTGATCTGAGAGTTAGCGAGCAGTCCTTCAAATCCCGACAGTTTAATATATAACAGCAAAATCGTCACAATCAGAAACCAGCGCCCCGCCAAGGGCGACTGAAAGCAGCTTTGTCCGCACAATGAAGAGTACAAATCTCTAGGACTGGTGCCAGCTGGATGTATCATCCCGTAGTCGCAACAAACTCAGACACGTAAGAAAAGGGAACTGGGAAGAAGTACCGTCCGGATTCGTGATGGTGTATTTGAACCCTCCCTGCCTGGTGTCCTCCTCAACATCATTGACATGGGCAGCAGCTCTGAACGCAAGCACGACCTCTCGTAGACTTCGCAGACTCTTTTTGTCCACCAGCGCTTCTCTCCATTTCTTAACATCCGCTATAGTAACCTCGTCGCTCTTGCGTTCCTTCTTGCCCTGCTTCTTCTTCTTGCTGGAGGTCTCTTCTTCGTCTTCCGACAACTCGTCAATGCTGGATAGATCATCCCTCTCCGCCATCGTAAAGTCCAGCAATTCCGGATCGTTATCCTTCAGGTATTTGTAGAACTCCGGGTCGTTCTCGGCCAGAGCGCCCAGATCATTCTTATGGCTTGCAAACTCGTCCTCATCCTCGTCCTCGCCGTCCTCCGATTCGGCGGTATCCTTCATATCTTCATCCACCTTCTCCGCAGCTGAATCCCGTTTCCGCTTCCCCTTCCCCTTCTTTGTCGCGCCAGCTTCGGGAACCTCGAATCCACCCGCAAAGAACTGCTCCACACTCATATCGTCAAAGATCTGGGGCCCATCAGGCTTGAGCTTCTTTGCCTTTGGCTCCCCATCCTCGCCCTCCACATCCTCGTCTCCTCTCGCAGACAGTCGCTTCTGCTTCTTCTTCTCGCGGAGAATGTAGGCCTGCTTGACTTTTTTGTTGGCTTTGCGGTCGTCAAGAGTGCGCGTGAGGTGCTTGCTTTCGAATTTTCGCGTGGACTTCTTGACGCGACCCATCTGTGCAGATTGTTATGGTGGTTATGTAAGGTGAGATGAAGATGAATTTCGCGGTTGAAGGAAAAAATCGTGATCCTGGTAAGGTTGCGCTAGAAGCCACACTTGGCCGTGTACATGAAATGTCACTCAGTGGCTCAAATTCTACGCCGCATTGGAATGCCGGTGCTTTACCGTATATCGTACATATTACTTCCATGCTTACCTCTGCCGATCAGTAGGCAGTAGCTGTACTCTAGTCTCGGAGTCCGAGACTAGTTGTACCCTATCATAGGAAGAGTAATTCTAGGTAGGGTTTGAATGCACAGGAATCTATCTTAGGTAGAATGTTCGCTTTCAACGGCCAATTCAAGCACATTTCCGAATCCGGAGATTGTCCCCGGGTTTCACTGATACATATCAATTTATATGCATAGAAATAACATTAGTCTATTCAGCTTCCTGCCAATCTGCGTCGGGTTCATCTTTCAGTTGTGGCTCCTGTACTTCTGAGAACCCTAGGCAGTCGTCTATATAGCTTAAAATCCCCTGTACACTGTCCTCATTCTGACTTTCGAGTTGCAGGAACGACACCATAGAAAAGTCTTCAATCAGGTTTACGACAGCTGAACACAAATATTAGCCTCATGGGGGCTAAACGCCTGATGTACAGTTGACTAACCTTCATTGAGCCTGTGGAACTTGGGATTGGTCTGTGCATGGATATCGGTCGAGATGATGCTTGGGTCAGGGTCCAAATACCGCTTCAGTTCGCGCTTTGACACTTGGCTCTTGACGAGGTCCATCTTGCTCAAAATGTTGAGATGGGGTATTTCCAGCATAATCATCGCACTCATTGCCGACAGCGTTCCGGCAAAGAACTTTGCTTTGTCCACCACAAACGTCGACTCGATGAGGTAAGCGGCGCATAATGAGTAATTTAGATGCATCGAGAGGTGCTTGCAGAGGTTCGGAAGGATTGGCACATGGGAGTAGAGCTCTATCTGGCCGGGACAGTCGAATATTGTAATGAAATCCTCTGTTACGTCGTCGAGTTCTGATTCGAGCCAATCGAGGTTTTCCATCAGGAACCTGCCAATATCAGTCGGCCATTCCTCACCGGCATTTTGTGTAACTAGTGGCGTACTCAAAGCAAGCCATCATCGCTCCATTGGGTCCCAGCTGCATCTCGTCCATTGCATCATCGAGACTTATCAGATTTTTGATGTCTACGTCCGGCTCAAAATCGAAGTCTTCGGCGGCGGGATCTAGGTTCACGTAAAGGCCTAAGTATTCATCGAGACGCATCAGCCTCTATCGCTGGGCTCGAAAAGCGTCTTAGATTCGCCTTGCCGTACATGATCGCTTTGTGTTTTTGAGGTGTGATATCAGACTGGAGCAAAATGTCGACTGCGACCGCGGGTTCAGATCAGCATTGTTTGAAGGATTGGGCTTGAGCCTTGTACCTTTCCAGAGCCTGCAGGGCCAACAACGAATACGCCAAATCTGCTCATGACTGCGCGAATAGTTATGGTAGGTAAACTTTCTGGAGAGGGCGAGGTGGGTAGGTACAATAGTATTGTCAGTTGAGCTCTTCGCCTAGAGTTAAGATCGGAAGCTAGTGGATGCTTAATGGCTTTTATAAAACATCAAAAGTCTTTAGGGCTTGTATGCGGTACTTGGTGATAACTGAGTCGCATGCAGGCACTTCATATCGACTCTATTACATGAATTCTATCGCTCTCTTGATTGTGGCTGCCGCATGCTTCATGTAAGGAGAAACCCTGGAAGGAGATGGTGCAATCGAGGATTTGGCAGCCGGTCGTACCTTACCGCGCTAGTATGTCCTCATCATTTTTTTTTTGGGCACCTCGAGCCCCGCCCAGCAAGAGAAATGTGAAAGCGAAAACAGCACGGTGCATGTCGTGCTCGCCCACAATCTGATTGTCCACCCAACCAACCCTGCCCTCCTGCTCCTGCCTCCCCTTTAAATCCAAAAGTCCCTCGCTCCGAGTTTCTTGGACTTTCTACCCCAATCCCTTCCGTGTGCCTGTTTGATACCCATTATTTTCATCCTCCTCCTCCCCTCCGCCACCAGCACTACCACCAACACGCACACTCTCCTCAGACTCACTTCACCAGCCTTCCCATCAACAAGCAAACATGACTGCCTCAAAGAACTCGGGAACTTTCCTCTTTACCTCTGAGTCTGTGGGAGAGGGCCACGCCGACAAGATTGCGTACGCGTCCTTTGCGAGATGTTAATCAATTGATCGCTAACATCAGTTCCGCTGTGCAGTGATCAGGTCTCTGATGCCATTCTCGATGCCTGCTTGGCCGAAGACCCTCTGTCCAAGGTTAGATTCTCCAGATTTGGTCATGTGGGGGGCACGTTTTTGACAAACTTTTTACAGGTCGCTTGTGAGACTGCCACCAAGACCGGTATGGTGATGGTTTTCGGTGAAATCACCACCAAGGCCCGCCTCGACTACCAGAAAGTCATCCGTGGCGCCATCAAGGACATTGGTTACGACGACTCTAAGAAGGGGTTCGACTACAAGACCTGCAATATTTTGGTTGCCATTGAGCAGCAATCCCCCGATATCGCCCAGGGTCTGCACTACGAGCAGGCACTTGAGCAGTTGGGTGCTGGTGACCAGGGTATCATGTTCGGTTATGCCACCGACGAGACTCCTGAGCTCCTCCCCCTCACTGTGATCCTCGCACATAAGCTTAACGCCTCTATGGCCACTGCTCGCCGTAACGGTTCCCTCCCGTGGCTCCGACCCGACACCAAGACCCAGGTCACTGTTGAGTACGAGCACGATGGTGGTGCCGTTGTACCCAAGCGCGTTGACACTATTGTCGTTTCTGCCCAGCACTCCGAGGACATCACTACCGGGGAACTGAGGAAGGAGATCCTCGAGAAGATCATCAAGAAGACCATCCCTGCCAAGTACCTCGATGAGAAGACTGTCTACCACGTATGTGTTACGAAGAACTCACTGATATGTCTATATGTCTGACGTTTTCGCAGATTCAACCTTCTGGTCTCTTTATCATTGGTGGACCTCAGAGTGATGCTGGTCTCACCGGTCGTAAGATCATCGTCGACACCTACGGAGGATGGGGTGCTCATGGAGGTGGTGCTTTCTCCGGAAAGGACTTCTCCAAGGTCGACCGCTCTGCTGCCTACCTTGCTCGCTGGATCGCAAAGTCGCTAGTCAACGCCGGTCTTGCCAGACGCTGCTTGGTTCAGTTGTCTTATGCTATCGGTGTTGCAGAGCCCCTCTCTATTTTTGTAGGGCTTCTCTCTCCTGTTTGTCGTTATGTCAGCCTCTAACAGTAACTCCAGGTCGATTCATACGGAACTTCCACCAAGTCTAGCGAGGAACTCGTTGCCATCATCAAGGCCAACTTTGACATGAGGCCCGGTGTCATCGTCAAGGAGCTCGACCTTGCTAAGCCCATCTACTTCCAGACCGCCAAGAACGGTCATTTCACCAACCAGAACTTCTCTTGGGAGAAACCCAAGGCACTCAACTTCTAAATTATAGATCTAGAGCCTAATCTAATTCTCAATTTTTTTTCTTTCTATTTTTTCCTTAGGTTAAAACCCTTCTGTATGTTTCATTAACGAGTATGGATGCTACGATAGAGTTGCAGACTTCAACTTCTGCTGTCTCATGCAATGGGAAATCATAGTGGTCATGGTTAACGGCGTTTTCAACAAAATAAACGGGCATTTGGGTGGGGTCATATTAACTATGGCGTCTGCGATTCGGGGTGTATACTGGTGTTCATGTTTCCTTTATTTGTATCAATGTCTTTTTGGGATCTGGACGGCGCAGCATGGGTTATTCAACTATTCCCAATGGCTGTTAACTTTCTTTTAAGAAGGGATGTGCTGGTGTGTTTGTACGGTAAACCGTTGGTAGCTTCTCTTGATGGACAAAAATGAAAAGAACAGATTAACTGTCACAGAGTGGTATTAACAGAGATGAAAACAAAGGCTCAAACCGATGAGCAACGAACTGAGGATGAGAGAAAGACTGAATGACCTAGCTGCGTTAAGCTCACGTGATCCATAAGACCCTACAGCCTACAGGGATGGCGCGTGTTCACGTTGCATCTGAAACACGACCCACCAATGAACAGTCCTTCCCAGAAATTCTCCCAATGACGACTCCGACAATGATCAGGAAATCCGCCCGGGCTCGAAAAGTAACGAATTACGCCAACGATGCCTACAAAGAGCTTGACAGCGACTATGCTCCCCCACCGCCAGGTGACGCATCCTCATCTGATGAAGACTTCCAGCTCCCCAAACCCGCCGACCCAGCAGCCAGCGGCGCTGGCGACAATGCCATCCCCGAATCCGAAGTATCGGAGCTAGGAACAGAGGATGAAGTTGTATTCGAAGACGAAAACGAAGAAGAAAACGACGAGGAAGATGGTCAGCCCAAGTCGCGCTCAAAATCGCAATCGAAAACTACGCCCGCGCCGTTCACTCCTCGTGCTCGGCTGCAGGACGACGACGATGCAGAGCGCACACCCGGCAGCGCCCCACAAGTACACAGACGACACATCCGCACTATCGACTCGGGCAAGGGGACTGGGAGGCGAAAGGTCCGCTTGATGGCGCAGGGCGCGAGTATGAACGTAATCAAAGCCCCCGACCCCACTGTACGGATCACGTACAGGCCTGGGTTCGCCAAGGCGACGGGGAAGCTGGATCGTGTTGTGCAGGTTTATGGAGATCATGAGGAGGTGCTGAAGAAGGCGTTTTGGGTCAGGGATATGTGGATTGGGTTGCCGGCTGTGCCTGAGAAGGCTGCATTGGCGGTTTCGCCGTTCTGGGAGGAGGAGGATAAGGTTGAGGAAGATAGGGAGGTGGGGATTGGGGATGCTGCGCAGGTTGTTGAGGCGCTGGATTTCGCGGATACCGAGGGGTATGTTCCCCGCGAAGAAGCGGAGCCATTGAAAGTTGTTGTTGGGACGGTGGGAGATTATGAGAAGGTTGTGTTTAAGAGGTTTGGGATCTATGATTTGAAGAAGGTGGGAGAGGATAAGAAGGGGTTTTTACTTAATGCCGGCGCACAGGTGTTGAGTATGGATTGGGCTACGAACAGGTCTGAAGGTACCTACTCCCTTCCACACCTTCGTACTCAATGTGATTCTGACCAACGTGAAGGATGCCAATATCTTGCGATCTCAACTCTTACAGAAGGAGAACCAATAAGGGAAAGGAACGAAGAACAATCTCCAGCGTTTTCTCGCCTACCCTCCAAATCCACAATCCAGATATGGCGTTTCCGCGTCGACCCCGAAACCTGCACTCCAGCCAAAGAGCCTTCAATCGCACTCATGCTCTGCCACGACTGGGGACCCGCGCGCAACATAAAATGGTGTCCAGCGCGCCTCAACTTCACGGACTCCAAAGTCCTCGGGTACCTCGCTGGTGTATTCGCCGACGGAATCGGCCGCGTCCTCAAAGTCGTCCTCCCACAATCCGACGACGACCCCACGGCCGCCGACGCTGACGGCTGCGACTTCCTCAAATTCTCCGCCCCAGCCTTCGAATGCTATCTCCCAGACGACATCATCACAACCATCTCCTGGATCTCTTCCACCTCCCTCGCCGTCGGCTGCGCCTCCGGCTCAATCGCAGCCTGGGATACTACCGCGGGAACTATCCCATACCTCTACACCCACCTGCACCAAACCTACATCACCGGCCTATCCACGTGCTTCCCCTCCCTCCCAACCCATATCATAACTAGCAGCATGGACGGGTACTCTCGTCTCACCTCCCTCATCGACTTCGAAGCCGACATAGTCCCCAATAACCGTTCGCGGATCGCGCCGTCGGCAATAACGTATGTCGACGCACTGCAAGCCGGCGTCTCGGTTGAGGAGGGGGCGTGGGTAAAGCTCTTCCCGGTGCGCCGGTACTTCAGTGCCACCACGGTTGCAAAGCAGCTGGGGATCGTGCGCTCGCTCGCGGGGAGCACAATGCACACGCTTGTATTGAGCGGGGGTACCGAGGGAGAGGCGGTGTTCTCGAATCCTGCAAGGAGGGTGTTTCATTCCAAGATCAAGAACTACCAACAAACGTGGTTCCAGCTTGAGTATGCCGAAGGGGAGGGGGGAGGAACTCTAAGGATGACGGAGGGGTTCAGACTCGAGGAGTGTGAGGTCAAGTCGAAAGTGAAGGGCGGCCAGCAGCTGTTGACAACTGTGTACCCCTTGCAGATCTGCATCGGCGCCGTGTGTTGGAATCAGAATCTACCGTTTGGAGGGTGGGCGGCAGCGGCGGCGAGTTGTGGGTTGGTTAGGGTTGAGGATGTTGCTCTTCCGTGAGCATGCGGGGCTGTATATTATCTGTATGATGATGATTTGGGAGACTAGGAAATGGAGTCGGAGGTAATGTTCTTTCCAGTTTCGGATCTCTTTGAAGCACATTTTGGTGTTAGGAATGAAATGCGTCACAAGTGCTGAGCTGTCCAGTGTTAATATCACCCTAAATGATAATTCTTCTGTGAAAGCTGCAATACTCATTTCAATAACCAGACCAAAGCAATAGCGTACAGTACAATACAGAAATCAGAAGAATCGTTCACAAAAAACCTCCAAAAAGGACCCAAACCCACCCAAAATAGCCAGAAACAGAAAGTGTGCTTGAAAGTACAAAAAGCCAATCCCTATGTGTAAGTACTCCATTCCCCAACGGATATCACTCCCCCCAAAATAATCAAGTAAAATAACCCAAAAAATCCATGAAGTGTTTCACTTAATCCTCGCTCTCCACTGCACCATACCCGTTGTGCCTCGCACCACTCCCAGACGCCGTCCTCCCCGTCAAATCCTCCCAAGCAGCCCTCGTCCGCCGTCCAGTAGTACCAAGTAAACCTTCCTCCTCCTCATTCTCCTCATCCTCGACACTTCTCTCTCTCAATCCAGGAGTCCAAACCAACCCGGTGGCCGCAACCACCGCGAACAATCCCAAAAACCCAAACTGGGCCCAAAACGCGAATGCGCCAAAGAACGGAAAGTTCAACGTGATCCTATTGATGAACGTTGACACTACCGTCGGTGTGCAGATGTCTTGCGGCGCTTGCTCGTTGCACGAGACGATCATTTCAGGGTTGTTTTTGCAGGAGCGGAGATAGCCAGTGCCGGCGAGCTGAGGTGTCTAAGTTAGTCAGGATGCGTGGTAGATAAGAGGGGAGAGGGAGGCAAACGGTGTGGTCGCAGAACTTCTGGCCGCCGTAGTGGGCATATTGTGGAGCTAGGATCATGGTAAAGGCGTAATTGATGGCCAGAACGGCGAGCGTGAGCATCACCGTGCTCATTAGCATACCCTGTGGCTTAGTTGCGCTGGGCCGGAGCTGGAAAAGGCTGACCCAGAGGAAACGAATACCGATGAAGGCGAGGCCGACAACGCTGGCTACAAAAAAGAGCAAAACAACCAGAAGCACGAGCACGTAGTCGATCGGAAATACCTTGCTGCTCTCGACAAAGACCCAGTTCATCGGGTTGAAGATGTTGGTGTTGGGGAGAATATATCCACAATGTTTTCCACACACCGAGTTCTGGACTTTGTCGATTGCGGTGATGAGCATAGAAGCAAAGATCAGTATTGCAACAGCGAGGATAAGGATTCCAAAAAGTATCTTGAAAGGTCGACCAATTGCTTCAAGCTTTCGGTTGAACTTTTTGGAACTTGAGGAACGTATCTCTTCGGAGATGCGTTGGCGCCGAACAAGAGTGCGTTCCTCACGCTGAAGGCCCTCGAGCTCCCGCCGATCTTTGGAGGTAGGGCGTATGCCGCGGTTTTGATGTTGCGCCTCAAGGATACGCTGACGCTCCCGGTTTACAGCGAGGGCCTCGTTGTTTTCTGCCGACCACGAGGATAAAGACAATGAGGGGATGGATTTGATGAGAACCAGTGGGGTGAGCGCAAGGCCTGGCGCAGTATATAGCACAAACAGAACCGTCCCAAAGCACATCAGGACTCCGGTAATGAAGGTGAGCGCTCGTTCGCCATCTGTAAAACGTCAGAAATTCTAGCGTCACACCACACAATTGTAAGAGACTTACTATTCTCCATCAGTAGCTTCTTAAAGTAATCCAAATCCAAATGTCCCTTCATCTCCTTCGCCACAGGTACGAACAACCCGACCAACAGTAGCACCGCCAACAGCGCAATGAAGAACATACTGTATTTCAGTGCGCCCTTCAACCTCTGCTTAGTGGTAGCCTCAACATCCCACTCTTCGTACCAAAAGTACGCGAATGGGATAACCAGAAGACACATCACAGCATCCAAGCTGTAGAGACAATAATAGACAACCTTGAGCGTATACACCACATTGGCGACAGTGTCGAGATTGGCCCAGTGTTTCTTTTGTCCCGTAGAATTATCGGTAGTGGAGGAGACGAGTGCGATATCGACGGGGAGGAGACACACAGTTGCGAGGAGGGAAGTAAGGGCGAGAACGCAGACGACAGTGACAAAGGCATCCTTTTCGCTGCGGTCTTGATAGACTTTGACCTGCGGTACTGTTAGTGAACATCCAACGGCAGTATCAGGGCAGAGGAATGAGCGCACAAAAACCAACGCTCCAATTACAAGGAGCGCCAGGACCACCAGAGCTGTTATCCAGATAAGTGGAATTTGGGCGGCCATCGCGATTCGCGGAGGTGAGCTCGACAGTGTAGAAAGGACGCGGTCAACGCGAGGCCGAATATTGTGAGCTATGTGTTAGTAGTAGAGACTAAAAAGTTTGGTCGCAAATACTGTAATCTGGTTGCATATCGACTTGCGCTTCAGTAGAAGGGGGAAGGGGGAGCAGGGAGCAAGGTGAGAAGGTGGGAGGATCGACGTATGACGTTGCCGTTGCGTGTTGGTGGATAGGTTTAGTAAAGGTTACACGGGTTTCGTATTGAATTGAAACGCTTGAAAGACGATGAGAACACATTTCCTACGAAAACTGCCAGAACGAAATGCCGAGAATCGAACCCTATTTCCCCAGAAGAAAGCTCCACCAACCAGACTAATACTCACATACATCAATATCAAAGGGCATTCAATCCATTAAACACATAAACACCACACCAACAAAGTACTTGCTTTTCCACTTTTAGCATTCCCCAAAAGAAAATCTAGAAAAGCTGATATAATGCAACCATCACAATTGTCCCAGTACCTTGTGAGCACCTCGAAAGTCCTATCCTTGAGCGTGTGATAGTCTCCTAGTCCTTAAGCCTGCAGTACCATTCCTCATGGAAAGCTCACTACCTCTCCCAACCCCCCGTCCACGTCCCATCACTCCTAGCCCCCTGACTTCTCCCACTCGCCGCAGCAGACTCTGCAACGCGATCCTGGTATCACACCCAAGTTCGCGGTTGAGAAGATCCACTGCCAATGGATAAAAGGTATCGATATGACGGCCGAAGTCAGCTTCAGGAAAGTTGTTATAGCCCTCGAGAACATCCACCACAACTGGTCTCCAGGCGAGGATGTTGCGCTGTTGCGTTTCCTCGTCTAGCACCACAAACCCACGAATAATATCCACGCATAACCTGCATTAAGAGTCAGCACATATGATTTGTTTTTGGCCAGGAGTAAAAGTGCAAGCATACGGAACCAACGCGTCTTCAATGGCCGCCCTACTTTCTCGTCGCTCCCGTTTGTCGTCATGGTACATGCGCAACAGAATGCTGACATAGGTAGACGCACTGCCACTCTCCTGCTTCAATAGATTGGGGGGTTGTCTCATGAATCCCTCCCTCCACAGCTTCATTCGCAACTCCTTATCGCTGTTGAACCGGCGCGCAAATGAGAAACTCTTCTTCAGGAGTGCCATTAACCTTAACAACTCCGCAGACGGTATCTTGTCGTACACTTGGTCATTCTGAAATAACTCTGATACTGTCTCAATCATAAGAAGCTGTAGCACGCACTTGGTGATGATTTTGTTAAAGAAGCGTCGGCGGGCAGCTGTAACCACTGGTTGCTGGGGGAGTTGCTGCGGTTTATAGTCCTCCAGTTCTGCAGTAAGGGGATTGCGAATGCCGTCCGCACCCTCATCACCATCATCATGGTTCCCTTCCACGGCCACGGAAGATAACCCTCCAATCGCTAATGAGTTGTCATCCTCAGCTTCGTCAACAACAGCCTCACTAAGACTTCCGCCGGCGGGTCCTGCGCCTGAGGGAGATATTGTCGAATTAACGCTCGGGTTTCTCCCATTCCCAGTTGCCAGTGCCGAAAAGAGCTGGTTGGCAGTAGTAGTCTCAAACAGCTGCACGAATGCCGAGACAATCTTGCTCCAGTGTTGAGGCTTCAGTTTTGTTACATTCTGCAGAATTAATTGCTGTAGACACGATGATCCTATCCGTGCAATCGTATCGTTCTCCTGGCATATACAAGTAACCAGAAGGTCCAAGAAGCCGTCCAGCTTAAGCTCAAGCGAGTCGAAGTAATGAGTAAACAATGCAATAAGGTTTCGAAGAGCCTGAATCATTGTAGTGGATAGCCAAAGACCAACCTGCTCCTGAGAATTAAATTGCACCATCTCTGAACGCGACTTCAAGACAAGGAAGATAGGAAAGAGAAGTTCCTGGCAGATAGTATCCCAGAAGAGCGGTGGGAAATCACCACCGTACTTCACTAGAATATCAAATAGATAACCCAAAGCCCTAAAACGTAAGCGATTTCACCACATTGCGAGGGAATAATTTACCTTGTTCGAGATTCCAAATCCTCCCCTGTCATCAGAATATCATGGAATGCAAACAGCACCGGAAACCAAAACTTCATCATGGGATCCTCCTGTACAGTTCGAACTGCAGTTGAATCCTGTGGCGACCTCCCTGGGCCAGTATGTGACAATGGGCATTCAGGACAAGCCAGCATGACCCGAACCGTCCCTTTTAGGGTTTCTATAGCTTTCAATGAAATCTGGGGGAATCGTTGGTTTTTAGCAAACTGCGTTAGGCAGATGATCATGTTGGAAAATGTCCCCTGCTGGACTATCACACCAAAGCGATCTCGGTAAATCCGCTTTATACTATCGAACGCCAGATTCACAATTGAGGCTATGACATCAGCTATTTAAACACTTGAGCGTACTGGAATGTTTATACATACCATAATTTTCATTCGCTGCAGTCGTGAAGACGCTAAACATTGTTCCCCATCCAGACCTGATATTGTCCCCTCTTGCCTGCAACATCTGGCTCAGGCAACTCAAGACCATATCCTTGACAGGGACAACTATAGAATTAGACATGACGTGTTCAAACGGTCGCAAGAAGTCTTTTTGAAACTTAAAGTGCGGCAGCTCCGGAAGATCGAGGAATTGCATCGACAGTTGTCGCAGAGAATCCAGCGCAAAGAATACGACATTGGTATTCGCGTGGCATCCAACCTTCAAATCGTTAGCACGCACACTATGGTCATAATAGAGTAACAAACCTGGTTGAAATGCTCTCCCAAGATGGACCAGATACTACTCCACTCCACTCTAATACGATCCATATTATAGTAACTGATTTCGACCAGCTTTTGCAAACTGAACATTCGCGGATGTTCGCTCTGGCCTGAACTCTGGATCTCTTGCCAGGACACCTCACTCAAAGCCTCAACAAAGTTCACAATAGCAGGACCATTCAGCTTAGTTGTGTTAGCAAATATCCGATCCACTGCTATCACCACCTCTCTTGACCGTGACTCCTCCGCAACTTCAGCAGCATACGCCGTGTGGTGGCTTGATGTCCTACCTCGCGATCGTACAGATACGGGTCTCTGAGACGAAAATGATGGTCGAGGTCTGGAGCCATCATCCGAGTGAATTATTCGACCCTGGGTAACGTCCGGAACAGCACCTTCATCGACACCTGAGCTGATGAGCTGAAACCTCTCAAGCTGACTGATACATGTCAAAACATCGCGCCAGGAAGTCTTTAGCATATTGCCTTCTGTTTGAGCCACATCAAGAAGTGCCTTGAGTGCCTCAACGTTCTTGCCTTCATTTCGCTGAGGTTGTTGAGGTGCGTGAACTTAGCCAATGCAGATACAAAGGCAATCCTACACGTCTCCAGCTCAAAAAAACAAGCAATTCTTATAGCAAGCCTGAATCCTTCCATACATTGTCGGATGGTTTCCACATCGTTCGACTCCTGAGCTGCACCGGAAAGACTAGAAAGAAATGACATCCATGTGACTTCAAACATGGGCCCGACATGTTTTGAGGAAGAAGCTGAAATAAACTTGGGTAGGGCTGGCTGGGTGCCCCCCTTCCGCTGGGCTTTGAGCAGACTCTTGAACAATTGCTCAGTCTTGTTAGCCATTTCGTTGCTTGCTATTACATACGCATCTCTCTCGAGATCTCTGCCAGCATTGTAGATAACTCTACCAATGCCCTCAACTATTCCTCCGGACGGATGTGCGGTAAGATCAATCTTGCTAGCCTCTCTCTCCCCTTCCAGAACGATCTCATTCCCTCGAATCTCGTCGTATATACTCCCGAGATATTCGTCAGGCAAGTCTGCATCGTCGTTGATACCACGGTTGTTCTTGATAAAATCCTCTTTGGTCATCCTGGCCTTTCCCTTCAGCTTTTCACTGTGTTGGTCGGTATTCAGCATTATGACGGAATAAGCCAACACATACGCCGTGTCGGCATTTGCAAAAGCGTTCGGATTTCCAGAGATATATCGCTCCGCAAATTTAAGCATGAATCTGTCAATCTTCTGAGCCTCGCCAGGTAGTCTGAAGCTCTGCAGGAAGCGTCTAAGAGCATCCACAAACCGCATCCGAGTAAAATCCATCAAATCGACAAATGCGTGCATAGTAGCTACGTTCTCAGTATGAGCCTCACCAAGATATTCTCCAATCATCGCTTTGTCAAGTGCGGAGGGCCCCGTTAAGAGAAATCCAGCGACATCTTCCGGGGAAGAGCTCTTAATGAAACCATGATCAATCAATGTTTTGATGCCACGCTTTGGTTTGAAATTAAATTGTCGGGTAGCCTCCATAAGTGCAGTTTTTCGTTGCTTCGCTTTCTCGAGTTGATTGGGATCGTCGAGAGTACCATTAAACTCAGCAAACTCTGTATGAGGTGTGGTCGTAGTCGGTGTCACAACTGTCGATACCCGCGGAGTAGGAAGAGAATTGTCCAACGAGTCCCTACCACCGTCCTCCAAATCGGCCGATTGTCGAAGTGCATCCACTAATTCCTTTTGCGACCATTCCACCATAGATTGTAACACGTTGATCAAACAATCTAGAGATTGCTTCCTGAGTGGATATTCTCGGGGAAAGGTTGGATCTACTGGCGTTGTTGAGGTCGCAGAGAGAGAAGCTGTAGAGAGAGAAGGAGGCAGAGAAGACGGTCCACGATGGCCGAATGCGAACTTCGACTTGTATTGCTCTTGGTATTGTTGCAACTGTACGTCTGTGATCGGGACATGGCTAGTGGCAATTCTTGCTAGATGCTCAATAAGTCTGTATCCCGGATCAGTCAGTTTGCTGCACGGTGAATAGCGATGGGGCAACCACCCACCGTTGGAACATGTTATCCAAAGCAGAACCATCACAATCGTAGTTCAAGTAGATCTCTACCAGTGCTCTAGGATCCGAGCAAAGTCTCTCCAGTACATGCAAAAGGTACGTCTTCTGCTGTGCACTAGAGTGCCTATTGTCTAGAATGGTGAGATAGATCTCTTTCAAGAACACCTCAATTTCTTTCTACTTATCGAATAAGCTACCAGAAACATTAAAAGGACAGAGAGAGGAGACAGACCTTTAGCATTACTCGCAAATTGGATAGAATGAGCCAGAATATCTCACAGCAGACGTCGAATACATGTCCAACGGCACTAGCAGCATTCCTACTCAACGACAAACATAGATACTGCTTTATCGCGTGTATAAAGCCAGTGGGTTCCCCGCCGCTAGAGCTCTTAATCGTAGATAGGGGAGAAACAAAGACATTCATATGGTTTAGTAGAATCACATGGATCAAATGCAGACTCAGCAGTTTACTCCTCATACCGTGTGACTTCAAATCTGCAATCTGTTCCGGTGGAAGGGTCTTGATTGAAAGTTTACACATGGCCCGGAATACCAGGAAAGCATCCTTGACGAACACCTCATCCTCCTCTTCCTGGGTACTATCTGCCGAGTCGGAGGTTGCATCTGAAGACGAAGAAGGCCGGCCACGAGTCTTCTTGGGAGTTCGATTCACGGTGGTGGGAGCAGCGTCGGTAATCCTTTCGTCGTCAAAACTTTTGCGATTTTCGAAGCTCTGCAGAGTGATTCTCTCCTGGCTTACTACGCTATCACCCAACGGCGGCGCTGACTCTAGTTCATCTTTGGTGCTAGCAGTATCACTACCTCTATGGGGTATCTGAACACTCAAGGCTGATGAACTTCCGTTTTTACTTTTGGCAAGCTTTGTTTCCTTAGCAGCTAACCGAGATCTAACCCGTTCGAACACCGTATGCACCATTTGTGTCAATGTCCCCTGGGCGGTTTGTTGATTCGCACTATTTCGAGATAAAAGGAAGATGTTGTATGTCTGCCTTATGGCTTTCAGCAGTCCTGCCCCATGAACCACAACCTTGTCATTCGATATCGCCGCCAGGAGAGCTTTGACAATCTGTAGCTGGACGGCATCCGGAGTGCTATCTCCTTGGAAGCAGTCGCATATAGTTTCAATAGCTCTTTCGATCAGGGGTTGCGGCTGATCTTGCTCCTGATCATCATCCACATGCAGCGGAATGATCGAGAAGTAAGAATAGCTAATAAGCTTCCCTATGCAATCCAAAGCTGTAGTAGCCAGTTGGGAGCTGCCGGTCATGCAGGCTATTTGTAGCGGTTCAAACACAATATTCGGATCAGTTGGAGGCTCGGGCGCCATTTCCCGAATAGCGTCAACTGCCCGTTGCACAGCATCAGACAGCTGTTTCCTCCGTCGTGCCTCCTTCGATGTGCCAATTGTTTCCAAGGCTTGCACTACAAATACCATTGATGATATCGTGACTTGCCCAGCAGCATTACTCTGCCCCAGAGATGCCGACGTAACCCGCCGCTGATTGACCGTAGAGGTGGTGGTAGTTGCATTGCGGGACGACGTTCGAGTTGGGGTTTTCGGAGGAGAAGGGCCGCTGATGGATGATGGATCTAGACCATCGACTCCCAACGCTATCGGAATTCCCTTGGGTATGGAAGGACTGGCGGGGGATTCGGTGGTGGGCAGAGCAGGTAGCTCTCTCTCTCTAGACGAAGCTCGTGACGGCGGGGTCTTCGAAATCGATATACTCTCACCTTCCGATATGGCTTCATCCTCTTCAGGTAATGATATTGTTGGCATTGGGGGAGCCGTCTGTTTGGAGGGTACTTTAGCTAGCTCTTCCGGTACTGTCATGGGAGCTGTAGTTTCCCCGCCATTCTCGTCCACATCCGAAGCACCTTGGCTTTCTGGTTCGTGTACTACATCCCATTCGCCGGCGATCTCAACGCCGTTCGTGTTGGTCTGATACTCGAATTTTGTGGACGACACAGGGGTGTCAGTATGTCCCACAATAGTTACGTAGGCCACTTCAGGTGTAGTTCCCGGAGTCTGTTCCTCCGCCATAACGATGGCTTTCCGGAGAGCTGGAAGGTCAAATCCAGAGATATATCAAAGCCAAAGTTTGTGTGAGGTATCAGTACGGGCGCAGTGCGGGCGCAATAGAATCTGGTGGGTGGGTGCTTGCGTGGGCGTTCGAGATAAACTAAAATAGTTGGGAGTGTTGCGACTGAGACACTCGTAGTAATTTAAACGCCCATCATCACGTGATTGTGAATGCACATTGTGACGCGAATCAGGAGTTGTGATGGCTACTTCCGTGTTGCATGAGCAGGAGCCCTCTAAAGACCAAGTTATCTCGCAGATGCAGCCGACCTGCATGGCCCTGAGCCCTGAGTTGCTTCACTGAGTTCAGACTTCGCAGATTCGCCAACGAGATGAGCGATATTATTCATGGTGCACAAGTGATATATATCGCGCGGCGACTAAAGGTTTTGAAATGAATATCTACTCCATAAGTGACGTTTGTACAAACCACTGCTCCTCCAAAAAAGAAACAAGAATAGCCCATCTCCCAAAAACGCCTGTTGACAATCATCATATCTACCTAGGTAAGTGCCTATACAAGAGCCAATGACAATGACAAGACATCAGGTGGGCAAAACCGGTTGCGCAATCACCACGACATCCATATTCCTAGTATAACAAACCCCAGGGCCGTGCCCGCTGTCAAAATCGCTGCTCCTCCCTTGTCCTTCGTTCCCACCTCTCTCGATCTCTCCCTTGCCGTCTCTCCACCGGTACCCGCGCTTGGATTCCCCTTACTCGTACCACCTTTTTTCTCCGTAACATAATCCTTCGCATCTAATATCAAATTACTCTGGATAGTCTCCAAAGCACTCAATTGTTCGCCTACTCCCCATAGTCGTTCCCAATCAGGTTCCGTCCATCTCAAACCGCAAGTGTTCTGGTCTTCACCGAACGAGCAATGTCGTGCGGCAGCTTCGGCGGAGGATCGAAGTTTAGGCATGATAAAGTCACTAGTGAAAGGCGCCATTTTCACCGTTAAAGCCATGAAACGCGAAAGGTATGCCTTGAATGAGCGTTGGTCCACGTTGCAGGTCATGTACGGCTCACAGGCCAGTTCCGACATGATTCCGTCCGGAAAGAAGACTTGCATCATTTGGAGAATCCCGTCGACATGTGAGGCCCAGATATTGTCACCGTCGGTCTGTAATTGCGCCTGTTAGAGCTTCCACTCCCTCGAGAGGAACTGCATAGGTACCATACGTAGTTATACAGATACGCAGCCCCTGCAAGGTAAAGTCCAGCGTTGTACGTCCATTGAATAGGTTGCACCTTGGTGCACTCATCGTTGATATCATATCCGTCGTAGAGCTTGTAGTCATCACTCATCAACCCGACGGTTCTCGTCCAGTCCCATGTCTTGACCGCCCAATCCATATAGGTGTTGTTTCCTGTATACCTAGCCAGTCGTGATGCCAACAGGAAGAATGCCCCGTTCGAAACGGTATTCTTGTAGTGATAACCGCTATTAAAAGTATAGATCTGCCACCTTAGCCCTCCCCCACAGTGCTCATCGTCCCACCTTGCAGCTTGAGTGTTGAACACGGCCTGTGCTAGCGAAAGCCATTGCGGCTGGCCTTTAGGAGGATCTGGAAACCTCTTCTCCGCTGCAGACATTGCGGAATGAGCCCAGAAAGCTTGATCATCGTTACCAAGAGATTTGGACTGGTTCGGAGGCATGTAGTTGTCGTCAGGGCCGACTTGGTGTAGCATTGCTTCTATTGTAACCGGTATATATCCTGCGTCCCCCGTGTAGTACCAATAATCGATTAACGCCTATGCGTGGTCAGCTTATTCAATGCGAGGTAATTATAGAAGAAGGCCGAACCCCAAAGGCTGCACCGGCCTCCCACCAATAATAAGGATCTCCAAAAAGACCTGGTATTTGGCCAGTTTGATTTCCTGGATAAAACTGCATCATCTTATAGGCGACCTTTTGCGACACATCCCGGATCGATTCTATTATTGCTGAGTTAGCAACTTGAGTATCGCGGCAGTAGAGAGTCTCACGGGGATCGTCCACATTAAGCTCATGCCCGAAAGCATCTTGTACTAGTGATAATAATAAAAGCACAAAGCAAAGCAATCTGCATAGCATGATTGATAAAAAGAGCAAACGAGAGCAATGTCTTCAGCGAAGAGCAAAAGTCGGTTGACGAATTGATGGGTGGATTTAGCACCAGAAAGGTAAATTAAGGCGCTGTACCTAAAGTATAAAACTAAGTTCAGGAAGCATGCATTCAATGTTACTTTATCTCAGAAAATGAGAAGTGCGAAGTCATGTTTACACGTATTGAGAATAGAGGTGTTCTAATTCAGTTTTAGTTATTTAGACGGATACCAACCTGCAGACACACATGGCAGAACGCCATATCGAGGTACATCTTGCAAAGGCCCTAAAGAACCCTTGACCTTGCTTGCTGAAACCAGAGGCGAAGAGACAACATCACTTATAGTCTCGAAGTGTCTTACACCATCACTTGAATACCTGGCTACCTCTACTCCAGGTCACTCGAATCGAAGCACTCTCCCAAGTGAATAGATGTTGACCGCCCATTGACTAGGGTGAACCTTGCCATCGGGGCTGATCTCCTACTCAATTATCAATGTTCTACTACCCCCTTCCGCCCTGCCCACCTCTGCCACCTCTAGTACCACCTCTGCCACCCCCTCTACCCCCACGGCCCCTGTGTTTCCCGCCCCTTCCTGCGTATGGCTTCCTTGTATACAACAGCTCATCTCCGAACCCCACATCCCCAAATTTCAAGAAGCTAGTCACACCTGAGTCCACAACCGCCACAATGACATTTCTGTAGCCATCCTTCAGCTTTTGAAACATGTTTTTCCCGGCTGCTGTTGAGTCAACCGGTACTGAATCAAACAGTGCCGATAGCTGCGCTAGAGTTGGGACGCCCACATCTCTAGAACTGACTATAGCAATACGGAAGTCTGGCGGCGGTGGATTGCTTTTCTTGAACTTCGGCTGCGGCTTCCACATATTGTACGCAATGCGGTACGGCAGCCTTGCGTTGTCGCTCGTAAGACTGATCGGTTCATGGGGCGGATGGTGCGAGGGTATTAAGGCTAATCTTTGGTAGATAGATTCGTAGGAGTGATAGACGCCGGGAGAAACCATTGGGCCAGTTTGTGAAGGAGACTTTGGGCCAAAGATATTGTTGTAGAGGTAAGCGAAAATACCGGGAGATTTAGTGGTAGCTGCCATTATGGTTACCTGCGGCACTTTTTGTGCTGCGTCGTTCTGATCTGTCCTCATTAGGACAACACACAAATCAAAGTGAGTTCACATACCATCGTCGAAAAACGTTGGAGCCCTCTGTAGAATATACCCTGCCCTCTTCAAATAGGCGAAAACCTGATATCTCTCCAGTCCTCCACATGCTTCGAGACAGGTGGCATATGCGCCTTGCAAACTCATTGGCACGCCCTGCTCCCACCAACATTCCAGATTCCCTCGTTCAACCATATATATAGTTTCCTCGGGGAGTAGCCAAAGCACCCCCTTGCTATCTGCCTTGCCCATAGTCTTGAAATGAGGCCCACGGGTTATGTGTATCTCGGTCTGGTTCCGTTCGGGCCGCCAGGTTCCTTCGATATGGACCTTGCTGGTATGCATTCGTTCTACGCATAGCGCATCGTACATGGCCTGTCGAGATTCTGCAAGAGCGGTATCCTGGAGGTCGGTACCATCCGGCTCAAAGTCTTTCTCACCGCGCTTAGGAATAAAAGCATTATCTGAGGATCTAAGACGTCAGTCACATGATAGGCAACGGAAGACATGAATAACTGATGGAACGTACTTGCTGAAGATATTCAAGAAGCGAAAGTCTTGGGTCTCATCCGAGATATCGGCATCCTGACTGTTCTGAGCTAGTCGTAAATTATCCGCTTCTGCCTCCATGATGTTGTCGCTAAGTACTTATCGTAGGCACGGACTAGTAGTCAACTTTTAATGTTGGTAACCCTAACCTGTTCCCATTGCTTGGCGATTCCACTACAAAGTTAAAGTGGGAGCCGCCACCGCTCTTCGTTACTCGTTCATCGAGATCAGGATTTTAAATGCGGATAATACCTCTGCGGCTCCTCTTCAGGTCCCCGCCCGTATACAGAACTTTTGCTACAGTAGCCCCAGCGACGGAAACAATCGTTAGCATGGCTACACATCCGGGATTTGTGGGGAAATGCGTCCTTGCCCCCATGGTCAGGACCGGAGAGCTTCCAACCCGTCTATTATCTTTGAAATATGGAGCCGACGCCGTCTGGGGTATGTAATGGCTATCCTTCTCTTGTAACGTTGATGTTGACCATCCGTTTATGAGCAGGCCCCGAAATCGTTGACAAAGGAATCATTGGATGCGCTCGAGTCATCAACTCTGCCTACAATACGATTGATTTCGTCAAAGGCAACAAACAACCTGGAAAGCCAGATGAGCGCCTTGTATTCCGAACCCATCCCGCTCTGGAGAAGGGGAAATTGATATTTCAAATCGGTACGGCGGATCCCAAGTTGGCTGTCGAGGGTGCAAAGATTATAGTAAAGGATGTTGCCGGGATCGATGTGAATGCTGGCTGCCCGAAAGTATTTCCCCCAGTCCCTTGTTTGAATCTCAGTACTAACTTGAGTTCAGCATTTTAGTATTCATTCCGGCATGGGTGCTGCTCTACTTAAGAACCAGGATAATCTTGTCGCCATTCTCACAGCACTGGTCGAGCAGGTCGGGAAACCCAACAATGTGCCAATATCAGTCAAGATCCGCATTCTGGACACACACGAAGAAACACTCACTCTAGCACGACGACTATGTGCTACAGGTATCGCGAGACTTACAGTTCACTGTCGAACCACTCCTATGCGACCACGAGAACCTGCAATCCGAGACCAACTGGCGGGTATCGTTAAAACTTGCCATGAAGCCGGGGTCCAATGTTATGCCAATGGTGACGTTGAGTCCCGAGCACATGCTGAGAAGCTTATCGAAGAGTTTAGAGTCGACGGGTGCATGATTGCGCGCGCAGCTGAGACCAATCCATCGTGTTTTCGCGCTGATGGAATCCTGCCGTGGCGAGAGGTTTCCGAGGAATTTCTGAAGATAGCTCTGAACTGTGGCCACTACGTATCCAACACGAAGTTTTGTCTATCACACCTGATTCCAGGAAAGAACCCACTTTATGCACAGATTGTTCAGAGCAAGACGCTCGGAGCTCTATGCAATGTTCTTGAGGTCCCTTACATACCGGTAGTTGAAGCTGTGAAAGATGATACACCAACACGGGCTGTCTCTAAAGCGGCTACAAAGGCTCAAAAAATATCCGAGACAGTCAAGGCGGCAAGTGGCAACAGTACCAGGGTCCGAACTGGTAGGAAGAAGCTGAGTGAGCGTGGGGTTACTCCGACGGCTATTTCTACGGCCGATATTCATCCTGAGCAACAATTGGCTGCAGTTGCAACTGTCTGATGGGCTTTCGATTGTATTGTGCTGCCCGTTGTATATTTATGGGATTTCTTGGTTGTGTATTATGGCGTTTGATTTTTGTAGACTTTCGGACCATAGCAATCGTTACTTGTTTAGATATCATTAACGCTCTTCACGCATGCTGCAAACTTCTTGCTCTAGGAGATCTCCAGCAAAACACAAGTATAGCTGTCGTATCGCCTAACAAGCCGCAGATTCTTTTCAAGGGGTACCTGCATTTAGAGTAATGCAATAATCCCTAGACGCACAACACCGTTGAGGGGGGTTCATCGCGGCCTCACGGGCAATGCATGATGTAAGAATGGGCGGAATGAGTGAGCGGGGATGATTGTCAATCGCACAACATTCTGAGTCAAGCGGCTCTCGGCATGCGGCGGCTGGAAGGTGCAGATCCGAGTGATAGACAAAAATATTTCCCCCGCAATCTTTGGAAGTTGGAAGCGTACTTTACGTATCTCGCTCAAACCAGGACCTGACTTAATTCGTGCATATAATAGGCTCTTATTCTCAGGTGTAATCCACTGCAATCCAGTTTGAAATTTTACCACTTCACCAAAGCCCTTTTTCAATACAATTGCGCCACTACCGCTCCGTCGTTGCAGTTAAACTTGGTTCGAAATGCCTATGTACGTTTTACCAAAGCTCTCTCGCCATCAATGATTTCCAATCCTCTAGTGTCTTGTTGATTGGTGATAATATTGATCTGCTGCTTCTGCCAGAAGCTTTTGCGTAGCTGACACGATCGCAATGCCGTAGGCTCAAAGATCCCTCAAAGAAGTACAAGCCTTTCCCACCGATAAATCTTCCAGATAGGCAATGGCCCTCCAAAACTCTCACAAAAGCACCACGATGGCTGTCCACGGACTTGCGAGACGGAAACCAGAGTCTGGTGGACCCTATGGTACGTGGAACTGCCGGAAGTGAGTGGTCTGATTCTCAGCCACTAATCTCCAACTATAGGACGGTAGTCAGAAATGGCGGTACTTCAAGATGCTGGTGGAGCTCGGATATAAAGAGATTGAAGTATCATTCCCTTCAGCTTCACAAGTCGACTTCGATTTCACCCGCCGCCTGATCGAAACACCCGGCGTGGTTCCCGACGATGTATGGCTGCAGGTCTTGTCGCCGTGCCGAGAGGAATTCATCAAGAGAACGATTGAGTCTCTGAAAGGAGCCAAGAAGGCTATCGTACATCTCTACTTGGCAACTTCGTCATGTTTCCGGGAAATTATATTTGGCATGTCTGAAGAGGAATCTCTGGCTCTGGCAGTCAAATCCACCAAGCTTGTTCGCAGCTTGACCAAGGACAACCCAGATGCGCAGGACACCGAATGGGCCTATGAGTTCTCGCCCGAGACCTTCTCGGACACGCGCCTCGATTTTGCTATCCAAATTTGCGAAGCAGTCAAGGAAGCTTGGGGACCAACAGAGCAAAACCCGATCATTTTCAACTTGCCGGCGACTGTCGAAATGTCTACACCCAATGTCTACGCAGACCAAATTGAGTACTTCGCGCGTAACATCACTGAGCGAGAGAAGATTTGCATTTCCCTGCACCCCCATAACGACCGTGGATGCGCTACAGCTGCCTCAGAACTAGCACAAATGGGCGGCGCTGACCGAGTTGAAGGCTGTCTGTTTGGAAATGGAGAGCGGACAGGTAACGTTGACCTGGTCACGCTGGCGCTAAACCTTTATACCCAGGGAATTCACCCTAATATCGATTTCTCGGATCTCACCAAAGTTATTGATCTGGTCGAGGACTGTACCAAGATTCCTGTACATGCCCGCGCCCCGTACGGAGGACAGTTGGTCGTCTGCGCTTTCTCTGGGTCTCACCAGGACGCAATTAAGAAGGGATTCACATTGCGTGAGAAGCAAGGACTGGACAATGACGAGAAATGGACCATGCCATACCTCCCTCTCGACCCCGCAGATATTGGACGAACATACGAAGCGATCATTCGAGTCAATTCTCAATCCGGGAAAGGTGGTGTTGCGTGGGTTATCCAGCGATCTCTGGAATTGGATATGCCCCGCAACCTACAGATTGCATTCTCCAAGGTGGTACAGAAAGAGACCGAGGCTCTCGGCCGAGAACTTAAGCCGAGAGAGATTCAGACTCTGTTCGAGAACGAATACTACCTTAATAAGCCATCGAGAATTAACCTAGTCGACTATGAGTTCTCGACTGACCGGTCAGCATCGCCAGTTCCTACCTTAGGTAAAGCATCCGCAAGTTCCCGTAGAACTTTTGTAGGTATTGTATCTATGGACGGCCGGGAACATTCGATTCGAGGTGTTGGAAACGGTCCCATCTCATCTCTGGCCAATGCTCTCAAGTGTATCGGCGTGGAGCTTGATGTTAAAGATTACAAAGAGCATGCCATCGGTCAGGGACGAGATGTCAAAGCCGCTACTTTCATTGAGTGTATCGTTGGAGGCAGCTCATCGAAATCGCAAACAGTCTGGGGAGTCGGTATCCACGAGGATGCTGCCCAAGCTTCTTTGATTGCAATCCTCAGCGCCGCAAGTTCGGTATGTTTTCATCATCATTAGCCCATTTACTGGACGTTATACTGATAATACTTCAGGTCGTATCAAGCAGACCGGGGACGCCGCTGCCGGTGGCCACGAAAGGCGAGAACGGTCTTGCTCCAAAGGCCCTTCCAATCAACGCCGCCTCGGTCAAGATCGCTGTTAACGGACTTGAGGAGCAGGCGGAGAATATGAAATTGTAGATTTTCGTCGTTTTGATGTTTTGATTTAAGGGTTTATGGGTTTGGAGCATCTTTGGGAGAAGCAAAATTTCACCTTTTTCTTTGTTTGCATCTACTGGTATCGGAATTCAAAAGCATTGTTTTTTCGGGTGCACAGATTGTAAACCCAGTTCCACCATAAAGCGATGCAATTATTGAATCGTCGGTATGGAGTCTAACTCTATAAAGGTTAGCGTTGTTAGGGCTTGAGACCACATCCGTGACTGTGTGCAAAATTCAGATTGGCGCAACCAACTCAATCAGAACATATCGATATTCCAATTTGACGACGACCAACAAGCCCGGCGAACTCCACGAATCGAACGGCCCTCATCACCCAACCCATCTAACCCCACAGCAAATCTTTCGCTATGCGTATGCTTCAATTCCATTCCTACTAAGAAATGCCGGACTTTACGCTGACTTGTTGCAGCTCCCAAGTTCGACCCTAACGAGGTTAAGACCATGTACGTACCATGGGGGAAACGGCGTGAAGAAATGCGTCTAGCGCTTGTCGCCTCATATTGTACCTCTCAAGAATGAGCTGGCTAACAATTGGGGACGTTTTTTCTTTGCAGTTGCCTCCGTGCAACTGGTGGTGAAGTAGGTGCCTCCTCCGCGCTGGCCCCCAAGATCGGTCCCTTGGGTCTCTCCCCCAAGAAAGTCGGTGAAGATATCGCCAAGGCTACTGGTGACTGGGTACGTTATTCTCATCTCTGTATTCTCATTTGGGTTGGGGGTGCTGACGAAGGAATAGAAAGGACTCCGTGTCACCGTCCAGCTCCGTATCCAGAACCGTCAGGCTACCGTCTCCGTCGTTCCCTCCGCCTCGTCGCTCGTCATCAAGGCCCTCAAGGAGCCTCCCCGTGATCGTAAGAAGGAGAAGAACATCAAGCACACCAAGTCGATTCCCCTTGACGAGATCATTGAGATCGCCCGCACCATGCGGCACAAGTCTTTGGCCCGTGAGCTCAAAGGTACCGTGAAGGAGATCCTCGGAACTGCGTTCTCTGTAGGATGCCAGGTCGATGGCCGAAGCCCAAAGGATGTCTCTGACGACATCGAGGCCGGCGAGATTGAGAGTATGTGATGCAATGACAGAACGAAGGCGGTTTCAAGATGCTAACGGTTCGTTAGTACCCGAGGAGTAAATTCCCTGATAATCTCGAATAAAAACAAATATTTTTCTTTTCTTCGGCATTTGGGAAAAAAAGGGATCTCGCATGGCGTTTTTATTTTTTGGGGGTTTGCTTTGTTTGTAACCTAGGTTCTTAATAGGATACGATGAACAATCCGACCCCCCAGCTTGTGATTTCCATGTAATTCGAAGTGAGCTTGCGAGCGCGAACGTGGCAAGAAATAAAAATGACGATAAAGATGAAAATACCTCACCAACACTCTGGTGTAAGCCTGCTCTACCGTGGCATACTCCTATTTTGGTGTGAGGAAGAGTGTGAATCGTGACCTACTACTCACCGCGGTGCTCTTTCTTCGTGGGCACCATGGTCCTTTATTTTTGGTCTACATACCTACTGTCTTTCAGTTATGTTGATGCTTTGCGTACTGACAGGCGGCTCAAAATAACTGCCACCAGATCCATGGAATGGATAGTTGGAGGAGTTTATGGGTTGGATTTCTTTGCTCTCGGTGGATTTTGGCTGGTTGTACTCTATGATTAGAAGCCACTCCTTGCTTGGTTTCGCGATTACTAGTCATACTTTGTACAATAGTTGCAATCTAGGCCCGTGGTTTTACGAAAACAATTCCAATGGTCCCTTGAAGATGATACTGTCACGATCACTGACGGTGAGGGTGGAGACGTTGCGGGATGGGTATGTGGGTGACCCTTCATGCTGCGGCTAACCACTATGCATTAGCGCGCTCTAGTGTAACCTAACATCCCACCAAAAAAGCTTCTAATTTTCGAACCTCAACTCCACACCGCAAAACATAGAACATGGTCGCCGCCTCCAAACGCAAGGTGAAAGCCAAAAGAGTCGAAGCCACCGCCACCACAACTGCACAATCCGATCCCCCCGCCGCCCCGCTAAAAGACCCAAGAGCATGGGCTTCGGTCAATCCGCCGCTCTCGCAATGGATGCTGGAGGGACTCTCAAGCATGGGTTTCGAGAAAATGACGCCTGTGCAGGCATCCACAATTCCGCTATTCATGGGGAATAAGGACGTGGTTGTGGAGGCGGTGACGGGTAGCGGGAAGACGCTTGCGTTTCTGATCCCGGTGGTGGAGAGGTTGTTGAGAGCACCGGAGCAGGCGAAGAAGAACCAGGTTGCAGCGATTATCGTGTCGCCTACTAGGTACCTCACCTCTCTTCACGCTAGATTAAGAGATAGGAGCTTACGAAGGGTGCTAGAGAGCTGGCGGCGCAGATTCACACTGTTCTGCTATCAATCCTGGCCTTCCATGGGCCCTCCGCAGCGCTGCTTTCATCTACACATGAAGATACCTTCATGCCCACCCCCGAGTCTACCATTGACAATAGAGTTAAGCCATTGCTACTGCTGGGAGGGAACACCTCGCCTGCGCAGGACCTTCGGAACTTCCTGGAGCAGTCGCCAAACCTGTTAATCGGCACCCCGGGAAGATTGAACGAGCTCCTCGCATCACAATATGTACACTGCTCCACCGACACATTTGATGCGCTGGTGCTAGACGAAGCTGACCGGCTTCTCGACCTCGGCTTCAAGGAGACCCTTACCAAGATCATTTCGCGCCTTCCAAAGCAGCGAAGAACCGGCCTCTTCAGCGCCTCCATCAGCGACGCTGTCGTCGGCTCTCTCGTGCGTGCTGGTCTCCGCAACCCCATAAAAGTTGTCGTCAAAGTCCGCGGCGAAAACGAGGAGAAGCGGACTCCGGCGAGCTTGGAGATGGTGTACCAACTTGCCACACCCGCACAGCGTCTCATTTACATCCGGCGCATCCTCTCCTCTGAGGGTGCGAGCATCTTCCCGTCTTCCGCTGCCATATCCCAGAAGACAATCGTGTACTTCTCAAATTGTGCGGCAGTTGACTACTTCACATCGCTCTTCCCCGCCATCCTTGGCGAGAACTCAAACACATACACTGTTCTCCCCTTGCACGGGAAAATGAATGCCACAATGCGCCAAAGGAACTTTAACAAATATGTCAACTCGACCTCTCCAGCGATCTTGCTCACCACCGATCTCGCCGCAAGAGGTCTCGACATCCCCGAAGTCGACTTGGTGATCCAACTTGACGCCCCCACCGATCCAAAAGTGTTTCTCCACCGCTGCGGGCGCGCCGGTCGGGCTGGCCGCAAAGGTCTCGCCGTCCTTTTCCTCTCCCCCGGCCGGGAAGAAGGCTACATCGACTTCCTTTCCGTCCGCAAGACACCTGTATCCCCGCTCTTACTACCGGTGCCGCTCTCTTCCCCCCCACCGCACGAAGAAATCACACAAACCGTCTCCGCAATGCGCAAAATAGTGCTCAAAGACCGCGCCCTCCATGACAAAGCTATGAAGGCGTTTGTCTCCCACGTACGCGCGCACACCAAACACCAAACCGCCAGCATCTTCCGTGTAGCGGACCTGGGGTGGAAGGATCTCGCCGAGAGCTACGCGCTGCTGAAGATGCCGAAAATGCCCGAGTTAAAGAAACTCGGGACGGAAAAAATTGAGCTTGGAGTTGATGTTGATGTACCTTCCCCCCCTAGTGTTTGCTGCGCATATCACATGTTAATGAAACACAGCTCAACACCTTCGCCTACAAAGACAAGCTCCGCGAAAAAGCGAGGCTAGAAGAACTAGCGAAACCCAAAACCGAGTGGAAACCGCTGACACCGGAGGAACTGGAGCAGAAACGGAAGCGGCTCCAGGCGTGGTCAGGGAAGAGTGAGAAACAGGAAGAGCGGGCGACGCGGAGGGATAGGAAGCGGAAGCGGCGGGAGGCGGAGCGGCAAGCGAGGATGGCGCCGGAGGAGAAGGCAAGAGAGGAAGAGTGGAAGGAGTTGCTAGAGAAGGCGAAGAAGCAACGGTTGGAGAAGGAGAAGCTCGAAGAGGAGGTGGAGTTTTTTAAGGGGTTTGATTAGAATATTTGTGTGGAGTTTGGAGTTTGGAGTTTGCTTTGGATTGGGCTTGGATATATTTAGGGAGTGGAACCGGCATACCTGCTCAAGTGTATATATAGGATCCGCCCGTGATCCACATCTCTGGCGGTGTGAAAGCAAAATATTCAAATCAGAAACTCCCGAGTGACATCGAGTGCGGGGATGTGGAAACGGAAATACAGCATGTTAGACCGCCAACTCGATAAGGAACAGATGGCCCGATATAATGGTTGACCTGCAATCCAAGCCCACCGCTAACCCTTTCTCAAGACCAGTATGTTCGCAAGATGCACATATGACTCAACAATCCGGCTTCCTGCCACCATATATATATAGCCTTCAAACAAAGCCTCAATCACAATACTTCCCATTGATGCTCCTCTCCACCCAATTCGCGAGAACTCTCATAATGACCACCAAAATTGCTTTCATCTCTGGCCCTCTCTCCCCACCACCATTCTATTTCACAGCCCACTATCTCCCCCTCATTTCCACCGCAATCTCTCTCAACCACCGTTTTGTCCTCGGCCCCTCCCGCGGCACCGACACCCTCGCGCTCACACACCTCCTCTCTTCTTGTGTCTCCCCGGGGAACATCACCGTCTTCGTCTCTAGCTCCGAGGTCTCTTTCCAGCCCCGCTACCAGGCAATGGGCGTCAATACCGTTATTTCTGGGAGAAACCACACCGAAAGAGACGAGGCATGCACCAGGAACTCGCATTACGATATCCTGCGGTATATGACGGAGGCGGAGGCGAGAAGGGAGTACGGGGGTGCATATAGGAAGAGGATTAGTGGGACGGAGAAGAATGAGATCAGGCGGGGGAAGGGGATGGGGTTGCTGTGGGTTGAGGAGGAAGAGGTTGAGGTCCAAAAGAGTGAAGAGTGCGTGATAAGAGGCGGGCTCAAGAGCGGAAGATGAGAGAGGTACGGTTGCTCAGGGAGAGGATGGATCGTGGGGAGCGGTTGGAGGCGAATCAGGTTGCGAAGATAGAGAAGCTAGAGAGAGAGTTGGTAGAAGAAGGGGAATGAAATTAAAGCATAGAAGAGTATAAATATATTACTGTTAGAAGACGTTGGGATGTAAATACTAGCATATAGCTTGCCAGAGGGCCCCTGAATCTACAGATGAGCTCGAGACACGCCCTGAGTTTCAAAATTCTCCGTTCTAGAGTCGATGTACTAAGCAAAACAGATATATTGAACACACGATCCATACTGCTAAAACCCACAAACGCAAGAAAACATCCGTTATACACTACAATGAAGGAAACAACACTCTCAAAATCCTATGCCCTCTTCGTTGGTGCTACCCCCGCGGACAAAACACTTGGCAACTCCGCTTCCCCAATAGAATACAGTAATCCAATAGCCCACCCAACAACCAGGATAATGATCACCGTAAATATAAAGAAAATGTTGAATGGCACCGATATATCCCTCTTCTGGCAGCCATATCCTCCCCAGTATGTGACCGACTTATGCCCGTCGTCGGATTTCAACTCAGAAGGTTTGCAAGTGCAAGACCAGCATTCCTTAGCAGCCTTTTTACACTCGCCATGGGATGAACATGAGCTGGTGGAATTGTTGCAGAGGTCTTTGGATTTGTAGCAGCGCTCGAGACGCTTGGGGTTCTTGAAGACATGGGCGGGAGAACTTGCTGGTTTGGAAGTGATCTCGGGCTTGATGTGTGTTGAAAGGGGAGCTTCTCTGCGTTTGTGATGGAGATGCGACGCGATTTCAAACCCGGTAGATTTACCCGAAGCTCCGGGAGTAAGTAGGAGAGTAGTTTTAGTACTGCCGGTTGAGAGGCGGAGGAGCGCACTTTGGTAGAGGGAGAGGGCAAGCTTGACCTCGGGGGAATCATGGCCGTGGGCGGAGATGAGGTCTTGAAGGCCCTGGAAATGGCAGAATGCGAAGCTCTTGTCTTCGACCATCCGGGGGACCACTTTCTCCGTGAAGGCCTTGAAGAGGAGGTATTCGCTCATGAATCGGCGGTCTTCGTTGCGGTCGGGGTTGAAGACTAAAGTCATCTCTTTCGTGACGCCCTTATTTTCTTGGCCAACTTGCCATGATTTATAGTTTGCAAATTTGTAGTTAGAAACGAGACTCTCCTGCAATTCCGAGGCCGGTCAGTCAGTTGTAGGGACTGCGATGAGTCGGAAAGGGTGCATACCGCATCTCGAATGGCAGGTGTCGCTACACAGAAGCTTGTGTCTAGCGATGCGATCTCCTGCAGTGGTTGTGAAATAGTCTCCGCTTTCTCCTCTGCTAACTGCTTCAATAGTTGGCCAGTAGACTGTGTGCTAGGCGCGTCGGCCATGACCAATAGAGGCTTATTCAACGGTGGCCCTGATCGCTCCGTCAGAACTCGGGCCCGCAGTGGATGCAAAAATCTCCAGTCATACCATTGGCATCCTCCATTCCCATACCAGCTAGTGACAGCAAAAACCTGCCCTCATCTTCAGGCGTTACACCAAACCGACCCTCCAAGCGTCCGAACTGTTCCAGTACCTCAATCTTCTTGTCGGCTGTTCCCTGTACCCCCAGTCTATAGAACCGTGACACACCAAGAGCTAGCGCAAGCCCGAGTCGTGCTTGTTCCGGGGATACTTCGAGTGCAGGTCCGCTCGGCACGGGAGAGTTGAGTTCGTAGATTGCGGCAGAAGAGGCAGCTGCGAACGTGGCGAGTCCGGAGGCCACGATGCTGGCTGCGAGTCTCATAGTGGTGCTCGGCTTCTCGCAAAGCAAAGACAATTATAACTGTTCCGCGACGTGTATTGAGTCGGTATTTCGTAGGAATATCGTGGTGACGTTGCGTATGACAGCTAGCCTCCAGAAATAGGCGTTTGTAGGGGCAGCGGTTAGGGTTACAGTTAGCGCGTCATGTGGTTCTGAGTACTGGTAGTAAACAGAGCACTGTAGAGAGTATCACGCATCACGAATGTTCGTACTTCCCGCCATCACGGCGGTCCTGTCCGGATAGATTTATTGCAGTTTCAATCTACTCTTAGCCTTTTAGTATTTAAAAAAATGTTACGCTCGAAATCTCGTACGAACCTTGGCGCTTGGTACAGTATTTGTAGCTTTTGACATAACGGACAAAATACACGAGGCTCATCGTAGAGATGTTCAAAGGCAGGGCAATTCCCCCGTAACATCTCAGTATAATTTTCTTAATCATTCCAACTAGACTGTTTACTCAAGATGCACTTGAGTGTGTTGATATCATGTGAGGATGATGGGTGCATAGGCGATAATGGACATCCCACGACGCAAAACGAAGATATGTAAACACCTCTAGGTGTAGTGTTGCACACGGGGCGAGATGAGACGAGTTTGTAGTCGGGCCCGGCCTGTTCATACCGTATGCTACCAAGGCCCGCGGGTCCGAGATCTAGCTCGGAGTCCCGGCCTAATTCCGAATACAGTGCCCAATGACTTGCAATATTGTCAAAAGACTTCACGGTGGCTTGAGAGATTGTCAAAAACATTAAGTATAGCTAAACCACCCGGCATGGAGATTCAGGCCTACGTAGCCCCAAAGTGAAGTTTCGACTTGTAGTATACCCAACACACTTGGTTGAAAGTCATTATACATCACTCACGGATCCATAAGAACTAAGCCCGGGATATCTCATTCCATTGGGTACAGTCTCATCAGGCTCGGGCTTTAGCCCGAGACAAAGCTCGTCCCGTGTGTAAAACTAGATACCGCATGTGGCATGTCCAACGGACTTGAGTAGATACGGTAGATCGCGCCAAACCCCCCATACCAGCCAATATACCTCTGTTCAGGCACCCCCATGACTTTGTATCCAAGAAAACCCTACTCCATAGCTCTATCCGGAGTGATTTGATCCACGCGCGATCCATTATACCACCCCCCGCTCGAAAAGCACTTCTCCCGGATCGCATGATCACTTGACTGAAAATAAAGTCTGATATTATCCCCATCACTCCACTGCACTACCGACAACACCGTGATGCCTATGAAATCCAGGTCCTCTACGGGATTCCAACCGCCGTCCCACTTCAGCTCAAAAAGGTGCCGCGCCGGGTCGTGCCAGTAGACACGTATCTGTATTCCAGAGTGCTCGCCCAGCCATGCCATTGCAGTGATGGAGGTGTGTTTAGGCATTACGCCGACGGCAACGTGGCCTGCAATGTTAGATTCTGGGAAGGGGAGGAGTGGGCGGGAAATGGGCGTACCGATGTACCAGCCTCCACCCGCGGAATCACGGCATTGCTCCCGCAGTTCCAAGGCCGTGTTCTGGAAGTACACGCGGATGGAATCTTGGCCCCAAGTTGCTGCGGCTAGGCTGGTGCCTCTGAGGGCATCACTGTTGAGAGTTTCCCCTTTCTGCCAATTGGAAGTCGAAGTCGAAGTGGGCCAACAACGAAATCTCTGGAATCGGTGTGTTGAGGGATGCCAATGGTATTCTTGAATGTCATCAGTGACAGGTGCTATTAGATCACGCAATTAGTGCCACGAATAGAGTCAATTATTTGGTTTCCTAGGCTCACTTTGATAGTATAGATGGATGAAGCCATTTGCCTGCCAGACTGCTGTAATTTTAGAATCCTGGGCTGCCTCGATTTTGAGCTTATTCAAGGAGCCAGGCCGCCAGCCATGTCTAGCGGTATAACAATACTCCTGGAGCATATTCTCTTCGGTAAGGGAAAACACACGAATCTGCAAAATTTACTGTTAGCTTTATTTTCCGTGTCATGGAAGTTTGAATCCCTACTTCTTTTCCGTCTTTATTGCTAACTACCGCCAATGGCGTGAATAACTTGGCCTTAAAAATCGCGCTCTCCCTGTCTCCACCGGTCCACACCCCAACGTCATGTTTTGCCTCGCGAACCCCTCCAGAACTGTCCTGGAAATACACACGGAAATGCCATCCAGGCCAAGTTGTAGAAGCGATTGAAGCTCCCGGAAGAAGTTGGCCTTTCCAACCCCAGAACACATCAGTAGTTACTCGCAGAGATATATACCCCGATAGACAACCAACCTTTTTTATGGCTCATAAGCCGTGCTTTCGTTACAGGTTGGCTTTGGACTATTGCAAGTTGTTCTTCTGCCTGGCGGAAGATCTTATGGGCGTCGGGTCGCGATCCGGGGTCGAAGGAAAGACATTCCATCGTCAGATCCTTTAAACTCTGGGAAAATTCGTCTGATAAGGGAGCGGGTTTTTCGTCTTTGCTTTCCATCCTATATAGAAAAGGCGGGTTGTTATTACACAGGGCGTATAGTGTACCTACAGACACATATATCACCGTTAGTAACCGGTCAATAGTAAAACCCTGCGACCCCGCGTCACTGTCTACACCAAGGAATTGTGGATATGGTTGTGATTTTCACTGCATACGGTATTCGCGAATCAATTGTGCAGGTACGAAGTGCTTTATAAGCCTTCGTGGGACCTTGTGGCAAAGCAACTTTGCCACAAGGTGCCGGCGCCGTATCCAGTGAAAACCACCACTATATCCAGAACTTCGAATCCAGAACGAAAACACTAACATCCAAAAGAAAAGATGTCGCATTTGTCCGTCCATGTTATATTTCCTTCTGAATATCGATTTATTTCCTGTAAAACGCCAGTCAGCTAACCGCATGTACTGATATCAAAGACGTGTTAAACTTACCGGGGCAGTATATTGCTTTGTTCCGACATATGTGGAAGGTGCAGCACCGTCGGATCGCAATATAGCACCAAGACCAAAGTCACCAAGTTTAACAGTACTAGTAGCCTCGGATTTACTCGATAAAAAGACTTTATGTATGCAAGTTATACACACATCCTTTTTGCTGTTATAGGATGGAATCAAATTCACGCACCGTTCCCTGGTTTGATATCTCTGTGCAAGATTATCATGGTATCGTCCCAGTCGATTGCATTGCCCGACTCTGGAGTACGTATACGCAATCCGTGATGGCAATAATTCAATGCAGAGGCAAGCTCCATGACAACCTTCCAGACAAATCCTTCGTTTTTCTCTCCCTGGTTTTCGCTAGTGCACAGAAAGATATCAATCATATAATCTTACAGAAAAAGCCTGGTAACTCATATACATACTCCTTCTGCTTTTTGATATAATCTTCCAGGCTTCCACCTTCGCAGTACTCCATATACAGCTTGGCGGACCCGGAATGCCACCGAATAGACAGGTACTGAACGATGTTTGGGTGTTTCAACGTAGAGATAATCATGTATTCTCTTTCGACGTCTTTCTTGGCGGAACGGTCCTGACTGCCCGTCTCGGAATATGCGATGGTTTTGCAAGCTACCTGATCATATTATCCTTCAGCACACAATAATCGGATGTGGAGTTCAGTGTCGACTAACCTGACGCTCCTGCTGATCGGATTTGTATTTGACCGTCATCCTATCTACCAACCCGTATGCGCCGCCTCCAACGGTGTGCGTTGACCCTGGCACCACTTCGAACTCTGGATCTGAATCCATGATTGCAGATTTGAATATGGATGGAAATCGCTACCGTGGAATGGGAGAATTCAAAGCGGAATAAGAGGTAACTAACTGTAGGTGATTGTCTTAATTCAAACAGCCTGCGGGGAAACGCGTTACGGCTATGGGCTACATGATATTTCAACACGGCAGATGCGTTTCTGGGTCACCGACATGGCAAAATTTGATTCGCCTCATTCCAATAAAAACACAAACATGCTGTATTGTCTGCTCAAACTTGAATGCATTGCATTGAGGCCCTGTTCCTTTCTCGACGAATGAAGAGCACCGTATGTGCTGCTAATCCTGACATTGTGAAACACTCATGCTAATGCGTTCGCTAAATAATACTGCACCGGTCAAAAGAAGGGAAGGTTCTTTTGGTACGGATCGATTCTGACCGGAACTACCAGAGGAAGCAGATGGGGCGGTGGTGTGGGTTGGAGTGCCACAGCCGCTGTTTCACGCTCCAACAAATCACACTGTGCTTCTAGAATCGTTCCAATTCCCACACAGGGAATGAGACTACTATCATTCGTGTAATTCTGTGTCTTTCCTCAGTACAGACTCATTTTACCCAAGTACAAAGCATGTTTGACCCTTACCAGTACTACTACATCATATATTCCATCTTTTGCATTGTGTACTTTCCTTTTAGACTGGTACAGTATGGTAGGGCTGTAGTAACTTAAGCTAATATGTACGATATCTGCCGATCATTGGGTGAGAGGAGAGGAGGTGAGGAGGGGTGAGGGGAATAAATGGCCAACACAGAGCGTGCGGTTTCGACGCCTTGTTTGGAAAGTTTTTCAGTTGTGGATCATCAGACATTATAATATCTACCACGTCCTGTTTTCCGGTGAATGAAAACTGCTTCAACTAGGCCTAGTTATCAACCAAGTCGTCTGGCATAAGTTGTGGAGACTGACTATTTCAAGTACTTACAAGTGAAGCTTCAATAGACGGCTACCTATCACGATACTCGCGTACTACACCACATCAATAGCAGTGTCGATCCCCCGCAAGCGCAAAGAATCCAAGTCCAACCTCAAGCGCTACAAACGCATCCACGATCCTCATCATTTCTGAGTAGCTGCTAGCGGCATGGCGGAATTAGTTCTGAGCGCAACGGGTTTCGCATTGTCAGCTCCGGGCATGGCTCTGGCGTTTGTTAGCTACGCACGCTATCTATCTGACAGGTTCGATGCCTTCAAGAACGCTCCTGAAAATCTTCGTGAACTCCGGGAGTTTTTTCGGGATCTATATGAGGGCCAACTGAAGACAAATATCGAGCTGGCCGAGTGGGCATTTACGGTTGACGATCTCGATCCCGCTCTGAAAGCATCATTGGAGAATCACCTCAAGACCCTGCGGACAGAGCTGCAGGAGGCCAATCAGTCTCTCAACGAGTTGTTCCACGAAGATGGCTCGCTACGGAAGAGAGTGAAATTTCTGGAGTTTTTTGGGTTGACGAAGGCGAGGAAGGTGATGGAGAGTTTGCGGGGGTGGCAGGAGGTTTTTCAAGGAGCCATACATCTTGCGTGCATGAAGAAGCAAATGGTGCCGGATGATATGCTTCTGACAAGTTCGAAATTCAAGCCCATCGAAATAGGACCAGACGACGGCCAATATTGCGTTCAACTCGAGTCCAAGTCGCATATCTGGCTAGGAAAAGCTGAAACACTCGAAAACAGCACCGGAAAAAACATTCGCGAGGTTTCCTTTGTGATGGAACGGATGGAAGCCAGCCAATACCAAAACTTCTCCGACGCCAAAGAAATTGCATCGTATCTTGCGCGCCGTCTGGCCGCAAATCCATCTAACCGAGGCATTCTAAGGTGTCTTGGTTATCGAGAAACCAACGATCACCTAGAATTGGTTTTTGAAGTGCCAAATGAACTTGAGCCACAGCCCCAAACGTTGAGAAGTCTCCTCGCCGATGATATGGATAACGATGCCGGCTATGGAGGCGGACGACCACTGGATCATCGTTTCCGTCTCGCTCAACAAATCTCAGAAGCAATCTTATCCGTGCACACCGCTCAGCTTGTGCATAAAAACATTCGGCCAGAAACCATTTTGGTGTTTCGCGCAAAGCTGATAACAGGCAGTACAACAACCACATCTGCAAAGGATGATCTCACGGGATTAGGCCTGCCTTTCCTTACTGACTGGAAGACGGTACGAAAAGCCAGCGATCTGTCTGCGCGAAAGGGTGGAAACGACTGGACCGCTGATATATACCGACATCCTCGACGCCAGGGATTGCAACCGGAGGAACGCTACAGTATGCAGCACGATATCTATAGCCTTGGAGTGTGTCTTCTCGAAATTGGCCTCTGGGAACCTTTCATCATCACCAATGCGCAAGGGCAGGAGTTTATGTGCGATAAGTTCCGCGAGTTGGCCGTTGCGTCCGGTTTTGTCACCCAGGAAGAATCCAATTCGATATCCAAGCTGACGAAGCCCATGACGGTTCAGAAAGTTATGATTGCTCTTGCGAAGGGGTTGCTTCCCCAGAGAATGGGATTAATTTTCACCGATCTGGTGGTATACTGTCTCACATGTGTGGAAGACGACTTTAGTGGTTCAACAAATGAAGCAACGACTGTTGGCATACAATTTAATGACAAGATTCTTCAATCCTTTCCTAAGATGCTTTTGTGACCGAAACCTTTGTTTTCCTTTCTGGTGTGGCTTTTCGATTTTCCTTTTCCTTATTTTTTCGTGGTGAGAGTCTGAGGAACTGAGAATATCCTTCCCAGTCGCGCGGGCGGGGTAGCTTGTAGTTGCATCGAGCGTTTCATATATTTGCAATGGATTGACTTCACCTGATTCAGTCTTGACGTCATATAACGGTTTTGCATGAAAAGGGAAAATATTTTTAAGCCTCATTAGAGTGCTATTTCATGATGAATTCTAGAATCTATATTTAGAACTCACAATCTTGGAATTCAAAACATAGAGGAATCTTTCAGGCTACAGGAGCCCGTTCCGGGTTCTTCTCTACCAGAAAAATATCAAACAGGATATGCTGCCGGAAGGGGAAGACGACCAACCAGGGCAGAAATATGCCATCACAGAAACTATGACAGAATAACGTATCCAACATGAGGACTTTGCGAGATTGGAATTATGGGCTACGCCTCGGATAAGCTCCTTTTGAGGTGTCTTGGAGTACTAGGGGGCACTCTCGAATCTTTATCGAGCATCTGTTCCTCAAAAATTGTGGTGCATTGATGTTGGTTTGTGGTGAGGCAGATCTACTGATTGCAATGCTATGAAGGCAAAGATCGAAGGAGTTGGGATATTCCATCGAAGTAAATTTTTCCCTTCTCGGACCTCATCACGGTTCACAGACTCAGTTACAAACGTATCGTGCACGCCCTACCGGAGTTGCCATATCTACATCGAGCAGGACTACACACTCGAATGCTTCAGTCAAGTTTGTTCGCGTGAGTGGCTTCTCTCATGGATCTAAAGCAAGTCTGTAGGCCATATAGTGCCAGAGATCCAAATAGAGGTCCATTTGTATACTCCCTATTTCTGTCTTAACCGATGGGACAATACACCAGCTACTCCCTCCCTGGATACAAGATAGATCTCCTGACAATTTGCTGGCAGCGGGTACACAAGCCACAGGATGGAGTTATTGTAACAATTAACCCGAAACAAACAAACGAGCTCTCAATTTCCGAGTGACCCGTCGTTATGAACCGGTTAACGTCGGCCTTATATCTCCTCGTTCTGAGGTAAATCGTAGAGTGTATTTATATCACGAAATAAATACCTTTGATGAGGACAGTTGTAATGCTGTTCACAAATTTCTCATCGGCGCTCATGCCAGCGTGGATAGAAAAATGTTGGATCGAGACCCTAAGCTGCTAAATAGCCGTCCGCTATTGCTGATCGCCGGATTCTATTACCCTCGTAATTCCAAACGCGGCCAGCTTGAGAACTGGTGGCGGCCGTTTTCGGTTGGCAGGGTTGTTGGGATTGGATCGAGGGTATTGGATGGAGATTGTGCCAAACACAGAAGCCCACTTTCTTTCGTTCATAAGGATTTGGATGGGTCCTAATTCGCCGGGATTTGGATCCCAAGGGTCTGAAGGAGATGCTTTGTCATAGTAGCGACCAGGTGGTCCCGGCGATTGTGGTATTCAGACTTCGTTTGGTTACGTTTCCATCTCATAGTTGTTCGCATACGTAGACTGCGTGTTACAATCTCGGGGAAACGGGTGTTGCTGTTTTTATTAGTAAAGATCGTTTGAAGGAGTATAAGCTCATGAATGACACGCACTTTAGCCCTTGATTCTTATAATAACTGCTTTCGCCTGAGCTCGACGACATCTATGTAGCGTTGAACCCTGGGTGTCAGAAAGAGCATGTGTGAGAAGGTGGAACGAGCCATTGCGGTTAGCGCTAGCATTGCCGCGAAGCTAAGTACTTGAGCGTCTATGAAACCTTTTTTGTGATTCATACGATAAGGCTGCAACCATCACGACGACAGCCGGTCTTTCACCTGTCCAGTTCCTCGGAAATAGGATAACCCACGGCGGGGCATCTGGGTTTCTTTTCATCCGATCAGTGCCCGCTCTGCGGATCAGCGCAGATTTGCCCCCCACCACCTACCACTATCAACCATCGCCGGCATTTAATTCACAACACAATTCTCGATGTTCAGTCGCCTCCGATCCATCCTCACGCACTCCCGCGTTCCCCTCCAAGTCGATGCCACCCAAAATGCCAGCAATGTCTACCGCGTGCGTTTTGTCAAGCCACGGCCCAAGAGTGGCGCGGGAAGATTGGTATACTTTGTTGGCACAACCGTTATCACCGTCGTGTTAGGGGTCCGAGTGGTGCAACTGATGGGAATGGGCGGCCAGCCACTGTTTATACCACTCGGGTTCGCGAGGCAGGAGGAGCCGCAGAAGTTTAAGAAGGACGATCCTGAAGTCAAAGCTTTCATCAAATTTGGTTCGAACCGGGCACTGGCACGGAAGGCGCGACGGGTATTCGAAGATAAGACAATTCAGATATTGCGCACATCACTAGCCGACCAACTCGGCACGCAAATTCGAGCGATCCATTCCTTGCTCTACTTCCACTATCCGCACGGACCACCACCGGGCTATCGACAGAAGGGACTGCAATTCGTCTACAGGCCGCCTGATCCTACATCCCCGAATCCCGAAGACCAGCACTCAGTGATCGAAATAAACTATGCAGAGCGTCACATGGGAGCTGACCGCTATCTACGGAGAGAATCGATAATACTTCCGCGATGGATGTTCTACGCCGTCAAGAACTCGCTCTTAGACATTTGGGCTGATATCACCACTCCACGGGACCTCAACGAAGAAGAGAAGATTGAAGACGTTTTTGGTCTCGTTCAGTACGGTGTGGATCTTTCCCAGTGGACACTGGCCAATCTCAAGGACGACCTCAAAAGGACGAGGATGCGACTACCACCACCTAGTGGACATGTAATCATTGATGGAATGGTTCAAGTCACCAGCAACAACATGCTCGTCACTGTGGATCTGACTGGCAGCTTCAATCCAGAAAATCCTGAGCAGGCAACGGTACATCGGATGTCAGTTCGGTTTGTCTCTAAGATCAAGCCGCCGCCAAAGAAGAAGCAGATTTCCGCCGATGTGGGGAATTCATTGGATTTGGGCAAGGAGGTAGTTTCAGGTTTGAAGGAGGATATGGACCCAGTTAAGGTGGCAACGAAGGGCAATGATAAGAACCTCGAAAAACCAAAGAACCGCAATGATGAGAGCCAGAAACGAGATTTAGGAGTTTCAACTAGCCCAAATATTGTTGGACGATTGGTGGAATCAAATACAAGAGTTGGCGATGTGGCGGATGTGTTGGATGCAGAGAAGACGGTGAAGGAGGACACCCAGGGAGAGGCATTACGACACAAGACTAGGGAACATACACCCCAACAGACGGCAGTATCAAAAGATATCGAAAGTTCGCCTCCACCAACGCCTTCCAAATCACAGCCATCTCCACCTCCTCGGGAATAATTCCACCTTTTATATCAACCTATCTAGTATACAACTCATACAGACACCCGAGTTCTTATTTTCCCTTCATTCCTGTATTTCTTTCTATAGCCAGTGGTATTATACGACTGGATTAGGGGCGGGATTTTGTTACAGGAGTTCGCATCTGTTTGGGTTTTGGGGCGTGCTTTTCAAGCCTTTTCTTTTTTTGCTACTGGCAGAGAGTAGGGGAGTACGCATGCTGGAGGTGGTCTGCTGACCGTGATGTGTCGAGTTGATACTAAGTGGATACCTCTTGTTGATGATTTGGTGCTGTGCGAGCTGTTTTAAGAACGAAAGCAGATGTGTATGATAGACAAAAATATCCTTACTCTTGAGGATGTAACACTCCAAGACCAATAAAACAAGACGCCCAGTAGCACTATGCAATGTAAGGTGGGCTGATGGATGCGGAGGTATTCTAGTCTGTCCTCGAGAGAGGATTCGAGTGGCTTGTTGCTGGTTGATATGAATCAACTATCGCGGTGAAGATACGGTATGAATCCGATAACCCCTGTCTGTTACGACGACGCTGCTGTCGATGCCGCCGCCGCCGCCGCCTTTGCAGCAGCCGCCTGCGCCCTCCTCTCTTTCTTAGACAATTTCTGCCCCCCTGCTCCACCTTGAGCATTCCCACCACCGCTACCCTGTTTCACTTTCTTCCCCGCCCCATTCCCACCTTGCTCCTCTGCTTTCCTCTTCCGCTCCAACTTCTCCTCCTCTCCAACCCCATCCTCAATAACCTCCACTACTCCCTTATAGGATCTCCTTCTCATCTCCGCCTGCCTCACAACAACCCTACACCTCCCCGACACCGCATCTCGCGCCTTTTCAGAACTCAATCCCCACAGCACCGCAAGATTGATCACATCGTTGGGTGCCCTGAGCCCCAACACCTCCCGCGCCTCACTACTAAGTATTATTCCCCTTCCCCCTCTCGTCACACGGATCAACGCAGCCGCATTCTGGATCAGATTCCGCCGGGCCGTGACATCAGCGATGGACGCGGAATAGCAGATCTCGAAGCTTATCCCCCGCAATAGCGCAGCACCCACCGTCTTGTATTTCAGAGGGAATTGTAGCCGCGTCGAGAAGTCGAGACTGATCAGGTCGCATTCGAGGGAACTGCATGCTTGGAGGAGTAGCTTTTCGGAGGTAGGTCGGAGTGCGAGGATGGAGTAGAGGGAGGTTAGGGCTGTAAGACGGTGGTTTTGTGAGTGGTCACTCAGGACAAGGGTGCACCGGGTTAGGAGCTTGAGGGAGTCGTGCGAGGGTAGGGCCGGAGGTGGTGGGAGCTGCGAGGGGAGCTTGCCGCTCAGAATGGTGGTGAGCGCGACAGTGGTGTATCCTACTGATGACTAGGTTAGTGGGAGAGGAGAGGGGAGGGACGGGTACATACAGGTAGTGAGGAAGGAGAGGACCCGTGGGAGCTCGGAGGGGGAAGGGACCGGGACATTGAGGTCGTAGTACATTTTGTGTGTGTTGGAGGGAGCTGGAGGGTCGCGTTTGTCGAGGCTTTGAGCCGCATGGCGGGACAGACTCCTGCTAGGCACGTGATCTACTCTGTAGCATGTCTGTTGGCTCTGCTATCAACCCCGGCCAAAGAAGAATGCTTGGAGCACGTGTACATGGGATTCTATCTGATTCCAACGGGTCTGATGTTTCCGTTCCGAAAAAGAGTGGCCAGGGCCTATCAGTATGAGATGATACATTCCTCTCACCTGGGCCTTCCACTAACACCCCTCATTCGATCCATTTGACATCTCCAACTCATGACAGCATCTTTGGGATGAGAATACAATATTAGACTGGTAATTTTTAGGAAGATCCTCTTCGTCAAGGTCGAATGAGTTTTTCTATATTTCGAACGAGTAGCCAAAAGAGCCAAGCCATTCGAACGACTTTTCGTGAACGAAGCCACTGCCATCGCCTGTTATCAACATTGCTCTCCTCTTTCCTCTTTACCCCCTAGTACCCAACCCACAACTATCGTCGACACGACGATAACACTGCAGCCATCATAACTCGGTCCGTAGTAGTCTCACAGCTGCTACTCCTTCAGCTGGCACTCATTACCCAGATTCCCGATAACGGGAAGAGTACTGTCAACGTCAACCCGCTCAACATGGCTCGCGTCTATGCTGATGTACGGCACCCACCCACCGCCTCCAACGCCGTCTCGACCATCTCACTCTCCCGGATCGTCGATAAGGGGCTTCTACAGAGCATGGCTGACCGAAATCTCCGGAGTAGGTGAACCAGCGGATGCCGCGGTCCTACTGGGATTACGACTCGGTCAACATCCAGTGGGGGGCCCTCGAGAACTACGAGGTCGTACGCAAGATCGGTAATTGCCCCCACTTTTTTGCGACCGAACTTCGCGAAATAGATGGAAATGTTATCGCTCACGATAAGAGAATAAATAGGTCGGGGAAAGTACTCAGAGGTCTTTGAGGGCATCAACATCACCAACTACCAAAAGTGTGTTATCAAGGTCCTCAAGCCGGTCAAGAAGAAGAAGATAAAGCGCGAGATCAAGATCTTGCAGAACTTGTCTGGGGGCCCGAATATTGTAGCGCTTTTGGATGTTGTGAGGGATCCTCAGGTGAGCTTCTTCGCAACCCGCACGGGTAGAGTCGCGCGGGGTACTGACAAGGCGCTTGAGCGATTAGAGCAAAACTCCTTCGCTGGTGTTTGAGTATATCAACAATACCGACTTCCGCAGCTTATACCCCAAGTTTCAAGACTACGATGTCCGGTATTACATCTACGAGTTGTTGAAAGCGTTGGATTTTTGCCACAGCAAGGGAATCATGCACCGAGATGTCAAGCCTCACAACGTCATGATTGATCACGAGAAGCGAAAGGTATAGCCCTAACGTGACGATGACGGATGTAACTTGTACGCTGATGCCTTTGTGATAGCTGCGGTTGATTGATTGGGGGTTGGCTGAGTTCTACCACGCCGGAACTGAGTACAATGTCCGTGTAGCTTCTCGGTACTTCAAGGGCCCCGAATTGCTTGTGGACTACCAGGAATACGACTATTCCCTCGATCTGTGGTCTCTTGGTGCCATGTTCGCATCCATGATTTTCCGCAAGGAGCCATTTTTCCATGGGAACTCTAACTCGGACCAGCTGGTCAAGATTGCCAAAGTCTTAGGAACTGAAGAGTTGTTCGACTACTTGGACAAGTATGATATTGAGTTGGACGCTCAGTACGACAACATTCTCGGACGCTTCCCTAAGAAGAGCTGGCACCAGTTCGTTAACCAGGAGAACCAGCGGTTCGTTAGCAATGAATCCATCGACTTCTTGGACAAATTGTTGCGATACGACCATCAGGTATGGGCATACATTGTTTGAATCTGGACGTATGAATAGTAATCTTACGCAATTGTGAATAGGAACGCCTCACCGCCAAGGAGGCTATGGCCCACCCTTACTTTGAGCCCGTTCGAAAAGCAGCTGCCGCGGCCGCTATCGGTGGCTCTGCAGCGGTTTCCCTTACCTGAATACATGACAGAAATGATAGGGGCATTCCTAAGAACGGAGGGAATAAGAACGGAGGGTTTAGGCGTAGAAAGAGAACCAGCCGACTTTAGATAGAATTATGGATCGTCCCTATTCACACACGGCTACTTGCGTAACGGCGCATGCTCCACCGCTGTTCCCCTCACCATCACCCCCTCCTACACCTTTAATTTTAGGGGAGATGGGTCGCCATTGTTGCGTTTCTGTGTTTTTGTGACAGGTTACCTTTTGTCGTTAGGCGTGAGGCTTCTTTTTCTCTCTGGTTTCTGGTCTCTTTGATTCTGTATCTGCGCTGTTTCTTGCGATCGGTTTCTTTTTCCATGCGTCATTGTGAGGATTCATAGTTTTCCTTTTTTTTCTGCAGGCGATGTTCCTGTGAGTATCATAGTAATTGTATGGAATGGATATACTTATGAGATTTACAAGCCTATATATCTATTTAATATTTGCTGCACGATGAAGCAGTGCGATGCATACTACCACTTTGCAGTTCTAAGTGAGAAGGCCGGGGGACTTCTTCTTAGTCTTCCCCAGATTTACAAGTAGATTACAAGTTTAGGCAGTGGAGCACTTGACGACGTCAGCGCTACTCTATCTGCGCATAACCTCGGATTCGACAAAACTTCAACCTCGAAGCACTGATCGACAAATTCCGTAACGTATACAGGCACGATAAGACGGCGAAAGCAATACACAATAGGTCGATATCGATGCATTTGCTGTAGCTGCAGCAGCTAGTCGCCCACTCTCCAGCGCATTTCCAGCTCACCTTACCACCTCACCACCTTAGCTCGCGATTGCGCATCATCGTCCGAGCCGGTCTCACTACAGCTTGCATCAACCCCACGACTAAATACCAACTCTAAATCCCACCCTAATACCAACCCCGATCAACACAATGCGCCACGACCCCCGTATCCGCCAGAATCTCGATCGCATCTCAACCTCGCTCGAGTCGGCTGCAGAGGACGCGCGCACAGGTTGCTTCACTTTCACAAAATCTTACATCGAACCATGCTTCTCGTCGCTAATAGACTGCTGCACCTCTTGCCTCCCGAAACCTAAAGTCGCCCACCATCACCACCACCGGAATCGATACGCTCGCTCCAGAAGCGAGTACCCGTTCGGCTTCTACGAGTACGATGATTGGGAATCTGATGACGACGAGGGCGGCGGGTTCTTGGCGTGGGGAACTGACGAGTTGGATCGGTTGCTTGCAGGGAGTGGGAGCGGGACGCCCGCAGTAAGGAACGAGAGGATGTATTATGGTGCGGCTGGAGATGCGGTCGGCACTGGGTTAAGGAGGAAAAATACTATGTCCGGACGCGACTCGCCGGATCCTACCGTTATCCCCGGGACGAGTATGTTTGGGTTCTTGTCGCGGTTTGGAGTAAGGGGGAAGGGAATGCGGTATAAACCTTCCGCGGCGAATCTGCAGGAGCACCCCCAGCGTAGTGGTGCGGCGGATGTGGCGTTTGTGGGGCCGTCTAAGAACGGGAGAGGTGGGAATGGGAATGGGAGGAAACGAAGTGGAACGGGATCTAGTGCGGGGAGTCAGGGGGATAGTTTGAGGAGCCGGGGAGATCTGTGGCCGAGTGAGGATGAGGATGATGCGGTTGTGATTGGGGATGATGCGTTCCCGCGGAGTAGTGATGGGGATAGTGCGGAGGTGATGGGGCTGGGAATTGGGTCAGATGATGATTGTGCGAGGCAGGAGGATTTGCTGGTGGAGGATGCGGAGGAAGAACGGAGGAGAATGAGGAAGCATACTCGGCTGGCTATGCGGAGGGGGTTTAGTGCGGGGAGTATAGTGAGTGGTTGACTACCCCATTTGTCTCGAGACAGCGTCTGACTATTATACAGGAGGAAAGCAATACCCGCAACATCTATTCTAAAGGCTCCAACAGTGCTCCCCCGACGATTCTGGCTACCAGCCCGGAACCGTACCCAACTGGATTGGGAATCACTGCTTCACGGCCCGAAAGCGTCAAGTCGCGGGAGGGGAGTATATATCAACAAATACAACGACCACGGGTGCAAGCCAGGAAGGAGAAGGGGAAGGAGAACGTCAGCGACACTTCTTCCACGCCCAGGCCCCAGATGAGACAAGTGCCATCTACGCACTCGCCGATACCTCCAACATCCCCCGCAGCTCCTTCTCTAACCGACGCCGAGTTAACCCCGCGAGCTTCGGGGAAAGAATGGCCTACCACAGCAAATGACGACGACGACGATATGAGTGATGACGAGAACTAATAGATAAGCATAATTAACGAATATATATGTTGGGATTTTTTGTCTTATGTTGGCGTAACATTTTGATAAGGGTTATTTGAGGTGCATTGGGAGCTGGAAACTTTGTTTGGTGTTTTTGTTCTTGCTTCAATATAAAAGTGACGAGGGGTGAGAAGGCGGTTCTATCGGGATGGTATATACTTAATGACACTGGGGGCGCAACGATTGCGCAGCTGCCGATGGCAATGCTGCATTGAAGGTCTTGTCGATTCCTCAGCTGAGTCGATACGCACATACGAGTTTTGGTCAGGGTTTTAGTGTGGCGCGCATAGCCACTACCGATTACGTAGTGTGCGACGGCTTTGCTAGGTTGCTGCTGCCGCTTCCTTGTTCCTCTAAGGTATCCTGTCCCTGACCCTCGATACCCACGACATTTCAGCTTCGATCCTTATACTCCAACACTCATTCTCAGGGGCTCTCTCTCTACACACCTCTTTTGAGCCCAGGAATCCTACTTGTAGCCCTACGTCGCAGACCAGGGTTCAGACAAAGGATAGACGTTTCGGGAGCTGGCTGAAGCTTCAAACGAACGGACAAATACCCAATACAAATACCCCAACAAACTTACCAGGCACCCACCACCTGATCGCTCTTTCGACATTTGGTGTTCGAGTTTCTTTCCTGTTGAGGGTAAATAGTCGAAGGGGGCTACATTATCAAGATCACCACCACTACGAATCGGAGCCCGTAAGCAGAGATGCCGCAGGCTAAGCTCACAAAGAGCGACAAAGACATTGTCAACCGTGTTGTCCCCGAGCCCGCAAACAAGGTCGTATATGGCGCCATTGCCAGACTCTATGTCAACCATCCGGACCGGACGAGATGGAACTTTACTGGGATTAGCGGCGTGGTAGTGTTGGCGCAGGACACAGTGGGGAAGACGTTGTTCTTTAAGATTGTGGATATCAAGGTATGGATGGTTGGGGTTTTGTCTATGGGCGAGAACTGACGGCAAAGTAGGGGAAACCTCCCACCGTTCTCTGGGACCAGGAGCTCTACGAAGGGTTCCAGTATAATGTCGACCGCACGTTTTTTCACTCGTTCGAACTCGAAAAGTGTACGGCGGGATTGTCGTTCGCGGATGAAAGGGAGGCTGCAAAGTTTCAGAAAAAGGTCGCGAAGGAAATAGCGGAGCATGAGCTCAGTAAAAGCTCGAACGGCCATAAAAGTCGTTTCCATATACCACATCTGAGTTTCGGTAAATCTGTTGGGTCTTCGCCGGCAGCTACAGATGGGGCTGCATCTACCGCTCCTAGTTCTCCGGCTCGTAGCGGGGGCCCACATATAGATCTGAATGATCCAGAGTTTCGACCTCTGTTAGAGGAATTGAAGAAGCTAGGCCTCAGTGATGAGCTGATTCGTGACCCGGAAAACCAGGAATTTATTGCCAAGTATATTGAAGAGAACCAGAGGAAGATAAAGGAGCAACAGAAGGAGCGACCAGAGGCATATTCTAATGGTCACAGTAATGGCGTAGGTTCACCAAAGATCGGAACGGGTTCGGTTCGAGGGCCCCCACCGCCGCCACCACCCCCATCAGCTCCGTCGTCACTTCCCCCGGGACCACCTCCACCTCCCCCATCAGCTCCGCCGTCACTTCCCCCGGGACCCCCGCCTCCCAGAGGATTGGGTGTGAGAGGTGCATCTCTCAGTCCCCAGGTCACAGGCAACTCCACCATGTCAAAGAAAGCGCCGCCTCCACCGCCACCCCGGCGGGGACATGCGGTGAATTCTTCAGCAGGCTCTTCATCTCCCCCATCTCGTTCACCAATTCCAGTTTCTCCCGAGCCTCCGCGGGCAAGATCTTCTCCTCAGCCTCCGACACCTCCTGCACCCCCTCCTCCAAAGTACGCTGTTCCTCCACCGCTTCCCGAAGCAGGCGCTTATGCCCGCCAACCTCCTCCACCCCAACCCCACCGAACGACACCCGCTCCGCCATCACACCCTGGTCCACCACTGCCCCCGAAAGCACCTCTGGATGATGGGGATTCTACCAGGGATTCAGTACACAAGTTCGGTGTTCCACCACCATTTGTGCCTCCCACTCCCGCGAGAGCGCCGCCAGCACCCGTACCAGCACGGTCGACTGGCCCGCCCCCTCCTCCTAGACCACCGATGCAACCCCCATCTCCACCTCCACGCGGTATGAACCAGTTATATTGCATATGGAACGCAAGAACTGACATTGTTAACGCAGAAATTCCATCAATACCAACATTTGCACCTCCGCTGCCGCCACCTGTGCCTTCATACACCCCATCACAGCCCCCGCCCCCTCCACCAAGCAATTATGCACCACCTCCACCCCCTCTTCCATCTTTAGGTTTCAGCGCACCCCCTACACCGCCCTTACATGCTGGATTTGGTGGTCCGCCTCCGCCAGCTCCACCACCACCGCCTGCAGCTTTCGGCGGCCCCCCTCCTCCGCCCCCACCTCCTCTACCACCTACAGGGGCTGGTGCTCCACCTGCTCCGCCAATGCCACCTGGAGGATTTGGTGGGCCACCACCGCCGCCTCCGCCGCCATTGCCTCCTGTTGGAACTGGTGCACCGCCGCCCCCACCGCTTCCTCCAATGGGCGGACCACCGCCGCCTCCTGGAGGTGCTCCTGCTCCACCCAAGATGGCACTCCCAGCTGTAGGCGGCGATAGAAATGATCTGTTGGCTAGTATTCGCGGGGCTGGCAAAGGGGGGTTGAGGAAAGTTCCAGACGGCGAGAAGAAGATTCGAGAAGCGCCGCTTGCAGTGGCGGGTGGGGCTGGAGCGGCGGCAGCAGCACCGAATCCCATGATGGCTCTACAGGATGCGCTGAATAAAAGGAAGAAGAAGGTTGCTAGTAATAGTGGTGAGTCTCCTTATACTACCATTAGATCTACTGGGTTGATGCTGATTATTGTAGATGATGAGGACGATGGTGCAGATTGGTGATGGGAGGGAGGGAGTTTTCTTCTTTTATTAGACTGGAGTAGATGAGTTTCCCCCCTTGTATATGGGTGCCTTTTTTTGTTACTCTACTATCATGTTATTTTGTTGCGAGTGGGTGGGGGTTTTGTGGGATACGGAAGGGATCAAACTGTAGATGGATGCCATTGGGTGTTATCACGTGTGTCTGTGTGTCTGTGTGCGCGCTTGTGTTTGTGTGTGTTATACCGTAGTACTGGAATGATATGATTAGCTTGAAGTGTAGCATGATTGAGCCTGTATGAAGAGCTAGGGGGTTTGAGTGCAGTCTGGAGTGTTGCATATATGGGCTTCAGCTGAGCTGATGCCTCATCTCCTTAAGATGATGGCCGTTGCAGACTCAGCTGGAGATGCCAGCTGAGTGCGCATGCATGCGTACAGGGCATACTCTGAATGCCGTATATAAGATCACGAATGTACCTGTACTTGAGAATACAACGCTTCTAGCAATCAGTATTTCAACATGGAGGCCAGGAATGGGCCCGAGTGATGTTTTGTGATGTCACTTGCTCCGACGAAAGGTCTTAAGTTCGTAAAGTACCATCTGTGAAATAATACTTTAGTCGAAGACGGACAGTGGCCCAGCTCGACCGCCCGGGATATCTATCTTATGTACTATCTACTAATACTTTCTCCCACAGTAAAGTTGAGCACAGTTACGTCTCTGCGGTTTGTTTAGTTCAGTAGTCTGCTTATCGTCACACAGATTGCTCTGGGAAACTGATTTCGATGCATTATGAGACACAAGACGTCATAAATCTTGAATATAATAGACTAATACGAGAAGATAACTAATACAGACCGAGGACGCCACAGATAAAAGGAGGGATGTGTTCGCCATGCCCTTTCGGTAAGCAACCCATGCTAGTCATTGATAGGACTGAGCTCAGGATTGAAAAGGTTAAGGTCAATTGAGATTAGGTTAGTTGGGGCGTTACGGTTTGGGTCACATTGCAGGACTTGGGAAAGTTTAATGGGAAAGCACTGCGCAGTCTGCACACTTGAAGCATGTGAGTGCTCTTCACTGTGGCAGAGTCTTGGATGGTTCCCCTGCTTCCTGTTCTACCCTGCTATCGTTTGCCCAGATTTTGTTGGGTGGATAGTGAGATGGAGTTGGTTTGCCAAACAGACTATGATGGAGTCTGGACTCGTGCTGCTTCCTCCTGTTACTGCCTCATGTTCCACCCTGGAAGGTGCTCGCTTCATCCGTTCTGAGTTTTGGGTATTTAGTAGGTCGGATCCTCTTGCATGCTGTGCTTCTGGTAGATTTTAGTTCTTCGCGGGTAATGACCGACTCGGTTTCCAGCGCAGCAAGCATAATTATCTGCTGTTTCTGCGAAGTAAGCTGTGTATTGTTGATGTGGCTCCTGGTGGTTTTGGTGTTCGAGGGACTAGGAAGAGAAGGGGGGTAGATTAGGGGGGTTTATATACCGCTGAGGTGGTCATGGGTCACGGGGAGCGGCCAAATTATCAAGGAAAGGCGGGTGTCGGCGAAAGTGGAGCTGGGAATAGTGATCTCCTTCCGAAAACTGGAAGTGAAAGGGTTTTCAACACCTCCAACACTGGGATTTGTGTGGAGTAATTATCCAAGACTTTGCTGCGGTTGTCTGACTGACCTGCTGTGAATATGCACCAAATATGGCAGGCTGGATATAGGTTGCGTATTTTATTGAGCAGAGAGTTGGTGGAATTTGGCGTGGTCGAGGGAGAGCCGTGTGGTCAGCCATAGATGGACTGGGCATCTCAAAGATATTCAGTGGCTCAGCATCCGCGAGTGGCATGGCTAGTTGGATATTTCTAAGCGGCCAATCCAATCTTGATTATGGGCAAAACACACAGACACGCGCAGCAGCAAATGCGTTCACCGCCCTCCTTCAGCCTTACTAAAAAACTTGGTGGGTTAGCAGTACGTGTGCCCAATGCGTATCAAGCCGCCGGAAAACACCTACCCCCTCCAATTCAAGGGCCAAGCAAGGCAGACGCTGCAGAGTATCACAATTGTATCGACCTACCTTCCCACCAAAGATGCTGTCATCCACGGAACGCAAGAATCCCAGAAGGTGGTGCTTTCTAGCTACTTACGCTACTAATTAGTTAATGCTGCTAGGGCAACTTTAGTTACCTTATTCTTACCGCATTGCTCTGCCGGCATGTCTTCATCACTACTTGTGTAACAAAGGCTGAGCCAGGTGAACTTCAAGCAGAGTTTGGATAGCGGGGAACTAGGCGTTCTTTTGTTCAACCCCTCATTCTTTAATTACAACCCATTTCCTCACTCACGTCCAAATAATCACTTTAGTACTCAAGTTGCACGTCTGTTGGCATAAATAAGGCTAGAAAATCGGAATATACCCTATATATAAGGAAAGAATCCGGATCAAAGTACTGTCCATCCACTCGCAACTTGAATTGATCACCATAGAGCGACACAGCCTTCCACCCTTGATATGGTACCACCCCCAACAGACCTGCAGGTTGAACAACAGAAGTAGCCCTGCCATTGTGGGGATGGCGCCACATCGTCGGATTGATCCAGTGGGCTGTGGGTAGAAGCTACCTAGCTATCTGGAGGCACCCAATTTGTTGCTGCCACAAGAGCTGGGCGCAAGGCTTCAGCTAGAAAGCCCAGGTATCAAGCGTCTTGGTTATTTAGGAAAGGGAGTAGATGTTATGTACTATCCCCTACACGCTCAGTAATCTTCAATTTATATCATTTTCCTTTCGGGTAAAGTTATGAGTAAGTACCCTTTCCTTTCGGCATATTATGAGTAAAAGAGTAACATTAGAAGTCCAGCTACTTAATTAGTAAGATGAAGCCGCGTTTTACTTTTACAGGCCTTGGCACTAAACAAAATCCAGGCCCCCAAGAGACAATTATCATGTCCTGTCTCCAGCGAATGGCGGCCATATCGTTGTCCGAGACATTGTCCGCCACGTAACTGTTGGTCGGATTGTCGGTGGCAGACACAGGGCTGCCATTAAAGCCCTCCTTCAACAAGGGCATATCCTCCTAGTTGAATTCGGCGCAATTGCTATACGCCGAAACGGCAGCTACCATGGAATCATCAACTGGACAAAGATCTGTAGGTGTTAGCTTCGACTGAAACAGAAGCCTCTGAACACTTCACTTGAGACATATCACAGGCGGCGAGAGCGCAGACGCAAGAGTACAAAAGCAAAATACAGACATCTATAACGTATGCTTTCGCACGACCGGAGTTCATCAGCTAACAGTTGCAGAAACAGCATATCTATCGCGAGTTGGGGAAAATTGAGGCACACGTATTTAGCATTTACCGGCGCAAGTTCATAGTAGGGAAAATGAGGATATCTTGATACTTGAAAGCAGCAGCATAGACTATGAAAACGTGAGCTCGTGTGTATAGTACAGTTCTAAGAAATAAACCCAACCGACTCTCGCTTAGTATTCTTAAGTGGTTAGGCTCGGCCGGCCTGATCTGTAGGCCGCTTAGGAACACTGCTCCCGCTAAAACCTAAAACCCAAAACCCAATTTTGCCGAAGAAGTTCAGAATCTCGAAGCAACTGAAACAGATCAGCCTAAAGATGTTTGGTAATGTATTCCAAACAGACCTCATTCGTGATCAACGCCGTCTCCAGCATTACCAAGACTGTCGGTACTTTCGGCATCCTTGGTAGATTTGGTTTGTGCTCTGGTGGGCATAGATGGCCGAGAGATGTTGACTCGAGGTCTGAAGTTAGGATCCTTCTTCAGCTCTGATTCCGGTGGAGAGGGAGTTTCCCAGTGGCTCGCCGGGACCTTGATAGAAGTCATCGGGAATGCTAGACAAAACTGAGGAAACAGTAGATGCTGGAGAATCTGGTTGAAGCACAAATGGGAGATCATCTGGATGCCCTAGCTAGCTGTGCCCTGTGGCCGCCTGCCTCATGCTGGCTGCTGCTGATCAGCCCGCGTCGAGTCCGAAGCCCAAACGAATAGATGGAATGGATGGATGGATGGATGTAAACACACCTTTCACAGCCATGTAGACATGTTCGAGCATACCTGTTCGGTGTGGTAATTACACGACAGATGGAGTGTAAATCACCCGTTTTGTGGTGCGTATACATACTTTTTACATATATAAAACAGCCGTTTTTGGCGTTAGACCCGCAGCTCGGAATCTCACAGACCTCACGGCAATCTCACTACAATCTTACGCTAATCTCACGCTAATCTCACGACACCTCGCGAAAATCGCACGAGAGCGTTGTGTAAAAGTATGCTGCCAGTCGTTTAATCTAAACGACATCCAAATGTATTGTAGGGAAGCCGGAAGTGACTTTACCTACGCACGTTTGACCAATCCATCACGTATATACTCGGTACAGGCCTTTGGAGTGGCAATGAAAGCGCCACTGAACAAGTATCTTTTGGTGGTTATTACTGCAAAAGTGTACTTCAAAAGTGCACATGCTGTTGTCACTCCAAAAGCCTGTACCGAGTACAACCTATGTAGCATTGGGAGTTCTCACAGCTCCCGTTTCACCAACTCGTTACGGTCGTTTCGAACCGGATTGCTGTGCTAGCCATACTGGCAAAACAGTTCTATAGACCAGCTCCTAAGACGGTTTTGATGCAGTTACAACGGTTTTTACACCGCAAGAACTGAGGAATCTAAATCTTCAGAACAAGTCTCGAACCGAGTGCCGTGAGAACCTCTATTACATAGAGTAGAGTTACAAAGGGTACCAATGTAAATCAAAAACGCCTACACTTTATTCACTCCCAAAACCACGACCGCCCTACTATTCCTCGCACACGGCGCAGCCACGCATAGTCGTTTCCAAATTGCCTATCTTAATTGTAGTTATAACCCCACCATCCCGTTACATCTACTCCTCCAGTACTCATCACTACCACTACTATAGACGATACTTCTGTGGTCAATGGAGACTTAACGTAGCGGTCTAGGTCTAATGAGATCAAGCTATCTCAAACACGAACGCAGTTGCTGGTTACCGGTACGCTTCATTCAGCAAATGATGAAATAGGGAGGTTGCGGCTACAATGGACTCACCAGCAAATTCTGACGTGTTCCGGATCCGGATCCCGCGCACAAATCGGCCAGCCTCAACTTCTGAGCCTGCATATTCATAATTGACTTGCGATATATTTATTAGTCAAAGCTTTCGGAATCAATAACAGGGATCATCCCCTTACTTGTTCATAGGAGTCTTTCATAATGTATCGAATTGTGGTAACTTGCTTTTTCTGGCCGATTCTGTGAACCCGTGCAAGTGCTTGTTCTTCCATCATGGGATTATACTGCGGTTCCATCAAATGAACGTATGTAGCCACGGTGAGGTCAATCCTACGAACAGTTAACAGTGGGAACCTTTGAGAATGATATGCAACGATAAGATCGTACCCGACGCCGCTACTTCCAATGGTGGCGAGCATCACTGTCTTATTTTCATCCTCACGAAAAGATTTTATGCTCTGCACTCTTTTCTCTAGTGTCATAGAACCGTCGAGCCTGGTGTAACCGATGCCTTGGCGATCCAATTCAAGTGATATGAGATTAAGCATACTAGCCCAACAAGCGAATACAACGCTACAACTGCCATCAGTCCTGTTACTTTCCTGGTAAGGTGAACTCAGGGGTACCTCTTTGCTCCAGGCTCCAATGCCAAATTCTTAAGAAGACCTTGAATTTTGCTTGATGGATGTTCGGAAGAGGCACTTTTCGGGTTATTTGGTATCGGAGTACCACGAGTCGATGGCTGGCTATCTGTACCCAAATCGACATCATCAATGGTATGGTCGGAGCATGTGGGACAAAGTTCCGAGGATGGTCCGGAAGCTCCATCTTTACCGAAGCAGCGGGAGCAAAGGAAATGATAGCATCCCTCGAACAGTTTACTCGTAGCAGTGTCCAATTTCGATTGGCAGCTTTCGCAAACACCTGCAGACGAAGAGAGGTCCGCGGTGACTGATCTAGTATCGTTTCCAGAAAGGTTTAAACGAAAGTCTTCCGGCAGAAGAGCTATTCCATTGCATAGTTGACGGATTCGGAGGAGGCTTTGCATGATAAAACCAGTAAAGTGGACCTCTTTGCCATTCTTGATAGCCTGATCAAGTGCCTTCTTGGCTTCATCACCAATTACAGTGTGAAGGCGCTGTTCTTCCTCGCTCATCTGTAATCTTTGAACCGTGTCGATTCGTGGAAGCAAATCGTCCGATAGATCCTCGAGAGACTTCTTCGTACGCCTGAGAGTTGTGGCCGCAATGATCGTTTTGAGGTTTTTCAACCCGTGCGGAGTGCCTTTCTTGAGCGGGAGAGTGACATGTTTCGAGAATTTTTGTTTTTGATCGAATGGGGCGAATCTAAGAAATTGAAGAAGCGCTCCAAAGTCATCCAAACGGTTTTGAACCGGAGTTCCCGTAAGACACCACCGGCTCTCGGCATTGAGCGAGTAGATTGCTTGCGTTTGTTTCGCTTTCCGATTTCGAATGACATGCGCTGACATGATCAGCTCCCCAATATTTCCCTCCAATCGGAGTTCAACATACCTTCATCGAGAACAACTCGTCTCCATTGCACCCCCTGGAAGAACCCTTCACCACACCCAGCTCTTTTGCTTGTCTTACTAGCATGCATGACCATGGCATATGTTGCGATGACAATATCAAAATTTGCTGCGTTCTTGTCAGAATCCGACTGACCGCTATAGTAGAGAACCGTGAGATCCTTTGTGTGTCTGGTGTATCATCCATTCAGAACTATTACGCGCAGTAGTCACAGCGTTATAGGAGAGGCCTAACCTTATTATCTGTTCCTTCCAGCTTGCGATTGCTATCAAACATCCCGTCAGTGGTGTGGATCAAGTTTCTCTATCAGGATTATTTACTAGCGGTAGGGACAATAAGTAAAGTGGTGTGGACTTGGTCAGCGGGCCGTTCGCCTCCTACATTCGAATTTTCCTCCTTGTCCCTAGAAGTAGCTATGAAAGCTAGTGTTGTCAAAGTCTTGCCCATACCCATCTCATCGGCAATTATGCCACCACTTGTCGTATTAGGCCTCTCAGGACTATATTCGTAAGTAATCCGATGACGAAATCTGGAAATTTCAGCCATGAAACTGATACCCGCATGGTCCATGCAATCTGGAATATGCTACCTTGTCTCCCCCCTGTTGTCTATTTCTTCCCATAATATTGGCAATGAATGAGGCGAATCAACCGGCAGTTCTTGTCTCATCATAAATGCAAGAGCTTCTTGCTGGTGACTAGAATGGAGATGTTATGACGTGGCATGCGCAATTAGGAAGAGAACCGCGCGCACCTGAGAAGAGAAGTCTCGATCCTAGTGCTGACTGATGGAAAAGGAAAGTCTTCCTGGATACATGTTTCGTTGTCAAAAAGGTCGAACACTCCTTCTTCTTGGGACTTGTAAGTCTCTAATGTCGACAGGCCATTCCTCCTGTCCTCAGCTTCGAGCTCGAGCTCAAGTCGGACCTCTTCAGGCACGTAAAGAGTGTGTGGATTAAAGTATCGGATCTTATCATCATAAGATACTGGCTCCTGCAGGAATAGTCCTTCTCTAGAAAGTAGAGCTCCAACTTTCGAAGCTTCGTTGGCAGGACCATATATATTCAACGACACATTCATCAACTTCGCACACGGATCGGGTAGTTGAGATATATTCGCCTGGATATCAACACAGACTCCGGAGAAGAGACTTCGTAGTTTCTGCGCATGTTCGGGAATGACAGCACCAAGGTACAGATCTTCCGCAGACCGGATGGTAAGAAGCGAGCCGATGCGGTTCACCTTTGCTATGCCGACCACGATCGGGCCGAATTCAGAGTTATTGCGGATTGATATATCAACCTAGCAGTATTCAAGTCAGTAAACTTTAGAGTAACTTCAATGTTGAAATTCATGCGATAGCGTGGAAGTCTTACTGCTCCAAAGCACTTGCGGTCAATAAACTCTTGAGAATTGAAGTTTCCAGGGCCAAATCGAGTCATCGAGATGTCGTTTACCGACGGCTCGTTCGTTCCGGGGGGATCCCCCAGGTCAATGAAATTTTCCTCAATACTAATGTTGGATATCTCTTTGTCAGGTATGGGGGTGCAAATTCCCACAAGTTCTGGATTTATGTCCGACTGAAGCAAGGCATCGACCATCATCATACTGCTTTCGTCCCAACATATTTCTTGGGCCGATGGGAAATCGAATGAAAATAGAGGGTCCTGACTCAAGGTATTCTCTGATATGGAACTTGGTGTATCAGAAATATATGCCGGGTCAACTGTTTCGCATGCAGTAAGGAGAAAATCTAGAGAATATTTGTCGACGCCAAAGGTAACTGATTCCCGAATACCCGTGTCAGATTGACTTCTAGAAGTTTTTTGTCGTTTTCGTGGAGGAAGGTCGAAGCCTCCCTCATCGCTCGCCTGACGGGTGGCATCATTGCATTGTGATGAGCATACCGCCTGGCGGAAAGAATCTATATCTTCCAGTCTTGGGCTGAAGTCGTCCATGTTGATGTCTTGCATCGTGGGGCCTACACACCGAAGTGAAGCTCGAAATAGTCTCCACGCAAGCCTGGGGTCGGAATGAAGGCACTCTGAAGAAACTGTACTTGTTGGCTTTTCTCTTCACATACCTGTGCCCACGTAACTAGCGTTCGGTCTTGAAGGCTTCGCGCACTGCCTCAACCTTGAGGCTGTACTATACATCTGCGCGTTGCAAGGAGCAGCAGAATCCCTGTTGCATCATCATCAACTATCATCCACCGAATGAAAGCCTGTTGCCCCAAAAACGCCTTGTACTAGTACAAGGCGTTGCCGACTTTGACCACATGCATATACCAGATTGTTCGTGCTCATGATTTGCTTTTCCTTCCTTTAGAATTTCCCCTCTCGCGGCTGAGATACTTTATCACAGGACGATCGAAGGCACTCACTCCAAACAGATGTCTACCAATATGGGAAGTAGCAATACTATGTCTAACATTGAAACGATTTTCAAGGACGCCGTCGAAGCTTTTAAAAAAGATATCCCTGCCGGGTTTCCTCAAGATTATCAATGGGCAACCTTCAAGGACGTTCAGAAAGAAGCGGCGAGGATCCAAGAAACACAGAAAAACAGCAGAACAATGCAAAACCTGAATAGAATACAGCCGTTCCTCGATGCGATGAATAGATACGGCGTCATCATTGATGTGTTTGCACAGAGCCATGCATACATGCCCTTTGTCTGGGTATGGACACCACGGCGCCAACGTATCCGTCTTCTGTTTGTTAACGTTAGTTATAGGGCCCAGTGAAATTTCTCCTAAAGGTAACGAATAGAATATTCGAATACATATCCAAAATCTCTGAAATGAAACTGACGAGCTCTTTTGCAAAAGCTAAAGTTTACAAGTGGCCATGTTCCTGCTTTGAACGAGCTCCTGGACTGTCTCGAAAAGATCGGAAAAGCTTTTCCAGTTTTTGACAAGTTCGAACGTTTGCTCCAGACCGAGCCATTGCTAGGTCGCTTTATTTCCCAGATATTCGAGGATATTTTGCAGCTGTTAGCAACAGCAATGTTAGTTTTCCAAAAACATGGTATGCAAATATCACATTTACTTAAGCCTTGCCCTGGAATAGTCTTCTGATTTGGATGCTAGTCGTTCAACAAGTAATACAACTCCGATGGCCAACATTTCGCGAAAAGATCAAACAGCTTATCAAAAAATGGGACGAAGACACTAAGGAACTTCAAGCTGCCGTTTTTGCTGAACATGTCGAACAGTCGGCTACATATAACGCACAGTCTGAGAGACGCGAACGACACCTTGTTATCGACGCTTTCGCCCAGAAGAGAAAATTGAATGGATTCGATCGGAAAAGACAGGAAGCTTATGATATTAGAGAGAAGGATCCAAATTCTGGGAACTGGCTATTGGGTCACAAGCATGTCAGACTCTGGCGCTCTCGTACGGATAATACAACATGTGTAATAGGACTGACTGGCATACCTGGATCTGGTATTAATAGCAAAAACTCACCCACACCACTAAGATGCTAACTTATGTCAGGAAAATCCATCTTATCAGCCATACTCCTCCACGAAGTATTAATGTCTACAAAAACAAGCGTCAACACCTTGATTTGCCCGAATTTCTTCACATACCATGAGAACCCTAGCAATACGTACTTCGGCTTTCTATCATCTATACTTTATCGACTACTGTTGCGTGACGACACGTTGGTAGACTACGTTTTTGAGAGGTGTCCGGCGTTATTACACGACACTGAATCGCCAACTGAGGACCTTGAACAGCTGCTTGACGATATGCTGTTGAATGTCACGGCATTTTTTATGCTTGATGGCGTGGATGAGTTGCCGACTGCTGAAAGAAAAAAGGTCATTGACTTTTCAATCGAACGTATTCAAACGCATAATATTAAAGTATGGATAAGCAGTCGACCTGAGCACGACATAGTTAATCCACTCAAAGCAGCTGGTAGGGATCGAGCAGTAGCTATCCGCATTACAAAGGAGGACAACTTTGAGGACATTCGTTATTACACCATGCACCCAAGCAATCTCCCAACTACGGAGTTTCCAATATCTGCGTGTGACAGGACAAGGGTATTAGAAACAATTGCACAAAAAGCCGAAGGTGAACGCAAACTCGTGCTATATGAATCCAAGCTGATTAAAGGAAGGAATGTTTCTATATGCCAAATTAATGATCCATGATATCAGTCAACAGGTCGACTTAGAGGACGTAAATAGAGTTATAGAAGAACTTCCTGACGGTCTTGAACAAGCGTGCGCATCAAAACAAATACATGTTTGTAATTATAGGCTAACTATTATTAGGTACGAAAGGATACTAACCAGAATAAAAAATAAACAAATGACTGCTCAAAGTAGAGCTCGGAGGCTTTTGGAGGTTCTACTAAGAGCAAAAAGAGAGCTACGAGTTTCAGAGCTATGGCAATTGACGACGATGGAGAACACGTTGAAAGATTTCAGAGGCGAAGATTTGCTTAGGGAGCAAAACAAGCTCGAGATGCTCTGCGGAGCAATTATAGAAACAACCAATAATGGCATTGTTCAGTTTGTCCATTTCACGGCTAAAGAGTAGGTATATCCCTATAATCAGCCCATGGGCATTCATTAATGTAGTTCTAGGTATTTGTTGGAAAAAGATAGAATCCTTCAAGTGCGAGTTGCGTCGGCAGAAGACACTTGTGCCATTTTGTGTCTAAGATATCTCGCTCTTGTTCTTCAACAACAGTCGAAAGATATTGACAGTACCCAGACAAGTGTAAAAGAGGGCATACTCGACGGGCGATATTCCCTTTTCTTTTATGCGTATGAACACTGGGGTTCTCACCTCGTGGAGAGAATATGCGCCTCGCCGAACTCCGACTTCGGTAGAGATTTGGACAAGCAGGTGCACCTTTTCGATGGAGTCCTACAACAGTATGGAGGGGTCATCCCAACTATTTCTAGATCCGCAGAAGTACTATGCGAGCAATGGGCGCAGTCTCCGCTACCACAATCATCATCTACTGGTCTGCGAAACCCATATATGGCGATAATTGATTTACTAACAATGAAATGGCATCTAGATTTTGAAGCTCTGCGACATGCCGCAATCAAGATCAACAACGCTCTGCGCACCTTGGTACTTTCAAATTCGATGCCGAACGGGGTTGCTGACCGCAGAAAATTACGTGCGATATATGGGGAGAAACTACGCAAGTGTACAAGGCCCGATTGCATGATGTTTCTCATTGGCTTCGAGGACGAGAAAACGTTGCGACGGCATGAATCAGCACATGAATGGAACGTGATGTGTCACGTCGTCGAATGTCCTAGGTCAAGATTTGGATTCCGATCCCAGGCACAGCGTGAAGATCATATTGCCACTACCCATTCCGACTTTGACTGCAAGGATGTCGATGTTGAAACGACTCCTTCTGTATCTTGTGTTCAGTCTTATATTGCATGCCAAGAAAAAGATAGAGCGGAAATTCTTCGTGAAGTGATCTTATCCGGGGACGTCGAATTAGCAGCCGATCTTGGTATCAGCTTTCAAGGGAACCTCAAGGCAAAAGATCTGCTGGATCTTGCAGTCCAGTCCAAATCTGTTACAATGGCCAAGTTAGTCACGGACAAGCTCGAACTCAAGAAATCGTTCCTGAACGGGACTAAACCCGTCTTTGAAATTTCGAAAGAGAATGTCGTCAGTGCATTCTTATGGGCTGTGCAATTGGATTGCCGCGACATTATCACCTTCTTCTTGAAGAGCGAATTTGTATCGGATTTGGCAACAAGAATGATACCGGCGCACAGCGGTTCGGAGTTGTACAAGCTGGTGCCGAACACGCGTTTGCCTCACAAGGGTTGGGGTACGACGGTAGGTGTTAACGCTTTGATCGCTTCACTCATCCTTAATGGCAACAATCAATTCAAGTTTATTATTAGTCATAACATCAATGTCGATGGCCCCCTACACTGGCAGAAAGGTTGGTTTTCAACAGCAGATACATTACTATGTTGGAGCTCCCCAAATCATACCAAAATTTGGTCCTTAATCTGCCAATTGTTCGAAAATGGCGCTGATGTTAATATTCGGGAACCTAAGACTAAGAATACAATAGTCATAGCCGCTCTTCAACTCGGATGGCAAGACAGAATCGAATTGGACGCCATCTACGACCTTGCCCGTTTTGGGGCGAATTTTCATGAGAAAACACATCAAGTAGGTGCTTGAATGAGTCATCCATGTTTACGATACCGAGGCTTGGAGTAACAACAGCATATGCACTTTCCTCACTATAAACCTTCGAGGAGCTACAGGGCGGTTGCTTATACTGCTACCAAACATTATTTTATTTCGCTGTGTTGTATCATATTGCTAATTTAGTTTGTTTTACTCCAGACCGGCCAGGGAATTCTGCACATCGTGCTCAGGTCCAGCCACCCCAACCTATTTAGTTGGGTCAAATATCTTGTCGAGGAGAAGAATTTAGATATCTATGAACGAGACAAAGGCTTTCGCACGTTATTTTTCAACGCAGTTAAGTCTAAGAACCGAGAAATAGTCGACGTCATGAAATATATCGAGAGCAAAGGGCTGGATCTACATAAGAAATGCGGCATTGGCCGCAATGTCGCCTTTTCAGCAATATCCTTTACTAACCCAGTCATGAAGCTTGAGATAGTCAAGTACCTTCGAGAACGGGACGTTGACTTTACTTTAACGGACGCGCGTCAAGAAACGGTTTTGACATACTATGATAAGGACAGAAAAGCTACTACCAGGAAGACCATGGACGAACCTATACCAAAGGAAGAGATCGAAGTCATCCTGGAATGTCTAGCGGCTGGTGCTGAGCCTTGGTGGGGTAAGGAGTCAGGGGATCCTGTAGGGTATCTCAAAAATCAGGAAGCACTCACATGGAGAATGTTGAAGGAGTACAAGTAAATGTAAGTTCTCCTTAGCACGTTCGTTCAAGATCAAACATATACAGCGTGGCACCAGATAACAAAGCATAGTTTCGGTTTTTGAATATTATGACAACTCGGGGCAGCCACCACCGATGCCGGTTATATATGGGGTAGTTGTTCAGCGTTTTTCCTGTGTTTGTTTTACTGTATGAAATTAGGGGTTTTTGTTTGCTCTTGCTCAGACTGTCTGTCAACGAGTGTTAAGTTTTTGCTATTGTATCTGGACCGGAACCACAGTAGTGCAGTCATCTTCAAGTCTACCTAGATATCAGAGAGACACCGCTATCAAATGGCGCCCACCTTTCTGCATGTCGGTCTTGGTGTCGTTGGTAGTGAGCGCTCTGCCCTGACCCTAAGGCTCCCTTTCCTCCAACAAAACGCCAGGAAAACCACTTTACCACTTCTCTCCGCCAGTTCCCGCAGTTCATATTCTTCACTCACTCTTATGGTTATTGCTGACCATTCTTACAATCTATTCCATGACCAAAAGCCGTGTGAAGCGGCTCGAACCCAACTGCAGTACGAGACTCAGAATATTTCCATCAAAGGACCGTGATCTCCAGATTACCTGCTGCCGTGCTTGCGGGTGAATTGGTACCACGGGTTCACTCCCACTTATACCAATTTATAAGTTGAAACCGGGTTTCTACAGAGTAATCTGTACGCTAGGTGCGGTGTAAATAAGGCACAAGAGCATATGCTACACTTCACAATTGGCCTTCACCGCGGCAGAAAATCTTGGGTGGGAGGGGGTCAGGATTGAGCGAGTAGTGCCATTCAAATTACGTATTTACATTAACCATGTACGAGTACATGTACACTCTCACACGACCTTGATAATGTGACTTTAATACCTATCTAGCTCACCAAGGGTACTCGGGAGGGCCGTAAGAGCGAGCGTGCTCTGCTAGTCTAACGTACGCACTCATCTATAATCCATCGATTCCCTTCCAAACAACAAATCCAGTCCCATCACTCTCGGTCTTACGCTGCACAACTTCGCGGACCTTCTCCCGCACCCCTTCCTTGCCTTTATACTCACGCACAAACCACTCTACCAGATCCTTTGCCGGCATTCTTGCCCGCTTCACTACCTCGCGGATCTGTGACTCGCTTGGCAGGCCGAAAACTTCGTGTGGGTAGGTGGTGTATTCCGGTGCGCCCTTCTTGAGGAGGGGTAGTCGCTGTGATGCCTCCGGGATGGAGAGGAAGTCGTCGGTGACGGACTCTGGGCACTCGGAGAGGGTGGGGGGATCCCAGACAGGATCGGTGGGGGGACGGTTAATGAGACGGGCGGAGACGCCGGAGACGAAGTCGGGGTGTGACATGAACTGGGTTGCGATGTGGTATTCGCGCTGGAAGGTCTCGCCGATAGTCCAGTCTTTGCCGAGACGCAGCTGCTTTAGGGCTACGCGCAGGGAGGTCGGAGAGCGAGCTTCCAGGGTTTTAATGGTCTCTGCAGCCCAGTTTTGGTGTGTGGTTTCCGAGGAGAGGGAGGAGATTATCTCCTCGATTGTGGAGTGGCTGAAGCAGCGGTCAATGGATTCGCGGAGGGAGCCGGAGAGCTTAAAGGGTTCACGCGAGGGCAGGCCGGTAGAGAACTCTTCGAGGGTGTCGTTGATGATGCTCCAGCGCTCTTGCAGCGAGAGGGTGTCGGGGAAGACTAGCTCCGCAAGACGGGCCTCGACGTCAGGGAGTGACGAGGAGTGGAGATAGTGTGTTGCGATGCCGGCGTATCTATCTCATTAGTACACGCCGAGGATGCAACAGCGGGGAAGGTACAAAGTATCGACACCCTTCAATCGCTCACTCGTAAGCGCCAGGTAAGTTCCGATCTCTCCGTCAAGACGGGGGAGAAAAAAGCTGCCCCCAACATCGGGGAAGAACCCAATCGTAGTCTCGGGCATCGCAAACAGGGACCTCTCAGTAGCGACGCGGAACGGCGCGTGCACACTAAGACCCACCCCACCGCCCATCGTGATCCCGTCCATAAACGCCACATACGGCTTCGAGTACGTCGCGATCAGGTGATCGAGTTGGTATTCCTCTCCGAAAAACTTTACGCTTTCGGCGGATTCGCCGGCTTTGTTCTTGAGTGCGAGCTCCGCTACGTCCCCGCCTGCACAGAAGGATTTTTCCCCGGCCCCCTTAATGATGATAATGTTTGCAAGCTGCGATTTCTCCCATTCCTAAGGGTTGTCGTTAGTAGGTGGTGTGGAAGGGAGGGGAGGGGGGAAACTTGTAGGCGCGGTTGGATTTTGCTGATCATGGAGCCATTTAAGGCATTGAGCTTGCCGGGGCGGTTCAGCTCGATTGTGCGGACTCCATAGGTGGAGTTGAAGAGTACGTCGTCGGCTGGTGGTGTCTATTCTCATCATCAGTAGTAGCTAGGGCGGGTAGGCACGGCGGCAGAGACAGACATCCATTTGTTCGGAGCAGTATGGTCGTGAAAATGCAGGGTTCGTGATCTTTGCCCGTAGTGGCATTGATAATCGTGGACGAGTTGTTGTTGTGCGGAAGAGGGCGAACGGGGAGGATGTTGTCGCCTTCGCGCAACAGAAGAGTGGTCGTGACATGCTGGCCGGTGCGGCGGGTGTGAGAGAAGATAGGAAGAGAGTTGGGCCGAGGGTCTGGTGCTGTGGTTCTTGTGCGACCAAAAATTTAGCAGCCGAACGACGTCAATGCTTGCCGCGCTAATTACACGCGAGCAAGAGGAGAATCGCGATTGACACAAAAGCTATGGAACAATTACTGTGCACACCATGGAATTGCGTTCTTGATACTCAGGCTAAGCTACCCTATACATTCTAATAACTACTTCAGCTACAATTCGCAGCTCAGCACATGGGAGAGACATTATTTATTTATCATGTCAATGCATTTAAAAAGCCTAAAACTCAGTCCCAATCCGAACGCCATAGGGTCACCACATAACATAATATATGTTCCGACCCATACGCCAAATTTCCCATTAGCCAACAGGTCGACCGATATGCCAAATTATCAGCTTGGTGAATAGGTCAACCTATACACCAACTGAGGATACTGACCGATGTGCCAAGTAGGAGTTTAGGGAGGAGTTTAGGGAGGAGTTTAGGGAGGCGCAATAAAGCACCATATTTTTTCAACTGTTGAACTTCTATATCACCCTACTTCTCTATCACTGTGTCTATCCTATCCTCTTCTTCCAACTCCACCAAAAATTTCCTCGCCTACATCAATGACTACCTTGACTTCCGCTTCTATGTTTCCAAGAAGAATCAAGTTCAGTGTTCAGTGCACAGTCACGCTGAAGAGTATGACTGGAAATTTATCACCACTTACCACCTGGACTAAAATTGCCTTGGTAAATCGAACCCTGGGCCTAGAGTGAGCTAGGGTAGCTGGCGGACTGAGTGCAAGAAAGAGAACCAATACAACAGTTGGAGAACAAAGTACAGCAAGAGTGACAAGGGGATGACATGCGCAGGGGGAGGAGGAAGAATAGGTTGAGTGGTTGGCTGGGAGTGTATACTAGTAATTTGGCGGAAGGAATTAGTATGGTGAACTTGGTACACCGGTTGACCCATACACCAAATTTCCTGGTTGGCCACTGGGTTGATCCATATGCCAAATCTTCCCATTGGCCAATAAGTTATTCTGTACACCAAAAGGTTGACCGCTTTGCCAATCGGTCGACCTGTTGGCCAACGAGAAAATTTGGCGTATGGGTCGGAACATATACATCCCTTCAAGCACCAAAGTTCAACCGTCTAGCAACTTTCTTCCCCCTTCCCAGATCCATTTCCCCAGCATCCAACATCTCATCCCACCCAGCCCTACGTTTCAAATCCTGCCCCGCCTTCTCCTGCTCCTCCTGCTCCTTCCTCCCCGGTAGATCCTGCGGCTTCGTCGGCAGCGGCTCTTCGCGGAACCAATCGCTCTCCAGCGCCCTTCTAGAGCTCAACCTCTTCCTCGGATCAAGCCTTATCATCCCATGCAGCAGCTCCACTCCACTCGTAGACATCGACGAGAACTGTCTTTTCAGATTCACCAGATCCACCTCGGGCAGCTGGTTCTCTGGGTTCGGAATGACGTACCCGGGGAGACTTGTCACACCCGGCCAGTTCTGCTCCGTGGGTGTGCCCAGTGCGTTGGCGATTACTACTAGCTGATTCACGTCGGAGTCGCCGGCTAGGTAGGGGACCCGGAGGATAAGTTCTGCGAAGACGACACCGAGGGAGTATACATCGATGGTAGAGGAGTAGGATTTTGCGCCAAAGAGGAGCTCCGGGGGGCGGTACCACCGTGTTACGACTTGGCTGGTCATGTTTGTGCTCCCTGGATCTGCGAAGGATCGGGCGAGACCAAAATCGGCAATTTTTATGACGCCGTCCATCGTGTAGAGTAAATTGTTAGGTTTAATATCCTGAGCATGGTTAGTTACTGTGGCCAGTTCGGTGGTAGGGGGGATTACTCGGTGCAGAACAAAATTCCGATGACACCACCACAGCCCGCGTAAACTCATCGCCATCCAACTCTTGATATCGCTGCTCCCGTATATGCAGGTATTGTCTTTAATTACCCCCTCCAAATCGCCCGCCAGGAACTCCAGCACGGCATTGATATTCTGGCTCCTCCCCACAAACACGTCGAGGAGGTTTACAATGTTCTCGTGTCGCAGCTCCTGGAGGTGCTTGATCTCGCGCAGAGAGTCCATCGAGATCCCTTCTGCCTGCGACGAAATCTTGATCTTCTTTATCGCGACGGGTTGGCCGGTAGCTTTGACGTGTGCGCGGTAGACAATGGCGTAGGTTCCCTCGCCGATTTTGTCATCTGGAGGTTTCTGAGTTAGCCATCTCCGGGGGAGCTCCGGAAGGACGGAAGGAAATGCCTTTCACGTATTTATCGCGCGTCTCCTGATTGATGTCTGCGACTTCGCCTCCAACGGGAACCAGCGCGGAGGCCGAGGGTGTGCCATTGCTGGGGGTCGCCATGTCGTGAAGCAGGCGAGGTCGAGATCACGGCAGAGCATGGAGTTGTTTCGCGTGGTTACACAGAGTCGAGACGCCAAGAACGGCATTGGAGCCATATATAGGGATCATGTGATGTGCGTGGTATGGAACGTTCCACGGTGGCCTTGACGACGAAGAGAACAGCTTGCCCCATTCCGCTTCCCGGATTTGGATCCGTCATTCGTTCGTTGGCCTCTTCCTCTATAATACGTACGTGTACTCTATTCAAAAGGCCTTTCAACTTCCAATCCTTCAAACAAGCTTTTGCAAACTCTAATATCCCGCCAAGTTAGTCGACACAAACAAAAACGTTAAAACATGCTCCTCCTCCGGGAATTAGCTCTCACCTCACTGCTCCTGCTCGGCAGCGCCGACGCAGCTTTCTACAGCAAGAAAAGTGCCGTTGTTCAGCTCGACAGTAAGAATTTCAAGAAAGAGATTCTAGACTCAAGAAATGTTGCGGTATGCTACTGAATTAGAGCTCCGTTTGTGTATGTCTGTTCTAACGTCTGCTTTCTGCAGGTTGTCGAGTTAGCCACACCCAACCCCACTACCTGCTCAGTTTCTAATCCGGACTCTCTAGATTCTATGCGCCGTGGTGTGGACATTGTCAGAACTTGAAGCCGGCGTACGACAAGCTCGCAGAGTCGCTGCAAGGCATTGTAAAAGTCGCAGCCATTGACTGCGACGATGAAAAGAACAAGCGGACGTGCGGAGAGCATGGGATCCAGGGTTTCCCGACGCTGAAGATCTTTAAACCCTCTAAGCAGAAGGGGAAGCCTGTGGTTGAAGGTACTACTAACCCTACTGTCGCACCGCTGAATCTTGCTCACAACAATAGACTATAGAGGCGAGCGCACGGCCAAAGCCATTTCCGACGCTGTTCTCCAGCGTGTTCCGGATCACATTACGAAGCTCACTAGTTCAGCGTTTGACGGCTTCCTCGAGAAGAAGAACGAGACTGCGAAAGCAATCTTGTTCACGAATAAAGCAAAGACTAGCCCGCTCTGGAAGAGCATGGCGATTGACTTTCTGGATGTCATCTCCTTTGCGCAGGTTCATGAGAAGGAGAAGGAGGTGGTCGAGAAGCTCGGGGTCACAAAGTACCCAACGATTGTGTTTCTTCCTGGGGGAGATGCCGAGGGAGTCGTCTACGATGGAGAATTGAAGAAAGCGGGGCTGTCTGAATTCTTTTCTAAATATAAGACCCCAAAGAGCGACCCTTGGGAAAGCGAAGAGAGCAGCTCTTCTACCTCTTCGTCCTCCTCTACCACCAGCGTTGCACCAAAGGCCACCGAGAAACGTAAGTCACGCCCCCAAAATTATAGAAACAAGCACTAACAACCACGCCAGCCAAACCCGAAGTCCCAGCTCTCTCCGGTGTCGCTGGCCTCCAAACCACCTGCTTGGCAAAGAAGTCCAAGACGTGTATTCTTGCGCTTATTGACACCCCCGTAGCTGGCCTGACAGAGGTCTATGGAAAGCTCCAAAGCCGACCTCCTCCACATACCTTCCAGGTGTTCAAGGTTGATAATACGGACGCACTCGCTAAGGAGTTGATTGAAAAGCTGGAGCTGGGATCTACACTACCGCAAGTCGTGGCCGTGAACCACAGGGGTTGGTATAGACGGTTTACAGGCGACCTGGCGAAGCCTGAGGAGGTATTGGCTTGGTTGGATGCGATTAAGATGGGAGAGGGGAGAAAGGATAAGGTTCCTGAGGCCTTGTTTGCCCAGGAGAAGACTGAGGAGAAGGAGAAGAAGGAGGAAAAGAAGGAGGAGAAGGAGGAGAAGGAGGAGGAAAAGAAGGAGAAGAAAGAGGAAAAGAAGGAGGAAAAGAAGGAAGACATCAAGGACGAGCTGTAAACCAGCATTTTGCATAGTGGTTGATATTTGCCATTTATGTTTATGAATACCATTATCAGTTGAGTTGACATTTCTTCACGTGGCTATGTGCAGGTTGCACGAACAGGAGGCTGGGATCGAGGTTCCTTATGATGACATAGATGGTCCGACTTTCACATGCAACGGCAGCACGCGCCTTCACTCGGCATGCATGTGGAGAACCCAACGCTAGGCAGAGCGGACCATTGTGGGGAAGGGAAGACGGAGAAACCCTTTCTGTGAATTTAGTAGTGTACGGCCGAGGGAAGTTCCGCTATACTAGAAACTGCGGCGTAGTGGTTACCGCTTTCGCCTCCAGCCTCAGCCGAGGCAGTGGGCAATCAGCTGCTAGAATCTGGGAGTACAAGAACACCACCACGACCTAATTCCTCTCCACCCACCTCACTACTCTCCACTGCTCTCCACTACTCTACTCTTCCCTTAGCTCGAAACATACCTGATATTGAGCTTCTCTCATTTCTCTCGAACTCACTCACGTACACTGCAAACACGATGACACAACGAGCAATTGTAGTCGGCGGCGGTCTATCCGGGCTGAGCGCTGCACACACAGTCTACCTTTCCGGAGGAAACGTGCTTGTTCTCGACAAACAGGGTGTGCTCTCTCCCCCCCTCCCCTCCAGCTCCGCTGACCGATGCAGGTTTCTTCGGTGGCAACAGCACCAAAGCAACCTCGGGTATCAACGGCGCCCTGACGCGCACCCAGGTCGATGCCGAGATCCGCGATAGCGTAAAGCAGTTCTACGACGACACCATAAAGTCTGCGCGTGACAAGGCGCGACCAGATCTGATTAAGGTGCTCACATACAAGTCTGCCGCCGCTATCGAGTGGTTACAGGATGTGTTTAATCTTGACCTCACACTTGTCTCGCGTCTGGGCGGTCACTCGCAGCCAAGGACCCACCGTGGGCACGATGCGAAGTTCCCCGGTATGGCGATTACGTATGCGTTGATGGTGCGGTTGGAGGAGCTGGCGGAGAAGGAGCCGCATCGGGTTAAGATTATTAAGAAGGCGAAGGTTACGAATATTAATAAGGAGGGGAACCTTGTTACTGGCGTTGATTTCGAGTTTGAGGGGAAAACCTACACTGAGAATGGACCGGTCATTCTTGCTACTGGAGGTTATGCCGCCGATTTCACAGAGACTTCGCTGTTGAAGAAGTACAGACCTGATGTTTACGACTTGCCTACAACTAACGGCACTCATGCTACTGGTGATGGACAGAAGCTGGTCATGGAGCTTGGAGGGAACGGAATTGATTTGGACAAGGTCCAAGTTCATCCTACCGGTTTGGTAGATCCTAAGGATCCCGACTGCAAGACCAAGTTCCTGGCTGCTGAGGGTACGCCCCCGATTTAGTAGTGCTGTGGTGTTGGTCTAACACTGACGTCTCGATAGCTCTGCGTGGTGAGGGCGGTTTGTTGCTCAACGCTGAGGGAAACCGATTCTGCGACGAGCTTGGACACAGAGATTACGTTTCGGGAGAGATGTTCAAGAACAAGTTCCCCATCCGCCTTATTCTCAACAGCAAGGCTTCAAATGTCCTCGACTTCCACACTCGTCACTACTCTGGCCGTGGCCTGATGAAGAAGATCTCGGGTCAGCAACTCGCCAAGGAGATTGGTTGCGGACCTGAGCACCTGCAGAAGGTGTTCCAGGAGTACAACGACATCGCCACCGGTAAGAAGAAGGATCCATACGGCAAGAAGTTCTTCCATAACGGTCCTCTCGACATCAACGACGACTTCCATGTCGCGCTGATGCAGCCCGTTCTTCACTTCACCATGGGCGGTATTGAAATCAACGACAAAGCACAGGTTTTGAACAGCGAGGGCAAGCCTTTCGAGGGTCTTTTTGCTTGCGGTGAAGTTGCCGGTGGTGTTCACGGCGCTAACCGTCTCGGTGGTTCTTCTCTGCTGGGTTGTGTCGTCTACGGTCGTGTCTCGGGCGACTCTGCAAGCGAGTATCTCTTCCAGAAAGTCCTGTCCGAGGGCGGTAACAATGCTGGTGCACGGCTGAGCCAAATCTCACTACACATCGACCCGAACATCCCAGGCCGCATCACAGTGGACTGGAGCGGCTCCGCACAAGGCTCCCCCTCCTCCGCTAGCCAGCTTTCCGGTCAGACCGCCACTCACCCCGTTTTCAAGGATAGTGCTGAGGGCGCCGACCCGGCTACTGTTGAGCCTGCGGAGAAGAAAAAGTTCTCTATCCCTGAGAGGGAAATAAGTCTTGACGAGATCGCAAAGCATAATAAGAAGGACGACGTGTGGGTTGTTGTTAAGGGGTGTGTTTTGGATTGCACTAAGTTCCTCGAGGACCACCCGGGTGGTGTCCAGGCGATCCTGAACTTTGCGGGACGGGACGCAACTGAGGAGTATGTCCCCTCCTCCTGTGCTGGGATAGCTAGCTTACGATTATCTTAGATTTGCTATGCTCCACGACGACGAGGTTATCCCCAAATACGCGCCGGGAACGGTCATTGGGAGAGTGACCGGGACTAAACCCGTGTTGGACTTGTAAGAACTGATGTTGGAGGGGTTGTTGGTGGGGTGTATTTTATTTTGACTTTTTCCTAGCGGTTTGCTTTGGGAGTATTAAAGATGATATTTTTCTGTTTTTCGTGGATGGATACCAGCCGCATGGTCGGCATCAGGATCAGGGAGAGCGTCTTAAGATAGTGTAAACGCGTATGCAAACGGATATGGGAGCTTGTACATATACGGGCCTTCGGCCCTCGAGAGATCAGTCGTCCTCAAAGTTAAAATGCTACCATTGATAAGATTAAAGGGCTATGAGTGAGACCGAATGATGCTGCAAATTCCGGTAGCTAGTCTTGGTTGCGACGCACTCTACGCGACTAGAGTCTCTAAACAACACCAAACTCAAACTCGATATCAATCTCAATATAACATGGCGAAAGTTTCAAGTGCTGGTGCCGGCGGCAATGAATACAACGATGATCTTTTCGACTACGATATCGAAAATATTGAGCTCGATTTCAACATCCAGAACCTCTACCAAACTCGATACCGTCCACAACGCAATCCAAAGGTTCGAAGAAGAAAGATGAGTTGGGATTGGAAAACGAGGTGGAGATCAAAAGGAGGCGCATTACAGTGAAACTAGATGAGCAAAGGCCGTTTCCTCATACCTGGCATTGCAAACGGGTTGAAGTGACGATAAAATTAGACTCCTGTCAAGCAAAGGACTGCCAAGATTGAGAAAAGAGGCACCTAAGCAATCGAAGTTCAAAGGGAAGGGCTATGAGGTATTCCACCTGGTGCCCCTGCTGAAAAGAATGTTGCTACCTAACGTTGCCGCCAATTAGTACAAGGATGCAGCGCGACTTTTGTCTTACTACTAACTCTGGGCCGATGATGTATTCAAGAAGGCGAAGTTTAGGGACACCTTGGAAATAATTGAGAAGCTCAGGCATAGTGGCTCCATGAGGAAACAGAGAGAAGAATGGGTTGACGAGAGTCGACAAGGTAAAAGGGACGCTGAAGATATGAGGGATTTGCATGCTCGGAAAGATGGGGAAGAGGGACCCAGCGGTGGCAAATCTAAGGAGTCCGGTGCCGGTGGAGGATCAGTTGTCGACAAGGGCGAGAGGTCGAACGACGATGAGCTGTATTCACTTCCCACTGGCCGCTCTGCACCAGGGCAACCGAACGCTCCAGCGTCAAACACTGTTACTCCACAAGATCCAAATGCATTATTTCTTGGCGGTGCTCCGGATGACAGTGATGAGGATATGGTTAATTTTGACGATGAGGATTTTGAGGTATTACTGGCTGCAGAAAGAGAGAAAGCAGGCAAGACCAATGAAAGTGGGAAAGCCCCAGCTCCACCAGAGCCAATGCGGGATGAATTCGAGGATGATTTGGAAGCCTTGGAAGCCATGGGTGATCTTGGGAGTAATGGAGCCAATAATGCTCCACTACGAGCACCACCACCACCGGCGCTGCCAGAGGATGACTTTGACGAAGAGATGGAGGTGGTGGTGAGGGGTTTTGGAGGGAGGGGAGAGGGTGTGTGACGTTTTTGAACACCTTGGTGCCCGTTTGTAACTCTATGCAATGATACTTAGCTTGTATATACGTGATATGGTTTTCTGCTATTTGCTCTGGATCCTGAGTTGTGAATGCTCTCGTGCAGACCCTTTTGCCGAACTTGCGAACGAGGCAAAAAGTGAACCTGGAAAGTCTGGTATATGAGAACAGGTTGTGAGCGAAACCTACTCGGTTTGGGAAGGAAAGGGGAGTTTAAGTAGAGCATTGTTTCCTGCCTCCAGTTTCGCCGACGTTCACCTTTCCTCAATATTTTGGCCCCCGTCACCAGCCCATCAGTATATAAATCCCCCTACGATTCCCTCTTTCCTTCCCAACCCTTCCAGCCTCTCAACGACTTTTACTTCCACTAACTAACAGAAGTACCAGGAATTTTGGGAATGACATTGACAATACAACAGCATGCTTGGTCCTTGCCTCGTGCTCAGACTCCGGTGGGTTACCACTCTATCCACAGGAACCAAGCTTGCGAGCGAAACAACGGGAGGATGGCGACGAGATAATTGTCTCTAGCAATTACGCTCGCACAGGATATAGGCAGAGTTGGCCATTACCCACGAGGACCTGCAAGCAGCACAACATGCAAGAGAACCCGAACCTACAAAACAAACAATGCACGCTGGGGAAGGCAAAGGTATTATGGAGAGGCAGTCTACAAACGAATTACAGGTTGTGTATCCTATTGAGTAGAGAGTTGATGGGATGAGGGGGTTTCTCCCACATATACACATACGCACGCAGCAACAGCAAATGCATTCACTCAGGCGCGAGGCTGCAGTTCTCTACAAGGCACCTATGCTTCACGTCTGAACATGTCCCGTACAAACTTGCGTGGAAGTAATTTCTTTCAATCCCATACCTTGAGCATAGTAAGCATGCGGGTATTGCGGCAAGTTTTTTAGGTGGATAGTCTACACGCCCTCCCCGCACCCGTTGTCAACCTGATCACGGTTATCACTCGACACCTGACTCCGACGCGGACCCCCCGGGCTCGTAAGCTATGATGAGAGGTGAGAGGCGGAGCAGGACATTGCCAAAAATACAGAACCTAGATTAGGTCCCGGGTCTATGGTTTGTGGTGCATCACCCCGATGACGACGAGTTGGATATGATAGGGTAGGTAGATAGAGTAGGTAAATTCACTGACGAGCACCCCCTGGGGGCTCCCAGCGCCCTAACCCCGTCCGCTTCAAACCACCCCGCTAGTGGATATCTCTCCGTGTAGAGTACACTAGCCAACCCCTCTCTGATGCTGAGCTCTACTGGAGTCACATTGTCAATGTACCAAAGAATAAAGAATAGTGGCTGGAATGTAATGTAGCGTAAACCCAGAAACGGCTTTGTTGATGCCTAGGCCCAAAACCGAAATCCCAAAGTGTATCCTTTATATCCTCGCGCCTTCAGATTGAAATTCTCCACTCCCAGTGCATGGGATTATTGGTGTTTCTCTGTCTATCGATCTTCTACCGATGGAACATTGTGTGTAGCATCTACACGACGTTACCCCGGCCCTAGCGGTGTGTGAAGGTAGTACTTATCGAAACAATTTCTTTTATTGATTTACATACCCTGGGTACTACTTCTCTTTGGCCGCACTCAAGACCTCCTTTGCCCCTGACTACCTACCGATCCGAGGGTTGAACAGTCAACCTCTATCGTGACGTTCTATTACTTGGGTTTGGCTCAATTTATCCCTAGCACTCGCACAGATTGTTCATGGAAGCTCACCCGGCGGGTAGATTCCACCCAGTTGTGGCATCTCAAGACTTGTACTTAGCTCTACGTGGATGGTAAGGGAGTCTGCTTCATCGTCAAAGGCTGGGTTTTTTTGAAACATAAAGTTTCGTACAAACATTACACTGGAATGAGATTTGTTTCCATTCCAGAAGAACAAAAAAACGCATCTGCAGTCCAATATCTTCTTTGTCTGTCCATTTCTGTTCGCCAACAATAAGACAACAAAGAACGAATGCTACATGACTTCTCGAGCAATCACGAACAGAATATCTCCATAGATAAAACCACACCGTCTCACAGTACACAACTCCATCAGTCGCCGTCATCTCAATTTGCACCCACTTTTCTCAGTCACCACCCATTCCCACAAAAATGTCCGTATCCGCCACCAACCCCCCAAGCTCCCTCACCAAACTCCTCTCCAACGCCGAAGCCTCGCTCGCCAATTTCACCACCCAGCTCCCATCCCTCCAAGAAACCCGGTCCAACGCCATCTCCCAGATCCTCTCCCTCGCCACGGACCTCAAGAACTCCCCCATCACCACCGACACCGCCACCCTCGACTCCTACGAAGAAAAAGCCGCACACATCTACACCCTCGCCGAGGACCTTCTCACAGTGCTGGACACTCTCGGCCTCCTCGCCGGACTCCCCGCGCAGATCGCAGCCATCAAAACCGAACTCTCCGTCTCCCCGCCACATCCCGTCTGGCTCGAGCGCAGCTCGCCAAAATGGTGGAGCGATTCCGAGGTGGAGGGATTGAACGGCCTACAGTTTGTTGCCGCGCTGCGCGAGAACGAGAAGTACCGGAATCTTGTTGAGAAGAATGCGAGGAGCTATAATCGTGGGGGGGAGAATGAGTTGCTTTTGCCTGTGAATGTTGTGACGGGAATGCGGATGGAGGGTGCTCCGAATACGAAGGAACGCATTATGGCAATGGAGAAGGGGCAGTGGAAGGAGGTGTTTGAGTTTTACAATTTGCACTGGTGTGAGAAGGATGGGGTTGAGGATATGAGAGAGGAGTGGTGCTGGTTTTTGGGGGTTCCGGGTTTGATGGAGAGGAGGGAGGAAATGAGGGAGTAGGCAGCGAAACCTCAACTGACGGTATTGGAGTTTGTACTAAGTTTTGTGTTTGAATGTAATAGTAACCATAGAATGTCCAGTTTGTTAGTTCATTAAGGCTTTGTTTGACCAGTTGAATTTTCGGTATCATCAAAGCAGAAGTGTCCAGCGCTTTCTACAGGTCCAACACCATTGAAAAGTGCTATCACCATCAAACAATCTTCAAACGATATACGTATAGGATCAAACTGCTAGGGCGCTGCGGAATTATATCCAATACCTTCCAATCTCTCTCGTAGACCAGACGTTCGTTTTCGCTCCTGCGAGCAAGGTGAAAATGTGGCCAACGAGAGCAGTTCCAACCCTGTGAGCGCGCCTTGAGACATTGATAGGACGGCCCCCGAACTCGAAGTACTCCCCAATGCTACGTGTGGCGTTTTGATAATTCCCCGTTGTGTGAATAGTTCTGCCAGAAATGGGTGTCCGAGTTCTTTTTTCCTGCCCCGAGTACTTTCACGGAACTGCGGCATCGCAGACAGCCGCAGGCTGTCACATTGATAGGAGTGCAAAGAAGCCGTTCCCGGTTGCCGTAGAAGGCCATGTCCGATGTTCTGATTTATGCCATAGGCATATCAAGCACTGCTATTGGATTGAGCCCTTTGGCTACTGGGGTTTGTCGTCGGATACCGGAGGTTCAACTCTATGAAGGGATGAAAGCGCTGTGCCTGTGGATCAAGTTAGATAAATTTGCATATGATGGAACGGCAGCTTACAGTGCAGATAGAGTATTGATAGTAACCCGTGCAATTGGCGCGTCTACACTCCAGACCGCAATGCAACATCTCTAACTCAAGTACGAAGTCGTTTACATTCGTCCCCACTCACCAAAGAAAGCTCCACCATCCGCTTACCGCCGGGATCCACACCGTACAACCCACTCTGTATCACGGGACTTTAGTTGACGCCACATCTTATACCGGCAAAGCAATCCTGAGGAATGTATTCGCCGACGGGGTACTCATCCACCGGTCCGAATCGTGATCGACGCAACAATCGATAGGGGATGGCTGGACATGGGGTTAATTTCAATTTCTCCAATCGCGAACCTCAACGCCTGTCATCCACAGCGCTTGCAGGAAGGTGCATTTAAGAATCTAAGACCCACAATGGCGTGGTACTCTGGCGGGGAAATAAGTAATCGATATCCAACGATGCTTTTTTTTGATAACGTATCGTATTATCTGAGTTTTTGTAGCGCCGCAGGACGCGAGATCCATTATTCTTATTTGTCCGTGGTGGACTTCGCAGCTTCAGTGCCATCGGGTTGCATATGCTACTTGCGAGCGCAAAAAATAAATCAGACATATCCAGATAATATGGTATCACGATGCATGGACCCGCCGGCGGACCAAAGAACCTCATCCGGAGGGTTGGCAGGGGAACAAATTCAGCCGCTGTCATCCACTCGGCGCTTTCTTTTTCTGCCGACTTAGAGTATGCAGAGAAGCACCTGTGGAACCTTCGGAAAATCAGGCCAACTTAAGTAGGTCCATACTTACTCAGTGTAGCAAGAATATCAACGCCGGAGCAACGCAGAAGTGGTTGGAAATTGCAATAAAACATCTGTGATACGTATCGTTCAAAAGGGGATTTACCATGTACAACCCACATAATGCAGGTACGGGTTCGAAGTGGGTGTGCATATGGTGGGTGTATCATTGAGCTGCAGTGGTGATGGAGGTGTGTGTGGTGGAAAGTTGGGGGTTATGCATCACAAACGTTTCCAACATGGGATGAACTCCGTAGCCTCAAAGTCCAATCGATAACTACATTCGATGTGAAACTAAAACCAGCTCGGCTTGATAACGATTAAGAACAGATTGTACTGCGGCTTATCCTAATATCCGCTGACACGGGCTCTCTTCGAGCGCTGACTTAGCATTGGAATTGACAGAACTCGTTGGAACCCTTCACCCTTAGCGGCTCTTCTAGCCTAATTCCCTATCTTCAAGAAAATCCGTTGTTTAGGTTATCGCACATTAAATAGAGCTTATGAGAGAGTGCGGTTTTGAAGAATTATTTTCATCCCCCTTCCACCACACAAACAAGCATCATGTGAACAGGTCTCCCTCCAGAACAAAAGCAAAGACTCCGTGATATGCGTGCATCTCATCCCCCTGGCCACCTCCTGTGCAGCTCTACTGATCTTTTTCCAATCAAAGTCCACTATCTTTGTACGTTTCTCAAAGATCTGGCCATCGAATCTACAACGAACCGAGCCCCAGACTACCCGGTGCCCGATGGAGTACAAAAGTTCAATGCCATGAGACACGATTCCCTCAAACACCTCTTTCAAAGGATACAGCAAGCAATGGCCGGGATAGGCTCCCTCATTCAGTTTAGTTATTATTCCTTTAGGTAGAGACGTGATCTCTAGGAAAAGTACTTCTTTAAAGGTTCTTTTCCCGGCTTCGTTTTGTTTCCAGCGAGGAACTTCGCCAATACCGGCCGAAAATAACGTTCGAATACATAGCCGTTTTTCGGCCTACCAATGAACACCCAAACGCCTCCGTCCCCGTCAGGGGTTAGGGGCCAGTCACTCTTTCTTTGAAGACTCCCTTCCTGTGATCGAAAGGGAATGCTGACAGATGGTCAAGCTTGGCTTCTCTATAGAGTGGTAGGAGCTAAATCAATATAAAGGTTAGTGGGCTGTGTGTTATTTTAGCGGAGATAGTTGAGGAGTACTGTACCTCCCAGTGTGACGCTGTTTATTTTTAAATCAAGGCCGTCATAACGGTCGTCGTGTTCTTAGATTGAAGCATCCGTGACGAGTGAGTAGCGGTTTGCTATAAGGTGGCTTGAGAGGCTGTCAACACCACTACCACGGAGACCGGACCGCTTTTTCTGAATTGAATGCAAGCTGTTTTCCCTGCGTATCATATCAGTGTGACGTGATACGAAATAGTGTTTCTCGTACGAACATTGACGCTCGGTAGGTAGTCTTGCTCGTGACCAAACACAGGGAAGTTGAAGTTTGTGTTTATTATGGGTAGAAAAAGGTAGCCGCTCATCCAACCATGAAGTAACCTTTAGAGCACAAGATGCTGTGACGCAGCAGGATAAGAAGCGTCCAACGAGATCAATTTGCAGGCAGAAGGGGTAGAGCAGGAGTTTACTATCAGAGTGTGATACACGAGTTCATGTATAGTATGCAGTGTAGAAGGGGATCCAGAAAACGGTGCCCTAACCCCGGATAGAGTTCCCTTCGCAAATGTTCTACATACTCCCTACAGGTCTTGCTAACGATTGAGCAGATTGTAAGACCACTCATCCTATATTCTGATACGGGCTGACTTGAGAATTGGAATTGACAGAACCCGTTCGTTTGGGACTTTTAATGTTTAGGATGGGGATTCGAAACCCCAAGATGACGTGATACATCTCTGGTTTGATTGGGAAAGGTGTCGTCAACACAGACCAGTTTGTGGCCACGGCTGAGTGCGCATCGTCGATCATCAATAACTGAGACATCTCTAACCCGATACAAGCATGGGGTAAGACAGACCTGCACTCGAAGAAATTAAACCATCATCACCACCTTTAACTTTACAATGCATACGAACTCTATTTACTTGGAAGCGAAACAGGGGAAAACCTTGGAAGCGACAATTAGCGTGTGAATTCAGCTGTTGGCGAACACCCGGTAAGTCACTGTACATGCTCTTGGGCAGCTGAGCGCAATGCAGAACCCGAACCGAGGGAAGATGCAGGCGGTAAGGCGGCGCAATTCAATCGAGCCTATCTCATCTCGGCGTGTTTTATGGGAAGGCATTGACTTTTCGGCATGGGAATGTGAATCCTGGTACCTTTTTGTGTGGCATTCCGACTCTCTGCAGTTGGCGTGCGGCGGGGGTCTTCAGCCCCAGACAAGGCTGTAAAGTTGATTTGGCGTCATACTTGAAGATGGAATTGTGGTCACGCTCCGCCATGATTTTTGCGAGATATTCGCTTCACGATTTCTGTAGGCCTCCCGTCGTCAAGCGCCGTGCGTTGGTGCCAGCCGTTCCGCCCTGTTCACTCGGATAGTAGACATTGCCTCACTCTCAACTCCTCGACAATGTGCTGACGAATGAAATCTAGACTCGACCGCTGCGACGTCATATGTCGCGGTCCTGTCCATGTCTTAGTCTAATGTCATTTGAGCCCCTCAGCTGTGTGGTTCTACCAAGCGACATCCGGGGGGCGTTCGGCTCCGAGAAATGCAAGAAGGAGCTCGGAAGACTTTAGTGGATACGGCAGCGGCATGCCCTACCTGCAGGTCGGAACCAATTCCGAATCGAAGCTGTCCTACGCAGACTAAGCCCTGCGGACTCGGCTTGCTTGAAAGCCTCTAGGAGCGTAACTAGAGTAGGCGGCCTTTTTGCCAGTCGCGGGCATTCATGTGAGTTCAAATGACGTCTGGACCTGGCCTCAATCCCTGCGAGAGCTGGCGACCATTGGGGCCCACGACAGACGCACAAGATGATAGTGATAGATATCCTCTCGCTCCTAAATTGGCCAGCTCTCTTGCTTCCATTGATACCCCATTCACTCGACATCTCTCCGCGTAGTAGCAAAGTTAAGCTTCCCGGGTCAGATCCAGGTAGCGAATGTCAAGTGTCAATTGGTGATATGGGGGGGAAGCAGAGACATCTACGGTGAGGGTAGTACCTGGGATGTAGGCCGTAGATTACCTCAATCTATATTATCACTCACCTGCAGAGCATCATCCCAACGTCACCCCTCTGAATTCGGGTATGGACTAACTTTGCCATAGCCTGAATCTGCCTCGCTTATCCTTATTTATTACTACGCGAGAATGCTACTGTTGAGTGGACGACATATCTCGCTCTGTAGTATTTCATCTTTCTTCTTCAATAAAATCCCCCGCTGGCTCACTCCCTAGAGGTTTTTCCGCCCGAACCGTTATCTCAGAATTAATATGTGTCGCTGGAATAGTACTACATTTGTTTCCCCAAAATCACTTGCTGCCACCCAGATTTGGCATAGTCGCCGTCTTACTCTACCCTGGCATTAGTGTTCGGGTTGACGCAAGTACAGGTACATAGGGCATACACACGTTTTCCTTCACATCCAAAGAAGTAAGCCTATCTGCAAGTACAATCCCTGGAAATTCTCCGCCTGCACAGACTTGCAGCATTGACTCAATGCTCATCGGTATGAGACACTTTTAATTGTGGACGAACAGGGAAGTTATCGTCAACGCTTTCTACAGGAATGAGGGTTTCATGCAGAGTAAGTTGTGTAAAGAGACGCATGGCAATTCCGTTTTCTATTTTTCTTATTCCTGGCATACCTGTGCTGCTTGCAAGTGAAACTCAGTACATACTCTACGGTCAACATCCAAATTACCGGCGCTCATTCTTGAACCGTCCAGCAGCGCATATTTCTATCTCCCCATGGCACCGAAACCTGGCCAGACGGCTTTCCTCAACAAGCCCCTTTCTGCAGGCGGTGGGTGTGGGTGGGGCAAAATCATGCTTGATCCCTGATGCCACCTGCACTCCAATGCCCTTCGTGCGCGTACTCAGAGTATAGTGCGTAGAAGCGCAGCCTCGGGTGGCTCCATAACCCCCCTGTACATAGTTCGCCCAAGAGAAGCTGTGGGCCTATCAATGCTGTCTCTGGGCTTGTTCGCACTCTAACCCAGTGAACCAGTCACTCTTCAGAAACATGGATTAACGATAGTAGCCCAAGATTTGCCATCCCACTGGTGAAATGGGGTGAAGCCTACTTATTTATCATGGTCCGCTCGCCCCGCGTATCCGGTAACTTTTGCACAGTGAGTAAAAGGATATTAAAACCGACATATCGATCAGATCAGGCTGCAACTACGTCGAAATTAGTCGAACGCATAACGGAAACGTCATTCTTTAAATTCGATTGCACGAGAACATCAAGAGGTGGAAAGTTGCGCATGAGGTTGCTTGGGGATATTTGACAACATTTACACTTCGGGCACGGCTGTCAAATCCACGAATTACAATGGCTTTTAACGCAACATGCCCGTACCCTTTCGCTGCAGAGAAGAACTTCCCAAAACTTGGCGGTGGTGAGTTTCTTCTTGGAGAATGGGACCCGGGGGATATAATCTCACTATATACAGACACGAACGCGCGGCTGTGTTTCCCTCTGCCTTTATGGCAAACGGAATGTTGCCTACCATGTCCCAGACAAGATTACTTCTATAGAGACAGTAGGTTCAATATTCCTTATCCTTTCCCTTGGTGGGCCTTCGAATCTGATTATCCGGTGCTTTACAGGCTTCAAGACGTTAATTCATGCAACGACTTATGTTAATCTGGCGGGCATCGCTTGCTGCTCCTTTCTTCTACTCAGTTTTGCGGTTCTGCCGGTGGAAGTCACACGCCGCCACTATCTGAGTGTCTGTCTGGCATTTGCAGTTCTTTTGATGCAGGTAGGCGAAACCGTCAGTTGATTGGCTGGGGACAGCTTACTAATGGGATACCCGCAGATGTCGTTCGTAATACCAGTCGGGAACCCCGAGGGTCAATGCTTCGACGAAATTACACCTCATGATATGTACTCCAGCCTCAATTGTGCACTCTCGGGGGCGTTCCTGTTGGGAGGAGGTTGGTGCGTTGTGATGTGGGGTATGTCTCACCCACAGCAATCAGTTGTGGTCGAGCGCAGCTACTGACGGCACTTCAGCTTTTCTACGCACCTTGTCACTTCACCTCCAGATTTGTTGGCAAGTTGTACCCGGGCGGAAGTTCTTTTTGACCTCCCAAGGATTTGGCTGGTCGATTCCGGTGATCTTTCTAGCCATCGCCTTGTCCCTGACTGGAGTATCATTCCGTTTTGGGGAGTCCTGCCACATCAACTCAAAGAACGGTGTGCAGACATTCTGGGGCCCGATGCTTGCGATGGCGGCCGCATCCATTGTCACTCAAACCATAACGTCAGTGTTTCCCCAACCACGGAAGTTTTGGAGAAATATGCTAAAGGTTGAGTTTTTAGTTTTGGTTATGTTACTCAAGTATACATCCGTAGTCTTTTCGAGGAGCCCTCAGCAACGCACGCTTCGGGCGGTTCCCAGGGGCCGCATTCCACCGGCACCAGTCTTAGGACTATTACTGCCTCCCGTGCATTCCGCAGGATAAGCAAGGTGTTTGAATTACAATGGAGAGGGATCACCATTGTCATCATCATCCTGGCGGACGTTATATACTTTTCGACCGTTTTCTTGCAGTTCGACGGGACCACGCAAATGACCAAGGAAAATATGGAACACGCCAAGGTGTGGGTGACATGCATGATCACGAACGGTGGCGATAAAATCAAGTGCCTTGATGAAGCGGCGAAGATGGTCGTCAGAGAATCGACGGCTTTTGCCGTTCTGTTCCTCCTCTCGGTAGGTTACGTCCTTGCCCATTACTAGCCCCGTCCCACGTCGCTAATTCTGTCCCCTCGCAGTTCAACGGCATATGGGCACTCCTATTACTTGGCCGCTTCAGTATTTACCCCGCCTGGATCGAGTTCTTCAAGGGCCTCTTCAAGCGCAGGACGATACCGGACGAATTCGTGTCATACAATGCCCGGCGTATCTCCGAGCCCGGAAACTCATCCTACGAAATGCTAGAGAGCAAGCAACAGCGACACCACACCGCATCGACGACCGACGACCGGCTCAGCATCATGAAGCCAGAGCCCTCGCTAGTCCCTCTCAACTCCTTCCGTGAATACAACCCCTCGACTTTCTCGGCGCAGTTGAGAGGATCAAGGATATCGGATCCCCCGTTCTCGCCCTTTCGAGATCTGGAGTCCGGCGGGAGTCGGAGCCCACCGTTCTCGCCGTACCACGACACCCCGCCGCCGCCAATCAGTCCGGTCACTGGGAGCCCGCGGTTCCCGCCCCGTAGTGATAGTGCCCAGTTTTCGCCGTACACGGATAGTCCGAGTCGGTCGCCGGCGAGCGAGAGGGGGTCTGGAAACCCAGCGTATCCGCAGGAGGTGCGGATCGGGCTCGCGAAATAAACCGCTGGGGGCTTTTTTTATTATTTTTCTTGTTGATATTGGCGACGGCACACCTCGCATTTACGGTTTTCCACCGTCACATAATCAGGCAGTTTCTGGTGGTGGGAACAATTTATTCTTGATATGCTGGTCCTAGAAAGCTTGGTCTTCACATTGAGGGCCGTGGGTGTTAATGGTTTTCATGTATATAAGTATTTGTTGGCTGGTCTACATAGGTGTTCTTGTTTTTTTTGGTCATTTTTTATGGGAAGGGTTTTTTTGTTTTTGAGCGTGGTGTTTAGCTGGAGTATGGGGAGGCCGGGGTTTCTCCAATGGTATATCGGAGCATACAAGCATAAAAGTAGAAACTAAAAACCGTACGATCTTCGTTCGTTTATTCTGATCTACGCACCCGCAACTTTGTGATTTGTATTCCTCGATATTATGTCTATTCCTGATGACATCTTGCCACCCACCGCAACAACTGCAGCGGTAGACAATCGCGGCGCAGGAACATCATCCATGGACCATTCTTGTGGCGGTCTCAAATCGCAGCAAGATCACCGTTTTTGGAACAGAGACAGCGCTAGAAACATCTATTTGAAATCACCACGAGAGAAGCAATGTTCCAGACGCCGTGGCTTGAAACCAGACTGTCTGGGGCGAAGGGTTAGGGTTACGTCGACCTGATCTGCTGCACGACGCATTCGGGGATATAATATGCGAGCAGATGACATGAGGGGTCTGGATGTGTCCATCGACTAATGGTGCGTCGCTGCGCTTCACGCCGAACCAATGCTGAACTTGTCTACTTGCAGCTTTTCTCGTCAAGCAAAAGCTCGGGGATGAGGGAAGTTGATATGTCTCCTGTTATATGGACGTCAAGTATGCCAGTGGTTCTTCTGGAAGGAATTGAAATGTAGAACCCGCGTCGCAGCCTGCAGGATGGGAAGGGTTTCTGTGTCACCTGCAAGGTCCCGCCGAACGATCTTGCCTTGCTGTCTTGTGCCTCTGTATCGGGTGCTGGACATATGTAGGTTTGAGACCGGACGTGTACGACGGAGTGGTGGTACAGAACATACCAACACCGACGCATCTCACGTCAACCAAGCAGAACATTCCGTTGCTATATCGGAGCGCTGTATATAGGACAGGGTCAGTAATTAAATGTCTTAGAAGCCGGTTTTGTAATGTTGGATGTGGTCACATTTTTTGGACCTGCGGTTAACAGGAGGTTTTAGCGCTGGGGTTTCCGATTTTTACATTCTCAGTGATGGTGAAATTGGTTCCAACATTAGACGCCAGGGAGCCAGAATCGAACACCCAGGAGGCCAGTTTTGGATACTCTTCCATGACGCCAAAGTGGCAAATCATGAGTATTAAGGGGGCAATCAGCCGGTAATAGATATACGAATAGAGTGCTACTTTGCATATCGTCGTTGCCTGCATAGGCAAAAGAGCATGGAGGTCAATATAGAAAACACCGATGAGTGGTGCAATATATTAAAATGGTTGAAGTGCAAGAGTCAGTAAGTAAATCTTCCCTGAACGGTTTCATTACGCAGAAGCTACAGTGGTACAGCGTTTAGAACACAAAGTGCCGATACCCCCAATCCACGCTTCCACTCCTTCGAGATCAACAGCTTTCGGTCCCACCATCTCATCTAGACCTGTACCGCTCGCTGACAACTCTAGCCTCCTCCAATTCTGTACGATCGAGAATAGTGTTGCACATGAGACGGGATATAAGATAGGCCTGGACTGACTCGTGTCATTGGCCATCTAGTCTCGTCCTTTAGCACCCTACCAATAGGGAGCCTAAGTTCGGAAAAGTCAACCTCAAGGTGGATAGGGGGTGTGTAGTAGTATAACCCCTTAGGACTCTACTTGGAATGAACTGCTTGAGCCCTCACACACACTTCATTTATCACCATTCCCAAGTGCCCGGGAGATCAAAGGAACAGGCCCAGGATATATCATCTCAAAAACAGTCCATCCGTCTTGTCTCGAATCTGAGGACGAGTATCTGGGACAGTTCGTCTCGTGTGCAACGCTGATCGAGAATATCATCTCGAGTCGCCAGTGGCGGAGGCATCCAACACTTCCGCGCGGGAGACGTGAAGACGCACGGTTTCGGGACCTGGTGGCGAGGTTCTTTGAAACTCGTAGAATTAACGACGGCAGGCAGCGAGAATTGCTGTCTTGGTTGGAGTGTAGATGTGCGGGATCTGTCGAGAGTTAGCTCGGGCGTATTCAACTTCCACTTCCGCCCTAATTAGTACAGACATTATAGTGGGCAAGAAAAGGGTGTACCCTAAAGGACTAGTACTGAAGATGTTGTGTCGGAATGGAGAAGCGGAGAGGTATTTGCTGCAGAGATAGTAAGAGGTTCAGACTTTGTCCGATAACCCAGGATCCCGAGATACCGCGTCTATGCAACCCGTACCGACACCACCGCGGCTAAACACGTGCACACCACCCCAGCCTCGGCGCACGCAACATTGTCCAGCCGATGGTCTCCAACTGCATACGAATGCCAGTCACCGTACACCCCGAGCCGTGGAACACTGCGGAACACACAACGGCTGGGACATATCACAACGTCAACAAGGCACGCACACCAACCAGATCGGTCCCCAACGTCGTCTCCCCCAGCACCGGTAGCTATAGGGCATCCGGCCCCCAAACGGCTGGGGTAACTACGCAGTTTCTCCAGCAGTTAACGAGCGCCTAAGCTCGTTCTACCTCCAAGGCACCGAGGTTGTTTCCGCCATAAGAGGGCTGCTATAGGTACGAACTGTGGTTGGGTGGGCAGACAGATTGGTTGTGGTGGCACTGCAACTACCCCGGGTGAGGAGAGGAAGGCTCCCTTCTGCCTAATATAAAACATGACCCGTAAGCCGTCAAATCCCGCTGTCGCACCGCGCCGCGAGTGACACAGCAACGTTGGCCCGCTCATCTCACCTCATGCAGGTACCACAACACAGCGAGCCTGCCCGGAGTGGCATTGCAGTGGTGGTGGTTGCTGTACTAGTAGTTGGTTATGCTAGGCTAGTACTTTGTTTAGATAGATTGCGGGGTTGATGGGTTTATGTAGCGCTACTAAGTAAGTTTGTTATGGTGGGATCGGAGGCAATGCTGGGTGCCAAGGCTTGTTGGTGTCAGCCACGAGGTGGCTATGAGTGCCCATTTTGGGATGTTAAGAGCATAGCCAATACACTAGGAAAGGATGAATAAGCCTTCTGTTATTCACACGTAGTGGAGTCGGGAAGGAGGAGAAGGAGAGCGTCTGTCTTGTTGCATTATGTACGCGTTTGTGTTTCTTATCTATAATGGCATAGTGCACGAATACAAACCGGACCTGTTTGGAACTGTACTGTGTGGAAGCCTGAGGCTTCTACCAAAAATGCGCAAATCCGTACAGACCAGAATTTCCCCGTCTTTCGTGACATACACCATCTCCTTTTGGATCAAACATGGAACTCAGTGCCACTGGTCTTCGGCAGAGGATTCAATGTTTTCACAATGCAACACAGTCGTCACCAAGAAAAGGCAATCGAGCCCTTCGAAAAGTACCGTCCACAAGTCTGCCCATGGAACCCACGAGTGTGGCGATTGACAGCATGACGTGACAGGTATCCGCTAAATTCCGGGTCTTTTTCGATTGCTTCCGAAACAAATGTGATACGCAGGTTAAGAAAGGGATATGAGCAAATCAGGGAAGCGTCAAACGACACAGAGTATCCACGTCGATGGGGCAAGTCCACTGGCATTCATGCATTGCATATTGTACAGAAGACCCAGCAAGATGACGATGATCTTTAAAGGGAGGGGGGAGGAGGGCGACGGAGGGGGTTGTATACAAGGGAACAAAAGAGAGGTGGAGTATGCAGATGATGGCGAGAGGACTGGCTTCGAGGGTTGAGTCAGCTGGCCTTGTTTGAGGTTAACGGTGATTGTGGAGGAGGGAGAGGGGGGATGAGAATGTTAGGAAGTAGTTTTTGAAAGGTGGAGAAGAAAGTAGAGGTGGAGAAAGTGCCAGTAGAGAAAAGAGTTAGGACAAAGGAGGTGGTTGCGCTGCAGGAGGACAGATTTGAATGCCCGACTGTAGGGCGAAGGTGGGCATTGGGGAGATTGCGGAACATAGTGGGTGGCATAAGAGAATGCTAGAGGAGTGGAGGGATGAGAGGACTTGGAGGAGGGGGCGTTATGATATCCTGTTCGTACTTACTTAGCTTTTGGAATGAATGGATGATTTTGCATGATCCTGAGTTGCGTCGTGTCGTACGCTTGATTGCTGATTCCGAACCACGATCTATAAACTAATGTATAATACGTACACCAAGTTGATAAGGGTGGCTGGCCTAACTCTTAGTGTATTATGGTTTGGGCAGACTTCTTTAGTGCCATAAGTTCGAGGGATTGCTCTCCAGTGCCGAGACAGACTCTATCACTTGTTTCAGAGACTCCAGATTTTTCGGCGTTGTAAGGGTACATACAGCCATAATTCAATACCTTGGCAGCCAAACAGCCCGGGGATGCTGAGCCAGTGGTATCTATCGTTTAGGCTAGAACTTGCCATATATATGTCGGCCTCTATGGTGCAGTAAAGTGGTCAAAATACCATTCCAACGATGTAGTGCATGAAATTAATGGAATTGGGTAGCTTCATGCACACCAACACCCAATTTCAGTAATTATATACCACATCAGCTTAGCACTACAAAATTGTGGTATGACTTTGTGTAGTGGTCAACATTATTTAACATCATGTGCCAACTAGCAGAATTCAATGTTTGTGCACATGAATTAGGAATTTTGGAACTTGATGCACATCAGATACTGGATTTTGCAAACTATTTTTGATGCATGATTTAGGAAATTCAATATTTAATGCACATCAGGTTCCAAAGGTCCTTTTTCATGTGCACCAGTGCCAAAGTCTACAAGTTCATGCACAACATTATCAGCTATATACATCATCATGCTACAATATCATTAAATTCACAACATCATGCATGGAATTGGTGGAATTGGGTGTTAGTACACATGAATTTACCCAATTCCACTAATTCCATGTACGACGTCGTGAAATGGTATTTTGTCCACTTTACACACCTCATGCACTGAGTATACCCACAGATCAACACAACGAGCGATGGGCGTTTACAAAACATCTCTGATAATACCCTACTATCAAATCGAGAAGCAACGGCCCGATGATAGTCGTTTGCTAACCAAGATGAAAAGCTGAAGAATTTCAGGATATAGACCGAAGGCCCAGTTCAAGCCAGACCGTAAGAAATGGTGATCGTCCTCCTTAGGCACCGCGAGAATCCAGCATACGGGTAGATTCTCGCCCGCGTCTCACCCCATATACACCACCTCATCAAGCTGGAGATACACTCCATACTGCATCTCTGCCCTGTCAAGCCGTCTATAATGGCCACGGGTTTTCCTGGTGCCCCGGAGCCGTACTGTATCCGCATCCAGGATAACGACGTGCCGCTGAACGTTGCCGCTGGGGCTAAGGCAAGCGGAATGTGGGTTTTGTCACTATTCTTAGCGTTAGGAGCTCTTGGGAGGGTGTTGGGGGTGGGTAGTTATGGCGGAGTCTTGGAGTGGTATGTGGATCATCCGCTTGAACTAGAATCAAGAGTAGTGTATATTCAGGTTCCAAGGGAAGGTGAAGAGGTGATGGAGGAGAGAGGAATCAATCAGACACTGGTTCCAGACGTCAGTGCTAAAGGAACACCGTTGAAATGTCTGAAATGCCTGAAACGCCTACTAGATCATTTCAGAGGACGGAGCGATGTACCGTGTGCAAACATTCTCACCCATCTTCCCTCTTACGATGGATAATGGTCTTGAGGAACTTAAGACTATGCTCAACTACTACGTGAACCTGCTTATAATCAGAAAAGTGCCCATTAGCCAAAAAGTGCCCGTTAGAGTGAGTGATAATTTGTGAATATGAGAAGTGTTTGGGCTCGCATGTGGTCACGAGGGCAGGTCTCCCGGCCTCACAGCATCCAAGATGATATATATACAATCGAACAAACGCCCGATCTATAGGTATTAGATGGGAAGTGGTGTAAACTTAGGGTTACAGGCCGATTCTCCAGGCATACCGCAACGGCTGCGGCGGATACGGGGTACTTATATCGGAGTCTAGAGGCGAACCTCTCAGCAGAAGGGCGAGGGGCGGAGGCAGGGTGGATGCGCTAGCACCAGATCTGCCTGTAGCCCGAGCTCTTCTGCTGGCATTACAGTAGCTTGCTACACCCAGCATTGCGAATGTGATCAGAGCATCGTGCTCGCTTGTGTTTCTATGGTTACATAGATAGAAATAAATCGCGCCTTAAGACAAAGTCTTCGCGCCAGTGGAGCGGCCAGTGAGCAAGGTAGACTGTGATTTTATAGTATACCACTCGTTATTGATATTATTAGCTGAGTTTGCTCACACTTACTGGTATATAATAGTATGAAATTTATTGCTGTGTGTTTTTAACAGCATCCGATCTGTCTGGAGATAGATTTATGCATGTTTCACTCATTCGGCTTGCCTATACTGTCTTGTGCATGTCCCCTCCTCTTCCCCTCTTCCCCTGTATTTACACACCATGCTCCTGCAGCTGTCTCTTGAGCACCTTTCTTCCTCACATTGAGCAAATCCTCCGCCATACGCCAGATCTACTCTTGCAACCTTCGCCAGTTTCATGCATCCAGGAGCTCAAGATGTCTTTAGTTTGACCGTGGGATAGTCTTCAATGCCACCGCGTGGTGGACTGAGAACCACACACTAGTACAGTCCATTGACTCCAGACAGGTCGGGATGATAGCTAACTAGCTAAGGGGAATCGCATGTAAGCACTTTCGTATTCACAATATTCCTCTTAGTCATCGGGTATGGACACTGAAATATTCGTCTCTCGGAGGGGCTCCAAACGGCAATAGCGGACCGGTCCATGCCAAGGGGCGCATTGGATCACATCTAGCCGGTCTATTGATCTACCGCTATCGATCTGACTGGTCTGTAGATATCTACAAACTGCAGTGCTGGGTTGTTCATTGGAAATGGTTGCTCCTCACATTACCGTACCAAATGCGAAGCTTTGGACGTTAGGAAGTAGCAGGTGCCGATTTCTCAATTTGCAGAAGAGAAGTGTACTCAGGCATTGATGGAATTTTTGGAGGTTACAGACGTCGGAAGAGTGGTGGGAGGCGGAGAGTCCAGAGAACGAAGAGTAGAGCCTGGGTTATATTTTGGGGATGAGAATAAAGTTATTTAGAGCGGAAGAGGGGATAGGTGGAGAGCCTACAACTTGAACTTTTCTTTGTTGAAATTGGAGTGGCGAGGAAATTGGGAATATGTATATCATACCCCACAAGCGGGTGAATACAATATGATTACAAACAAAAAGTTTGGATGCCGCACCCGCACCCGCAGCCCCAGGATACTCTGGCCGGGTGGCGAGGACGAGCAAGAGCCAAGAAATGATGGGGACAATGAGATATATATCAGCTTTTCTTCTATTGCTAGCGAAACTGCATCTGCATCGTTATTTTTTTTGCGTGTGCTATGTGCCACTTCATTCTTGGATGTGAGGGTATGAGGTCATGAGTGCCGATGAATGAGCAATTTGTGCGAATTAAGAGAAGTCGTAGTAATAGTGAACCACCTAAAGGTGTCAGAAAGCACATTGCAAGCCAAAAGTACTATCTACCCAAGCCAAACAGCCAACCTAGCCACCTAAATTCCAAGAGTAGTAGTATACATGTATATCAGAAAACGCCGAACGCCACCCACTCACCCACCGTAGCCCATATAATAAAATAAATACATTGCCACGCTAAAAAATACAGACAAAAGACGAAAGCACAATACATCTATTACTGCTTCACTGCTGACCACCCTGTCCCGAAAACGAGATCCTCACACGCTTAGGTCCGGGCGTTTCGACTTCGGATACACTCTCAGATTCATCATCCGCCTTTCGCTTGCGATTCGGATTCTTCTTATTATTGTGGCTATTCTTATTTGCCATCTGTGTTGAGATCCTCGGTAGATCTGGCACCGTAGGCGTAGAACTTGCTGTGACGGGCGCGGATTCGTCCTGAAGCTATTTTATATCGCCAAGACGCATTAGTAATCCACCCTTTATACAGTTTGCCAGTGGCAAGCTCACCTTCGCGGCGTATGAGAGGGATGAGAGCGAAAAGATGCGGTCCTGATCGTTGAAGTTTGTTTTCCGCCGTGGAACCCCGGCTTTGATGTAGTTATCAAAGCCCTTGATGATGTTGCCGTTCTGAGTCTCTTCTAGATACGCGGTCTCGGCTTTTAAGATGTTTTCTTCGTATAGTGCCTGTTTGCGAGATTAGTGCTGGAATGGGAGTAGGAGGGGAGCTGGATTACAAGCTGCTTGTCGTGGTGCCGCTTCTGGTGGATCAGGTCGCGTAGCTGCTTGCGAACTTTCTCGTAGTACGCGACGGCTTGCTCGCGGGTGTGGCCCTGGCTTGTGGGTGCGGGCTTTGTGGGAGTCGGGGGGACGGGAGTGGCTTCTGGCATACTGGAAATTGCTATCCGGTGAGATTTGAGGCGCGAGATAAGGGGAATAGTTGGTGATAGGTGGTCTGTCGTCGTCGTTCGTCGTCGTCGTCGGGGGTGCGCGGTTCCGGTTGACGTGATAGTGACGCTACCCGACCGTCGGACCTCTCAGCTCAAGCGCTTGGGGTGTTTGTGGGTTGGCTGGTCGTTGTGGGGGAAATTGGTGTGCATTAATTGTGCTCTCAGCCCAGTCAATCACAACCCAACAACACTTTCGCTCCAGCCATTCCTTTGTTCTCGATCCCCCCCCCACAGGACAGTAGCTCTATCTTCAACACCTCACGACACGACACAGATACAAGTCTCCAATCGCAATTCCTACCCACCCTACCACACCCACAATGGCCCAACAGCCCCTCCGTCGCGTCCGAAAATTCCCCTCCTCCTCAATCCTCGAGAACAACTTCAACGACCCCATCCCCACCACTTCTACTGTTGCTACCCCCAATACCACCAACACTATCACTAGCACCACCGCAAACGTCCCCCGTATCTCCGCCTCAACGAATGCCCGTCTGTCCACGAACGCGCCGCAAGTCAAGCATCACCTCCCCACCTCCCGCTCCTCCGCAAAGCATCTAAGATCGCGCTCTCAATCGCAAGCAAACCTCGACATGCCAGCCCACACACCGCACCACATCCACAGCGCCAGCCAACCGTCGGCGCTGCAACGGTATACCCGGAAGGCGGCATCGACTGCGCAGCTCTCCCAGCACCAGGCATCTACAATTGAGGGGCTGATCAGCAAGCCTCCCGCATCACTCACCGAAGCTCTCCAAGACCTGCGATACTTAATCCTAACACAAGGCGTGGCTGCCGATACAGATGGAAATGTTTGTCTCTCCGAAAGCAAGCTCCCTCACGCGCTAACACCCACACAGTCCGCCCTGCGAATCTACATCTGGTCGATCCTCCTCGGGGTCGCGCCAATGCGAACGAACGAATACGTGACTCTCGTCCGCCGGGGCGCATCGAGCAGCTACTCCAAGATCCGAAACGACACGTTCCGCACGCTAGCGACGGACCCCTTATTCCGGCGGCGCGTCTCAGAGTCGTCGATAATCCGGCTGCTGAATGCGTTCCAGTGGAAGATGAAAGACACGGGGGAAGACGCGCAGTACGTGCAGGGTATGAACGTGATCGCCGCGCCGTTCCTGTATGCTGCCCGGAGCGAGGTGGAGGCGTTCTCGCTGTTCGCCGTGTTCATCCAGCGCGAGTGTCCTGGCTACGTCCGCCCCACTATGGAGGGTGTGCACAGCGGGTTGAAGCTGGTCGACCAAGTTTTGGAAACGGTCGATCCGAAGCTGTTCGCGCATTTACAGTCTAAGTTCCTGACCGCGGAACTATATGCATTTCCTTGTACACTCTCTCCCACCCTTGTCCACTACTCTACCCCGGCAATGCTAATAGTATACAGCGGTCCTAACACTCTCGGCATGCACACCGCCGCTGCCCGAGGTGTTGAAGCTATGGGACTTCCTCCTAGCCTACGGAGCGCACTTGAATATCCTCTGCGTAGTGGCACAGCTACTGCTGATGCGCGATGAGCTATTGACGGCGCAGAGTCCGATGAAGTTACTGCGACAATTCCCGCCGCTGAACGCAAAGACGATTATCAGTGTCGCTGTGAGTCTGGTGAGGAAAATACCGAGCGAACTGTTTGATCAGGTGGTGGATCATGCTCGTTGAGTTTATCATGTTTTTACGATTTTTCTTCTTGCTTTTGGAGTAATGGTTCTTTTTCTTTTGTTGTTTATGCAAGTAAACTTATCTGCTCTGCTCTATATATACCCCATGATAAAGTTCGAATATTATATTCTCCCTCTCCGTAGTAATGAACCCGGCGTTTGATCTTTGCTCTTTCTTTTTCTTACGATGCATGTGTTTGCTTTTCGTGTGTACAAGTTGTTTTCCTTTTATGATAGCATATTTGCTTTGCTTGCTTTGTTTTGCTGCAGCTGGAGTTTGGAGATGGGGGCCGGCGGGGAGGGGCGTATTGCTTCTTTGTTCGTTAACCTTTACCGCCTGGATACATGACTGTGTTTACACGATGCAGCAACTAGCTGGGGAGGCAGCTTGTGATGGTGGTGTTCACTAGTGATCTGTGAGTTCAATACCATGAGCTTCTAGAAGTTTAACCTCCCGCGTAGCATAAATACCCGAGTGACCTATTGTGATTATTTCCAGCCCCACAAACATACAGACATATTAGCGTTCATCTAGCCTCTACCTACCTTTATTTTTGTCCATCATTGATTCTATATATATAACGGATTATTTTGGTATCATCAACACAGCAGTTTCTCATCGTAAACCAGCGTGCGCACAGAAGAAAAGTAAAGAAAGAAAAGCCTCCCAATGCACAAAGTACAGTCAGTAATTATAGTAAAAAATAATCGTAAGATGCTCCAATAACGCCAGCTCGATCAAAGGAAGGAAAGAAATGAAGAAAAAAACATCACGCCCAAAATATATATTTGCACGCAACAAAAAGAAAGTCATCACGAAATTTGAAAAGCATTAACATTACCCACTAAAATTCCGCCCAGGATATCTCCGCCTGGGCACAGGACGATTCACCAAAACGGCCTGCAATTCTCTCTGCAGCGCCAACCCGGCCTCCGCCGTTTTCCGCATCTCAACCGTTTTCGCCCGCTCCTCTTGAACCTTCCTAATCCTTTCTTCGCGGCTCAGTCGGTTCCTTACTCTTTGTTGTGGTGGTTCTGCTACTGCCTCGTAGACTTCTTCCGCGTCGTGATCCGACTGCTCTTCTTCGGTAGGAGAGAATAGTCCTAACCCCGCTGCATCCGCCCAACTTCCGTCTTTCCCAAACAATCCCGAGTTTCTGGGTGTGTCGCCGACGAGCGTTGTGCCATCGATCGACTCCGACGATTTTGAGTCTCTAGGGGAGGTCTGGCGGTCGACACTGATGGAGAGGTAAGCACGTGCTTCCTCCCACTCATCGACGAGCCCCCGAAGGTCCGCGCCGATGGAGTCATAGTGCGAGAGGAGGTCGCGGCCAAAACTGTCCAGGTCCAGGGACCCCTGGAGTGTGCGGTCTGATTCTTCGCGGAGGACATGCATTTTTGCCTGTAACCCTCGTAACGCCTGAGAGAGTGAGTTCAACTTGCGGAGCTGGCCCCGGTGCTTTTCACTTTCTGGAGATGGCGGAGATATGGGCGTTGGGGGGATGGCGAATTCTGTCCGAGTCAGCTAACGGAACTCCGAGGGGTTAGGATGCGTGGCTTACGTTCTGCTTCCGCTAGGATCTTTCGAAGTTCTCCAGCTAGCTCGGCAATGAGATTCCCAAGGCTTCGCAGCTGTTCTACAGCTAAGCCCCACCGAGTGTAATCTGCATGTCCGCCGTCGGCATCGATGGCTAACAGGGAACAGAGAAACACCCTCCGGATTGTATGTAGACGATGCAGCAGTGTCTTTAGCGCCCTCAGGCTCTCCAAGTCACCCAGGTCCTTGTTATTATCAAAGCCCAGCTCCGCCTCTTCTAGGTCCGCCATCTGTATGTCATAAATGTCGTAATATTTCTCCAGATCCGCCTCTTGGGCAAGCTGGCGAAGTGATACGCACGCACAGTTGTGCGGCGGGATTGCCATGCTAAGTGCTGACAGTACCGACTTGCGCAATCTGGCACATCGTCGGGTCTTATTATCTCGCTCTAGGCGAGTGATCGGCGGGAGGGGAAGACTCCTGGGGCATGGATTAGTCTGTAGTAGGTTTGTAGGGGGGGTGCGCTGCTTACAATCGGTAGCCCCGAGATACTAACTCCACCTCTTGTATCAGAGTTACTGCATTTGAAGCCAAAATGTCGAATGTTTGACTGTTTTCGACGAAGACGGCCGCGAATTCGACGGCCTTCAACCTCAACGATCGTAACCACTTCCGCCTGGCACGTGTGAACAAGAAAATGCCCACTACCACGGTAATTATAACGGCAATCACAGCCTTCCCCTTAGTGAAAATGCTGTTTCCGCGGAAAATCCATGACAATATAAATGATGTGGCCAAAGCAAACCCACCACCCACCCAGTACCGTATCATCGAATCTGAGTTCCCAAATATAGTAGACTTTTCGTCATCCGAGAACGGAGGTTCTCCATCTCTGTCATAGTGCGAGACATTGACGTGACTGTTGAGAAGCTGCGAAGCTACTATGATATAACGAAACCGTTCTAGGAAACGCGAATTCTCCCTACGGCCTAGTCGGGAGTCGACGGTTTTCTGAATAGTCGTCAGTACGTGGACGTACAGCTGAAAAACTAGCTCCATGTATCCGAGCTGATGTCGTACTGAGAAGAGCTCAAAAAACCTGGCATGTCGGCCAGTGCCATATTGACTCATCCTCAACGGCCGTAAACCCTTGTAATCGACTCTGGATTTCATTTTCGCCGTTGTTGAGGGGGCGAAACATGGCGCAGCATCCGACTCGTCTGCAGAATCTACTACCGGCTCGATCCCCCAGTCCGCTTCATTCTGACCGTTTCCTATAATCACCATAGCAGTAAGCCAAAGTGTCCGTTTGATTATAACGTTCGCGAAGCTTCTGTAGACAGACCCTCAAGGTATTCCGCAAGTGGTGAATTGGCAAAAACTATCGACTCCATCAAGCTGACGGTGGCGAGAGGTGTGGACGAGGATCTAACGAATGTGTGTGGCGTGATTCATCGGCAGATTTCGCTCAATGCAGGCGCGATAATGATAGGACAGCACGAAAGGCCGATTCTTGTTGGGGGTATGACGAGGGTTTTTGTTGCAGGAGCGCGCCGAGGAGGCTCCAGACCTACGATATGTTGATATCCGAACGTTGCACGTAGCACGCGCTCGAAGGGTCGACGTTGACTTTCCGCTGCAAAACTCCGGGATAATCAAATCTAGTAGGTATACACGTTAAACGGGTAATGTAAAAACCTCAGGAGAACCCTGCTGAGCAAAGGGGGTATGGGCATTTGGGAAATGAAGCTGGCGGATGATGACGGTTAAGGTTAATGGTGAGATCCACTCCTGATAGCGAGGAAGCTACGAAGGGCAGGAGGATGAGGCGCATACTCTACACACGGAAATGAGATGGTCTGCAAGCGGCGACAAGAGCGTCGTCGGGCGGGTGTGGCTGTTCTTGCAATGTGGGAAGCGCAGAGCGGAGAGCGGCGAGCGGCGATGGAGTTGAGCTGGTACTGGAGCTCTTGGGTTTGAAAGGACGGGAGGGAAACAACGGGCGCGGTGCTCGAACGCCGCCACGGACCAACCGTATTTGACCCAACCTTCAAATTCCGCCACACACGTACACATGCGTAGCGGACATCTAAGGGTAAGGGGAAGGAGCTAGATACAAACGCCATTCAACTAATCTCAGGCAAAGAAGGAAGCCCAATACATCGTCGAAGGCCCACTTTTCTTTACAGTATACTGATCAACTAACTCAGAGCACTCTGATATCTCTTAGGCCGCTTGCGTTATCATTTGAGACGGCTCTGTGATCAACACTGCAAGGCTCAGATCTCTCGCAGAAGCGAACATTAGCTTAATGATGCACAAACATTAGCTTGATACCGGACTTCGCAGTATATATATGGTGAAGGATTGCGGTTGGGCAAGTTTTGCACTTTAGCTGCACCCTAACCCTAAGTACATTATTCTTCATCCCAATCCCAAACAACGACACCACTACGCCGCAACAATACACCTATACTTCCAATGATATCGTTCTTTAGGCCATCTAGTAGCAATTTGCTCGGCTACAATTCTTACGACATAGGCTGTCGTCCCAGATTCCACTGAAAAGCGGAACAAATGCGGTAATGCTCGTACTGACCAGTCGTGGATCTTGCTTTACGGCAATGATGACTGTGATAGTTTATTTAAGCAGCACGCCGTGAGACGAATAAAATAGAGCGATCCTCGCCTATTTGAACCATTTCAAGTCACGGGTCAACCCAAAAATACACCGGGTATCTCGTCCTGTAGCATTCACAATCTCTCCAGGCCCAGGCTCAAGTTCCGAGTGGTATTTCGGGGTGCTTTTTCTCATGGAAACGCTAAATATTGGTCCGTTACCGAGTCTTATTGATCCGAGGTATCCTACCTGCGTGCACCCCAGGTTTTATCATCAAATCTTCAGAAATAGGACATGGAAGCCAACGCCAGCTGACATCTATTGCCATGCCGATTTGCTGCTGCCAGCGTCAGCGGTGGAGTATGAGGGAGGAGACAGTATGATAAGTTGATAAGTTGATAAGTCTCGACCACGGATCCGGATCAGTTAACCCTGCAATCCACAGCTCTTTGAGGGTGTCGTAAACGGTGGAAGCGGCAAAGACGCTGATGTGAGGAGTAGGGTGCGGACTCCCTCACAATGGAAATCCCCAAGAATCTGTGTCAAAATGCCGGGTCATGCAAGAGGAAGGTACACCTAGCGACGGCTGTTTCCGAAGGAATGGTCGATAGCCACACCAGGTGCAGCTGTGGCTGCAAGGAGATATGGATGAAGGGTAGGATACCCTGGAGGAGCTGTACCCAGGCATTGCTTACTTTGTGCATGCTCAACTTCTGTTTTCAACCCAACAAGTGACTTTTCAATGCGGTCAACGTCTTTAAAGCGCGGATTAAATATGACATCGTGTTCCACATAACTGGCTTGGAAGTAGAGGAGACTCAAGCTCCGCAGTAGTACGCCTACTTCTAGGTATTGAAAATGAACAGAAAGGGTGAATAGAGCTTAGAGAGGGACGCGGAAGAACCATCACAGATGTGCGCTAGTGAACAAACGTTGGTGCAAGCCAAGGCGTCGTCTCAAGCTCCCACCGAAAGTCAGGGGTTGCTCATGCAGTGCAGAGGAATGGAAAATGGTGGGGGTGGTGGGGGGAAGATGCGGATTGTCGATTCTCGAAAAACAGTTCAGATCCGCAAAATACAGCCCTTGCACTGGCCACAAATAGGAATGACTACACACTTCGCGGAACCATCACCGCAACTAACTAATCAACGGAAATCTGCGAGTTAACGTCTCAACTTGTCCACACATCCCTAATTCTTTCTTTTATATACTCAAACCTTCGACATCATCTGCTGACGAGATCTACTCACTGCTACATACAAAACGCCACATAAGAATTCCCTCATCAATCCAATGATCTGATTCGTCAAGCCTTGTGTTACACATAAATTGTTTGGGCATTCTAGTGATAAGCCTACGTATGCAGGCAAGAGTCAAAGCCCTTAGTTCTATCCACCCAAATCTTTACGTAGTCGCCTACTTCTGCTTAATAACTGTCTTTCTTTCACAGACTATCTTTCTCTGATACCTGACTCAGACACTTGTTTTGTCTTGTAGGTATAAGTCCGGATGTATAAGTCCGATCTCACCGCGTTGGAAAAAGCACTCGATTAGCCAAAGGGTGTGCTATCGGTGGGCTAAACGTGGGTGCAATATGCACCCCAAAACGTGGTTCCTGTATGCGGCACTTCCGTACCTTATCCGTGTCACTGGGATGTTTTAACGCCCGTAGGTCACTTCTACAAAGCTTCCAATCTGACCCTGACCCTGGTTCATCCCTAGTGTCCGATACCCGTTCTTCTCTAACGGCTCGGTTGTTTATGCTTCCAGATACTGGGTGGATCATGTGCCTTACCTTGCATGTGCTGCGGTATAGCCCATTACGTCTATCAAAACTGTGAGAGATACGTCGTTCTAGAAAAAAATATGGCCGGCTATCAGCGCCATTTCTTACTCCTCTCCGTCCTCCTCCTCCTCCTCCTCCTCCTCATCAGACTACCGTTTCACTTTGAGCTAGCCAGATGATGACATTGTCTGCAGGATACCGAGTTCCCGGTCCCCAAACTTCATTGGCTCCCTAATGGAATGTATCATCCATCGGGTTAGGCATCTTGAAGAAGTAACATGGCTATCGATATACTAAAATGATGACAATATAATTGTAATGCCCCATAAGGCTTCCATCCGATTAGTAAATACAAAGTGAGGGCAGTGCTGTTTCGACGTACTCATGCGTAGAGACGTCAACTGAATTGCCATTGTTACCTTGAGTAGGATGAATATCCGTAGTTCTAGCCGGAAATCTACCTTCTCATCGTCTTCGCCCGTGTGCATTATACACTTGATGTTGCAGTTATGTTTAGATGACTACACAATGAGCAAAAGGAGGCGGTGTTCTAAGACAAGAAGCGGTTGTTGCCTTGCTTTACGGAATCATAAGATGCTTTATATGGGGGCCACAGCTCCCCTAAAGTATATCCAGCACAGAAAGCTTCATCAGCTTTAGTACCTCACTATTCTTAAAGCTGCTAGAAACCCAGTCAACACATTCTTCAGTAGTTTCCATCTTTAAGAACTCCATCTTTCCCAAGATCCTTATATCTACAGTCTCTTCAAATCACGTCAAATCCTCTCTTCGTATCCTTCTCTTCATAGATCCAAACAAGCAAAATGGACGCCAGGACAGAGCAATACATTGCCAATGCAAAAGCTGGATTGACCAACGTGCACAAAGCCCTCAAAGGCAATCCAACTCATTGGCGGTCGTGCACTTCGGCAGTCAAAACATCAATCTCATACGTCGACCACAGCCGGATCATGTACGACCCACGCCGGATCGAAGAGCGGGTCTGGATCCTCAATGAAGTCCAATACTTTGCTTATTTCGACCCAGACTCCGGTGGAGTCCCAGAAGTGACTGCATGGTGTGAGAGAGAGTGGAATAGAGTTCTTACCACGGATCCATCCCACGTTGTTGCGCTCACCGGCATGTTCCATCCCACCAGCCCAATTTGTGTAGGAATGCATCTGACGGAAGTTACGCTTTAGGACTGGGTAGCGCATGGCTATCCAAAGCTCAATACTTGCTAGCACGAATCCACCGTGAGGAAAGAGCATCCAGAGATATTGACGACGCCTCTGCTGAGCGGCGCTTGCATACCGCAGACTACGTCGAGGCGCGGGCAATGCTGCAGGTATGTCTAGATCAGTGCTCCAATTGTCATCCGGGCCATGTTTTTGTTTTTGCAAGACTAACGTTGTACGAGCAGCCTGCAGTAGATTTTTTTGCTCGTGCAGTCGAGAACGCACGAAATCAGGGACGTCTGACTGGCGACCTGCTGGAAAAGGTATGCATGCTTCTTCTTCTGTGTTTGTGACAAGTGGGTGATAACGTCCGTACCTGACGCTGCGCAGATGGCCGAGGCTTCAATGTCTCTTGGGAATGTTTCGTCAGCAAAGGCAGCCCGCAAATACTTCAAAGAGGCGTTGCTGGCGCTTCAGGATGCTACCACCGCAGGGTATCCTCTGCCTAGGCATCTGCAACAGTAAGAACCCGATCTCTCACCCAAGATCTAAGACTAGAGCTGAAACAGAACCTGATAGGTGGCTACGGGAAACCGAACGTTACGCTTGAGTGTTAAACCCTAAACGATCTTATGTATGTAGTACCAAGCGAGACGGACGACCCTGCATTGGGGGCGGAAAACCGCAGTCTGGGGGCGTTTACTCGAAATATGCTAGGTGGGGGGCTTCGGTTTTCCAACTAATTGTCATGAATATTTGAGTATTTGAGTAGAGCCCCGGTTTCTTTTGTCTGATTGGATTTTAGAAGAGCCATAGAATAGACCAAGGATGCGGTTTGGCATTCGCAATTAAACAAATAGTACGCTTCATATAGCAACCCTCTTGTCTGTCTTACCCAGCTCATAGCTGAGGAGTATATATAATCAACACTTCATACCAGTACAGAAGAATAACGGTGGAGGTAGAAGTGAGCTTCTGGGTATCACGAGGAAAATTAATCTGCAGATAAGCATATTGTGCCTCATGCATCCTGAGTAATTACTTGTACCGGTACTTGCCAATGTTTGATGTGGATATACATTCCGCGCCTATGTATTATAGGGCGCCGGTTGTGTCAGATGACTGGCGCCTAAGAACCACACACCGCAATAGACGTTATGCAGTTCGCAACTTCCATCGCCCGAGAATTCATGAAAAGCGCGGGGATCACCGATACTGGGTTATTTGTGTGGCTATCATATCCACCCTGAATTGTGGACTGCTGTATATTTGAAAGATCGTGATTAACAACCCTCCTGTAGAGTAGAATGTTTCCCGGTGAACCTGGGGCAAGCCCTAGACGAACTGTGTTCTCGTTTCTAGAGCTTCGTCGATGTTCGTAGGATTCCAACACCTGGTTTAATTAAGAGAGCAGGCAGTAAGGCTAGCCAAGATTTACTTTTTGGACCCGAGACCCTGGGAAGGTATACGCCCTTAGATCTCTTCCAGACTTGGGGTTTGGGAATTTTCTCGGCGCGGGTACCAGGACTCTGGACTTCTGGGAAGCACTCCATTGGTTGGAACTAGTAGCCGTGGTGGCTCTCCTTGTCTCTAGCGCAGGCGTTCAACAGTAAGCTGGGCCGATTACTATACAGAGTTTGAAGTACCGCGCGCTCACCCGCGGACACATTCAGCCGCTGTAGAAGTCACACCCAATCTTTATAGTCATGCAATATAAAGATTGGTACAAAATTCCATGAAAGGAAAGAGGATCTATAATATGACTCACTACTCGTCAACACGGTCCATTACTCGTAGGAATATCACCTGTTAATGCATACCCATCACTCGTCTCTGTAACTTACCAGGTAGCACATGAGCGCAAAAGCTATCTCCATCAGTATTGCGACTATCATGCCGGCAAGATTGGGTTGCAGTCTACTCACCGGGGCTGCCATGCCAGCTGCAGTCCTAGTCTATCCACGCCTTGATCGGAGCAGAATCCACCCGGTTTTCGATTACAGTGAACGGCCCTGCAGCCAACTTCACCGCTGTACTCTACAGATCTCTCCTCGCCTCGTCTTGTGCATGCAACTCCAGCCCGGCAACCCTTGCTACGCGTTGACATCCTGCACCATCCTCGCCGCCAAATTGCCCAACCATCAGCCCCTTCGTCGTACTCATGGAAAAGGCAATCTTCCCCAACATACAGATATATCCATCTGAAGTGATCCCTATGACGCTTGCAATGGTGATGATGGGCGGTTGATCTTTTCTTGGGAGTTTGCTACAGTGTTTGATCGTCATATTTAAAGCAAACCCGCAGCCCCAACCCTAATACTCATGAGCTCAATCGCCCCTCCAAAGTTTCGTGCGAGACAATCATACTGGCCAAATAGCTTTATTGCCTAGCACAGAGTCCCACTTAAGTTACTCAATAGACATATCTATGAGACCATGACCCTGGAACCTGTACAACAACTCTGGTATCATCTTTAAGTTTCCTCTGTTTTGATGTGGTCCAGCATTCTAGTATGACTGTAATACGGTTGTAGCACATTAACCGTTGGATTCTTGTTGCATTTATGTCCAAGGGGTCGACTTCATTAAAGTACATTCCGCTGCCTAGGATGAAACGGTCGCTTGATAGTTGAATCATGCACGCTTTGTCTAGTCGGTGCCCTATCCTCATCACCCTCACCGGAGTTACCCTAGGTTAACTGAAGAGTTGGTTCCAACAACACAGCTAGCTTCCCAGCGATGGAAGTAGAACTGAAACAGGAACGCCCCATGCATGAATGATTGGACCACTACACCAAACAACTTGACCGTACTCACCAAACCCTGCGATGTGATAGCCTTTTAGCCAAGCAGAAGAGTAGATGTACGCTAACTCGGGATTCTTGACCAGCAGGTCTTGAAGCAAAAGGTTGCTATATCGAACGCTGTATAGAGTGGCGGAGCAGATTTCGAATACACTTGCATCAATCCTTCCAAGAATAGTAATAGCCCAGCTGCTATGCGGCTCGGAAATGACTAGCAGGTAACGGTGATAACGGTTGACAAAAGGTTGTGAGATATAGGAGTTCAGGAGCTTGAGTCATCGGTCCGACGCGACTATTTCCCCCTCAGCACTTTGCATTAACCATCACATTCCACCCACATTCTAATCTGCAGCCACAGTAAGCTGCTCCTTGTAAATCAGCGGTGGTATTTACCATTTCACTGCACTTTATTTTCTCCACTCAGGAATCTCGCGTGACTGTAATCAACTCCTGTACGTTTCAGCATCCAGCCATGTACTCAATGGAATGACATTTCCGGAAAACCCACGAGCAAAAAAGAAACCCAAACATATGTGAGGAGGAAAAGAATGTAGTAAAATTGGCACATCATCATGGCTCGACCCGATCCCCTTGCCCTTAATGTCCGATCTGAGTGCTCTTGTGATGGAAGAAGTGATGGAATACTCTCTTCTCTTATTTCCCAGTAATATCATCCCCTTCTCCATTAGAGCCTTCAGGTCGAGCATTCTCTTGTTATTTTGCTTTTTAAGGTCTGCAATCTCTTTCTTATGCTTCTCCTTTAGTACTGCAATTTCTTCGCTTTTCTCCGCAAGGGAGGCCCACAGGTCTTTGATTGTCCTGTCCGTGAAAGGAAAAATTCATTCTTCCGCCAACTCTATCCTGTCGTTCTTCTTCAACTCTGCTATTTCTCCATCTTTCCTCACCAGAGAAATCGCCTTGTGTATCCAGTTCATTTTCATTATATCAATAATTCGGTTACGCAGGTCCTCTATCTCTACACAATATTGGTTCTCTAGAATCGCAACCTTACTGAAGTTTTCTTCTGTATTCGTTCTATCTTCTCTTCGATCCATCTCAGTCGACGAACAATTTTTCCCATTGGGTCAACTGCAAAATTCGCCGTTACCCTCAACTAACTTCTGGCATTCTGTTCTCAAGCATAGTAATCTTGCGCGATGAATGTTGAAACCACCTTCATTAATGGCTCCTCAGTACTAACCAACTTCGCCGTATTCTGAAATACATAGCAGCAGAGGTCTACAACTGCTCTCACAGCATATGGTCACTCGGTGAGAATCTTTGAGAGCTCTTCAAGGGACATTAAGCCGTCCAAGTGCCAAATCACTAAGCTCCTGAATGTGTGTATATTGGCCTAGACAGTACATACGAGCGTGGCACTGAAGCACAGAGTCGTACCCTGGAGCAATATATCCCTAAGCAAGTCTTTCCAGAGAGTCTAGACGGCATTCTGAGATCGTTTCCCCTGGTGGGGTGGGATTATGGTGGGAGGAGATCGGCAAAGAATGTGGTTCATATTCTTGGGAAATTTCGAAACGCTCATCAGGATCTAGTTGTAGTTCTGGGACAACTGGAAGCCAGGAGTCGCCGGTATATAGCCACTCCGGAAACAGTACAACAGAGTCTTCATCCCATTCTTCCTAGTCGATAGTCGCGTCTTGAGATTCTTTCCAATGGCCGCCTGAGATGAGGCCTTTAAAATAGCTTGATATTTCGGAGAGGAATGTGGAGTGTGCATGGTAAGCCTTTCTTTTGTGGAGCCGGCGACAATCTTGAAGATCGGAGAGGTGAGGAAGCTGAACATTGTAGCCATTGATTGGGGCGAGAGGGCGTGTGGAGAAGACTGATTTTGGCATTCGGAAGATTTTTATAATCTTGGTAGTCTGGTTCGAGACTTTGGAGATTGTTGGAGTTAAGTAACTCTGGAATGGGTGGACCTTAGGGCTGAATGTTGTGACGGTGATGGAGGAGTCTGCAAAATTATGTCCCCCACATAAACCAGCAGCAGTCTTGCCGCCTACCTTTTGTAATGCGGGGTTCTCTACTAGCTAGCTGGTTCTCTCGGCGAGCGAACCTCTAACAGATCGTAACGTAAATCAGAGTGATTTTTCATGACTCTCGATAAACAAAACTTCAAAGCAGGGAACCCTAGCCAGAAATATACAACTTGTTACTCTTCCATTCTTCAGGCATGAGACAAGTTCCTACACCCACCCTATCCCATTACCAAGGTCCAAGGTGCGGAACGAGATTGAGAGCCAGGCGGAAGAGCATAAACCTTGCATTTGTGTGATTCGCCATCTCAATCGTCCATGAGTACCGCTTCCGTCAGACCACATGCTATTGGTGGCTACGATATGCGGGCCTTCCCGATTAGAATCCTTGCAGATCGTGACTTCTAGCCATATCATACTCGAGTCAACATATCTCAGCAGGAGCACAGCATACCGGAACATCGTCTCTCAGCAAATTAAGCAGAAATCTTTCACTCATCAATCAATGCCGAGCTCTTTGTACAGCGACTCTGTCGACGGTGAGGAGCTGAACTACGTATTACGTGATGATTACTACGACAGCGACGAAGAAATCACATGGGACGATTATGACGAGGGTGGCAGCGACGAATATACAGACTTCGGCCATCCACAGCGTGACTTGCCTCTTGAGCGGGTACATACCAGCGCTGGATCTCCAGCTCTAACATAATTACTAATTTTAGTAGGACGACACATCCGGAACTGCAGTGGTAATGATGGCTGTTATCGCCATGGTTGGCTATGGGGTATATCGCTTCGGGAGCGTGGTTGGGAACATTGTGCGTCTAGGGAGCGGATTGTTGTAGTTATGCTTGAGGGTTCCACCTGTAGTATGGCTGCTTGTTGGTAGAAAAGGCAGGAATTTGTATTGAAGTAAATTGGCTACTGGCCCTTCATTATCCATGTTCCAGTCATCGAAATTCGTGAGGCTTGGGTTTGTATGCAGTGTTCGCAAGTAATTCAATCCGTCCAGTCCTAGAATCAGACCAGACAGACATGTCCCAGTTCGAACTGTTGGAGGGCCATATATCTGGGCGGTTCGTAGGGGAGGGCGGCGGGCATCTGGGGGACCGTCGGCCATGCGGGGATCTATACAGGGTGTGAATGGGACTACTGAGGACTGGGGAGTTACAGATGATCAGCGTCGTGCTTGCCCTAGAAAACAAGAATAAGATAAGATGTCGCACGACTTTTGCTTGGAAACTTCTTTGTCGTCGGCCATCTATAGTCATCTCCGGCCCCTCCCACTCATAGCACGGACGGTGGTCATCTTTCAAGCCTGCCCTGATCTGAACTCCCTACATAGTACCAGTCATAGTCCTTTCCAGACTGAAACAGTTGCGGATACTGGTGTGTATGGCCCTTGGCTCGAGCTCACCTTTCTTCCACAAAAGGTTGTCCCTTCTCACTGGTCTGGGGACGGATTCGATCTCTATTCATTGGCTACTTCTCGGTCCGTGACTGCTACCAATAAGAAGACGCAACTGTTGCGGCTTTAGCCAGCTCAGTCCTTACCGAAGCTCCCACGAGCAATCTCAAGACTGGCATACACGAGTTGACCTCAATTGCGCACCTATTCCTACCTTCTCGCTGCCATGGCAAGTTCACGCCCCAGCGACACCTACGACGAAAGCAGCAGCGACGTCTACCCCGACCCCGATTGGGACTATGGTCATGACCCCGATTCGAGCGATGGAATGCAGGACAAGAGCGATGACGAGCAACTAGAACTCCCAGAATCAAACGTAATTGCCCAAGCCACCTTCTCATTCCCAGTACTCTGATTCATGTCGTGACAATGCTAACTTGAGGTGCCAGGGTGCGGAAGACTTTACAGATGTGATAATTGTCGGCGTTTTCGCGTATTTCGTTGTTAAGCATTGGGGTCGTTTTCTATGGGAGAAAGTTGTGTGGCCGAAAGTTGCCGGTGGATTGAAGTGGTAAATGGGAGGGCTGTGCTAGTGTTAGTTCGATTGTGCTAGTATTTTCTTTCCTACGTGGATGTGGTGTAGGATTTAGCAACTCGGAAATGGACATCAAGGGCGGCGCTTCTGTTGCCTCGCTTGACAGTTCGAGTGATGACGTGTGATAAGCTTTGTCTCAGACATACCTCAAATAATACCGAACCTCTGCACAACAATTTTGTTGCAGGACAGATGCAATGTCTCTCTTCTTACCACACACCTACCTGTTCAGATGTTTCTCCATAGAGATGGACTTATTCTAATACACATCCCACTCATAGTAGTACCCAGTAGCATTCATCCACATATATGCATATTAACTTCCCGCTCTTGCCACGAGTAGTTCGCCAATGCCGTATGACTCTTCGTCACATAGTCGTGAAGCCATCTCTGGTGACGCTCCACCATCGTTGGATTGGCCAACAAACCTCCGCTACCAAATGTGTACATCAAATCCGACCCGTGCCCGCAGAGCCTGTGATACGTTGAACATGTGCCGAAAAGCAGTTATTGAAATTCAAGACAACGTCGCTCAAGAGCTCACGGTACTGATTGAAATGACTGGTGAAGTGCCATCGTGTGGATACAGAGAGCCAGCAGCTGATAGATGAAAATTTCATTGGTAGAAAGCCAACCAAAGATTTTCTCAATCTCTGCTTCGGAGATACTGGTGCATACAATGCGTTGTCGTACACTCTCCTAGAATGTGTTTAGTTGGAGTGGGCACTTTTCCTAACTTACCTCGTATCGAGAATTCGAGAAATTCCAGAAATGATACTCCGGAGTCCCGATCCCACCTTTGAAATGTGACTTCGGCAAGAAACGTGACTAGTTCAGCCAGGATACAATAACTATCGACGATGTGCACGAAACAAGGTATTGTTATGTTCGACCGAACAATGCGGCCTCCTCGCGCAACAGGTTGACCTCTCGCGCTTCACATGTTATCACTCGAGGCACCAGAGTGAGCAAGTACTTATCACACGCGAGTGCTGGAGAGAGCAATGAAACAGCCCGGGACTGTCGATGGCTGTATGGGGGACCAGTCCCACTCTCATCTCATAGGGTTTAGCATAGTGTTGAGGGTTCATGAAGAGCGGTCACGAACGACTATTTATATACACTTTCGAGTTCTCGTGCGTCATTAGAGTTCTCTTCTCGGTTTCTCCCACTCCAACGGTATCGTCAGTAGCCCGGACTCGCTCCGTATAGTCTCGAATTCTGGGGCAAATACCAGGGCCAACTGATCTGGTGTGTAACATTACCGCATTCGGCAGAAAGACATCACCGCCGGCATCAGCACAGATAGCTAAACCAGCGCAGCGGGAAACATCGAGTGACTTGTGCCGCGTTATTATGTCAGCTAGATATCAAAAAGTACAGAACAGACTGGCTAGCGAGATGGGGTTATTGAAGCGCTTCGAGATCTGGCTGCTCGAAAACCATCTGCGGCCTTTGGGACCACCACCGGAAGATTGTGATGCTCTGTCCGGGTTCCGGATATACCCTTCTTTGACTGCCGCTGCAGCCAGCTCGGATCCAGTCCTTCACCATGGTAGGTTTGTATGGTTAAAGGCTTCAAAAAGCGAGTTGTCGAAACACCTTTTCCCACGGCTGCTAGAAACTCTGTGAGAGCAGTTCCTGGAATCCAATATGGCCGAAAGCCTTTCTGGGATTCGTCGCCACAATAATTACAGCACCAATCCATCGAGATATAACTAATCCATACTCTCTAACACACCCAAACTTTAATTTCCGCCAACTTAGCCTCACCGTTTCCCCTTCTTCGGCTTATGCTTCAGCTTTGCCACCTCCTCTTCATAAATCTCCGCCGCCGTCTCACCCGCTTTCCGCTTTGCTACCGATTTGCCTGTCTTGACGCTCACCACTGTACTTCTGCCCTCCTTTTCTCCACTCTTCAATACCGCATCCTTAATCTGCTTCTCAGCATTTTTCCAGTCCCCCTTACCCGCAAGTATCTCGTACCTCCTACCATTAGCACCTCCGTAACGCAGCCTCACCCGCGGGAAAACTTACTTCGACAGATCCAACTCATTAATCATTTCCTTCTGTAATTCTCTCAGCTTCAGCTTCTCTATAGCCTCCTCCCCAGCCTCTTCCAGCTCATCCTGCAAATTCCCTTCAACAGGTGCAAACTCCCGGTCTGCCGGATCAACATCCATAGCATCTGCATGCACTCCATCCTGAATCTTCCCTTTGGCCTCCTTTGGTAGCGTCTCTTCATAAGCCTGGCTCAGCAATTCCCTAAACGCAGTTGCAACCTTCCTCATAATCTTCTGAAACATGGAAAGCACCTGCGCATTTCCTACGCCAAGCTCTTTCTCCAGGCCATCCAGAGTTTTCCTCTGCAACCCGATAGCCATAAGGACTGCGTTCTGGATTGGGGAGATGGAGACGATGTTTTTCAGGCGGCCTGTAAAGTGGAGGGTGGCTATGAGTGGAACCATGTCGAGGATGACGTGGTAATCTAGCATGTTGTCTGCATAGCTCTCTAGACGCTTAAGATCGAACGGTGAGAGCATGGAGTCGAGTTGTGGCTTCGTCAGTGGTTCTGGTGCCTTCTCGGCCAGCTTCGCACCAGCGTTTGCAGACTCAAGGACTAGGAGAGGGGTCATGTAATTGAACTTCCTGAACTCATAGGAGAGGAGCTCCAGGAAACGTTTCCGGAAGTCTGTAGCAAATGCTCCAAGCCAGCTGCTATCTTTACCGGCCAAAGTCTTGATCATAACACACGAATGCTCACCGGTGAGTTCGGTTGCTGTTTGTCGGAGATAGACTGGAGCAAACCCGGATTTCTTCCAGAATTTGTGTAGCTGATCCGTTAATCCGTAACTGACACCGACATAGTCCAAGAGGTCTGGGCGTTTCTCTGATAGCCGTAGCAAGAGAGGGGGAAGTGACTTGGGATCCCGGACTTTTACCGTGTCCGTTGTTAAATGCGAATATTCAATCTCCTCGTCCGTAACCCTCACAATCTCATCTTCCACGTACGAATTCTCTTCTTCCAAATTTGTGAATTTGCCCTCGTAAAAGTCGATCAATAGATCCAAAGCACGCTTGCCGTATCCCATACCTACATAATCTGGATTTGTCGCGATACGGACCACGCGTGCGCCTGAGAGACCAGCGAATTCTTCGTCCTGGAATTGCTGTGATACGAGCCAAGGGATCATATCACCCCCCTCGCGCTTTCCTCGGCTAAGAGCAGCCTGCACACTCTTTTTTGAGATCTGTCCTTCTAGAGCTACCTGGATTACTACCAGTGGGTCAGGGATATGTTTGTTCCCCTCTTCCGTTGGCGGGAGTAGCACAAATAGTTGATGCGCTGGTGCATCACTCATGAGCTGGAGGTCGTTGGGGGAATTCTTGTAATGCGAGGCAACATAGAGCGCTATCATCTTCTGAAGGAAGCGCTCTGAGATCGGGTGGTATGAAAAAAGAGTATCACGAGACACGGCGAAGAGCTCACATTTTGACGGCGAAGGTGTCCCGGCGATAGTTTTGCGTTTCGGAGGAAGGGTTGCATCAAGGCAGAGGATATTATTGAGCCACTTCTCGACAGGATCGTTAGGGGCATATCTGATTGGCTCTTCGAGCGCTGCTTCCCGAAGAGTTCGACCTCCTATCGGCCCTGACTCTGACGCCTTTGCCTCTTTCCCGGAGCGGTCAGTAGTCACACCTTGGGTAACTTTCACGACACCGCGGGATTGGTCACGCAGCTGCTGGATAAGCTTGAGGGAGAGCGACCTTCCGGTTCCTTCGTATCCGTTGATAGTAGACGCCATGAAAACAAGGTAAGGTCCCATAAGCCTTTTCACCAGCGGCAAGGGGATGGCAGCAGCCTCATCAATAACAACCAACTCTGCCTGACCGAGTACGTGTGCATCCTGTGGCTGGATATACTGAATCGTCTGTCTGTGTACCCTGTGGATATTAACTCGCACAATAGCCTTGTTAAAGGCTGGATTCGTGGACTGGATAATATCGTAGTCTTGGTGGTCGGTGTAGTTGAGTGCGTCGAATCCCTTGAAGATAAATTCGAACAGGGTTTTCAAGTTCTCTGGCGAAGGAGAGGTGATAAAAATATTGGAGTATCCGTGTGCAACTGCAGCGGAGATTGCAATACCCAACGCTGCGGATTTACCACGTCCACGAGCTGCGGTAAGCGTTACTGTGCTTCGCAGTGTTTTCCCCTCAATAGCATCGATAAAGGTCATAACTGCTTTCGCCTGGTCGACCGTCTTGGTGATCTCAACCAGTGACCCGGCTGGCTGCACATCCGCCAAACTTTCCTTTAACTCTTGTAGCTCTTTTTGCTCCGGCCGCAGTGCCTCGTCTGCGCTCGACACCGGCGGAAGTGCCTGGACATTCCTTCCACCGGAGATGGGAAGGACATTCAATTCATCGTCCACCACTAAGCAGCTTGCACAGTCGGCCAGCGACAAGATAAACCGCTCGTTGAAGCGTGCAATAACGTCGCCATGCGCCTCCGTCCTGTAACGTGAATGCACATCCATACTCATGGTATACAGCTGCTTCAAACTGGTCATAGTTTTGAGCAACAGCACGACCAATCCACCACCTTCAACCGTCTCAATCGTCCTTGCCAGCAAATTTGGAGTAAGCGCCTCAAAGTCCTGGAGAATACACATGCCATAGGTGTTTCCCAAGATTTTCTCAGTTTCCTTGTAATAGACATAGCGGATGTTGGTGAGGGAGATGAATAGCTCGAATGGGTCTTCAGTATTGGCCTCTCGGATACCGCGCTTGACCTCCTTCTTGATCTTCGCCTCGCGCTTCTTGCGATGACTAGTGAAGCCTAGAAGCTTGTTCTTGTAGGCCCAAAGGACTGATTTGTTTTGTTTTGGATCTGCGCTTCCGAGGATGTAGTGAAGGTTGAGAATTACATCTTTCCCTCGATCACCGACGACGACAAAGAACGACCGTTTCTTCTCCTGTTGTCAATGTTAACTATCGGCGGCGGTAACGGCAGCGGAGGAAGCTGATTGAGGCGAGAGTGTTCGTACCTGGACACCATTGCGAATGAGGTCGGGAATGCGTTTATCACTGTCTCGGGTTAGTCTAAGAGTGGGCGACGGCAATGGGGTAGCTTACACCGCCTTCTTGACCATCTTGGAAGTTTCGCAGTGAAATTGGGAGCTGGTGGTTGAGAGTTTTGCAGTTGCAGTTTTCTGAAAATTAAAAAGTGCACTTTCTGTGTTCTAGATGTATATCCCTGCCGCCGAGACGCCCGTTCCTTGGCGTCAATGTGGTAGAATATTCGTTCAGATCCGGTACGGACTGGTAGCAAGGATCCCGGTTCATATCTCCATTGACATCCCATACGCGATCACGAATCCCAAACTATGTCAGCTTCTTGGATGCAGGCGCACCAATGATATCAAGTCCGGAGCATCCGGAGTCTGAGTCTCTCGATACTTTGGGACGCGATATCTCGGGACGGTTTTTGGTAACCCCGTGAGTAATGACATATGGCCGCTAATGTGATCGGGCCGAGAGATATCAACCGAACGCCGATTAAATTAGGCAGACAGCACATTGAGCGGCCTATGCATCACTCGGGACAATTCAATGCCTACTATACCAAGAAAGCCCCGTTTATTGATGCCGAGTTAATGCTGTATTAATGTTGAATTCTTCATAAATGTATACATTGGCTGAACTTGTGGGGTATTTCAGAATTTGCAACAATATCAATTGTTTTGAATGTGGGATCAATTTCACAATAATGTAGCACAGAAGACCACATTGGATGGTACATTGATGCTGGATTGCTGTTATATTCAAAATGATGTGCATTGAGTTAAATAGTAGAGTTATACTATATTACTTCTACATGTATATATTTCGTACATGCTTACACACGCTCGCACATGCCCAATAGCTTGCAATGCTGCCAGTGGTACCTCTCCAGCTGACAGATGTATGGTAAAAAAATATCTCTGGCATAATTCAAACCTGTTTCAGTGGGTATTTTACACACCCACTAACCACTATACTATGTTTGTAGTTTGCTGAACATAACATCATGTTAGGGCTATTTGTAGGTATACTGGTTTATTACTGTCACATCATTGTGACAAGAATGTGGATTGCCTGCCACATCTATGCAAATGCTCAATGCTACTCAATTGACCAATATTATCACATTCAACTAAATAATCAATCATTTACAATGTCATATTTGCTGGTATCTTGCATTACTGCGGTATTTTGAGCTATTCCCCAGTAATTGGAATGTTAAATTTAGTAATATGCTACACTCTCTGGACTCTGGGAGTCATGCTGCACTCGGGTAAATGTGGCACTGCAGTCACATCAATAAACGGGGTTTTTTTTGGCATAGTACTTAAGTCTACAGCCGACAGATCATTATGAACTACAGCCAGGAAAAAGCGAGCTACAGCTCAGAGTATCTTCGTCCGAAAAAGCTATGCAGATTACCCCTGCATGCCAGCAACCGCAAGACAACAAAAAGATCGGATAGCTGTATTCGTCACACGATCCAGAGGAGTCTCAGGTTCTAATTAGAGACCAGGGGTGCTCTTAATATCTCTCTGTTACTTACTCGACATCAACTTCAACAGCTCCAACAGCCCCAGCCGTCGCAATGCCGTCTTGTGAGATTGTCGGTGATCCAGATCTCTACGGCTTGGGCGTCCGCCTTGCCATTTACTCCCAGACTGCCATCTACCTCATTGCCGACGCTCTCGGTACAACTAGATCTGCACCTATCCTCGAGATTCCGTGCACTGGTACTGAGCTGGCCATGATGTTTGTCATGATACGTAAATACAATATTGGCCAACTAACTCCCTTCGACGCCATGATCACATTATTCATGACCGGATCTTTAGACGCCGTGCGGCCGATATATCTTTCCGACTCGCGGCGATTCTCTGCCTGGGGTCGTTTGCTGTTCTGGGCGAAATCATAAGTCTGAATTTGCAACTTAGGTTTGGGACTTGGGCGACATGGAATGCGATGGATGCGGGATTAGACAAGGAGTGTCCGATATGGATTTATTGCTTTCAAGGCGCGATGCGAAAGGAGGGTGGCTACGTCTCTGGATCTCGGCTTATTGCTTCACGATTATCATTTACGGGATATCAAACCTGATAGAACTGTACGCCGAGCTGAAGCAATTGAGGGGTTGGGTTCCGGTTCCAACACCCCCCTCTACAAGTCCTAAGCGTACTACACCGCCTGGGTCGACGTTGGGGATATCTGCTCTAACTCCAGCGCTTCTCCATGGCTCACAACTAGACCCTCTGCCGCCACAGAAAGGAGGAAACGCTACCAATGCACCTGACTAAGAGGGCAACATCACGAAAGCAAAGATTGTGCATACGGCCTACCACCAGAAAATAAGCAAATGGAGGCAGGGAATGCGAGTCTGGCAAGCGGCTTGGTTTATTGGCTTCAGTGTGCTCGGAGGTGCCATCTCATCAAGCGCCGTGTCTTTCCAAATTGGTATTAACTATCTCCCAGGTGAACTCATACTGCACTAGAATGCCGTTTTAGACGTACAGACAGTAGGGACTTCCCGGGTAGATAATGTCCATCCTCTTCTGTTTGTTTACCACATTCCAGTTTGCAGTGGGTATCATCGGTTTGGAGGTTGCGGTATGAAGGAACTTGTTCAAGAGACTATGCCCATTTACTTCAAAGGTACCTAGGCTCTCTGGCCCTCATTCATTGATTGTTTGCCTAATTTAAGCTGAAAACCACTTGCTCAACGGTCGGGATTACTTGCTTCTTGCAGTTCCCAACAATGTTGACCATAAATATGCAGGACAGTGCACCTTCTGGTCGAATTTTGGGCCGGCCACTGAGCTGTTTACTAAACGGGAACCGAGGTTCGTTTGCGCAGGTACACGAGTGAGGCTGTGTATGTAGATTTTGAGGAAAAGCAAGTACCAATCTGGAGCCAATTGTATGAGGGATTGCGAGGTCGCGAATTGAAGCTGATTGTTATTCAATTTGTGGTAGAATATATAAAATAGAAGACATCAGAGTGCTACAACATGATACCGCTTTTCACCCACCTATTGATATGTAGCAATCTATCTAATGGAACTCAGAAAGGTAGCGCCATCGTCCTAACTAAAGGGTAATCCAGCAAGGGTCCATTTTAACGTCCCATGCAGCCAAGCCCCCCACAAGCCCAAACCCCTCCTCGAAGCTCAAACTGCTTCACTCCATAAAGCTCTACCACCCTCTCCCTCCAGTCAATTCCTTCTCTCAATTATCCTTGCCACCTCGCCACCCATCAATTCCCTAATATCTATACGTACTCCTCCTAATCACTGCTTAATCAATCACCACCATAATGTCAGGCCTTCCTGAAGTTTACATTGTTTCCTCTGTTCGGACTCCTATCGGTGGATTCCAAGGGTGATCCTGCTCCTTCAGGTCTTTCTTACTGCAGATTCTAACGGTCCCTCCAGATCCCTGGCCTCCTTGTCCGCCACTCAATTGGGTGCCCATGCCGTCAAATCTGCTGTAGAGAAGGCTGGTATCAAACCCACAGATGTCGAGGAGGTTTTCTTCGGAAATGTTTTGTCCGCAAAGTATGCTCCTGCTCCCTTTCCCCGCTCCTTCTCACCTCTTAACTAACCCACACCAGCCTGGGCCAGAACCCCGCCCGCCAATGCGCAATCGGCGCCGGCCTCCCTGAATCCACCGTCTGCACCACCGTCAACAAAGTGTGTGCCTCCGGCATGAAAGCCGTTATCCTGGGAGCACAAACCATCATGACCGGCAACGCTGACGTACTTCCCCCTCTGCCCTTTACCCACTCACTGCATTGACAGAATCTAGATCGTTGTCGCCGGCGGAACCGAGTCCATGTCCAACGTCCCCTACTACCTCCCCACCGCCCGCGGCGGTGCCCGTTTTGGCCACAAAGAGATTGTCGATGGCGTGCTGAAAGACGGTCTCACTGATGCCTACGACGACAAGCACATGGGTCTAGCCGCAGAGCAGTGTGCAAGTGACCACTCCTTCTCTCGCGAAGCGCAAGATGAGTACGCGATCAAGTCGTACCAGAAGGCTCAGACTGCGGCGGCAGATGGACTGTTCAAGGACGAGATCACACCCGTTGAAGTCTCCGGTGGCCGGGGAAAGCCAAACAAGGTCGTCGACACGGACGACGAGGTAAAGAACCTCAACGTCGAGAAACTCAAGTCTGTTCGCCCCGCTTTCCTGCCAAACGGCGGCACTGTCACCGCGCCAAATGCCTCCCCTATCAACGACGGTGCCTCCGCTATCGTGCTTGTTTCCGCCAAAAAGCTGAAGGAGCTTAACCTTACGCCAATGGCAAAGATCTTGGGCTGGGGAGATGCCGCTCAAGCCCCTATCAAGTTCACCACCGCCCCCGCACTCGCGATTCCAAAGGCTATTGCACACGCAGGTGTCAATGCAGCGAATATTGATTTCTATGAGATCAACGAGGCGTTCTCGGTCGTTGCACTTGCAAACCTGAAGCTTCTCGATCTCCCCGCCGAGAAGGTAAATATTCACGGTGGATCAGTAGCATTGGGACATCCCCTTGGTGCGTCCGGTGCCAGAATCATCACCACTCTTGTCCACGTGTTGAAGCACAAGGGAGGAAAGATTGGTGTTGCGGGTATCTGCAACGGTGGCGGCGGTGCCAGCGCTATTGTTATCGAAGCTTGTTAGAGAAAGGAAGGGGGAGTTGGTTTTGGTTTCGTGTATACGAGATCTTGATACCTTTGCAGTTGAAGTTTGTTTTATGCTTGGGAATGGGAAAGGTGTTTATATTGGAAATGCGAACCACGATGACGAACTAAATATGATGCAGTTTGGAAGGAAATTCAAGCATCAAGTAGACAGTTCAAAGTTCAATTCATCATCGCCGTGAATAACTGTATCTTGATTATAGCAAAAAAACGGATAGCAAATGGGAAATCTATATACATAGAAAAGAAATGATGACAGGCAGCACCATTATGGACCTCGCTTTTTTTTTTATTCTAACGCATATGCAAGGGCGTCACATCATATCGAGGACAACAGACCATCGGAATGCGCTTACTTTCCCTTGGGTTTGCCCGCGCCTCTTTTCATGGACGTGCTCTGGGTGCTCAACTCTTTTGTGAAGGGGATGAATTCGGGGGCACCAGGCAGGTACTTTCGCAGGGGCTCGGGAACATTGAATCCCTATTACCACACTGTCAGACACTTCTCTCAGGCCTTGGGGGGGAGGTATACCTCTTCAGTCTGGTAGTTCTCCATAATACAGCACAGCGCACGCTCGGTGGCACACAACGTCGAATTGAGGCAGTGCACATACTTCTTGATGCTATCAGTCTGGCTGACCGCACCATATCTAATATCCAGATTCCTGCTCTGGTAGTCGGTACAGTTTGAGCATGAGACGAGCTCCTTGTATTCTCCCTGGAATGGGAACCACGCCTCAAGATCATACTTCTTCGCTGCAGCGTTATTGAGCGCTCCCGAGACGATGGCAACAACGCGATACGGGATTCCGAGACACTTGTAGAACTCCTCGGAGAAACCAATCATCTCGTCGAACGCCTCCCAGGACTTCTCGGGCTCGGTGATCACAAACTGCTCCACCTTCTCGAACTGATGGACGCGGAAAATACCCCAAGCGTCTTTTCCATGGGCGCCAGCCTCGCGGCGGTAGCACGTCGAGTAGCCTGCATAGCGGACGGGGAGCTGCTTATTCTGGAACCACTCGTCTGCGTGGAGGGCAGAGATGGGTTGTTCTGAGGTTGCGATGAGGTATTTATCATTTGAAGCGTCGCCGTCGACGACTTTGTAGAGTTCCTCGTCGAACTGCTCCAACTGTGCCGTCTTTGCCATCATGTCCTTTAGCATGAACTGCGGGGTTTGCAGCGGGGTGTAGCCCTTGCTAGAGAGGAATTCGAGACCGTAGTTGATAAGAGCTTGGTTCAGGAAGACACCCCACTGCTTCAGGAAGTATCCGCGGTGACCGACGACCTTGACACCACGCTCAGGTTCATAGCCGTCAAGACGGGCAAGAACGTCGTGGTGGGACAGAACATCACGCTTCTCGACCTTGACACCGTCTGGTGCCCATGTGCGGATAAGCTCGTTGTTGTCCTGTTCCTAACCTTAGCAGAAACCCAGACGTGTAGGAGGGAGGAAACAAACCTCGTTATCACTGACGGGTACAGAGTTGTGAACAATGTTTCCAATGGTTCCAAGCTTCTTGTTCATCTCCTTCTCCTTTGCATCCGCGATTGCTTCTAGTTCCTTCTTTTCGGCTTCAAGCTGAATCTTTTTTGCCAGCAGTTCGCTGGCATCTTCTTTGGCCTGTTTCTTCGTCAGTCCCGGCCCCGGTGCGTACGGTATGGTAAGGGCTACCTTCTTTTTCAATCCAATCTCCTTTTGTACGACGTTTGCGTCCCGTCCCTTCATGGTAACTGCGTACCGAGCTGCAACACCACCACCAGGATTAGAATGGGCTCTCTACCTGACACCTCCGCCCCGTGGGAATTCTGTCGCATTGTAGAACTCACCCTCCTTGCAATCATTCCACATCTGAATAATCTCATCCACAACCTCGACGGAAGCGTGTCTTCTCCGTTGCGACTCACGGATGGCCTCAGGGTTACCCCCTCGCTCCTCGATGAATGAAAAAACGTCGAGCATGATCGATATGATAAATTTGTTTCGTCTGGTAGGCTATTGGAGTGCGAGTTGTAATACAGGTGGTGGTGATGAATCGGAGATCAGATAAGTTGGAGGGGTACAGAACGCGGGGAGGTTCCGCGCTATAATGGGCCAAGCGTTTTGCATTCACGGTCACTCGAGAGCCTGAGATTGAAGTTTTGGCGGAAGAGTCTAGTATTGCAACTACTATCTGTCACATGCTGATGCTTTATTACAAGTATAAAAATTAGAGTGGATCTGTCCGTCCTACCAAACTGTTTGGCTGCTGGCAGACCACATATACAAATACCGCCCATCACCAATCATCCCTTAAAATCCTATCAACTTCGCAATTCCTCCCAGCTTCCTCACCACAGTTTCCCCATAACCAAGCTCAATCAACCCCTTCGTAAACCTCCAACCCCTCTCTCCGTCCTTCAAAGGATAATCCACCACGGCTGGAATCGCAGTGCTAGCAATCCTCGGGAAGCGATCCACAGCTACTGCTTTCAGGTTACAAACACTCCTCAGCCCCTCCTCACCCGCAAAACGTCCGTACCCGCTACCTTTCACCCCTCCAAATGGTAGACTCTGGTTGAGATAATACACTGCAAAGTCATTAACCGAGACCATACCGCACCGCATCTCCCGAGTCACTCTATCAAGGTCCTTCTTGTTCCAGCCAAACACAGAGCCGCCAAGTGCGTACTCGGTCGAATTTGCGATCGAGATTGCGTCCGAGACGGAGGTGGCGGGTATGAGGAGGCCGATGGGGCCAAAAACCTCATTTTGCGCGATCGCCATTGAGGGAGTAACATCAACAATAAGAGTCGGCTCGAAGTAGTGACCCTTGGGGTAATTGGGATGGATATGTCGCCTTCCGCCAATAAGGCAGCGAGCACCCTGTTTGACTGCATCAGCGACCAGCTCTTCCAGCCTCGAGAAGTGTGCATCAGAAATAACAGCGCCACAGTCGACACTAGTGCCATCGTCCAGAATGGAACCAAGCCGGAGCTTTGCAATTCGAGATTCCAATATGGAGACGAGTTGTGGATAGGCCTTTGGAGTAGCAACGACACGTTCTATACCAACGCAGTTTTGGCCGCAGGATTGGAAGATGCCGCGCATAAGGATTGAAGCTACGGAAGGAAGATTGCGGGTATCATCAAGAACGATGGCAGCATCTTTGCCCCCAAGCTCAATGCAGAGAGGAGTGAGGGTTTTCGAGGCCGAGGCGGCGACATGGTGTGCAACAGGGCGGGATCCAATAAATGTGATATGGGAAATTCCGGGGTGAGAAGTTAGATGGGGAGCAACTTCGGGCCAGCACATTATCGACTATTAGAATCATGTCAGCACATCACAGGAGTATCTTGGTTCTTTTCACCTACTTGAACTAGGTCAGGATTGTGGCCACAAGCAGCTAGCGCTCCCTTAACGATGGAGATGTAGTATTGCGAGCTCCAGGCAGTCTGTTCACTCCCCTTGACGATGATACCATTACCAGCAAAGGTGGAGCTTATGATTGGACTGAGGAGATTATGGAAAGGGTAGTTCCAAGAGACCAGTGCCGCAACAACACCCAGAGGCTCGTATCGAACCTCGACCTTCTTGTAACACATAAACGGCCATGAAGCCTTTCGCTGTTCAGGTACCAGAGCCTTCTCTCCGTGACCAAGAACATACTTGATTTTCTCCGCTGTTACAAGGATCTCTCCCAGCGCAGCGTCGATTTTCGTCTTCCCAGAGTCGAGGCATGCTACCGCCGTGATGTAGTCTTGGTTGTCGAGAATGTACTTGAGAAGAGTCCGTAGAAACTTTCTGCGTTCGTCCCAGGAAGTTTTGGCCCACTGTTCTTGTGCGACAGCGGAAGCTTTAATGGCGGCATCGATGTCTTCAGGGTATGCGGGAGCAACCGTTCCGAGAGAGACGCCAGTCGCAGGGGCATAGCATTGTATCAAGTAGTTGGAAGTTGACTTTATGGATGGGTTTGCCATCACTTCTCCCTTCCACCCCTCGTGAGCTTGCTCCGGCACTGGGACATTGTAGGGTATGCCGTTGAACCTGGACGCTCTCCACAGACGAAAGAACACAAAGCTGGCAAAGGCGCAGACAAGCGACACGAGAACAGACTGGCCGGAGGGAAGTGAGGATTGTGGTGGTAACGCGTCGAAGGTTGAGAAGGAGAGGCTGTCGCGTGAAATCGAGCAACCAATCTTAAAACCAGACACTAAGAAGTCGAAGGAGACTCTGGGAAGAAAGTTAGCCAGCATAGCAGTGAAGTACTCATCAGCATACCTCATCGCCATGGCTGGTTGCGACGCCTGGGTTGAGAAATACCCTTGAAGTGAAGTATGTACTGAGCTTAATCCCCGGAGAGGGTTGATCCGTCCCGGCCACACGTGCTATAACCAAGAAAGGGTACTTCAAAGTTTGAATTGATTTTCCGGTCCCTTGGCATCATTCTCGAGAACCAACCTTGGGCATCTCCAGCTTTTGAGGAGCTTCTACAAACTCAAGATTAAAGTATCCTCACTAGAGGAAGCTCTACATCTCACAACCGAAGTCTAACATACTCTCTCAGAGCTAGGCTGGCTTAACATACTGTAAGGATTAATTATTTTCAACCCTAACCTCATCCTCCCTGCTGAAGCTCAGATTTTAAGTTATTTTCTTGAGTCGACCGGTGGCCAGATTATTATCACCCTCGCATACCTCCAACACCACAACCACCGTAATGGCTTCATTCTGGAATGCGCTGACCGGAAACGGCCCTCGCAAGCACCCTCCTTCCGACAATGCACCAGCAGACTCCGGCGACATGGCACCGACAACTTCCTTCACCACCGCTCCAACCTTCGACCCATCCTCCGCCTCGACCGTTTCCGACTTTCTCACACCCCTCACCAACGATCCCTCATCCCTCCATCCACTCGCCGACCTCGGCGGCGACCTCACCTACCTCGACATCGACGATGCCGCAGTATCCAGCCTTCCCGGCGCACAGTCCGTTCTCCCATCGCGAGGGTGGTCTGACGACCTCTGCTACGGCACCGGCACGACGTACCTGGTCGCATTGACAATGGGCGGAGCATACGGCATGGCAGAAGGACTCAAGAAGCTACCCCACAACACCTCGCCGCGCCTTGCGCTCAACGGAGTACTGAACGCGGTAACTCGACAGGGCCCGTTCATGGGTAATTCTGCGGGCGTGTTGGCACTCACATACAACGGGATCAATTCCACGATTGGTGCGCTGCGAGGGAAGCATGATGTTGCGAACTCTGTGCTTTCGGGGGCGCTGGCAGGCGCGGTGTTTAAAAGTACCCGTGGGATCAGGCCGATGGCGTGGAGCAGTGCTTTAGTAGCCACGGCCGCTGGTATGTGGGCTGTTGGACGTAAGGCGCTGCTATAAGATGGCGTTGGGGTTTGGGTTTAAGATGCATTATTATAGTGGAATTGGCTTCAGGAATCTCAACTCTTTTTCTTTGTTCGGGCATGGTATAATGATGGGTTTCTGGATGAGTATCTGGATGGGAGTATCGGCATTGTTGGTGCGATTTATAGAACAGTTTTTGGGATGGATTGTATAGATGTGGAAGTGGAGGTTGCCTGTTTGTCTGTATCATATTATCTCAGGGGTGTTTGTATACGATATTCGAAGGCAATTGTGACGAATGAATGATGGTCCAATTTTTTTTGTGTTTTTCCCGCAGAGCCTCGAAACTAACCACATCCCCAGACTAGTTACCATCCAGTAACGTCCCACCTACCTCGATACCACCACATTCGGATGGACACCCCCTTCGCGAACTCACTCTTCCGCTCCCTCTTCCACCACCGTCCCTGCGTTCGCGCCGCGCATGCTCCCTCCTTCCACAATGCCTCCCGCATAATACCCCGCCGAACCATCTTTGCCCTGCGACCAGACGCAAAGGTCGCCCACGCAGCCGGAGAATGGCAGCAAAAATCACCGTTCCTCCAAATCGACATGACTGAAGAATTCAAGCGGTACCCAATGGTAACAACCCTGCAGCTGTCCAAACGTCGGGAGCGGCCAAAGCGAGTCAAGATGCTAGTGCGCGACTACATCGATGGTGGTTTCTCTCCCCCAAAGCTTAGATGCGGGGGCTGAGGGATGTAGATGCGTTATACAACCCCCACTACGGCTACTTCTCGAAACACGCCGTCATCTTTGAGACGGCACAGCCGTTCGATTTCACGGATATGAAGGACGAGATGGAGTTCCAGAACCGGCTCGCAGTGGAGTACACCCGGTTTGAAGACAAGCTTGATCAGGAGGATCCAAACCCCGTGCGGCAGTTGTGGCATACCCCCACAGAGTTGTTTAAACCTTTCTACGGGGAGGCAATCGCAAGATACCTCGTCACAAACTACAAGCTCTCCCTCTTCCCATACAACGACCTGGTCATCTACGAGATGGGGGCGGGAAACGGAACAATGATGGTCAATGTGCTGGACTACATCCGCTCTTCGGACCCAGACGTCTACGACTGCACTAAATACAAAGTAATTGAGATCTCAGAGCCGCTCGCAAGACTCCAGCGGAAGAAGGCGGAGGAAAGAGGACACCTGGACAAGATCGAGATCGTCAACAAGAGCATATTCGAATGGGACACCTACGTTCCGGACCCGGTATTCTTCCTCGCGCTGGAAGTCTTCGATAACTTCGCGCACGACATGATCCGGTACGATCCCGAGACCGAGGTGCCGCATCAGGGAATAGTCCTGTGTGATCAGGACGGCGATTTCCACGATTTCTATACCCCACTGCTAGATCCCGTCGCAGAGCGATTCCTGCGGGTGCGCCAATATGTCGTCCGCTCGTCCTACGCGCATCCTCTAAACACCCCAAAGATACTACGGAAGATACGCGGGCTCTTGCCCGGCGCAAGTAACCTCACGGTGCCGGAGTATATCCCTACGAAGGCGATGCAGTTCTTTGACGTTCTCCGGGAACAGTTCCCGGCACACAGACTCGTGATGAGTGACTTCAACAGACTCCCGGATAGTGTGAAGGGTGTCAATAGCCCCGTGGTGCAGACACGGTATAACAGGGAGACGATTCCAGTTACAACGCCATTTGTAAGCATTTCCCTCGCGCGGGAATCATAGTGTAGCGCTAATGTTATGATTTACAGGTCCGACAGGGGTATTTCGATATCCTCTTCCCGACTGACTTTGAGGTAATGGACGATATGTATAAAGCGCTGACGGGAAAGCTGACGAGGGTAATGACACATGAGGATTTCATGAGTAGATGGGCGTACCTTGAAGAGACCGAAACTAGGTGTGGAGAGAACCCGCTTCTGGGATGGTACAAAAACGTGTCCATGTTGAGCTCTGTATAGTTTATTTGGTTGGGGGTTCATCGCTTGGGATGTATCATAGTTCCTTAATGATTACAGGTTGCAAATTGGGGCTGGCCGAGCAATATACCAGTTCCGGGGATGAAGTATCACATTCCAATTCTTGATGCGAGTGATCAACCATGTATTGCTTCATACTCCATCTCACCACAAAACTCCAGCAAATAGATATCTAACCATTATCATAAGCACAAAAATGGGGCCGACCCACCATAACACACCATTACGCAACTCGTAACGCCAAAACACCTGCATTCTACAACCTTGTCTAACAGGAAACGAAATTAAACTGGCAGATTCGAGGCGGAACTGCACTTGAAACAAAACGGGTTGTATCGAATCCCCTTCTTTCTACAAACGCAGTTTACTCTCCTGACTCTCACAATCTCGAGTTCGCTCTCTGAGGAGACGGGACTGGAGCGTGTTGACAGACGATTGGACGCAGATCTTGGCTGTATGGCATTGGATCTAGACGGTGGCGTGGGGGTGGTTCCCTTGGTATTCGGAATTGGTGTATTCACCTTACCATCGTCTTTCGTTTGCGACTTGGGCCTAGCCGGGGTCTTAACATCGGTGAGAGAGCGCTCCTTTGGTTCGTTCTCCCTCAAAAAGTTAACTAACCCAGATTTCGTACGGAGGGGCGAACTAGTCCATCCCGGTGTCACAGGTTCCTTCTCCCTGTTCTTACTCGACGGAGCGACAACGGTGGTGTTTCGCCTTGGGGTACCAGCGCTACTGACACTATCCCTTTTCCTCCGACTAGGGCTGGCAATGGCAGTATCTCTCTTGAGGTCTTTGATTATGGGGCTTTCGGCAATTGGTGATGTTCTAGCCTGGATCGCTTTCGGAGTCTTTAGAGGCGCTGGAGTGATGAAGATGGAATCTACCACAGGAGACGGGAACTGTCGCGGGGTACCATCCGGGTGTTCGTCATGCCACTTGGGGTCGTAAAATGGGTCGTCAGTAAGTGGAGCCCAGACATTAAAGGCGGGTGGAGATCTGCGACGAGGAGTAATTTTAGGCTTTTCGGTGGTAAGGGCGGGTTTGGGCCGCGGAGCCTGCAAGGGTTTTGGAGTGTTCGTGGTGAGGCGTCTAAAGGTCGATGTTGAGATGGAGGGGGGCTTTGAGGTAGTTGGTGTAGGCCTTGAGGAGGAGACGGTTGGGGTATTAGCAGCACTAAGCTCGTCCTCCGATTCTTCGGCGGAGATCGAAATGGAAAGTCGGGTCTTCCTTTTTCGAAGTGTTGATTTCGCTGTTAAAATATCGGACTTGGAAGAAGACGATACCGTCGGACTGTTAGGAGCTTGCAACTCGTCCAATTCGTCGTCGGGAATGACCGTGGACTCCCTCCTCTCTAGACCCAGCTTCGAGGGAGCGGTGTTTGGAGTGATATTTGTTTGTTGATCGCCCACCCGCTCGCACACGCGGTGCGCGAGTGGACTCGAGGCGGCCATGGGAGCAGGTGAGGAAAACAAGATATGGGGGCGTGGTAGTTGTGCAAGAGGGGGGGTCATTGGTTTCGGTGCTGGTATTCCAGGAGAGCGCTGTATATTGCTTTTAGCTCCCGAGTTGCCGAGTATTTCGAAGGGAGTAGGTCCGTATTCTCCTAGGTGTTCCGGCAACACATGATCGTCGATCAGGAGTTTAGATGAGCGCGGAGTATCTGTGGAGAATATCGATTCTTGCCGCGGTGTCTTCTCCAAAGGACTGCCCATTATAGCACTCATGGGCAGTATATCTGGACTATTTGACCCACAAGGTGTGTATGTCCCATTCTCCCCGCAGAGCGTCTCCTCAATTCTGGCTGTCTTTGCAACTGCAGCCTCTTCACCACCGTCGTCCTCTTCTCTGCCGTCATCCTCTTCGTCGCGCTTCCTCTTATTCTTCCGCGGTTTGCTCTCTTCCTCCGGACTTATGATCTTTCTCCAGGATACGCCATCCAAGTCCGAGTCCTTATCACTCTCATCGGGCATTGCCCGGAGGTGCCCATTATCCACAAAAACCTTTCCCGTACGAATATCAACCTCATCTGCTACCCCATCAAAGTCTTTTCCGTACTTCTCGAAGATGCGCTCCCACGAATTCTTGAGACGGTAGGTGTTGAGTTCGCGTTCTCGAGCGAGCTCAGCGTCGGCAATTGCTCTGGCTTGGGCTTGTTCTGCGAGCTCAGCAGGGGTGAGGGAGGATGCAGAGGGCTTTCGTTTAGACTTTTTAGCGGTGCTTTTCGTGCCTTTGGAGGCGACAGATGTAGTTGTAGATTTGATTGGCGTTGTCTGCGGCCTGCGCGGTGTCTTTGGCGCTGACAGTGGGACGGTCATTGTGTGCGAATTGGAAATGGAAAAGAATAAGAATGAGTATGAGGAGCAGTCTAGTTAAATCATGAATGCCTTATTTCTTGCGAAACGCGGTTGCGAGTTGTGCTCGAGGACTCGAGGCAAGGAGAACAAAGACGAGTTCCAGAATAAGTGACAAGTTGAACGTAGACGACGGCTCAAGCCGAATATCAAGTCCAAACCCCAACCCACATCGGGGCGCTACACAACGTCTAAAGCTTCTAGATACCTAATACCACAGCCCACTACAATATATCAATCATGCTGACGGACGATGAAGCTGCTACACTCGCCATCCAGACCTTCTCACCGAAGTCACAGCTCTCTTCCGCTCAAGCCGAAGCTCTAAACATAATTACCACTGCCCTCTCTTCGACTTCTCCCTTTATCGAAGATCTCCACGTCCTTTTCAACACCTACTCAACTCTTTACTTCCGCTCACTTCTCCAGACCACGACTACACTCACCTGGTCAAAGCGTATGACATCCTGTGCAGGCGTCTGTGCTCTTCTTCTTGACAAAGCCACCAATCGCCCTAAGGACCCGCGCGAATGTGCCGTCCGTCTTTCCGAGCCTCTCCTCAAGTACCGTCCTCGTTCTGACACGCTCAATACACTCCTTCATGAATTGATACATGCTTATCTATTCATTGCTGGAGGCAAACATGTGCGCGGGGATGACCCAACAGGTCACGGCGATGGATTCCAGCGGCTTGCGGCTGCAATTAACGCCCATGGGAAATACAACGTCACCACAACGCATGGGTTCCACGATGAAGTGCGGAGTTATCAAAACCATGTCTGGCAATGCACCGGGAGCTGTAAGAGCCTTCCGCCGTACTTCGGAATTGTTCGGAGAGCTATGAATAGACCACCAGGGCCGAGTGATAACTGGTATTTGGACCATCAGGCAAGGTGTGATGGTGGAACCTGGGTGAAGATATCGGAGCCACCTCCGAAGGAGAAGAAAGGAGTGCAGAAGACAAAGATTGATCGGTGGGTAAAGAAGGGAATGGGTAATGGAGAGGGGCTGCAGAAGTATGGAAGTAGTTTGCAACCGAAGCCTGGTGGGAGCAACAATGGGGAGAGTAAGAAGACGAATGATAACGAGAAAGGGGAGAGGAAAGTATCGCTACTGGAGGTTAGCCTAACCGCTAATGACACCGAAGAAGTGATCGTGCAAGACACCGGGGATAAAGGTATTATACTAAGAACGGAAGTGATACAAAGCAAGAAGGGACCAGAAGTGGACGACAACGGCGGAAACAGCGAACAGAAGAGGAAGCCGAGTAGGAAACGGCGATTTTTAGGGGACGGCTCAACTGCCGACCACACCTTAAAGCGGCCAAAGGTGCAGAATGACAATGCCACCGCTGCGATGGAGACGACAAAGCCTCATACTAAGATGGTGGAGTGTCCTGTGTGTCCTCAGCATGTACCTGAAGCAGAGATCAATGCCCATCTGGATATGGTTCATGGCTTTTGACGCCAGGTGTGGGAGTTCAACCTGCCCCATGCAATCACGGTAAAAGAAAGGCTCTAAGGCATGCAAACCTGTACGATTTTTTTTTTGGGGGTAGTGCGAGTAAGGAGATTCACTACGACTTGAGCCTCGGGTCAGAACAGAACAGCGTGTTGGTCTGGCAGCTAGGCTGCTGATAAACGGCGAGGATTGATGAATATCTTTCTTCTTCCTTACCGAAAAACCGATCACCTCGGGGATGCCGTCTCAAATTCTGAGCGTTTCTTCCTCCTCTGGGGGTGGTCTCTACTCATCGATCCACCAAAAAACCTTCTGCATCCCACGAATCGGATCTCCGATGCCTTCGAGATTCTCTTAGTGAATTCAATTTCTTCAATCCGAGAGCACCGCCCTTCACTAGGGGAACATTGCCAGGGCTCTGCTAAGCGGGGTATAAGGCCCATTAACGCTTAGATCTATGGGTCGTCTAGTATAAATGCGAAATCTTGCAATACTGAATGAATGGGAACGAACCTACCTCTATCAGGGTACGACTTCTGCTGAAGAAAAGGAGTATATACTGAGAGCTTGGATTACTGTTCAGGTTGAGGTGTTGTTTTTGTTCATTACAAGTGTAATTTGAAATCCTGTGTAGACTGGTTACGATTACTTTTCATGGCTTGAGAAATATTTCGGCAACACGCGATGTCAACTCAATATCATCGAAAGTATCAAGGCAGACAAGCGAATATAATTGATACAAGTGCAAAATACCTGATGGTACTTTTTTCTGTGTATTTTGGAATGTTCGATTCGATGAATTGATAATCCTTGTAAGAAATTTACTACTTTAGCTAGCTCAGCTTTTCTCGTGTTTCCATTCGCGTCTCCCACCACTGCATAAACACCACCTAAAGTATAACATGACAATTGCTCAACAAGCTCGAGGTGAATGGCGCAAGCTCCCAATTCCACTCAATGAACTTTGCATATCGACAGTTCTGCGCTGCGGCCAATCCTTCAGATGGAAGCTCTCAGCCCCTGACGAATGGTACATCTTCATCAATTTACCCCTGGAAAGTTTATACTAAGATTCTTCCCAGGTCTTGTGCGCTGAAAGGCCGAATCCTCTCTCTCAAACAGGATGCATCCCACCTCCACTACCGAAGCATTTATCCCATTACCGCTACTCCCGATGACGATGACACTCCCGCCCTAATCCACGACTACTTCAACCTTTCAGTCGACCTGGGTGAACTCTATAAAATCTGGTCCTCTCGCGACCCCAACTTCCAAAAGAAAGCCCCCAGCTTTACAGGTGTACGCATCCTGCGACAAGACCCATGGGAGAATGTTGTAAGCTTCATATGCTCGAGCAATAACAACATTTCACGCATTTCGCAAATGGTAAATAATCTCTGCCTTACCTGGGGCCTGCCACTCGGCATGCTCGAAAATGGCTGTGTATACCATGATTTTCCGGAGCCCAAGGCTTTGACGAAACCCGGGGTGGAACAGAGGCTAAGGGAACTGGGCTTTGGATACAGAGCGAAGTATATAGCGAATGCAGCGAAGATGATTGTGGAAGAGCGCTCCGAAGGATGGTTAAATTCGCTCAGGGCCGTACCGTATAGCGAAGCGCATGCAGCGCTTTTGGAACTCCCAGGAGTCGGCCCAAAAGTTGCTGACTGCGTTGCTCTGATGAGTCTTGACAAAAAAGGAGCAGTACCTGTAGATACTCATGGTTGGTTTACATTCCTTCCTGTGAGGGTGAAGAAGGGCTAATTATGGGTTGTGCCAACTAGTATTGCAGATTGCGCAGAGGGATTATGGTTTCGGCAAGACTAAGAATAAGACACTGACGAAGGCTACTTATGATGCTATTGGAGATCATTTTAGGAATCTGTGGGGCGATGAAGCTGGGTGGGCTCACTCGGTATGTACCGTGCATGTTCAGCTCTCTCTGACACTCCCCTCATATCTGACACGGATATTCGCGTCGACTTTCTCGTTCGGCGCTTGTTATGCACACACCCACATACAGTTGATTGCATTTACTTATACTGTGCACTTTGTATAGGTACTCTTCACGGCAGATCTACGCACCTTCTCTGAGCGACTAGTTAAGACTGAAACCAAGACTGTAACAAAAAAGTTGGTCAAGAAAGTCAAACAGGAAGTCGGGGTTGTCAAAGTAGAGGAAGAGGAGTTGGCTGTTAGGGAAACGAAGACTCGGAGTTTGAAGAGGGTCAAAGATGAGAACGTTGGCGATGAGGTGCTTTCGTCATTAGCTGAGAGGGTCAAGAGAAGGCGAAGATGAGTCTCGGTCATTTAGAATTTTCAACAGAATCAGATAAACGGTGACACTTGGTACCCATCAACCTTTGTCTGATTGCAAGAGAGCCTAGTTACCTACTGCTCGCTTCCTGCGGCGAACGTTTCTGGTGGCTAGTTGTAGTATCAGTCGGTATCTGGGAGTTATAACGATCTAAAATATCGGTGATATCGCAACTCCCCATCGCTTGTAGGTTCTCATTTACGAAAACTGCTCGACTCCTGGGTGGCGGCTATCAGTGTACCATTATGGGAGACCAGTCATCTCTGGCTCCGTTATAGGCATATACGGTAGGTCGTTTCATATCTTTGCCAGCTGCTTTTATGGAACTTTTCAGAATAACAGGATAGGGGATATCGGTCAGGTGTTCACGCACAACCTTGCTCGACGAGTTGTGTCTGTAGCCAACTGTGATATCAATGTTAGGCTGCACCTCCATATCATAGGATCCATCAGGAACGTCTCCACTTTGGCTCTAACCCCTGGAGCACTTATCTCCTCTTCGTATGGCCTGATAGCAACATGCTCTTTAGATCTATCGTTAGTTATCGTGGTAATAATAATGCTCGTGAGTTTCTGATTGACAATTGCTTTCGAGTACATATATGTATGTAACTGCAATAAGGCAGCTCGGGAGAAGGAATCATACACTTTCTCATTCGTCTTACATTGAGCCTCGTTTCTATCAGATTATTGTAGGCTGAAGCCTTACCAACCATAGATGTCTTTGCAGTCATACGGGTGGGATAACTGAATGACATACCCATAAGCTAAGGACCCGATAATAAGGCATAGCATTAACGTGCGCAAGCCACTACAGGAGCCCGTGGCTCACGCGTGGCATCTAGTCACTTCGCCACAATTTTAATACGCCATCTTATCGATGCACAATGCAGGTACCGCCAGAGTATCCCCTTTAATATCTTCAGCCTGGTTCATGCTGAAGAACAGATAATATCCTTGGTTTGAAAGACAGAGGTTTGTTTACCAAAATCAGGCACCACGAGGCCAAGATATAGTTTGATCGAAAGTCTAGCCAAGTTAGCAAGAGCTATTAGCAACATCGAAACTTTCTGTGTGATACATAGTACCATTCAGGCTGTTCCTCGGCGGCAGCGGGGTACGTTCGGACCTTATTGGATCTGCTGTCATACTGGTTGTTACATATTAGCCTGGCGAAAGGAGTTGATGGCACTAAAGGTTTGAAATAAACCGGTGCGACTTCCGGTGATCTTCCTAGCTGTATAGTAGTGGCTGAAGGGAGGAGACGCCCGGTAGGTGGAAGGCAATGTAATGTTAGATGATGAAGGAGGCGTCTGTCAGCAATGGTCCTAAGAAACTTTATTGCTGAACCTCTCCCAAACACGCAGGCTAACGTACAACGAAATGACTGATGGGAAGCAATCAATGCTTAATTTCTATCCGGAGTATACGAAATGCTCTGGTGAAAAACGATATCATCCATCGTGTGAGCTATTAAACCCTAAACCTAAAATGCTAGCCGATCTGATCAATTCATCTAATTACCATTCTCACGATACGATCTCTTGACCGTCATACAGCATGAGATGGAACTCAATCAATATGGTACGAAACAAGGTGATGATGTTTGGCGGATGATCCGCCTTAATGGAAAGCAAGCGCTCGCATTGGTAAATTGCATTTCCGTAAACAGAAGGCTGTGGCCCTATTCGGGCAATAGCCGTTGTGCTTCCTGTAACACCGAGTTTTGATTGGGCGGATACGAACATTAGTGCCTCTTCCTACGGTGAATGAGTTGCGTTTTCCCTGTCACCAAACAACCCACCCCAATTACCCCATTCCCCCCATCCATTACTTGCTGCAGGTCCGTTCGTTGGTGTTGTACCTTCACAAGCATACCTATACTTGCTGCTCCTCCGCATCAAGTACCATTTCTCGCTGAAGAGGTACACTCTCCTGAATCTTGAATCTTCTTTCTTTTCGAGACTACACCGTACCGACCTTTCTCGTCTATCTAGACGAAGTCCACTCTTTACGTCTCGGTCCGGCTGTTGTCTCTGAAACAGTCATTCGCTCTTACACTCTTTTTATTTGTGCTTCCCGTCTCCTGGTTTTGTCGATCGAATCCTTCCGGCCTTGTCCCCGTCGCTCGTGCCTCGCTGCACACTCTCACACCCCCCCCAAAATTCATTCGCTCGAGCCGACGCACGCACACGTACGCTGCCGACTCTCAGTACCTAGGTACCACGCGATTGATCTCATCTGCAATTCATTCGTCCTTCCTCAGCATCTGGTATTCATCGCGACGCCGTCCCTTGCAGATCGTTGCTGTACGTGCTGATTGTTAGGTTGCCAGTTCATCGTCTTCACCCTGCATGGACCAATTGAAAACGCCACAGTATTAATACCGCTTCGATTTTTCAGCAGTGTTTCAAGTCATCTTCTGCCGCCCTAAATCGGCATTCTTTGCGCATACTTTTATCGGTCGCTCCCGCCGTGTCTCCTGCTGCTGTAACAACACAACCGTCACCATCGAGTCGACAACACAACCCGTTTTTTCACAGTCGACCCCAGCATGAGGGCGCCCTCATTGCTGAGTTCGACAACACCGATGTCATCGAAAATATGGGCGGTGTTTGCGGCAACGATTTCGGCTGCTCTCGCGATTCAGGCGCCAGTGGCAGTTCAGCAACCGATATTTGATCTCGACCAATTAGGGAGGGTAGGACTAGGCGGAGATTTCAGTGGGATTTCGCTCTACGAGTTCACAAGCCAAGCGCAGTCGTTTTCAAATGGAAGTCAAAGTCTTTTGACTCAGTTACCAAACGGGATTTTCTCCTCGCTAGAGCTGGCAGATTCGGTGATCAATGCGATGTGTGTGTATGTGACGAAGGATGGAACCCAGAGAGGAGTCGTGGTAGGAGGGAATTTTACGAGTTTGGGAGGAGTGGAGGCGAAGGGAATTGCGCTTTACAATCCAAGCAATGACCGTATTACGGCACTGAACGACTTCAACGGCAAGGTTAACGCACTGTTGTGCGACAGTGACACCGACAGAGTGTATGTTGGAGGGCAATTTAGTTTGAACCAGTCTGAGAACGCAATCGCGTTGGAGGGTGACGAATGGAAGGTGTTGCCTTTTGAAGGGTTTACGGGTCCTGTCAGCACCATCACCCGGTCAAACAATAACACCATTCTTTTCGGTGGAAGTTTCGACGGCCTGCAAAACTTCTCCTCACCCTCAGTCAAGGACGCCCAAACACTTAACATTGTCTCTGCCACAATCAGAGCCGAACAGACATCTGATTTAGCAGGGTTCAACGACCCGAATGCGATCACTTGTACCAATGGTACGGATAAGCAGTGGTTATTGCGTGATGGGCAAAGAGGATCATGGACTGCGAATTTCCGCTTTGAGCTCTTTCCTACCAAGCTACGGCTCATTAATGCCAACTACGAAGGACGTAGCACAGAATCCTTCCGATTAACTGCATTTCCTTTGGGCGGTATCATGAACCTCACTTATACGGATCCCGAGACCGGAGAGAAGAGAGCTTGTACTGCGTCATGTCCTTTAGCAGCAACCGACAAACCTCAGGATTTTGAATTCGTCAATGTTGTAGGGATGAAATCTACCCGTTTGGATATCTTGTCTTTTCGCGGTGCTGGTGGGGGTCTATCAAGTGTTCAGCTTTTCCAGGATGAAATTTTTACTTATGCAATCCCGGAACTGAACGAAGCCGGTTGTGCGGCAGGTCAAGATGGATCTAGTTCTTCCTTTAGTGGGCCTTGGACCGAGACAGCGATCAATCCACAAGGCGATGCCGACTATCTTTCAGTAGAAATCAACGCAGCAGACACTAGTTCGGCGAAGATCATCTTCGAACCTCACATCGAACAAAAAGGGAGGTATCAAGTGCTCGTGCATACTCCTGGTTGCCTTCAGGATGGTACTTGCAGCACTCGTGGTAAATTCTTTGTTACCGGCACTGTAACCAAGAATGGTAACCCATTCAGCTCGAGCAGCCTGTTTCAGACCAATTATTACGATAAATACGACATTGTTTACGATGACGATGTGGATCCTGCTGAGGGGACATTCCGACCCAGTATTACAATTGCTCCCGACCCACAACAGACCCAGGCTACCGTGAACCTTGTTGCCCAGAAGGTGCAGTTCAGATTGGTTGGCGATGCCAAGGGGGATTCGAGTAACACTCGTAGCTCCAACTCAACTTCGTCTAGATTGAACGGAATTTATGAATACAACCCTCGCGAGACAGAGACAACAAATCCAGCCGATTCAAGCATCAACGCTGCCGGATTACAATTGAATGAGAACGCTTCTGTAGTTGCGATTGTGGTCAAAGGCGACTTGACTTATGTTGCAGGAAACTTGACCGCTAGAGACAACAAGTTCCAGCACTTTTTCGCGATCAACAAGAACCAAGAGAGCTTGCCGGACGTCCCTGGAGGCGGTCTCAATAACCCCGTACACGCCATGCTAGTGGTTGGAGATTTAATTTACGTCGGCGGGTCTTTCTCTGGAACAAAAGACGGATCTCCAGCTGGCCTTGCATTTATAGGCGCCTATGATACAGCCAAACAGTCTTGGGTTACTCTCGGTGGTGGCGTCGATGGAACTATAACAGATATCGTTCCAATCAGCCTTAATCTCACCAGCGGTGTTACGGATGGTATCGCCGTCAGCGGTGAGTTCGCTCGGGTTCGGCCTGAGAGTAATGGCAACAATGCAGTTGATGTGGATGGATTCGCTGTTTGGGTGCCTTCGAAGAACCGGTGGTTAGAGACCATTCAGGGCGAAACAATCTCAATCTCTGGACTGCTTTCTGCAGTTGTAAAGTCAAACAACGATATCATCTACGCTGGATCTATGCAGTCAAACACCGTTTCGTCGTCCGGGGTGATTTATCTCCTACACGATAACGCTAAGGTTAATGTCGCGCCGTCATCTCTAAAGTTTACCGCTTCGAATTCCAATTCGAGAAAACGTGATGTGGTTACACAGAATGTCACTGGTGTCGTCACTGGAGTATTCTACAAGGAGAACGGCAAGAATCTGACTGTGCTTGGAGGTCGCTTCGAAGCCCAGGGCAAAGATGGAACTATTAGGAATCTTGCATTTATCGATGGAGAATCGGGTGCTGTTACAGGTGCTACCAACGAATTTAATGCTGAAAGCACGATCTTAGCTCTGCAGGTTTTGGATAAACAGTTGTTTGTCGGAGGTTCTCTGGAAGGAAACAATGATATCACTGGTATCGCTATCTGGGACTTGGATCAAATGAAGTTGGCCAATGCCCAACCACAGCCTTTATCTGGAGGGAATGTTACTGTCTACGATATTTCCAGCCGTCCAGGTACAAAAGACATCTACGTGGCTGGTGATTTTGACTCTGCTGGATCATTAAACTGCGCCAATCTCTGCATCTATCGGAGCGACGCTCGTCAATGGGTGGATGCTTCGCCTGATACCCCCGGTACAATCAGGGTTATGCGTTGGGTTGGCAAGGACCAACTTATCATCGGGGGAGAGATGAATTTGAACGGAACGACTACCTATATTGCTATATTCGACGCAAAAGCAGCTAAATTTATCGCTCTAGATGCCAATATTAAGACCATTCTTGGACCGGTGACTGGCATCGCTCTAGATTCGGATTCGTCGAATTCATTCTTCATTTCTGGAACCACTGCCCGCGATAGATCTCCTTACTTGATGAAACTTAAAGACAAGCAGTTTGTTGTACTGGGTATGTTATTTTGTTACTCGTCCACTTTTGAGTTGTATTTAACAAACTTTCAGATGATAAATTTGGAAATACTACCGAGATTCACGGCATCCAAATTCTGCCTCTGAAAGACGTCAGCAAGCATGAAAACTCAAATCTTCTCCGCAATGACTATGTCCTCATGGTTACCGGATTACTCCACGTGGAAGATTTTGGCAATGCGTCTGCTGTGACTTACAATGGCAGTAGTTGGGAGCCTCTTTTCCTCGCCTCGAAAGCCAATGGCGAGCCCGGGACCATCAGCGCCTTCTTCTCCGAGTTTGAACCCAGTTTCTCTTCCGGCCGGGGTCGACTGGCTAGAGGCTATGTTATCCTCATCTCTCTAGCGATCGCGCTCGCTCTCGTGTTCCTACTCGTTGTATGCGGTGTCCTAGCGGCCTATATTCGGCGACGAAGGGAGGGCTACGTCCCTGCGCCCACTATGGCCAGTGCAGAAAAGTCGGCAAATATGCAGACTCGATTACCGCCGCAAGACCTTCTTACCTCTCCGGGAGTGGGTCGTGGTGGTGCTCCCGTGATCTAAAAAAAAAGGGAAATCGAATTTGATTTACATGCTTTTGGAATTTGTTTGTTGGCTTGGTCTTCTGATTTTCTGGTTGTACTTTTGCATGGAGCAAAGAGGAGTTTTATGCTGGGTTTTTTGTAATTTGCGATGTATTTCTCTTTGTCTTCCTTACATATATCCTCCCACTGATTTTGTCCGTGCATAGAGTGAGTAAATAAGCATTCCAGCTTGACTGTCCTTGTTTGTTGCGATCATACCACAGCTTTCATTCTCTTTTGTTGCGTTTTTTTTCCCTTTGCTGGGTTTATTTGGGTGGAGAGTTTATTTAGGTGGTGGACGTGGGGTGCTCGATTGGTACTACCGATGGGTTATGCTCTTTTATGACAGCAAAGCAGAGTGGTTATGTTAGATATAGTGCGATGGGGTGCGGGATGCTGTAGATACGGCGGAAGATTAGCTTGTTGGTAATTGGTAACTTAATGAAGCCGTTGATACCGGCACCTGATAACCAAGAGTTGCTGGGTGATTTTCTGTGATAACTCCGTAGATGTTTCCTCCACCACCTCAATATGTATCCAGCCGATGACATCTTAGGAAAGACACCAGACAGTCTATCAGCACCAGCACTAGTACAGTGGCTGACGTGCGTACCGATCATTAGAGTGGATTTGCAATGCAGCAGTATTTGGTGAATGTGGTGGCGTATCCAGGAGCAACGGCACGATCTACTCTGGAAATGAAGCTAGAGTTATTTATGTTTTGATCTGAATAACAGAAGCCCTAAAGTTGTGATATATACCACGGTGTTATTGCTAGTATCAGAGTTAGCCCGCCAGGGTTCCGAGACTATGTTATCGCGACTTTATTTACTGCAGTAAACCGTCAACACAGTACCCAAAGTCGTTAAACACCATCTACTTGTGACACCGGACAAGTAGGCCAGCTGGGGTACCTATGGACTCAACACAGAACCTGACTGCGCAAAACAGACCATCTTTTGGTGCTGTGTTAAAACAAGATTCTGCACCATTCTAATACCACATTATTGAATATCGCCGCGCTGCAAAACTCCTCTAATCTGTAGTCCTCTGCGACGCCGAGAGAGTGTAGGATAGTGAGGACGTAAAATTTATTTGCTCAGATCTCCTCCTCTGCCTCAGGATATCCAGTCAACTGAGACTGCTAATAAACGGGCCGTGAAATCCCGCATTTCTCCAGTACCAACCGCGAAATCCCAAATCCCACGATATTCTCCCGTGTGACAATCCGTGATCCAGCACTGACGTAACTGCAACGTACCACAAACAGGGGTTACAGAAACCACCTAGGTCCGTTTCGAGCAAATGTGTTGCTATATATATCCTAAAACGAATGGCTCTCTAATTTTTATGTAGTCCCATAGCATAGCTCCCTATCGCGCTCCACGAATTCACACCTCACAACATACGATATATACGACCCCGAGCCATGTCCTCGACATGGGCAGGAACGCCATCCATCCGGGGCTCCTCCGAGTCTGTGAAGATGATTCTATTGACGATAAGGTTGTTCCCTTTTCCTCCTTCCACGAGTTCATGCTAATGGCGAAGTTCAGTCTTACCGGAGTGCAACTAGGTTTCCTTATTCCCCCCCACAGTTCCGTCCGAAGAGTAGCTACTGACGAGTTTTGCACGGGAAGTATGGGGGATTGAGATGGCTTGTTTGTTCCCCCTTCTCCTTTTTATCCCGTTAGAAGGGAGGTACTAATCAAAGCGAAGATTGCGCGCCGTACCTGCTATCCCTCGGATTGACGAAAAGTTTGATGAGCCTGGTCTGGAACGTCGGCCCGATTAGTGGGATGATATGCCAGCCGATAGTAGGGGTGATAGCGGACCGATCGCGGTCGCGATGGGGTTGGAGGATCCCCACATTCCACCGTGGAGAACGATGGCTGATGCAGGGAATTGCAGGACGAAGACGGCCGGTTCTTATTATGGGGAGTTTGGCAGTCGGACTGGCGTTATTGGTGTTGGGGTGGACGAGGCAGATTGTGGATGTGTTTATACCGCCTGGAGATACTGTGAGAACCACACCATGGAGAAGAAAGAAAGGGAGAGCTGAAGATTGCGTAGGCGACTACTATTACCATAGTTTTGGCTGTGTTCATGATCTACGTCGTCGACTTTGCGATCAATGCTGTGCAAGCGTGTTGTCGCGCGCTGATTGTTGATACGCTACCAGTGTCGCAACAACAACATGGGAGTGCGTGGGCGAGTAGGATGATTGCGGTGGGGAATATTATTGGGTATTTTGCGTATGTTCCCGCATTCCCAGGAGTAGCTGTGGAGCTAACTAGGAGAAGCGGGATGATTGATCTGAGAGGCATCTTTGGGAATGCCCTCGGCGATACGCAGTTTAAGCAGCTGATGGTTATTTCGGCGTTTTTACTGCTGCTTTGTGTGGGCATCACTTGCTTTTCAGTTACGGAGAGAGTGCTGCTCACGAGGAAGTGTGTTCCTGCGTGGCTCCGTCCGGTAGGAGCATAGTGCTGACGGCCGATAATAGGGACACGAACTCGGGGGTTGGGTACATGTTTTCGGTGATTTGGAATACTCTTTTCCACTTGCCTAAGAACATCTGGGCTATGTAAGCTGGCAAATGCATCCACGTTATGAAGGCACCAAACTAACACATCTTCCAGCTGCATTGTTCTCTTCTGGGCATGGGTGGGCTGGTTCCCATTTCAAGTCTATAGTACGACCTTCGTCGGCGAAGTCCTCAAACGCTACGACATCAGCGGGCAACACGAGATTGGAGAATCCGAAGACAAAGTCGGCGACATAACCCGAGTTGGAAGTATGGCTCTGGTACTGTTTTCTTGCGTATCACTCATTTCATCCGTTGCTCTTCCTTGGGTCGTCGAGTCCCCGCCGAGCGATGAACTGCACAAGAAGCCGGTGCCACCCCGTGGGGTCCTCGCAACTTTTCTCAAGAGGATTGAGCCGTACAAACCGGACTTGAGCTCGGTGTGGGTTTGGGGACATATCTCGTTCGCCTTTTTGATGTTTTTGACGCTGTTCGCGGCTTCGGTGAGCTTTGCTACGTTTTTGGTCGCGATGAGCGGAGTGTGAGTGTATCGTTATCCTCATTCTTAGGTGATGCTGATGGACAACAGAGCTTGGGCTCTTATGACGTGGGCACCGTTTTCAATTGTCGGTGAAGAGATCCAAAGACTCAGCGTAGATGGACCGCGCTCGAGGTTGAATGCGAATGGGCGTTATGAGCAGCTTGCGGTGGAGGATGAGGGTCCAGATATGGTTGAGATGAATGTGGGCCGAATCTCCTTCTCGAGCTCCGTACCTCCATTTTCGCCAGCAGATCTAGAAGCAGCCGGGAATAACGTATCCACAAACGAGCTTTCGGGGGTGTAGTAAGTAAAACCGCGCATATTTTTCCTTGTGGATGGTGATAATAGCGCTGACTAGTGTGTCATGTAGTCTTGGGATCTTGAACATATTCGCCTGCCTCCCACAGATGGTGGGCTCATTTATCTCGTTCGTTGTGTTTTCGATTCTGGAGCCCGGAAAGAGCCCGGAGTTTTCCGATGATGCAGACCTCATTGAAGCTCCAAAGGGCGGGGTCAATGCTATTGCTGTCTGTCTAGGAATCGGCGGCGTCTGCACTCTTGTGGCGGCTCATTATACAGTGAAATTTAAGAATAATTACCACTAGATGGGTGCGGGAACTGTATTGTACATTAGGAGAGGAAGATGAGGGATTTTTAGAAGGCTATATATCCTGCGGGGCGTTTGGTTGGAATTTCGTTTGCGTATTTTGAATTGATGCACTGTACTGTAATCATTTAATTCTTGCTGCATTGTCAATTGCGGTTTGTTGGGTTTCTCATTGTGAAGCACACTGGGCTCGGCGAACAGGCTAGAGGGGTTCACTTTACCCCCATTATACAAACATTTGCATTCATAAGAGTCAAGCCCGCGCAACTCTCACCACAACACCATCACCTCCTCCTCCGACCAGCCATGATCACCATAAGTGCGTCTCTTCCCACCCCCCAGATTCCATCATCACCATAACCGGCACTAACCACAACCACAGAAGTACCGTGCTCCTCCGCCAACATTGGTATACCCTCCCCATCTCTCTCACATCCCCACAATTCTAACTACCCTCTAACCACAAACCTAGCACACCAGGCCCAGGCTTCGACGTCCTCGGCATCTCCCTCTCAATCTGGCTTGAGATAACCGTATCCTTCGACAAATCCCTCTCCACCTCCTCGTATCCGCTGAACTGCAAACTCACCTACGAAGGCGACGGCGCCGACCACGTTCCATTGGATGCAGACCACAACCTCATCACCCGCACCGCGCTCTACGTGTTGCGATGCCACAAGCAGCGCGCCTTCCCCGTTGAAACACACGTGCACGTTAACAATCCCATTCCCCTGGGTCGAGGGCTTGGTTCCTCCGGTGCCGCGGTGGTTGCAGGCGTAATGCTTGCCAATGCCGTCGGGGAACTTGGGTTGAGTAAGGACAGGATGATGGACTACTGTCTGATGATCGAGCGACACCCGGACAACGTTATGGCTGCGATGATGGGCGGGTTCGTGGGGAGCTACTTGAAGGAGCTCGATCCGGCGGATATGGAGCGGGCGGAAATCCCGTTGGCAGAGGTACTCCCGGAGCCTGCGGGGGGTAAGGATACCGGGTTGGAACCTCCTGAGCCACCAGTGGGGATTGGGCATTTCATCAAGTTTGGGTGGGCGAAAGAAGTCAGAGCGATTGCGATAATACCGCAGTTTGAGGTCTCGACTGCGACTGCGAGGAGCGTGCTGCCGAAGGCTTACTCGGCGAAGGATATGGTGGGACGTTTTATTGCTTTGTAGGGGGAATTGGGCTGATGAGGGGGCGTTAGATCTTTAATCTGCAGAGATTGGCGGTGTTGACAACTGCGTTGACGAGGAGCCCGCCCGACGCGGAGCTAATCTATCAGGCGATGCAGGATAAGGTCCACCAGCCTTACCGCAAGACTTTGGTACAGTTTCGCCCCATCCAATCCCGGCGGAGAGTATGTGTTGACTTTTGTGAACGCAGATACCTGGATTGCCCGAAATTCTGGCCTCAGTCACTCCAAAATCGCACCCAGGTCTCCTTGGAATCTGTCTTTCGGGAGCAGGCCCTACCATCCTCGCCCTGGCCACAGACAACTTTGAGAAAATCGCGGATGAGATCCTGGCACGCTTCAAGGCCGAGGACATCACTTGTGTATGGGAGCTGTTAGACCCGGCACACGATGGAGCTCAAATCATCTACTCGTAATTATTGGACGCATTTAAACGGGGCGATAGTATTTTGTTTTGCATGTTTGGGAGTCACTCGCAATGGTTTCATATGGGGTGTCTATGATTGATTACTTCAAGATCCTGTAGAGAGCATGGCTGGCGTGAGATGATTAAAAGTACATATTGTTTTCTCCAACATGGCTCGCGTCTATTTGGCGAGAACGCCGGATATCCGCAGCGCCAGATCTAGAATCTGTAGATGTTCGTCGGAGCCGTCTGCAAGACGCTTGTCAACCTCGGAGAAGATCATGACAATCTCGTTCTTCTGATCCGCCGTCACCACATCATCGTACACAAGTCGGTTGTATAGCTGCCGATTGCATGTCAGTTGGTATTTCCCTAGAGCATATCTCAGCAGCGGAACTCACCTGAATAATTGTCTGTGAAGCATTCCAGCCATCCGCCACCATGTCGGAAACAATCTTTGCAACCTCGGTGTAAACGCTTCTCCCGGGCTTTGGCTCACAAGCTTTCAAGAGCTTATCGATCACCTCATCCGGTATCACTCCGGCAATCTCCTCCACGGACCTCACCGTGATCACCTCTCCACTCGTATCTCCGCCTCCATCCATATCCACATCTCCTTCCGCATCCGCCGCCCCAAACTTGACCGGATTATGCAGCTTCGCCGCACTCTGGAGGTAAGTGATAGCCCTCCTCAGATCACCGTCGGAGACCTTAATCAACGCATCGATAACACCAGGTTCACATTTCACATCCTCCTTCTCCGCAATCTCCTGCAGTCTCGCCTTCGCATTCGTTTCATCAAGTGGCTTAAACCGGAACTTTGAGCACCGCGACGCAAGCGGATCGATGATGCGCGTGACGTAGTTACAGATGAGACAGAACCGCGTGATCTTTGAGTACGTCTCCATCGTCCTTCTCAGTGCGGCCTGCGCGTCCTGCGTCATGCTGTCGGCCTCGTCGAGGATGATGATTTTGTACGGCGGACACGGGTACTGGTCCGATTGGGCGGCGGTGCTGTTGCTTACGGCTGTGCGCGCAAAGTTTTTGACTTTTTCGCGGACGATGGAGATGCCGCGTTCGTCTGAGGCGTTAAGTTCCAGGACGCGGGTTTTCATGAGTTCTGGTCTACAGGGGTTAGTTAGTGGGGGAGGAATTGGGGGGAGGGGAGTGAACCCGTAGAGTTCTTTTGCCAGGGCAAGAACGGTCGAGGTTTTGCCAGTTCCTGGCGGACCATAGAAAAGCATGTGTGGGAGCTGAGGGGGTCAGTTTTGTCCGGAAATGGGGAGGAGGAGGAGCGGACATTGTTGGATTGGAGAGTGCGTTTGAGCACCGTGATAGTATGGTCTTGTGCAGTAACATCGCTCAGAGATTTTGGACGACTGAGTTGAAAGTTAGTAATTGATGGTCGTGATGTGGTGGTATAAACTCACTATTTCTCAACCCAGGGGACTAGGCGCTTAGGATCCTTTACTGCTGTTGATGGGGCTGCTTCTTTCTGTGCAGCAATAGCAGCTGCTCTTCGGGCTTTGAGGTCGAAGAAGGATGCCATGGCTTTTGTGTGTGGAGGTTGCTGTGTACAGAGGATGGAGCTGCGAAGGTGATGGTACTCTCTACTGGGATTAAAGAGGTGGTTGACGCGACGCCGGAACAACTTTGACGCGCTTCGGAGGAGACGAAGCGAGTTGCGGTTGACCACCGGTTCTCAGCCAACAACTCGAACTCCACCACATCACTGCCGCCACTACCCGCCACGAGTGATCTCGGTCTACCACACAGACCCAGATAGACTACTACCACCTCTTATGATTCAATGAGCGATGCCGCAGATACCGATTCTCCCTCCTCTCCCTCCTCTCCCTCCTCCTCTGCCACCACCTCCGCCGGTGACGGCGACGCCCCTCCCGTGAACGACCACAAAGCCTACCTCACGCAGAAGCGCACAGAATTTCTAAACCACATGCTACGGAGCATCGACATCATCACCTACCTGCACCTCACTTATCTCTATCTCCTCGAGTACCTTCCCTCCCTCCCTCTCTCTCTCCTCCCAGCCGCGCTAACACCCCGCACAGCTGCAGCTTCATCCGCTTTGCCCTGCGCTCAAGCACACAGTTCCTCTTCCTCACGCCCAAGATCCTAACCTTCCCTCTCCCGCCGCACCAGCGCTCTCCCATTATCGCCCTGCTGGGATCAACCGCATTCTGTGTCCTTGAGCATCTGTGGGAGGCGAATCCCGCTGCGGGAGAGCTGACACATGGATATCAGCACGGAGGCCTGATTGTTGACTTTATCGGACAGGGTATGTCCCTGCCCCCGAGGTCCAAAAGTATGCTAACGGAAGGGAAACAGAGGGGCCGATATCGAAATGGCGGTTACTCTACGTTGACGCCGCGGTGTTGCTGTTACAGCTCATGATGCTAAGCCTAGTGATTTCGAAACAGGAGCTTTCCCCGCCGCCGCCGCCGCCGCCGGCAACAACGGATGAGGAGGAGGGAGGAGCGCACGAACGAACATTGCAAGACCTTGAAACTGAGGAGCGGGGAGAGGTTGGGATCCAGCCGCCGCCACTGTTGAGTGATACCCTGCATGACTCCCACACAGACGATGGCGGGGAGCTAGAGAATGGAGAGCTGGAGCGGATGGTGTTTGCGGTTACGGCGGGGGAGTTTGAGGTTGCGAAGATGGATGTAGTGGGTGTTGTGCGGAGGCAGTGGGGGCAAGCGGGGACAACGATCAGAGTAGAACAGAGTACCGGCCCTCCGGCAAGATTTGAAAGGAGGGGTGGGAGATGGAGGTTTACGTTTAACGGGCAAACTAGGAGCTGGAATTAGCTGGTTTCTTGACGATGATGATCATGATGAGCCTTGCTTTTGTGGCGTTCGGAGGCGTTCGTGTGTATTTATAGTGTGTATGTATGTATGTACGGTTCCGAGTTGTTTTTAGTAGGTTACCACGCAATCCCATTAAACTGATTGTCCCTAACCCCCAGTCCATTGCACACCACTGCACTCAATGTCACTCGTCCATGTCCTCTACAAATACCCCAAATAATCCAAACATATCGACACATCTCCCCACCTCCCTTCCACCCCACTCTATCCCTAGTGGCAAGCCACACTCTTAACACTACTCCCCGCAGCGTCGCCCCATATAACATACCCCACAAACGCGCCGAGCGCGACCGCAATCATAACCCATCCGTTATACGTCATAAACAGCAGCATGATAAAGAAGCTATAAAACACCTGAGCGCCATACAACAGTCCCTTCCCGATATGTCCGTGCTTCCCACGCTTTCGTACGCCTACTGGAGCCGCGAGGAGTGAGCTTTCTTCCGTGGGAGCGGGGGTGCAACAGGGGACGAGAGCTTCGGGGTCTGTCGGAGGGGGGGGGTTAGAAGGGCGTAACGCCTTTTCTTCTAGGGGATAGTGAATGGAAGGTGGAGGATGTACCAGTAGCAGCATTCGCGGCATCAACACGCGCCTCGTACAGCCGCGAGACCGCGCGGAGATACTCGTACCCGGCACCCAATGCGACGACGGCGAGGAGGGAGAGCACCAAGCTTAGCGTCGAGGTTACGTGCCACCATCGGAATACGAGACACAGGTCCTGTGTGTTCCAGGTGAATAGCCTGTGCGCGCGTTAGCAATGCGGTGAGATTGGGGGGAAAGGGGTAGGAGGGTACGTACATGGACATTTGGCAGCGATGGCCGCCGGCCATTCCGCCGTGGCCTCCCATGTCGAGAGGGTCGGCCATGGGCATGGAGTGATCGTGATGTTGGTGATCCATCGTGTTGACGCTGAATGTGCGCGAGTGTGTGTGAAGTGGGTATTCTATGGGATCAGGAACTGGAGCTCACAGCCCTGTGAAGATAGCTACCTATAGCTATCTATCGACCGGGTAAAACGCTGTGGCTGGGAGGTTGGCCGGGATTGGGGGGAGGGAGTTATTGGTTGGTGAGCACATTTTCGCTGATATGTGAGGGAGTTTGGAGGATTGGTGGCAGGAGGTGTGATACGGGTATCCTGGTTGTGACCTAGTCGTTGGTTTTTACCCCACCAAACGCAACTGGGTAAAGGTAGCTAAAAAAGCATCTAATAGATGTGGGGTCGCGAGCCGAGAGGAAGCGTCATGAAAGAAGTGAAGAATACTTGTGAATGCAGGAAAAGAAACCACCGAGTATATTTTACCCACAGCCAACATGCCGCTCTCCCAGCCTCTCAACATCCCCAAATGGTTCGTTCGCTCCTGCCTCCTACACTGAGGATATCTAACACCCCACAGGCTAAAAGACAACTCCCATCTCCTCCAACCACCAATCAACAACTACTGTGTCTACGATGAACACATGACAGTGATGGTTTTGCCCACCCTTCCCCCTCCTCCCACGGCCGCTCACAATGAAACCCAGATCGTCGGCGGCCCCAACGCCCGCAATGACTACCACATCAACGAAACGCCCGAGTGGTTCTACCAATACAAAGGCGCTATGCTCCTAAAAGTTGTCGATGACGGGGAGTTCAAAGACCTCTGGATCAACGAGGGGGATATGTTTCTGCTTCCTCGTACCCCTCCCCCCTCCTCCCATGTTATGCGGTATTAACGGAGAGGCAGCAAATACTCCCCACAACCCAGTGCGATTTGCAGACACAGTAAGCCGCATCTTCCCCTACCCCCTCCCGGGATCCCGCTGAACTACAGGTTGCAGGTCGGAATAGTTATCGAGCTCAAGCGACCAGAGACAAGTCTCGACCGGTTGCGATGGTACTGTGACAGTTGTAAACGGGTGGTTCACGAAGCTGCATTCCACTGTACAGACCTAGGTACGCAGATCAAGGACGCGGTGAACACATTCAAGGCGGACGAGGAAATGCGACGGTGTAAGCACTGCGGGACGGTAGCCACAGCAGCTCCTCCCGCGACCAAATCAGAAATCTAAAACCTCCAATGATGTCATATAAAATTGCCAAGCATCTTATTTACCCTAAACTTTTTTCTCCACCCATCACAATCACCACAACACAATGTCAGTCTTCCACTTCCGTTCCACCCTCCTCCTCGACAGCACCCTCTTCAAACTCCGCGGCTCAACCACTCCCTACGCTATCGCCAGCGCGTCAGTCCTTCACAACCCCTTACATCCACTCCACGCGCGCACGGTAGAGCGCTACCAACAGCACCTGCAGCAGCTGAATGAGTACTACGTCGTTCCCTTGAGCATCCACAAGTCTTCGTGCGTGCGTTCACGGATTCGCCGGCGTTTAAATGAGGCCTCGCGACTTGCGCTGAGCGAATATGGATACAAGCTCGATGGGTCACCGGTGAACAAAATGTCAGGCCTGCCGAAGATCCTTGGTTCCCTCGCCTACTTTCCCGAGTATGAGGTGGTTTCGGCGCCGTGGGAGAAGCTGATGGGGGAGGTTAAGGAGGGGATTACGAGATTTATGGAGATGAGGGAGAAGGAACAGGGACAGGGACAGGGACACAAGAGTAGGGAGGACAAGCGGTGGCCAGGAAAAGGTTCCAAGCATAAGCACGGCAGCGAAAAGTATGGCGGTGAACAGAAAAGGAAGAAATATCCAAACCCTAGGAGACAGCAACACGTAGAGAGCACCGGTCACGAAGAGAAGACGAGCGGAGCACAGCGGAGGAAGTACCCAATCATAAGGAGCACGGGGGGCACGGGGGGCATGGGAAGACAGCAACACGCGGAAAGCGCGGGACACGTGGAGAAACCAGATGAATACAGATTAAAGTTGACAAAGAACGACAGGTGAGTGTAAAACCGGGTGTTGATAGAGCATAGAATGGCGGTCAAAGTGCGCAAGTAGCTTGACCAAATTCACTAAGCTCCGAGCTGAACATAGGTAGCTCGTCTCGTTATACGCATTGGTCATCATCTGAGCTGTAATTTTATAGCCTGTAGTATAATGGATAACCCCCGTACGGATTTCCCTCCCCCTAGTCAGATATAATCACCAAAATTGTGAATTGGTGTGGACAGTAGTAGTTCGATTAGTTAAAATGAACTGGGAACGCCGTTTATTGGAAGTATCAAACTGTAAAAGATCCCCCATTTTGCCCTGGAAACCGTTACTTTTCCCTTGCCTTTGCCCAAACACTCTCCCCCCATCTCCATGGAACGTTTAAACGTTGGAAGGGTAAAGCATGACGCGGAGAGTAGCACCGAAAGAGGTGGGAGGGAGGTTCTTGCGGAACCTATAGAGTAGAAAAAATGATCGTCAGTCAAATCGCAGCGCTTCGTCGCGGGGAGAGATGGATCGTACTTGGCACGGACGAGGCCGCTGTTTCCATGTGGCCGGGTGACCTTTCCCCAAATCACCTATAGCAATATCCGTCAAAAATCCGATCTTCTTCCTCCTGCTGTCCATGAGAACATACCCTAATCTTGGAACCCTGTCGCTCGCTCTTGCCCCTGTAGACGAACGCAACCTTCTTGCCGCAGTAGAAAGTGGCATCCTTGGAGGTAGCAACACCCTCGATCTGGACGAGAGAGGTGCTGGGGTTGGTGTTACGCTTGCCCCGCTGGTACGAAAGGTGGCGAGCCTGGAAGCACGCACAAATCCATCATCAGTCCCACATTCCTTGATCATAGCTCCAGTCCTCCCAAGCTTCGCATCCGCCCCCAAATTCACTTGTCATCTGTGTGCCGCATCGTCTTCGTCATCGGATTCTCCACAACTATCCACCTCAACACTCCCATTCCATTCTCACCACATTCCGTAGACGACAAATTCGGGGACGTTTGCTCTCGCTAGCAAAGGAAAAACCGAAGTATGTGGCTCACCTTAACGTATACTACACGTCTTCAATTAGCAAAGCCGATTCCAAATCCAGGGTAAGTGGTTTTGGTGGGTTCATACATCTGTGATTGGACTCCGGCATTTTGAGGCCTAAGAGAGCTATCAGCGATCTATGTCCCTTCCTCCAAGTATAGCCAAAAATTTCCTCCTCCTGGCCTGGTTGTTGCAATATTCGGGCAGGGCCGCAACTTACGATCGTTAGGAATTGAATGTGGGTGGGTCCGGAGGGCGCTCGCTGGGTATTTGGTTGCTGGTCGGTCGTTCGTTGTCGTGCCAGAGTTAGCAGCGCTAGGTTGTCGCATATCCAGCCCACACACACACACAAATCAATTGTTCGCAGTCACACCCCACAATCCGGGTAATCTAGCGGTGTTCGTTCAACCATGAACGTTTCCCAGCTTGGCGGTCATCATCAACGATCAAGCTCAATTCTCTCGCGAACTGTTGCTTGACATTGAAAGACCGATATTCGTAGAGTCCTCTCATGGGTCTCATCATGTTATGTCACTCACTGGCCAAATAAGCCACGGGAGAAGATATTCAGTTATGACTGCCCGTTACTTATGCATGTCAGACATTGCCTCTTGTCTGCAATTATGCAGAGATATGTTGTGTGTGACCTGCCCTACGTTTGTCTATCTAACTGACCCTGTCCTGGCATTAGGATCGAGCTGCGCTAACAGGAACAACCACTTTATTAAAACCGAGTGATATCTGACGACTAGGCACTTCCTGCCAGATATCCGAACTCGCAATCAGATTACCATTCTCATCCGGAAAGCATCCCCTCGGTGCATTACATAGGCCGGCCAGAAACGTTATACGGCCGATGGGCGGATATATACTCCGCGGACCGCGGTGATATCGAGCCGACGCTACAGTTTACACTTGATCCGTCGTATCCATATTTAGTATAGAATATCGTGGTACCTATGTAAGGGATACATGCCGAACCAAGTGATACCGAGTCGCCGATATCGTAGTTATCTAGTCTGGATGATGTGGTCTTCTGATAGTCTAGTCACCCGAGCAATGCTCTCGACGCTTGTTTTATGAACGGGTAAAAGATTATGCGAGATCATGCGTGAGAATTAAGCCCTACGCCGTGTTCCAGGGCAAAGAGACAACAGCTTGAGATGAGCAGGATAGGAACAAAGTCAAGAAAGGGGCCAGGCCACTGAGGTGTTCAAAGTTCGTCCCAAGAGAAAAATGTTCCAGCATATAACGAATAAACGAATAAACAAACCGAAAAAAGGGAAAAAGGATAAAAAAAATTACAAAGAAAGACTTCTACTTTTCCCACCCAAGTCCAGAAAACCATCCGTGCGCCTGCCTACTACCCCAATTTTTACAACCTGTTAGGAGCTGTGCTCTGAACCGGCCACTGGTAGCCTGCAGGATCGTTGAATTTGTAGCCGTACGATGCAGTGAAGTCATCGAGAACGGCGGGTCCACGAGATCCTAGCCGACATTCAAAGGTTAGCTAGATGCATCGTGTCTGGAACTACTAATGGTACATACCGTAGGGGTACTCCATGGGAATGATTTCCTTATTCTCATCAAGGTAATGTAGCAAAGGTGTGAAGATTCTCCAACTCGCGTCTAGCTCATCGTCCCGGACAAAGTTGGAGTGATCTCCCTTCAAGGCGTCCAGGATGAGTGCTTCATACGCCTCCGGGATCTTAAGGTCGCTGAATCTACGGCGGTAGGTGAGGTCCAGCTCGGTGACAGCCGTCTGCATGCTCAGGCCGGGGAGCTTCGAGTTCATCTTGATGTATACGCTCTCATTGGGCTGCACACGAATAACAAGTTCATTACGCGGGATATCCTTGAAGATACCGCTTGTAACATCCTTGAATTGTATGCGAATCTCAGTCTTCTGCTCATTGAGGGCTGTCGCGATTTAGTAAGTTTGGTGGTCTCCATAATAGTTGTTTGAATTTACCTTTGCCTGCCTTCAGGATGAATGGAACACCATCCCATCGCTCGTTCTTAATATAAACAGCTAGCGCACAGAAAGTTGGGCATCTGCTGTCCTTGGGAACGGTGTCGTCATCGAGATAACCGGGCTTACTTCCGTCGAGTGACTTTCCATACTGTCCAATGATGACGTTCTTTGGTTCAATGGCAGGAATACCACGAAGAACACGGACCTATGGTGGAATTAGGCAAATCAAAACTATAGTGAAGTAGCTTACCTTCTCGTCGCGGATATCCTCAGCAGAAAAGGAAATCGGGCGCTCCATACCAATGATCGTCAACACCTGAAGCAGATCTACAAGAAGCATCAGCTATTACAAAATCATAGTCGACAAAAGTATACTGACGGTTCTGCATTACGTCACGAATGATGCCGAAATCATCGAAGTAACCGCCCCGACCTTCCGTTCCAAATGGTTCTTTGAATGTGATCTGTGTCCACATTGTTTAGCCCGTATGTCTTCGTAACTCGCACTAACAAAACAAACCTGAACGTTGTCGATGTGGTTGCGGTTCCATGTAGCGCCGAAGAACTCATTGCCGAATCTCAGGATAAGAAGATTCTTCACCATCTCCTTGCCCAAATAATGGTCAATACGGAAGATCTCCTCTTCTCTCCAATCCGGCTCAAGCGCTTTCTGAAGTTCTCGGGAGGTTTGGAGGTCTCGCCCGAATGGTTTCTCGACCTTCTCGGACGTCAGCACGGCTATGGTTGGTTGTGGAGAAAAATCGCTTACAATCAGTCGTGCGATGCCCCGGTCGGGGTAACAGTTCTTTTTCAAGTGTTGTGATACTGTGGTGAACACACTCGGAGGTAGTGCCATATAGAATATGCGGTGGTTTTCCGGTCGTCCCTTCTCCAGCTCATTCAGATGGTCACGCAGCCTTTGGAATGATTCGTTTTGGTCGTACTGTCCGGATATGTAGGTACATTTCTTCAGGAATTTGTCAAGTTGTTCCTCCATTTCTTTCACCGGAGTCTTGATGTATGATTTGACCCGACTGTGATACTCCTTCTGGTCCATTTTCGTCCGTGCATATCCGACGATGTGGCAGTCCTTTGGTAGGAAGTTGTTTCTATACTATAGTTGGTGTTAACTGGTCTGTATATGGTAGTTAGATTCGCGATGATGTCACTGACCAGGCCAAAGAGCGCCGGGAACTATGCTGTCATCAGTAATTTGCATTTGACTCCCGGAAAGACGCAAACCCACGGTCTTCTTTTTCGCCAGATCACCAGATGCTCCAAGGACCACCACGGTGGTGTTTTCCTTGAGCTCGAGCGTGCTGGACATATTAGCCCAGTCCCCAATGATAATCCTCTGTTCCTTCCATTGTGCGTTACTCCAGAGTGAATCATTCCCATTGATAGCTTTTGGGATGATAAACAACTGGTTGTGCGCCAAATGGGCTTGAGGCGCACAGCAATTTGATAGCACTCACCCAGCATTGGCAGGGACGTCGGGGTGGACAATTGTATCGGCCATCTTTGTGGATGTGGAGTCGAGATTTCCGAAGTAAAAGTTTCCTGTGGTGTGGTGTGCGAGTTGAACAGAGCGGACAGATTGATGGGGAGAATGAGCAAGAAGCGGAGGGGTTTTCGGCGTTGTTTAGGAGGCAGTGAGTAAGAGGTGGTGGTGGAGGAGGTGGTGTTGGCGGTGTTGGTGTTGTTGGGATTTTGTCAAGGAGGGGTAAATAATTTCAAGAAAGCTAATAGTTACCAGGAACCAGTAAGGTATGAACTCTACTTGTACCTACCACCTACCTGGTAGATTTGTAAATTCAGGCACTCTAGAGACGCAGCTCCGATCGGGTCGAACTACTTCCTTATTTTTTTCTTCCTTATAAACCCACTCTACGCTGTTCTAGAAGAAGATACCTAATGATGCCTCTTCCTCGAGTTCTTCATGCTAACCACCATGTACGGTGGTACTCTAGCGCCCCAAAAGCCGTGCGTGAACGCCGAACAGTCGCGGAGATACTCACAACTGCCATGGTTCCCGCAGTCCCAGCCAACCAGGCAAAATATAGCACCTGCGAGGCAGAGAGTGCATGGCAGAGTGCATGTAGCCGAACAAAGAATTGACTGGCATCCTAACCTACAGGTAAGAAATTGCACTATCTAGAATTTCTTCATCCTCCGCGGACCGTCCAACGAAAGCGATCTGTAAGCACAACCAAGTCTCGCATCATCGGGATCGTTAGATCTGCTTGCAGTCTCTAGGCTTCAAACCCAAGGACGCGGCGAAGAAGCTAAACTGAACCTCAATCTAATAAAGTGCAGAACGTATCGCAGCTACGCATCCCAACTCCGTTGTCATGGATTTATGCCTAAGACCCCACGTGCAACTGCGTTGCGTAAAACTAACGACACACTGTTAAACGTTTCGAGTGCGGGCCCATGATTGGTGGTCTGCGGGTGCGGCTTGACTGCATCCTTGTCCGCAACACCAACAGGTTCCTTGCGATAGCGATACACCAACATGCAACAACAGGACCTCCAGATTCCAGCTGTGACCATTGTGGGTTTGCCCATCTCTCTCCAAGCGCGGTCGTATCCAGCTCACTGACATGTCGCAGAATGACCTAGCTGCGTTTCATCACAGTCACCTGTGTCAAAGCACCAATCCGGATGCTTGCTCGCCTCTTTGCAGTGCTGGTGATGAACAGGAAGTCGCCTATTGGGAGCAAGATGACCTGGGATATTATCCGGATGGCGTGAAGCGTACGCTAACCGACTCTCAAATCGCAATGTTTCGGTTCTCTGAAATCCAAGAGCTGCTAAGTGCGACCCTCCTTGCTGAACCCAACATTCCCGGCAATGTTGACCTCCCTATTAGAACAAAAACGACGCACGAAAGCAAGTCGCAAAAGACGGCGGAACGAGGCCGAAGAAATAGTCGATGCGTCGGAGATCCCACAACCTGCAGCTGTCCCGCCGGAAGAGGCTCGAAAGAACAGACTTGAAGCTGCGTTATGGGCTGCAAAACATAATTGGGATGAATTCGGAAATCCGGTTGATGCTCCCACCGAACCACGGGAGTACGTTGCAGAAGTTCAAGGAAATGCTGAGTCGGAAAAGACCTTCCTGTGGCCAAAGATTAAAACTTGACGGCCTAATGAATATTACTTCTGTCTCTGTGTATGAGAGCTGGTGTCTCGCAGGTCCTGAGGTCGAAGTATTACTAGGGAATGCTAGGTGTGAGGCCAACTCCATATTCTCTCGGAGGCTAGGATTCTATGGACACATCGTTTGCCCTGTATTAGATACTAGATGTATATTGGAATAAGTCAGGTTGTTTCTCACCATATCTTCGCACATTGAAGCAAGTTTGAAGTTTGAAGGGTTGTATTTTACCCGGCATAGCTAGTTTGTTGGAGCTCTCCATCACTTTCAACCCTTGTCAACACTTCACAAGCTATCTTCAACTACCACCCAATTCTGGCATGACGACGGTCAAAGGTTTCACGACCTTCAAAAAGAAAGATGGAACTCTCGAACTTACTCGCGACATCGTCACATGGACTCCCGCCGCTCCTCCGAACTCACCGCCCATTGTCACCATCCAGGTGGGTACCATCGAAAGTCCGCAGCCTTTCACACCACCTCCCAGGTCATGGAACTGACATTCACCAGACCTCCAAGCAACGCCCGCATCATCTCCAAGGGTCATGATCAAAATCTTCACAAAACAAGGAGATACCCCTGCCGAATCCTACGTCTTCAACTTCGCCTCACCCAATGCTCGCGCCGAGGCCGATGCGATGAAGGATGCACTTGGAACCGCAATACAAGCAGCCAAAGCGGGCATGGTGCCAGGAGGACCTGGTGAAGCTTCTTCAGCTGCAATGGCCGTTGCGACTGCCGGGTCGGCCGTCATGAATGATTTGTGGAGTGGAGCGCGGTTGGCAAAGGACATGGAGCTGCAGATGTCGTTGCTCAAGTCGGATCCGGCTCTGAGCAATACGTTTAAGGAAGCGGTTATGACTGGTCCTGTTACAAGTGAGCAGTTTTGGTCTACGAGAACACATTTACTGCGAGCCCATGCTCTCGAAAAGGCTCAAACACGAGGACCCCACAACGTTCTTGCCGCTGTCAGGTCTACGACGGCCGATGGTGTCGCGCGGATATCTCTCTCGCGGGAACAGATTGGGGACATATTTTCGCAGCATCCACTCGTGAAGACGGTCTACGACGAGAACGTGCCGCGGGTGTCGGAGGATCAATTTTGGAGCCGTTTTTTCCTAAGCAGGTTGTTCAAGAAGTTGAAGGGAGATAAAGTGCTGCCTTCAGACACAACAGATAACATTTTCGATCGCTATTTAAATAGAGATGACGAGGGTAACTACTTCGGAAGAATGGGTGGATAGTGCGCCGCTGAACTTGCCTCTCCTTCAGATAATTCTAGGAAGCGGAGGAAAATCGAACATGTCCCGCTCACCATTGATCTGGAAGGGAACGAACAAAATCTCAGCAGGGTAGGACCTTTGAAGTTATGCGCAAATATAGGCTGATCAATGTGCGCCACAGAGCAGAGGCAATGCTCCAGACATGACAATGAGACCTTCACAAGTGGAGAACGTGCCTATCATACGGACACTCAACAGCCTGAGCCAGAAGCTCGTCGATCTTGTAGCGCCGTACGTGTTATCGTATGTCTATAACTAACCCTACTAACCTCAGTTCAGAGCAGATCCAGACCGGGATCAGGATCAAGATGAGCTTTACATGGTCGAGCAACGACTTGGAGATCTTGGGGGCAACCTGGAAGAAGAACGCATTATCCTGAACATCCAGGACCAACGGAAGTTCTTCGCAAACGAACAGGGGGACGAGAAGCAAAACAGGTTTGCCGGCATAGATGCAGCGAGTGTGCTGGAGAATGTCAGACATGATCTGGGAACGGCACATTTTGATATCGCAGCGTTTCTGCCAGGGGAGGAGGATGAGGACATGGAGGATCACGACGGCCCGGCAGTCGGAAAGACTGCATTTTATCTTGCCACTAAGCAAGTCACCGAGGCTGTACGAGATCGAAGCTCTCAGCTCCTCACCTCGACATCCAATAACTCAACGGCCATGGGGGGGCTTCCCCACGAGGTGTTTCAGTCGGTGCAGTCGGTTCATGCCACGACCAGTGAATTCCTTCACCACTTCTGGCTCGCATTCCTCTCTGGCGACGAGAAGCGCGCCAAAGATATAAATACTATGGTCTCTAGTCTCAGGAACTCCAAGACGCGGATAGAAGCTGTCGCCCAGACCGCCGAGGAACAGAGAGAGGTGGAGAAAGTGAAGCGGAAGAAGGACTTACAAGAGGAATACAAAAAGACGGGAATCAAGCCCAAGCGCAAGGACCTGGAGGTTGGTGGCGGGAAGAAGGTGGTAGAAGAGATGCTCAGGCCTACGGTGATTGCCATCGACAAGGCGCTGGCAAAGTACCAGATTGCACTTGATGAAGCAGAGAAGGTGAATGGTGGTGGTGGTGGTGGTGGTGGTGGTGCTGCTGCCTAGATTGAGTTATTCTTGGGTTCTTTCGGAGATTATCGAGGGGCTGTTGTACATATCCGGACTTACATAGAGTACTCAACTTGCAGTCTGTCTGATCGCGACCCAACAAGCCCGTTCGATATATTGAAGAAGCATGGCATTTTTTTACATCCGAGCTTTTTTATAGGGCTGCGGATATATGCTCACTGACCCTGCATTTCGTACTTTATATGCATTACCTAGTATATATCGATGCATGCACAATGCAGTAAGTGAGATGTATATTTAGCACTGCCACCACCACCGCAGCTGTAACTATATCACCAGCCCTCCAGCTAACTAACATATAAACACCATCATCCGTTTCGTACCCATTCTGTTCATTCAAACAACCATGGCTACGCAAGAAGAAACCCCCGCCACCGCTTTCGTCGCAGAACTCGATGACACATCAGTGACTCTCCCACAGCAGCAGCTCCGACAACAGCGACCCTCTGTATCCATACCCATATGTCCCTTCCCCCCCCTTATCATCCTCTAATACCCCAGCGCATCAGAAATCACCAGTAACTAAGCTCCTCGACACTGAACTCGCCAGTAAACAAAAAGACCCGGCTGTGCTTGTCAACGTATGCAGGGGCCCCCCCCCCCCCCCCCCCCCCAGCTGGTT